>FTCT01004115.1_pt1 | contig 14105 bp, 10 predicted proteins | sample 1658881 | NCBI WGS metagenome assembly FTCT01 (sample SAMEA3914864, study PRJEB12502) | metagenome | biome: forest; material: soil | place: USA | collected 2012-03-12 | depth 0.3 m | reverse complement strand
GCCGGCATAGCCGAACTGCGCGCCGAGCTGCCAGCCCCGCAGATTCTCGAAATCGTCGAGCGGGCTGCCGGTCTTGGTCGCGGCACCCGCCATGTAGCCGCCGCCGACCCGCACCCCGAACCCATCGAATGTCCGGTCGTAGTTGAAGCCGATCTCGACGATGTCCTGCCAAGCGGCCGTCACCTGGGCGCCGGCCGCGGTGGCGGCCAGACTGCGCTTGGTCCGGTTCACGTCGGTGTTGGCGCTGTCGGACCGCGGCGTAAAGCTGCCGCCGAGTTGCAGGCCGGCGAAGCGCGGCGCGTAGTAGGCGAGCTTGGTCGCCATCCCCGGGGCGTACAGGCTGGGCCAACCGAAGCCGGCGCCGCCGTTGATGGTGGGATAGATGCCGCCGCCCGCATCGCCGCCCGAATAGCGCCCGCCGACTGGATCGATCGCCTGCGCCCCGTTCACGCCGATCCAGTTGAAGGTGTTGTCCTCCAGCCCGAGCGGCAGGAATCCCTTGGGACGCGACACGCGGGTGTCATCGTTGAAGGAGTTCGTCGCCCCTGCCCGCAGGGTCCCGAAGCCGCCCGTTGCGTAGAGATAAGCCAGGTCGTTGCCGATCACGTTATCGACGCGCGCGGCCAGCGTCCGCAGGAAGGCCCCGTATTCCAGGCCGTTGTCGGCCTTGGCGGACGGATTCACCGTGATGCGGAAGCGGTTGCGGAAGTCGGTGGTGCGGGCGTTGGCGTCGCGTTGCTGGCTGACATAGCCGGCCTCGAAAAGCGCGTCGCCGCCGATCTTCACCTGGAAGTTCTGCTGGGCCTGGGCCGTCGTGGCGGCGACGGCGGCGCAGCCGACCGCGCTCCATGCGGACAGTCTCATGTTCGTTTCCTCGCTCTTGTCGTTGAAAAAAGGACGGCCGTCAGGCGGGCGGCGGTGCGCCCTGCAGGACGCCGCGATCGTCCACCGTCAGGCCGGTGGCGCGCGCTTCTTCGATCACGCTGGGATGCCAGGACACCTTGCCGGTGTCCGGACCGCCGATCACCGCGAACAGCGACCCCCGCTCGTTTCCGACGTTGCGGAAGCCGCGGTAGATGCCCGTGGGCACCGACACGGTGTCGAATGGGTCGAGGGTGATTTCCTTCGATCCCTCCGACGTCAGCCAGACGATGGCGAAACGGCTGACCAGCGGCATGAAGATTTCTTCGGTCGGATGGGCGTGCAGGGCCGCCCCTTCGCCCGGATCGCACTGGGCGATGGCCGTGGCGAAGCCGTGGGCCGGCGTCGGGATGTTGGGACGCAGGGCGGGGTCGCCCTGCTTTTCCGTCACCCCCATGCCGATCAGGTTGATGATGCGGCGGCGATAGCCGGGGATGCGCTGGTCGAGAAACGCCTCGTTGCTTCCGCGCAGGTCCCGGAAGCGCGCGACGAGACCTTCCATCATGGCGATGGAGACGTCCGGTGTGGTCATGGGGTTACTCCCAGATGCGGCGGCAGCATGGTACGAATGATCAATATCACGCGACCATGGACCAGCCACCACCGGCGCGAAGCATGTGGTTTTGTAGGGAATATCTATGATGTATCAGAAGATTTAACCGATACGTTCAATCGGTCAGCAATCCGATGATACATTGGAACGATGGGGACGAAAACAGTTTTATGATCATTCGTACAAAATTTGCCGAAGCACCTCTCAGCCCAGAAGCTCGTCCACCGCCGACCAGCGCGGGATCTCGCCGATGCCCGACGGCGTGCGGATCGCCTTGCTGCGGCCGAATTCCCGCAAGGTCGCGACGGCGTGCTCGCGACCGTAGCCGCTGGCCTTGGTGCCGCCGAATGGCGTGCCGAGCAGCGCCCGATGGTAGTTGTTCACGAAAACGACGCCGGCCTCGATCTCCCGGCTGACGCGCATCGCCAGCGCGTGGTCACGGGTATAGACGCCGGCGACGAGGCCATAGTCGGTTCCGTTGGCGATGGCGACCGCCTCCTCGACGCTGTCGAAGGGCAGGGCGCAGGTCACCGGGCCGAAGATCTCCTCCCGCGCGATCCGCATCGTCGGGCGGACGCCGGTGAACAGCGTCGGCGCCACGAAAAAGCCGTCACGCAGGTGGGGATCGTCGGGAAGCGGCGCCTGCGCGGCAATCGTGGCGCCTTCCGTCAGGCCGAGCGCGATGTAGCCCTGCACCCGTTCCTGCTGCTGGCGGGTCACCAGCGGTCCGACATGGGTGGCAGGGTCGGCGCCGTCACCCACCCGCAGGCGGGCGGTGGCGCGGGCGAGGCGCTCCACCACCGTATCGTGGACCGACCGGTGGACCAGGATGCGGGAGGCGGCGGTGCAGGCCTGCCCCTGGTTGAAGAAGGCACCCTCGACAGCGCCGGCCACCGCCTGGTCGAGGTCGGCGTCGGCGAAGATCACGAAGGGGTTCTTGCCGCCCAGCTCGACCAGGGCCGGGGTCAGATGGTCGGCCGCCAGCTTCAGCACCGCCGTGCCGGTCGGGCTGGCGCCGGTGAAGGACAGCTTGCGCACCAGCGGATGCCCGGCCAACGCCGCTCCCGTCACCGGGCCGGGCCCCGGCACCACATGGACGACGTCGTCGGGCAGCACCGACTGCAGCAGGGCGGCGATCCGCAGGATGGTCAGCGGGGCCTGCTCGGGCGGCTTGATCACCACGGCATTGCCCATGGCAAGGGCGGGGGCGCATTTGGCCGCCAGGTGGATCGGCGGCCAGTTGAACGGAATGATGCATCCAACGACGCCGTGCGGCTCGTGGAGGATCGTGCCGTGCACCGGCCCGGAATCGTGAAAATCCTGGGGAAGCTTGTCGATCAGCCCGCCGAAGAACTCGAAGGCGCCGATGCAGAATTCCAGATCGAACTGGCGCGCCTGGCTGACCGGCTTGCCGTTCTCCCGCGATTCCAGTGCGGCGAGTTCGTCGGCATGCTCGCGCAGCAGCCGGGCGCAGTCCAACAGCAGACGGCCGCGCTCGCGGGCGGGCCGCCACCGCCACCGCGTCGCGTAGGCCTCGTGCGCGGCGCGGACGGCGGCGTCCACTTCCGCCTCGCCGCCACCCTGGACGACGGCCAGCGGCCGGGCAGTTGCCGGATCGTCGACGGTGAAACAATGTTCCGGCCGCGCCGACGACCAGCGTGTCCGGGTCGTCGGGGGGAGGGGGCGTGAATCGGAGGCCTCGTTGCGGGGCCCGCCGCGGAGATCCGCGGGGCCCGGGCTGAATTCCGGCATGGTCTGTCCTCGATCGGCAAGGGCATGGCGTGCCTCCGCAGCCCGCGGAGTCGTTGCCATAAGATGTACGATTGATCAAAAAATGCCCAGGCATGACAGCATGACACGAGCATTTGTGGCGTAAAACATATCGGTCTACAAACTGCTTGACAACATATTTTGTTCAGTCGTTCATAATTGCGAAGCGTGAGCGCCAACCGGCGCGGGCATCGCCATCCGATGGCGATGCCGGGCGCTTGCTTTCAACGAAAGGCAAAACCGAAGATGACCAGGGATTCCGATATTGCCGGGCCGTCGGACGGCACGATGCGCGCCATGGTGCTTCCGGCGTTTGGTGGCGGGTTCGTCGAGGAGCGCCGCGCCCGTCCCCGGCCGGGCCCGGGCGAAGTGGTGGTGCGGGTGATCGCCTGCGGTGCCGGGCTGACGCTGGAACATATTCGCCAAGGGGCGTTCGGGGGCGGGACCCCGCGCGTCCTCGGCCATGAATACAGCGGCGAAGTGGCGGAGATCGGGGTGGGGGTGGCCGGCTGGTCGGTCGGCGACCTGGTGACCGGGACCTTCTATCTGATCTGCGGGCGCTGTCCGATGTGCGTTTCGGGGCACGAGACGCTTTGCACAAATCTCCGCGGCCTCGTCGGCATCGCCGTGGACGGCGCCTTTGCCGACTACATCGCGGTTCCGGCGATCAACCTGGTACGCCTTCCCGACGGAATCGATCCGGCGGTCGCCGGGATCGTCGCCGATGCCGTGGCGACGCCTTACCATGTTGCGACCGACCGGCTGGGGATCAAGGCGGGCGACCGGATCGCGGTGTCGGGGGCCGGCGGCGGCCTTGGCGTCCACATGCTGGCGGTCGTGCGAGCCTTCGGCGGCCATGCCATCGCCGTGGAGCGCGACCCGGCCAAGCTCGCCGCCCTGCGGGTGGGCGGCCATGCCGACGCGGTGATCGACGCCGCGACGCCCGACTGGGTCGCGGCGGTGCGGGACGCCGCCGGCGGGCGGCTGCGGGGCTATGTGGACACCGTTGGCTCCACCGCTACGCTCGGCGGCGGCGTGGCGGCCCTGGGCCCCCGCGGTACCCTGGTGGTGCTGGGATTCCAGGCGGGTGCGGAGTTGCGCGCCGACCCGCTGGCCGTCCTGCTGGGGGAGCAGGCGCTGGTCGGCACCCGCTATGCCACCCGCGCCGAGATCGCGGCGGCGCTCGACCTCGTGCGGGAAGGGCGGGTGCGTCCGGTGATCGGCGCCCGCTTCCCCCTGTCGCGCCTTTCGGACGCTTTCGCCGCGATCAGCGAAAACCGGATTTTCGGACGGATCGTCATCGACGTCGCGCCAGTGGGAGGCGCCGCATGAGCCTGCATGGTTGCGGCGGTTGCGGCGGGCCGGAACCGCCGCTTCGCCGCCCTGCCGCCGGCCCGCCGGCGGTGGACGTCCATTGTCACGTCCTGGTCCCGGCGGTGGAGGAGCGCGCCGCCGGCCATCCCGGTTTCGCCGCCGCAAGGGCCGCGGCGTTGCATGAGATCGGCGGTGCCAGCGCCGCCTACAATGCGGCAATGATCGACGATCTTCTGCCGAGGCTCACCGATGCGGACCAGCGGCTTCGCGATATGGATGCGATGGGCGTCGGGATCCAGGTGCTCAGCCCATCCCCGACGCAGTATCACGCTTGGGCGCCGCCGGACCTGGCGGTGGAACTGGTGGCGTTGCAGAACGAGGCGATCGCGGCGCTGTGCGCCCGCCGTCCCGACCGTTTCGTCGGGCTGGGTGCCGTGGCGCTGCAGCACCCGGACCTGGCGGCCGACCAATTGCGGCGCGGCATGGTGGATTATGGCTTCCGCGGGGTGGAAATCCCAAGCCGTGGCGGTCCGTTGGAGTTGTCCGACCACCGGCTCGCCCTTTTCTGGGCAGCGGCGGAGGAAGCGGGCGCTCTTCTCCTGCTCCATGCCGCCAGTTCGACGCTGGGGGAGCGAGGCACATCCTTTTACCTGTCCAACATCGTGGGGCAGCCGCTGGAAACCACCCTGGCCCTGTCGCACCTGATGTTCGGTGGCGTGCTCGATCGTTTTCCGGACCTGAAACTTTGCCTGGTCCATGGCGGCGGCTTCCTGCCCCACTATGTCGGGCGCTTCGACCACGGCCACCGCGCGCGGCCGGAGACCGGCGCCATGGCGCAGTCGCCCTCCGCCTATCTGCGGCGGCTTCATGTGGAAACCCTGCTGTTCGAGCCGGCGGATGTCGCGCGTCTGGTGGCGCGATTCGGCATCGAACGGGTGATGGTCGGGACGGACTATCCTTTCGACATGGGGCATTACGACCTTCACGGGCTGATCGCCGCCGTTCCCGGCCTGGACGAGGGCGGGCGGGCGGCCATCCTCTCCGGCAACGCCAGCCGCCTGCTGCGGCTGTAGGGCGCTTCTGAATGTCTCGTTCAACCACATGGACCGGGGACAAGATGACCGAAGGGTTTCTCAGCGGGCGAACCGCGTTGGTGACGGGATCCGTCCAGGGGATCGGTCTTTCGATCGCCTGCGCGCTGGCGTCGCAGGGTGTGCGCGTGGGGCTGCATGGTCTGGCCGACGCCGCGGCGATTGACACCGCGCTGCGGGCGGCGAGCGATGCCGGTGCGCCGGAGGTGCGGTTCTTCGCGGGCGACCTGCGGGATCCTGGTGCGATCGACGCGATGATGGATGCGGTGGGCGACTGGGGGGCGGCGGACATCGTCGTCAACAACGCGGGGGTGCAGCGCGTCGCCGCCCTCGCGGCCGTGACCCGCTCCCTGTGGGACGACGTCATCGGGGTCAATCTTTCCGCCGCCTATCAGACCATGCACCGCGCCCTGCCGGTCATGGCCGAGCGGCGGTATGGCCGGGTGATCAACATCGCCTCCGTGCACGGGCTGGTCGGCTCGATCGACAAGGCGCCCTACGTCGCGTCGAAATTCGGGTTGGTTGGCCTGTCGAAGGCCGCCGCCCTGGAATATGCGGCCGTCGGTTCGCGGGACAGCGGCGGCGTCACGGTCAACTGCCTGTGCCCCGGCTGGACCGAGACGCCACTCCTCGGCCCGCAGCTCGATGCCCGTGCCACCGCCCTCGGGGGAAGCCGCGACGATGCGGTGGCGAGCCTTCTGGCGGAAAAGCAGCCCAGCCGGCGGGTATCCCAGCCCGCCGACATCGCGTCGCTTGCCGTATGGCTGTGCGGCCGTTCCGCCCACAACGTGACCGGAACGGCGCTCCCGGTCGACGGCGGGTGGACGGCTCAATAGCTGGCTGGCTCCGACCTTCGGTGCCAGCGTCTCGCGGTCTTGGTTCAGGGCAGGCAGCCGTTCAAGCAGACCGTGCCGGATGGCGTTGTGCTGGCGCAGGCCCTCCAGCCCCGCAAATCATTGCGCGAACAGGCTCATTGTTTCCCTCCGCCAGGAAAGAAACGACGAGCCAGGTCTTCGGCCCGGGAGTCGGTGAACGTTTCGTGCCGAACCGTTCTGGTCATGCCGACCTGCGGTTGTCCGGGGACGATGAAGCAATTCACTCAAACCCATCAGCTTTGACGGGCAATTGGCTTTCATCGACTTTTATTTGGTTGTATAAAACCCGGCGATATTCCGCACGGAGACGTTATGCTCACGCCCGTTCAGCCAAGCCGCCGCATGTTCCTGGTCGGGGCCGGCCGGTTCGCCGCCGCATCGGCTCTCACCAGCGCCTTGCCCTTCTCCGCCATCGCCGGGGAGGCCGGCGGCCGCCGGATCGAGGCCTCGGCGCTGAGGGATCTGGCCGGGGCGGTGCAGGGCGGTGTCGTGCTGCCCGACGACCCGTTCTTCGGCGACTACGCCCGGCCGAACAACCTGCGTTTCCGCACGCTGCCGACCGCCATCGCGCGCTGCGCCAGCGACCGTGACGTGCAAGCCTGCATCGCCTGGGTGAAGAAGCACGGCGTCCGATTCGCCGTGCGCAGCGGCGGACACAACTACGCCGGCTTCTCCACCACCCCCGGCCTGCTGATCGACATGACGCCCATGAGCAGCATCACCCTGCTGCCCGGCGGGGACGGGCTGGTGAAGGTGGGCGGCGGCGTCATCAACAACATGGTCTACCAGGCCCTGGAACGGCTGAACCGCACCATCACCCACGGGCGTTGCGACACCGTGGGCGCGGCGGGCTTTCTGCTGGGCGGCGGAATCGGCTTCAACATGCGCATGCTCGGCATGGGATCGGACCTGCTGCAGGCCACCAGCATCGTCACGGCGGATGGCGGGCTGCATGCCGACATCCAGGACGGCGGTGCCGACAGCGACCTGTTCTGGGCCTGCCGCGGTGGCGCCGGCGGAAATTTCGGCATCAACACGTCCTTCATCCTGCGGACGGTTCCGGTGGACACGGTCACCTTCTTCAACGTCACCTGGACCACGGACGTGGAAGAGGTGCTCCACACCCTCCTGATGCGCCTCGCGGAGGCGCCGCCGGAATTCGGCAGCAAGATCAGCGTCACCAAACCGCCGCTCGGCAGCGGCAGCCGGAAGCTCACCCTCTCCATCCTCGGCCAACTGCACAAATGCAACACGACGGTGGAGGCGATCTTCGGCCCGGTGCTGGAGAAGGCGTCGCAGAAGACGATCACGCCGGATCTGCCTTACTGGTCCGCGCAGAATCTCCTCAGTGAATTCACCTACCCGTACTTCTATCAGGAGAAATCCTCCTTCATGAAGGCGGTGAACATCACGCCCGACGCCGTCGCCGCCATGGTCCGGCTCGCCCGCCTCATGCCAGGCACCAGCATGGCCAATTCCTTCAAGTTCTTCCAGGTGGGCGGCAAGGTGAACGCCATGCCGGCCACCGCCACCGCCTACGTCCACCGCGGCTACGACTGGCTGTTCACCTCCGAAGTGAACTGGTGGAACAGGAAGGACCCGAAGACGCTGGTGGACGAGAACCTGGCCTGGCAGGAGCAGTTCTACGCCGCCGTCAACAGGGCCACCAAGGCGACGGGCGCCTTCCAGAACTTCCCCGATCCTGCGCTGAAGGACTGGTCCTCCGCCTATTATGGCGGCAATTACCCCAAACTGCGGTCGGTGAAGACCGCCTACGACAAGGCCGATCTGTTCACCTACCGTCAGGGCATCAAGCCGCTGTGAGGCGGCCGGCGCTTTCCTGCATATTTCCTGTTTCGCAAGGAAACATCCGGGCATCATGCCGATGGCGGGAGAACTGAAAAGACTCGGCATGACGGCGGGTGCCGGTTCTCAGCCCGTCAGAAGCCCTTCAGCCGTTCGATGAACTGTCCCTTCCTGGCATGGCGCTCGCGGATCGCGTGAAGACGGCGGCTGAACTCCGCCATGGTGCCGCGCTCCCCGGCGATCGCCTTCAGATCGCGGAGGAGGCCGGCGGCTCTGTCGTAGCCCGCAGCGTTGCGGCGTTCGATCTCGCTCTCGACCTCGCGCCAGACGGCCTCGCCCCGTTGCGCGAGCGCGTCGAGCCGCAGGCGGCGAGCCTGTGCTTCCTTCTCCGCCTGACGCTTCCGTTCGGCCGCCGCTCGATCGGCTTCCGCGCGTTTGCGGGCGGCACCGATCGCCCGAGCTCTCGCGCGCAGTTCACCGGCTGTGCGTGGCGCACCGATGGGCTGCGCGGCGGGTGTCTCAGCCGCAAGGCCATCACGGACAAGCGCGCGGAGTTCGTGAACCACGTGCGGATCACCCTCGATCAAGCGGATGAGAAGCCCGGTCTTTTGGCGGTCGGGCAAGGCGGAGACGAACCGCCGGACGATGTCCGCCGACGGCGGCTCTTCCGCCGGCATGCCGGTGGAGCGTTCGGCGGCGGCTGCGACGAGGTCCGGATCGATGTCGAAGAATTCAGCGAAGGCTTCGAGCGTACCGGTCATCGTGCCGAGGCCCGGCAAAGGCTCCGGCGCCGTGTCCTCGACCGTGTCCTCCTCGACGGCCATCAGCCACAGCAGATAGAAAAGCCGCAGGTCGCCGCCGAGCACATCGGCGCGCAATGGCGCGAGCGCCGCGAGCCAGCTCGTGCCATCGTCCAGGGGCTCGATCTCTTCACGCTGGATATCGAGGATCAGGTTCTCCCCGGACAGGGTGAGCGTGGCGCATTCCGCCATGCCGAGAAAGCCTTCGAGGCGCCGTCGGTCGATCAATCGCTTCGGCAGCCGGATCATCAGCCGATGGCTGCCCCAGTTCGCCAGATACAGGTGCAGGTCGAACCAGCGCTCCATGAGGTTGACCGGGTTGCCTTTGAAATCCCCCCACTCATAGGAATTGGTGAAGCTCGTGGCCGTGATGCGTGCCCGTGTCGACAGGGCTCGGAGTGCTGCGCGATCCTCTTCGTCGAGGGGCCGGTCGATCGCCTGAAATTCGTAATACTGATACCCGCTCATGCCGGTCTCTGATCGAAGATTACCTATCACGTAATGAAATCAATCAGATGCAGAATCCGCGCCCGCGACGCGGGACGGCGATCCGCGACGGCCGGGCGCGTCCGGTGCGCTGTCCTGGGGCGGGGCGCTGTATTCGGCCCAGCAGTTCGGCGTTTCCCAGACGCGCAGCGTGGCCAGCTCGGCGCATCCGTTGCTGCGTTCGCTCACGCGTTCGGCCAGACGGCCGAACCAATGGGCGGCCAGCTCCTCGGCGGTCGGCGGCGTGGCCAGGACATACAGCTTGGTTCCCAGGCAGCAGTCGGTGGTGGTGGCGAAGCCCTGGCGCGCCACCTCGGCGCGCAGGGCGTCGATCCACGGGCCGGCGTCCCGCCCCGACGGCGCGAACATGCCCAGCAGGTCGACATCGTCCATCTGGGCGATGAAGCCGTGATCGCAGGGCGCGTCGATCACCGCCATCATCTCTTCCTTCAGGAAGCCGAAATCCAGCACCATGCCGCTCTGTTCGCCCGAACCCTGCAGTTGCGCGGCCCGGCAGGTGACCTCCACCTCATAGCGGTGCCCGTGCAGGTGCCGGCATTTGGAGCCATGCAGCATGATGCGGTGCCCGGCGTCGATGCCGATGCGCCGGGTGATCAGGAACCGGCTCATGGAATCCCCACCAGCTTGTGCGTCTGCAGGCCAAGGCGCCAGCGCGGGTGCGTCCGGCACCATGCGACGCAGGCGTCCAGCGCCGCGGCCCGGGCCGGCCCGTCCATCGGCTGCAGGAAGAAATGCCGGAAGTCGAGCGTCTCGAGCAGCGCCAGTTCCAACGCTTCCTGCGGCCAGACGACCTTCAGTTCGTCGCCGGAACGCTGCACCAGCGGCGCGCCCGCCTTGGGGCTGACGCAGATCCAGTCCAGTTGCGGCGGGGCCGGCTGGGTTCCGTTGGTTTCCACCGCGACTTCGAAATCCCGGGCATGCAACGCGTCGATCAGTGCGCCGTCGAGCTGCAGCAGGGGCTCTCCGCCGGTGCAGACGACGTAGCGGTTCCGGTCCTGCGCCGGCGGCACCGCCGCAAGCCAGCAGGCCTCTACCGCCGCGGCCAGCGCCGCCGCCGCCGCGAAGCGACCGCCGCCGTCGCCGTCGGTACCGACGAAATCGGTGTCGCAGAAGGTGCAGACGGCCTTGGCCCGGTCTTCCTCGCGCCCGCTCCACAGGTTGCAGCCGGCGAAACGGCAGAACACCGCCGCCCGCCCGTTCTGGGCGCCCTCGCCCTGCAAGGTGTGGAAAATCTCTTTGACCGCGTAGCCCACGCTTCGACCGTTCGATGCTGGAGAGGTGAACAGGATCCCGCGACCGTCGCGCCTCCGGCGGCGGCCGGACCGGTGATCGGCGGATTCGGCCCTGGATATGGCAGGCCACCGGGGAAATGTAAATCGGCTTGGCATGGCCGCGCGCCGGCCTTTACGGCAGTCCTGCCATCCGCCGCCGCGCCTCCGCCCTGGCGGCCCGGAGGGCCGCCGTGACGTCGGGCTGGCTGAAGGGTTTGGCCAGCACCTTCTGGCTGTCGGGCATCCCGGCGGCCAGGACCTCGCTGTAGCCGGTCATCAGCACGATGGGCAAATGCGGGCGTTGCGCGCGCAGGCGCGGCGCCAGCTCCAGCCCGGACGGGCCGCCTTCCAGCACGATGTCCGAAAGCACGGCGTCGAACGCCTCGCCGCACTCGATCCGTTCCATGGCGGCCGTGCCGCTCGAAACCCAGCTCACCCGATAGCCGGCCGCCACCAGCATATCCTCGGTGGCGCGGGCGACTTCGGGATTGTCTTCGATCAGCAGGACACGGCCCTGGTCGGGATCGCCGCCGTCCGCGCCGTCCACGCCGCCCGCGACGTCGATTGCCATATCGTGACCGACGGTGCGGATCGGTTCGGTGGCCGCCCGCGGCAGGTAGAGGGTGATCACCGTGCCGATGCCGATGCGGCTGTCCACCGTCACGGTGCCGCCCGACTGTTTTGCGAAGCCCAGCACCTGGCTGAGCCCCAACCCGGTGCCCTTGCCGGCCGGTTTGGTGGTGTAGAAGGGTTCGAAGATGCGGTCCAAATCTTCCGTGGCGATGCCGGTGCCGGTATCCTCGACGCGGATGGCGACATAATCGCCGCCGAGGCTGGCGTTACCGGTGCCGGCACCGCGGTCGCGCCGGGGGGCCTGCGTCGCGTTGGTCACGCTGACCGTCAGGCGACCGCCTTCCGGCATGGCGTCGCGGGCGTTCACCGCCAGGTTGACCAGCGCCACCTCCAGCGCGTTGGGATCGGCGAAGATCGGCCAGGCGTTCTCGGATACCGCCAGCGTGGTGGTGATGTCGGCGCGGGTGGACCGTTCGAGCAGGGGCAGCAACTCCCCCGCCCGCTCCTGCATCAGGAAGCTGACCGGTGCCTGCGGGCTTCGCCGCGCGAAGGCCAGCAACTGGCGGGTCAGCGCCTCTCCCCGCCGCACCGCGGCCAGGATGGAATCGGCGTGGGCGGCGACGCGGACCGGATCCCCGCTGCGCTGCTTGATCGCTTCCGCCCCGCTCTGGGCGATCATCAGCAGATTGTTGAAGTCGTGCGCGACGCCACCGGTCATGCGGCCCAGCGCCTCCATCCGCCAACCCTCCTCGGCTGCCGCCGCGGCGCGCCGGCGGGCCTCGGCCTCGTGGGCCAGCAGCGCCAGGAATGCGCCGGCCAGCAGCAGGGAGAGCACGGCGCCGCCGGCCAGCAGCCACAGCGAGGTCGTCAGGGGCGCATGATAGACCGCGCTGGGCATCGCGATGTGCACCGACCAGTTCCAGGCGGGCAGCAGGCGATAGGCGGAGACCAGCGCCTCGCCCTCCAGGCTGATGCTTTCATAGACGCCCGCTTCGCCGCGGGCGCGCGCCGCCTGCGCGGACTGGCTGGCACGTTGGGCGATCAGCCCCGGATCGCCGTAGGTCCGGGCTACCAGCTTGCCGTCGGAATCGATCACCGCGCCGCGCCAATCCTCCGGCACGTTGGCGTGCAGCAGCCGGTTGACGGCATCCGGCGCCACGACGGCGGAGAGCACATAGAGGATCCGGTCGTCGCGCACCACCGGGACGCGGATGGCGAAGGCGGCGTTGCCGATCGGCCCGCGCAGGATGGTGCCGATCGACGGGCCGCCGGTTGCCAGCACCTGGGCATGGCTGGCCGGGTCCACCACCTTGCCGCGGCCGCCGGCGATCGGCAGGGGGACGTCGACCAACCGGTTGCCCTCGCGGTCGCTGAGCGAAACGGCGCGCCACAGCGGCAACTCGCGCTGGACGCGCGCGAACGCCGTGCGGATCGCCGATTCGTCCAGCAGGCCGCCGGCGAGCGGAACGTCCAGCACGGACGACTGGGCCAGCGCGCGCAGCACCTGGATCTGCGCCGAAAGCTCGCGCTCGATCACGGCGGCGGCGCGCTCCACACGGTCGAGGGCGCTCTGTTCCAGCGCCGCCTGTTGCTGGCGCAGCCAGGTGGCGCCCAGCACGGCCGACAGCAGGATCAGTGGCAGCAGCGCGGCCAACGCCAGAAGGATGAGCGGACGGCTGTGCTTCATGGACCCGGCGACCGTGGAGGGAACTGCGACCGAGCATAGCGCGGCGCGCCCGGAAATCCCACGATGCTGACCCGTCCCGGCTCTTCCGGGGTTAGTCGGGAAGGCTGAAGCGGCCCCGGCTGACGGTCACCGCGTTGCCGCCGACCCGCACGGCGGACAGGCGGCCGGCCTCCAGGTCGGCCTCCAGGACGATCCGGCTCGGGCGGCCCATGTCGTCCCCCTGGAAAATCTCCCAGGAAATCTCCCGGGTCGGGCCGGCTGGCTCCTGGTGATCGGCCAGATAGCCGGCCAGGGCGACGGCCGCGGCTCCGGTGGCCGGATCCTCGGCGATGCCCATGGCCGGCGCGAACATCCGCACCGACAGCCGGCGCCCCTGTTGCGGGTCGTCGAGGAAAATCGGGTAGACGTGCGGCGCGGCGCTTGCGGCCAGATGCCGGTGCCACAGGCCGATGTCGAACCGGATCGCGGCCAGCGCCTCGCGGGAGGCCAGCGGAATGATGGTGAAGGGGACGCCGGCGCCGTAGGCTGCCGGCGGCAGGGCCGCATCCGCGACGGCGGCCAACGGCAATCCCAGCAGGGCCGCCAGGATGGCGGGGTCCCGCTCCCCGGCGACAGCGGTCGGCAGACGCGCGCTGGACAGCGTCGCGGTGGCCGCCGCGCCGGGGGTTGCGACGATCCGCACCGGGACCGGGCCGACATTTTCGCCCAGCACGATGTCCCAGGGGCCTTCGCTTTCCAGGGCACCGGTTTCCGCCAGGATGATCGCGGTGCCGATCGTCGGATGCCCGGCGAAGGGCAATTCCATCGACGGCGTGAAAATGCGCAGGCGCCGGGTCTGGGCCGCCGTCTCCGGCGGGAGGACGAACACCGTTTCGCTCAGGTTCAGCTCCCGCGCGATCCGCTGCATGGTGGCGTCGTCGAGACCGCGCCCGTCGGG
>FTCT01000714.1_pt1 | contig 14131 bp, 16 predicted proteins | sample 1658881 | NCBI WGS metagenome assembly FTCT01 (sample SAMEA3914864, study PRJEB12502) | metagenome | biome: forest; material: soil | place: USA | collected 2012-03-12 | depth 0.3 m | reverse complement strand
TCCCTCCCGAAGATGAAGATCGTCGGCCCCGGCGACGTGGTCATGAACAACATGCCGCTGCCCGGAAACATGACCGGGGCGTCGATGATGGCTGGGGCCCCCTCCCCCCGCTTCGACATAATCTCCTATCACTTCTACCCGGCCGTCGCTCCACGCTGCGCGCCCTCCAACTCGCCCGTCGGAACCAACCCCGACAAGGCCCTGACCGAGGAGTGGTTGGGCCGGACCGACAAGTCCCTGGCCGATCACAAGGCGCTGCGCGATCGCTATGCGCCAGGCGCGCCAATCTGGAACACCGAAACGGCGGGCGCGGCGTGCAGCGGCGCGCCGTGGAGCGCGACGTTCATCGACTCGTTCCGCTATGTTGACCAGCTTGGCCGCCTGGCCAAGAACGGCGCCAGCGTCGTGTTCCACCAGACGCTGGTGGGCGGCAACTACGGCCTGCTCGATCCGGAGACGTTCGCGCCGCGTCCCAACTACTGGGCCGCTCTGCTTTGGCGACGGACGGTGGGGTCCACGATGCTCGACGCGGGCCCCGTGCGGCCCAACCTGCATCTCTACGCGTCCTGTCAGCCCGGCGTGCGGGGCGGCGTCACCCTGGTGGCCATCAACACCGGAACCGGACCGCAAGTCCTCGATCTCGATGGCAAGGCCCAGCTCTATGCGCTGACCGCCTCGACCTTGCAGAGCGCGACCGTCGATCTCAATGGCCGGCGTCTGTCACTGAATGGCAACGACACCCTCCCGGCGCTGAAACCCAAGACGATCACGGGCGGCAAGGTGTCGCTGGCGCCGACCAGCATCAACTTCATCCAACTGCCTAACGCGGGCAATCGGATATGCCGATGATCGCGGTGAACCCTGGCGGCCGCGCCCTGGCCGCCGGACGCCTGGGCGGGCTGCTGGCCCTCGCCCTGCCCCTGACCATCGCCGCCTTGCCCCCCAGCGTGGCGGCCTCGGCGCCCGTCGCCGCGTCGAGCCCGCGCCAATCGGTCGACTATGCGATCCTGGGACCCAACTTTGCCCGCACCCAGTCGGCGCGTAAGGACGGCGCGCCGATCATCGCGCGAGCCCGGACGTTCCTGCATCGCCCGCCCGCACCACGACAGCTCCGGATCGAAGGGGTCAGCTCCGGCCAGGCCCGCGCGCCGGGCGCCAGCGCCGCCGCCGTGGCCAATCCCGGCGACGTCGCCGCCTCCTGGGAGAGCCTGCGGGACATGGACGTCATGCTCGACCTGGCCCTGGCCTGGCGACTGACCGGTGACAGGGCCTTTCTAAAGCAAAGCGAACGCTACCTCGACGCGTGGTCCACAAGCTACCAGCCGACGTTCAATCCCATAGACGAGGGCCTGTTCGACGGTTTGATCCTCGCTTACGACCTGACCGAAGCCGACCTGCCCGCCACGACACGAACCAAGGTGGACACCTTCCTGCGCCGGTTGGCGACCGGCTATGTCGAGGCGATGGAGACCGGCGATGTTCCCATCAAGCCGACCCTGACCAACAACTGGCAAAGTCACCGGATCAAGCTTGCCGCGCTGGCCGCCTTCCAGATCGGCGACGCGGGACTGATCGATCGGGTCCACGTCCTTTTCGACCGGCACCTGGAAGCCAATCTGCGAACCGACGGATCGACGCTGGATTTCGCGCAGCGCGACGCGCTGCACTATGTGACCTACAGCCTCGATTCCCAGCTGATGGCGGCGCTCGCCGCCCAGGCCCACGGCCAGAACTGGTATGAAGATCGCAGCGCATCGGGCAAGGCCCTGCCAGATACATTGGCGTGGCTGGGCGCTTATGCCCGCGGCGAAAAATCCCACATCGAGTTTCTCAAGTCCGTTGTGCCTTACGATCGCCAGCGCGCCGCCGCCGGCGGCGAGATGTTCAAGAACAAGACCTGGGACCCGGTCACCGCCGCGCGGACCTACTTGCTCGCTTCAAAGCTCGACGGGCGCTGGAAGGCCTTGAGCCGCGAGCTCGCCAATCAGGCCGAACGCTCAAAGAGTAAGATCGAACCCGGCGAGCGCCTCGACTGGCCGGCCATGTTGGCCGATCCTCATAAGGCGAAGAACTGATGCGCCTGACCTGCGCCCTTGCGGCGATTGCTTTGGCCGCCGCCACCACGTTTCCCGTCGTCGCCGACGCCCAGCAGGCGCCGCCCGCGGCGGCCCGCTATGTGACAAACGTCACCGCTATGAGGTCGCTGTTGAATGATCCGGCCGCCAAGCCGGTCTTGGCCAGACACATCCCCGATGTCGTGGCCAATGCTGGGACCGACCAAGCGCGCGGCATGACCCTCAAGCAGATCCAGCCCTTTTCGCCTCCATCACCGGCCAAGTCCTGACCGCGATCGACACCGACCTCGCCAAGCCTCCTGCCGAGAAATGGCCGGCGGCAAGGCGCGATCGATCCCCATAGCCAACTCGGACTATTGCGCTCAGTCCTCGCCCAGAGGTCGGCGGACACGAGCCCCCCGCGCCGTCCGGTGGGCGTTCTTGCAAACGGAAGCTTCGGAGCAAGTCATGCACAGACGAACCTTTATCGGTCATTCGGCGGCGGCGCTGACGGCGACGGCGCTTTCGCGCCAGGCCCTGGCCGCAGAGCCCCTGGAGCGGGTTTCTGTCGTCGTGCAGACGCGAGAAATGATCGGTCCGCTGCCTCATGTCTGGGCCGAGAGCGCCGGATCAGACCGCGCGGCGATCACGATGCGGGAAAGCTGGCGCGGCGACCTTGACCGCTGGATCAAGGAGGCGGGGCTCAAGCGCGTTCGTTTTCACGGGATTCTGAACGACGAGCTGGGCGTCTACGCGCCGTCCATTCAGAATCGCGGCAAGGCGACACCCAACTTCCGCAACGTCTTCGAAGTCTATGACGGATTGGTTGCGCGTGGCGTCTCACCGTTCGTCGAAGTCAGCTTCATGCCCAAGGCCCTTGCGTCGGGCGTCACCGAATTTGGCTTCTACAAAGCCAATATCACGCCGCCAAAATCGTTGAGCGACTGGGGTGACTTTGTCACGACGTTCGCGCGCGCCCTGGCCGACCGCTATGGGATTTCGACGGTACGCGACTGGCCGTTCGAGATCTGGAACGAGCCCGACCTGGGGTTCTTCTGGACAGGAACACAGCAGGACTACTTTGACCTGTACAAGGCCGCCGCCGTAGCGATCAAGTCGGTTGATCCTGCGATCAAGGTCGGGGGGCCGGCGACGTCGGGCGGCAAGTGGATCAAGGAATTCACTAGCTATTGCTCGACCAGCAACAGCCCTCTGGATTTCATCGCGACCCATGCCTACGCGGGGGGAAATCAGCAGGAATTCTACGGCAAGGGCGTGTCCTATTCGATCAACCAGGTCATCCCCGACAACGTCGCCAGGGCACGGTCGCTGATCGACGCCTCGGCGTTCAAGGGCATGCCGCTTTGGCTTAGCGAATGGTCGTCGGACAGTCCGGCGATGATCGCTCATACCATTGAGAAGTGCCTGCCGATGGTTCGCGGCATGTCCCAATGGGTGATGTCGGGCAGTTATGAAGAGCTGGGTGTCTCCGATTACCTGTTGAAGGAAGGCGACATGGGCTGGTCGACGATGGTGCGCGGCATCGCCCGTCCAAGCTTCAACACCTACAAGCTGATGCATGCCTTGGGTCATGAGCGCCTGGCCGCCCAGGGGCCGGTGTTGGCTTCGCGCCGAGATGGCCGAACGGTCGCCGCCCTGGTGTGGAACCTGGCCGAGGCGCAGCAACCCGCCGGCATTCCAGGCGCTGGCGCCGACCGCAAGGTCGTCGGATCGGCCAAGACACTGGACATCCGGTTCGCCGGCGCGCGCCCGGGCGCCAAGGCCCGCGTGTGGTTCGTCGACCAGGATCGCGGATCGCCCATGCCGGCCTGGCGCGAAATGGGATCCCCACGCCTGCCCGCGCTAGCCCAAATCGATCGGCTTCGACGTGCGGCGGACATCGCGCCGGCCACGACGCTACGGCTCGACGGGACTGGCAGCTTGTCGTTGACACTACCGCCGGAAGGCGTGGCGCTCATCGAACTCGTGTAGCAGCGCCCCTCGGCGCCAGCATGCCAAGTTTAGACGCACTCGCGCCAGAGCCCCCCGAGAATTTGGACGTTCGATTTCACACTTTGCTCCGCGACCTGGTCTTCCGCGCCGCCCTCCCCCATGCTCGTCCGCTTACCCTCTAGCCTTTGCTGCGGCTTTAGCGCGCCTTGCCAGGCCAATAGCTGACGCTGGCTTGCGTTCGACCACAGGACCTGGACCGGTTCGCGCTGCGACTTTCGGCAGTTGTTCGATGGCTCGAGGTCGAGAGATGCTCTTCCAAAGGCCAAGACCCGCCCTTGATCGCCGCGCGTCTCAGATCATAGGAAGGACGGACTCTCCCGCCGATCTAAATCGGGTGAGTGGCTAGTCAAATCCGGGCGGGAGTACTGCGGTGACGATCAAGAAGCTCTCGCCCGCCGAAGACGCCGAAGCCGCTCGCCTGTTCTATGCGGATGTGGCGCCGGGCCTGGACGTCGGCCATCTGGCGGCCATGTGGCACATCGCCGGACTGGGCCACCTGATCGCGCTGGATCTGGATCGGATCGCTGGGCGGCATGGGCTGTCGAGCGCCGACTGCACCTGCTGGGCACGTTGCGGGTCTTTGGCCCCGCCGCCATGCGCGCCTCGGACCTGGCCCTGAAGCTGCACCTTTCCAACGCCGTGCTGAGCGGGCGCGTGGCCAAGCTGGAACGCCAAGGCTTGCTGATCAGGACGCCAAGCTGGGTCGACAGGCGGGCCTTCGCGTTGAGCCTGACGCCGGCGGGCGCGTCTCACGCCGACGCCGCCGTCGACGAGGTCAGCCGGATCGGACGCTTCGCCCAGGTCCACCGCGTCCTGTCGGCCGACGAGCGCGCCGTCCTGGCGGAGATGCTGGGCCGCCTGCACGACGCCATGGACCGCCATTTCTGACGGCCGCTTCCTTAGCCCCTTAAACAACCGTCGCTTCCGCTCGCGTCCGGCTCTTCTAGGCTGCGCCCGTGAACAGCAAACCGGCGCCGTCCAGGACGCCGGGCGCGAGCCAGGGGGGATGAGCGTGGCGTCATTCGACGAAGAGTTCGATTGCGTGGTCGTGGGCAGCGGCGGCGGGTCGATGTGCGCCGGATTGCTGGCGCGTTCGGCGGGGCGCAGCGTGCTGATCCTGGAGAAGACCGCCTATGTCGGCGGCACCACCGCGCGCTCCGGCGGCGTGATGTGGATCCCCGACAATCCCCTGATGAAGCGCGACGGGATCGAGGACGGCTTCGACCAGGCCATGGCCTATCTGGAGAGCCTGGCGGCCGATCATCCGCCGGCGCCGGGCGCGACGCCCGAGCGCCGCGCGGCCTATGTCCGGGGGGCGCCCAGGATGATCGCGTTCCTGCTGGCGCAGGGGATCAAGCTCAGGCGCACCCCGCGCTGGCCCGACTATTACGACGAGCGTCCGGGCGGATCAAAGATCGGCCGCACCCTGATCGCCCAGCTGTTCGACGCCGACGAGCTGGGGCCCTGGAAGGCCAGGCTCCGCCCCGGCATGGCGGAGGGGGCGGCCTATGTCCATGAGGGGCTCAAGCTGCGCACCTTCAAGGTATCGTGGGCGGCCAAGGCGACGGTGGTCAAGGCGGGGTTGCGCACGGCCTTCACGCGGCTGATCGGCCGTCGCTACCTGAACGCCGGCGCGGCCCTGCAGGGCCGCATGCTGCAGGCCGCGCTCGGGGCCGGCGTCGACATCCGCACCGAGACGCCGGTCGACGCGCTGATCGTCGAGGACGGGGCGGTCAAGGGCGTGGTCTGCCAGAGGGACGGCCGGCCCTGGCGTGTCGGCGCGCGGCTGTGCGTGCTGGTCAACGCCGGCGGCTTCGCCCGCAACCAAGCCATGCGCGACCGCCACCAGCCCGGAACCCGGGCCGAATGGAGCGCCGCGGCCGAAGGCGACACCGGCGAGATGATCCAGGAGATGATCCGCGTGGGCGCGGCGACGGGCCAGATGGAGGAGATGGTGGGCTATCAGTCCACCGTGCCGCCAGGCGCCGAGAACGCGCCGATCAAGCCCGGCGTCCAGGCCATTCTCGCCTCGCCGCACGCCATCCTCGTGGACCAGACCGGCGTCCGCTACCAAAACGAGGGCGGCTCCTACATGGCGTTCTGCAAGGGCATGCTGGCGCGCGACAGGATCGCGCCCGCCGTGCCCAGCTGGGGCGTCGTCGATGGCCAGTACATGAGGCGATACTACCTGCCCGGCGCCAGCGCGCGGGGCGATCCGACGCGTCCTTGGATCAGGAGCGGCCACTTTAAAAAGGCCGGCGGCCTGGAAGATCTGGCTCGGCTGCTCCAGATGGATCCCGGCGTCCTCAAGGCGACGGTCGAGCGTTTCAACGGCTTCGTCGCGCGCGGCCGCGACGAGGACTTCCAGCGCGGCGAACGCGACTACGACCGCTGGCTGGGCGACCCGGACCATCGGCCCTCGGCGACGTTGGGGACCATCGCCGCGCCGCCGTTCTACGCCATCCCCGTCGTGCCGGGGGACGTGGGCACCTATGGCGGCGTGATCACCGACGAGCATGGCCGGGTGCTGGGCGCGGACGACTCGGTCATCGCCGGCCTCTACGCCACGGGCGTATGCACCGCCTCGGTCATGGGACGCGCCTATCCCGGCGCCGGCGGCAACCTGGGTCCCTCGTTTACATTCGGCTATCTGGCCCTGCGCCATGCTCTGGGGCTGCCCTAAGCGCCTTAAGCGCATTCGCCGCCGCGGCCGGCCATACTTCGCTCCAACGGAGTCGCCAGGTCGCTGTCGGCGTGGCTTGCGAGGTCCGGTTTACGGCGGAATTCTAGTGTCCGTTTCCACCCTCCCCGGCCTATCGGACGGTCCACTCTGCCGGCCGGGCAGCGCCATCAACAGACTCTGCTGCCGCTGCAGAAACACGACTCAGGCCGACTAGCTGGTGAGGTGGAGCCACTCACGTCGACCGCAGCGCCGCTTTTCGAAAGCCGGAATCGCGCCGATCACGGAACCGCAGATATCGCCTCGCAGATGACGCGACTCGTTGCGCGAAATTATACCCTAGGTTAAACGCCACCCTCGCTCGATCTTGAGCTTTGTAATTGGGGGCGTTCTTTGAAATTTCTTCTGGCATCCACGGCCACTCTGGCCATCCTGCTCTCCGCTACGGCCGCCAGCGCGGGCTCCTTTGTCGTCGAGCTCAATGGCGCGAAGGTCGATGACATCAGTGGCGCTGAATTGGGGCTCGGCTACAACTTGGCCAAGGGCGGATTTCGCCTTACCCCGACCGTCGGCGCTCTGCTCTATCAAGGCGACAATGATCGCTTCAGCACCGAGACCGTCAGCGGCGGCCGGACGGTCTGCAGGGACCACTCCAACGGCCAGTTCGCCAAGAAGGAGAACTGCGATGACACCGCGGCCAAGGCCTATGGCAAGCTTGAAGCCGCCTACCGCTTCAAGTCCCTGGAACTGGGCGGCGGCGTGAGGGTCAGCGACGACGTCACCCCCTACGGCGCACTGGGCGTTTACGTCAGCGACACGCTGGCGGTTAAAGGCTTCGCCGGCAAAGACTACTATGGCGCGGGCCTGGCGCTGATCTTCTAGACCTCCAAGGTGCCGCGGCTTCCCTTGGACTGGCGGGTCGCGGCACGACTAGCGTCGCATCGGATAAAACGCGATTAGGGTCGGGCCTGTCCACTCGTCGCGGGTTAAAGGCTGCGCCAGAAGCTGCCGTTTATTCCCCCCAAGGAACGACGTTCACGAGCTAAACGCCAAATCGGCGCCGGCATCATCCGGCGCCGAGCTTTGCGCGCTCCGCTGCCCCGGTTAAGAGAAGGTCGCTCTCCTGCTCTCAAGGACTCTCCTCAATGATCACCGGCGTGCGTTCCGCCCTTATCTGCGACAAGGTTGAACGGACACCGGACGGCCTGACCCACTACCAGGGGATCCAAGGCAGCCAAATGTCGGCGCCGACCCAGCCTGGACTGTTGGAGGTCTGGCTTACCCTGCATCTGGACATCGACAAGCGCCGCACGGCCGGCGAGGTGGTGGTCACGGCCGCCGACATCGACCAGCGCGTTCCGTTCGACGTGACGACCGACCGGGGCATGACGGTCATCGCCTTTCCCCTCTACATCCCGATCCAGGGTCAGGACACGCTGATCGTGACGATCACCGACATCGGGCGGCGCGATAAACCTTTCCGCTTCAAGTGGGGCCTTGGCCTGACGCGCGACGCCCGGGTGCTTGAACCGGACGTGGCGCGAACCGTTCTGGAGCAGGCCCGACAACTCAATCGGGATGTTTTGGCCTCCCTCGTAAAACCGCCGGTCAAGCACTAGGCTGATGGGCGTAGTCCGTTTTTGGGGGCCGACGACGCGCATGTGTAACCTTTACAGCCTGCAGACCGGCGACCTGTTCGCGACCTGGGAGAAGGTCCTGCGCCTGCCCGTCGTCTGGGAGGGACAGGCCTCCAACTTCGAGCCGCGCCCCGAGATCAAGATGACCGAGGTCGCGCCGATCGTGCGCCATCTCGGCGATCAGGCCGTGGTTTCGATGACGCGCTGGTCCTGGCCCTCCCCCAGCGGCAAGCCGGTGTTCAACTTCGTTAGCGAGGGCCGCGACTTCTCCAACTCCGATCGAGTGCTGATCCCGGCCGACGCCTTTTACGAGTTCACCGCCAAGCTGCAGCCCAAACAGCCGCGTCTGACCCGCTGGCAGTTCACCATGGTCGACAATCCGCTGTTCTGGATCGCCGGCGTCGTCCAGAAGGGCTGCTGGAGCATGCTGACCACCACGCCCGGCGACGACATCAAGCCCTATCACGACCGCCAGGTCGTGCTGCTGGCGGCCGACCAGGGCCGCGACTGGCTGGACCTCACACGGCCCCAGGCGGAAATCCTGGCGCCCGCCCCGGCCGGCACGCTGCAGGTGGTGCGCGCCTTTCCGCCACCGGACTTGCCCTCGTCCGACCTGTTCGGCTGACGACGCCATGTCGGTGGAGCCGGTTGATTATTGGCGCGAGGCGGTGCGGCGCGGCGTCCTGGCCCTGGGCTTTTCCCTTAAACGCCACCGTGGCGAGGCCTGGATGGCCGCCGAGTTGGTCGCCCCCCAGGACGGCATGGTGGCGCGCGCCGCCCATGCGGCGATGGAAATCCACAAGATCATCGATCTTGAACCTGGCACGGCGGCCAACGCCGCGCGTCAGGCCTTGGCCGCCCAGCTCAAGACGGGACCCGCCGCCCGGGAACTGGCGATCTACCAGGGTCTTCTGGCCGAGCGCCTGTGGCGCGAGATCCAGGACGAGCCGGGGCTGCGCCTCCAGGCGATCGCCCATCCTCACGAATAGATCGCAGCGACAGGCGGCCTGTTACAATCGCGGCGCAGCCTGACGAAGGTTTGACTCGGGCGCAGGTGGTCCATGGCGTTGCACGGCATCAAGCGCGGCCTGCTCCCCGGCGAGTGGCGCGCCGTCCAACGCCGGCTGCGCAACATCTGCGAGGATTGCGGCCAGGACGCCTTTACCCCTAACAGCGGCGAGGGGGCGGCGCGATCGGCCGCCGAGCGTCTGCTCTGCGAGCCTTGTGACCCGGACGATCTGCAGGCGACAGCGGGCGTCGAAGCTTCTCGCGCCTAGCGCCACATCCCGCGCATCTGGGCGGCGATGTCGACCTTCGGCCCCGTAGGCGCAAGCGTGCGATCCTCATGGTCGACGATCGGCCAACTGGTCTTTTCGAACAGCCCCAGCAGACCCTTGGGGATGAACCGGGTGCGGTTGGCCAGGACGTGGCGATCGCCGGTCGGGCTCTGGTTGTGGGTATAGTAGCGCTGCGGAGTGACCAGGTGCAGGTCGTCTTTAGCCCGGGTCATGGCCACATAGAGCAGCCGCCGCTCCTCCTCGATCTCCGCGGAGGCGCCCGTGCCCAGGTCCGAAGGCATGCAGCCGTCGACGACGCTGAGCACGAACACGGACTTCCACTCCATGCCCTTTGCCGAATGGATGGTCGACAGGATCAGGTAGTCTTCGTCCAGCAGCGGCACGCCGGCCTGGTCGCTGGTCGCATCGGGCGGATCCAGGGTCAGCTCGGTCAGGAAGCGCTCGCGCGAGGCGTAGCCCGAAGCGATCTGCTCCAACTGCAGCAGATCGCCCAGCCGCGTCTCGGCGTCTTCGTGCAGACGCTCGAGGTGAGGCTCATACCACTGGCGCGCCCGCTCAAGCTCGGTGGGCCAAGGCGCTTGCCCCGTCGCCAGGTCCGTGGCGGCCGCGGCGAATTCGCGCCACTGGCCAGCGGCCTTGGACGGGGCCGGCGCGGTCTCCAGGGCCACGACGAAGTCGGGCGTCGCATCGATATGGTCGAGGATCCTACTCGCCGAGGCCGGCCCGACCCCCGCCAAGAGCTGCATCAGCCGAAAACCCGCCACCCGGTCGCGCGGGTTTTGCACGAAGCGCAGCAGGGCCATCAGGTCCTTGATGTGGGAGGCGTCGAGGAACTTCAGCCCGCCGAACTTGACGAACGGGATGTTGCGCCGGGTCAGCTCGACCTCCAGCGGGCCCGAATGGCTCGAGGTTCGAAAGAGCACGGCCTGATGCTTGAGACGTGTCCCCTCCTCGCGGTTCTCCAGCACCCGCTCGACGATGTAACGGGCCTGATCAGCCTCGCCGCGCACAGTGACCAGACGCGGGCGGCCGCCATCGGCCCGGTCCGACCAAAGGTTTTTGGTAAAACGCTCGGGGGCCAGTTCGATCACCGCGTTGGCGGCCGCCAGGATTCCCTGGTTGGAGCGATAGTTGCGATCCAGGGTGACGATCCGCGCCGGCGGATCGAAGGCCTTAGGAAAATCCAGGATGTTGCGCACGGTGGCGGCCCGGAAGGCGTAGATCGATTGGGCGTCGTCGCCGACCACGGTCAGGCCCAGGCCCTCCGGCTTGATCGCCAGCAGGATCGCGGCCTGCAGGGCGTTGGTGTCCTGATATTCATCGACCAAAACATGATCGAACCGCGCGCCCAGGTCGGCGGCCAGGACCGGATGCTCCATCATCCGCGCCCACCACAGCAGCAGATCGTCATAGTCCAAGACGTTCTGGGCCTGCTTGGCGTCGACATAGGCCGCAAACAGGTCCTTGAGCGCCGCGGCATGGGGTGCGCACCACGGGAAGGTCTTGGCCAGGACGACATCGATCGGCTTCTGGGAATTGACGCATCGCGAATAGATCGAAAGGCACGTCCCCTTGGTCGGAAAACGGCTTTCCATCTTCGAATAGCCGAGCTGGTGGCGCACCAGGTTCATCAGGTCGGCCGCGTCCTCGCGGTCGTGGATGGTGAAGCCGGGATCCAGGCCAATCTGTTCGGCGTGCTCGCGCAGGATCCGCGCGCCGATCCCGTGAAAGGTGCCGGCCCAGACCAGGGCGTCGGTCAGGGCGGCGGCCTTGTCGCCCATCACCTTGCGGCCGATGCGTTCGACCCGCCGGGTCATCTCGCTGGCGGCCCGGCGCGAGAAGGTCATCGTCAGGATGCGGCGCGGATCGGCCCCATTGACCAGCAGGTGCGCGACGCGATGGGCCAGAGTGTTGGTCTTGCCCGAGCCTGCCCCGGCGATCACCAGGAGCGGTGGTCCCGGCGTGGTGTCGCGCTCGGTGATCCCATGCTCGACGGCCTGGCGTTGCTGGTCGTTGAGGCTGTCGAGATAGGGGAAGGCGGCGGACAAGACGGACCCGAAGGAAAAAGAAACGAAGCAGGAACACCGTCTCAGGTTCGCGCCCCGTTCGCAATGGCCAAGCCGGCGCCGGAGGGACGGTTGGCGCGTTGGTTGCTCAATCGCAGGAGTTCCCATGACCCAGCCCGATCCAAGGACCCCGCCGCCGGCCACCGGCGCGCCGCAACCGGCCGGCCAGGAGGCCCCGCCCCACCCCACGCAAGACCCGACGCGCAAGACTAACGCCACGGTCGATCCCACGGCCGATGACCCCGGCAATGGCGCGGACTGAGCCTCCCGGCCTTTGGCCGACAGGCGTGGCGGCTCGTGCGTCCGGACGCTAGAGTGACGCGGCATGAACCCCTTCGCCGCCCCCGATGTCACAGACCGGCTGATGCTGGCGCTTACACCGCCGCCGCAGGTCGCCGACCTGATGGCGCTCGCGGCCGATCAGGTGCGTGCGGACTTGCGCCTGCCGGCTCGCCCCCGTCCCCGCGAGCAGCTGTGCCTAGTGCTTCAGAGCCTGGGCGAGCATGCCGGCCTGCGACGCGACATCGTGTCGATGAGCGCCGAGGCCGCCGCTTCTGTCGCGCCGCCAGGACCCCTTGAGCTGGTTTTTGACCAGGCCAAGACGCGAAGAACCGCGCCGGGCCGGTTCGACCTGGTTCTGACCAGCAGCGCGCCTTCGACGGCGTTGGCGGCCTTTCAGAAGGATCTGGGCCTGGCCATGGCGCGGGAAGGTCTGGGCCGTCTGGTGGATTGTGACTTCGCGGCGCAGGTCCTGGTCATTGAAGACGTTCGCCAGCCGGTCCTGGCCCTCCCGATCGCGCCGATCCGCTGGACCGCCACGTCCTTCAGCCTGCTGCACGTGCTCCTGGGCCGCCGGATCCACGTTCCCCTCGCCCGCTGGCCTCTGCGCGCCGAAACCTAGCCGCCCCAGGTCCCGGACCAGGCTTGATACGGCCCCAGGCCGCGCCTGCCCATCGCCCGCGAGGCGGTGGCCTGCGGCTAGTGCAGCCGCACCGCGATCGGGCAGTGATCCGATGGCCGCTCGCCGCTTGCGTCATAGGTCAGTTCCTCGAACCCAACCAGGTCGGCCGCCGCGCGGCGATCCAGCAAGACGTGGTCGATGAAGTCCTTGAAGCGCGGGTCGCAGCGCGGCCCCTGGGCGCCTTCGGCCAGGGTGAGATCGGCGTTGGCCGGGACGCCATCGTCCCAGTCGGCCCAGATCGGATCGCCGGGCTTGGCCAAGCGGCGGTTGAAGTCGCCCAAGACAGCGAACCGCAGCCCTTCATTGGCGCGGGCGTCGATCCAGGCCTCGACCACCGGAACCTGCCGCTGCAGCGTCGCGCAGGCCTCGCCGGATGTTCCCGAGGCGCAACCGGACTTCAGGTGCACGGCCAGGAGGCGGATCGGCGCGGCGCCCCGGGGACGCACGACGATATCGACGCCCGAGCGCAGGTTGGGATTACCCAGTTGCAGGTCGGTCACGTCGGTCAGGCGCTGGAAGCTGACGCCCTTGCGGATCGCAAAACCCACGGCCTGGCGATTGAGAAAACGTCCCGGCAGGCCTTGGCAGGGGCTGGGCGATCCGCCGCCCGCCCGGCTTTCGATCACGATGTCGTACTTGACCGGATCGAAGACCCGGGCCGCGGCCTTGGCCGACTGCACCTCCTCGAAGGCGACGACGTCGGCGTCGAGCCTGTCGGCATAGGCCTTGAGCGTCGCATAATCGGCCTCGGTGCGCGGCCGGCATCCCGTCGACCCGTCTTCGGCGAGGTGCTCCAGGTTCCAGCTGGCGATCTTCAGCGGCTTGTTCGGCGAGACCGGTGTGGTCGTGGCGCAGGCGCCCAGCAACAGGGTCGCGGCCAGAACGCCAAGCAGTCTGCGCATGAAGATCTCCTCTAGGATCCCGTTGGTAGTTCAGCTTCGCCTTCGAACGCCAGCGGCAATGTCGGCGCGTGCTGCCGCCGCTTCATATCCGCCGCGCGTCGCCGAAATTCCGCGGCGACGGCATGGGCCAGCGCCGGCCCGCCGTCGTAGTTCATGGCGCTGACCTCCGCGCCCCGCGCCAAGCGCTCCATGTCCTCGGCCGTGAAGGCCGGACCGTAGTCGGCGATGATCTCCCTCACCTCCGTGGCCACATGAGCGGGATGGGGGTTGGTGATATTGGGCGCGTCCGCCATGTCGATCCTCCTATGGCCACTTGCCGGCCGACCTACGACAAGCTCGGTCGCCGCGATCGTCCCGCGAAATTTTTCTAAAATCCCGCCAACGCCTTGCGCGGCCTGGATTCTTAAGCTTCCGCGCCGCTTGGCCGCAGCCTGGGCGCGATTGACTCTCAAGCTAACACGAGAACAAAAATGGAACATAATCGTTTCAGGTCTCCATGTCAGCAGCTCCCGCCCAGGGT
>FTCT01002755.1_pt1 | contig 14141 bp, 11 predicted proteins | sample 1658881 | NCBI WGS metagenome assembly FTCT01 (sample SAMEA3914864, study PRJEB12502) | metagenome | biome: forest; material: soil | place: USA | collected 2012-03-12 | depth 0.3 m | reverse complement strand
TTTCGAAAAACCAGGTCGTGTGCGCCAGGTGCCATTTGGCCGGCGAGGCGTCGGGCATGGACTGGGCCGTCTGGTCGGCCTCGCTCAGGGACGAGGTCAGGCCGACGGTGCGGGCGCGCACGGCGCGATATCGGGAAAGCCAGTCCATTGCGGTGGTCCGCTCGAGGGAAGAAAACGCCCAAAGCCTCATGCCGAAAAGGCCAAAACGTGTTCCTGGGCACTTTGGGGATAAATATGAGGCGTCTTAGATTTACTGGTCGGACCACACGGCCAGTTCGTTTCCGGACGGGTCGGTGAAATGGAAGCGGCGGCCGCCGGGGAATTCCCAGATCGCCTTGGTGACGGTCCCGCCGGCCTCGGACACGGCGGCCAGGCTGGTTTCGAGATCGCGGCTGTAGAGTATGACCAGGGGCTTGGCGGGCGCTTCCCCGGCGTCGGCCTGGAAACCGCCGTCGAGGCCAGCGTCATCGGGCGCCGCATAGGTCGGGCCGTAATCGGTGAAGGTCCAGCCGAACGCCTTGCCGTAGAAGGCCTTCAGCGGCTCCAGGGCGGTGGCCGGGAATTCGACGAAGTCGATGTGGTGATGGCTTTTGCTCATCCGGTGAACTCCCAAACCGCGGCCGGTTTTTCGGCCACGTCCTCGATATCGGCAATGGTACGCACACTGTAGTCGGCGAGCTTGCGGAAACCCGTACGCGGGAAATAGGTACGATGCGGATCGCCAACAAGGACGGTTACATTTTTAGCCCTGGCGCGGCCAAGGAATGTCAGCATGGCGCCCGTCATGGTCTTCTCATAGCAGATATCCCCCGCCAGGAGGATGTCGACGTCCGGCACCGGCCCGCCCATGCCTGAGGCAACCAGATCGCCGGGTAAAAAATCGATACGGACGCCGTTCAGTCCGGCATTCAGCGCCACCGCCGCCTCGGCATAGGGATCGATGTCGTTGGCCAGGACGCGGGCCGCACCGGCCCGGGCGGCCGCGATGCCGACCAGGCCCGAGCCGCAGGCCAGGTCGAGGACGCGCTTGCCGGCGACGGTTTCGCGATGGTCGAGGATGTAGGCCGCCAGGGCCTGGCCGCCCGACCAGGCGAAGGCCCAGAAGGGGGGCGCCAGGATTATCTTTTCTTTGGCCCGGTCCATGTCCTTTTCGGTCATCAGCCACAGCGGCGTGACCTGGTCGGCCTGGTACAGGGCGATCGACGGCAGGGAGGGCACAGGCAGCGGCCGGGTATTGGCCCGGATGAAGTCCGCATGGGGACGATCCGTCACTGCGTCGCCTGGTCCTTGTTGGCGTCGGGATCGGCGAAGGCGGTCTCGGCGGCGGCCTCGCCGGCGAACTGGTCGGCATATTGCGGCGCGATCAGGCCCTTCAACTGGCTTTGCGGCACGCGCACCTCATAGGGGCCTTCGGCATAGGGGCCGACGTCGTAAGGGGCGTACAGCGCGTCGATGGCGCCGATCTTGCCGGCCTGGCTCGACGGCACCAGGATCAGCCGGCTGTCGGCGAATTTCGGGCAGTTGAAGCCCGAGGCGGTCTCGTTCACCGGCTGGCCGCTGCGCCTGGCGCGCTGGGCCTCGATCTGGTGGCAGACATAGTCGTCGACGCCCTTCAGGTCGGCGTCGGACGAGAACAGCTCGGCGGTCGGGATCAGGGCCGCCTTGTCCTTGTCCCACAGCAGGGCGCGAAAGCTGGTATTGGGATGGGCGCCGCCTTCGAAATCGTTCTGCTCGGCATAGACCGACAGCAGGCGCGGGCTTTGCGCCGAGATCTTCCACTCGATCTTCTGGTAATAGGCCGGCACCGGGAAGCCGTCGGCGCTCTGCTCGGCGCGATCCTTGCGGGCCTGGTCGAGAAAGGCGGTGAGGGTGGTTTCGCCGTCCTTGTACAGCCGCTCGTGCAGTTCCGGATAGGCCTTGATCGGCTCGGGCAGGCTGAGCGTCACCTGGGCGTCGGGACTGGTGCGGGCAAAGCCCAGCGGTGCATTGCTGGCCACGGTCTTGGCGGCGCTGGCCTTCATGCGGTCGCTGTCCGGCTCGCGCGAGCAGGCCGAGATCATCCCCGCCAGCAGCAGGGCGGCGGAAGCGAGCGCGCTGATCTTTCCGATTGAATCGGACCGGCGCGCCCGTGCCCTGTCCTGGCGCGCTGCACCTCCGGAAAGTGGCGCCCACTTTATCGGACTGCGCGCCGGGACGGCCGGGTTGCGGGTCAGGCGGGAGGCGAAAGCCATGCGGCGAAAATGTCCTCAGATATGCACATGAACCAGCAGCAGGCTCAGCACCCACAGCAGGCCGGTCACCTGGTTGGACTTGAACAGCTTCAAGGCCCAGGGGCCGTCGTCCAGCCGCAAATTCATGACCTGCCAGAAAAGATGCCCGAGGACGAGCAAAAGTCCAATAAAGAATCCGACCGGAAGCGATGCGAAGTGGCCGGCGAGGGCCGTGAGCAACACTGCCATCGTATAGAAGATCGTCACGCCCAGCACGGTGTGCCTGCCCAGGCGCCGCGCCGTCGACTTGACTCCGACCAGGGCGTCGTCCTCCAGGTCCTGCAGGGCGTAGATCGTATCGTAGCCCAGGGTCCACAGGACCAGGCCGCCATAGAAGAGCCACACCGGCCAGCCCAAGGAATGGGTGACGGCCGCCACGCCCATGGGAAAGCCCCAGTTGAAGGTCAGGCCCAGCCAGGCCTGCGGCCACCAGGTGACGCGCTTCATGAAGGGATAGGCGGCGACCAGGGCCAGCGAGGCGATGCCCAGCCAGGTCGCCGGCTGGCCGAGCTGGATCAGGATCAGCAGGCTGAGCAGGGAGCAACCGACGATGAAGGCGACGGCCTGTTTCGGGGTGATCTGGCCGGCCGGGATCGGGCGGCTGCGCGTGCGTTCGACCCTGGCGTCGATATCGCGGTCGACGAGGTCGTTATAGGCGCAGCCCGCCGCGCGCATCAGCGCCGCGCCGATGAAGAACAGTCCCAGCTGGTAGAGGGGGAACGACCACATCTTGTCGTTGGCGACGCTGACGGCGACGACGCCGTTGGCCAACTGGCGGGTGACCACGCCGGTCGTGGCGAAGGCCAGGCCCATGAAGCCGGGCAGGAACAGCAGCCAGATGCCGACGGGACGATCGTAGCGCCCGAGTTTCAGCCACGGCCGCAATTTTTCAGGCGCGAACCGGTCGACCCAGTTCTGTTTCGAGGCATCGGGCAGGGGGGCGGATCGAGGCGAGGGCATGGGTGGTTAATGCGATGGTTCGGCCGGGATTGTCGAGGGGATTCTTGGCCGGACGTCGAACGAATGACTGGTCTCGCCTATGCTCAATAAACTGTTGTCGCCGCAACGCCCGTGAAAGGCAACACATATGTCGCCATCGTCAAAGGTATTGGTGTAAGGTGTTGGTGTATTGACGGCCGCACGCGATCTTGTTACCCCTGAGTTCAACTTAGGGTGGGTGACATGGCAGACGATGGAATGGAGCTATCGACCGTTTTGGCGCGGCTCCGCGATGAATTGGCGAAAGCCCAGATTCAGGGCTCCAATGCGGGCATTCATTTTCAGATCGATGATATTACGGTGGAATTGAATGTCGCCGTTTCGAGCGAGGGCGGCGGCAAGCTCGGTGTAAAGTTCTGGGTCGTCGACGCCTCGGCCGACGGCAAAATCCACAAGGATTTGATTCAAAAGATAAGCCTCAAAATGAAACTCGTCGACAGGGGCGGAAATCCCGTCACCGTCCATAGTCAGATTCATTCCGAATGATGATTTTGGCATTTTGACCGGCGATGATTAAGGATCTTGTGGTTCGAATTGCCGTACCTGTAAGCGGAGGTGTCAGATCGGGCACGGGCTATCCGGTTGCCAGGGATCTTTTACTGACGGCCCGGCACGTGCTCCATCCCACCGATCGTGACCCGAACCGGCCGATCAAGCTCCATTGGCTGCCATCGGATTTTATCGGTGAAGGCGAGCTTGCCGGGGGCGTTTACGATCTGGGCGATGAAAAAGCCGACATTGTCTGGGAAAATGAAGCCCTGGACGCCGCCCTGATCCGATTTTCCATTCCGCGCCTCGATACGGTCGCGGGGTGGCTGATCGATCGGCCGCCGAGGCAGGGGGAGGAATGGTTCGCCGCGGGTTATCCGGAAACGGGGCGTTGGAATGAAGGCGACCGGACGGGGCTGGCCCACCTGGAAAGCTTCGAAGGCACGGCGCATGAGCCGCCTACGAGGCAAGGATATTTCGAAGTAACGGCGAATCCCGCGCCGCGCCGGCCGGAAGACTGGGGCGGCGCTTCGGGGATGCCGTTGTTTCGAAACGATACTTCGGAGATTATCGGTATCGCGACGCGCGCGCCGCCCTACAGCCCGAACAAGCTCCACGCGGTCCAGGCCTCGCGCCTGCTGACGGATCCGAGGCTCAAAGCCCTGCTGGCCAAGACCTGGGACATTCAAAAATCCCGAAAAAATCTTCGTGACGAGCTTGCGCGCCTGGTGACCGGGAACCCGAAGCTCGGGGCGCTGCTGAGAATCGCTTTCGGTATGAGCCAGGATGAATCGGTCGTCGATGAGTTGGTAAAGCCACAGGCTCTGGAGATCATAGGCGAGAAACTTCGCGGTATACTGCGTGAGGTCTGCGACAATTTCCAGCTACCGCCGGCCGCTGAAGAGAAAGAGCTAGCCGAAGTTGTGCTGGCGGTGGCCGCGATTTTGACCACCTACCACTATCCGGAAAGCCGGACGTCGGAGAGCCGCCAAAATATCTTCGATAAAGGGCTCAACCTCATCGAGATCAAGGTCTCGTCCAGGATGGTCGCCGAGTTCGAAATTGCGTCCGTCGAAGGGCGGGCGGCACGACACGCAACCCGGCTTCATGAGAAAGACGATCCCGCGGGCAGGAATCATCTGCCGGCTGGTCCGCTCGAAGGTATCGGAGACGACGGCCGGAAAGCCGTGGCGGCCTATTGTGAGCAGAAATGGTCGCAGTTCTACGGTCACCAGCGTGAACAGCTGCGCGATGGCATCATTCGCCTGATGGGGAAGGATGATCGCGAGGGGACGCCAATGGACAGATCGCAATTGGCCAACGCCGAGTTGAAGATGGCCTATCACGGGCGCGGCCGGCCCTATTATTGCTGCAAATTACGAAAAGAGCCGTCCGCGCGTGAAGCGCAGGAAATATTCCTCAAGCAAATTGCCGAGGATTTTCCGCACCTCCTGGTTTTTAAGCTGTCGCCGGAAGTGCAAGATGAGTTGAATGAGATCGATCTGTTCGGCCATTACCGCCACATGCTGCCCATCAAGCCAGGGAACGCCTAACGTGCCGCCACGTCGCTCCAGTGTTTCAAATTCCGCCACGCGCGCCGATGAGACGGAGGTCAGCGCGGCGCCCATAAAGATTCCGACGCCGGAGGGTACGCCCGAACAGGTTCACCTGTTCGAGCCGGAAGATCTGCTGGCCATCGACGCGGCCCTGGCGGCCAAACGGGCCTTGCTGGTACGTGGCGAGCCGGGAACGGGAAAAACCCAGCTTGCCGCCGCCGCGGCGTTGCGCCTCGACCGCCCCCTGGTTTCGGTCGTGGTCGACGCCAGGACTCAGTCATCCGACCTCTTATGGCAATATGACGCGGTCGCGCGCCTGGCCGACGCCCAGTTGCAAAGCGTGCTGCTCGGGCGCCGTCAGCTGGAGGTCGATGACGCAAAGGCCGAGGACCATATCCGGGCCGAGCTGAAGGCGCACCTCGATCCCTTGGGTTATGTCCGTCCGGGACCGCTTTGGTGGGGGATTAACTGGAAGGACGCCGATGTCCAGGCGAAGCGCTCAAGAACCGCAGCGCCCTTGTATTCCGGAACCTGCTCGCCTTCCAATGGCGTCGTCATTCTGATCGATGAACTGGACAAGGGCGAGGCCGATGTGCCGAACGGCTTGCTCGAGGCCCTGGGTGGGCTGAGTTTTTCGGTTCCGGGGCGACCGGAGCCAGTGGCTCATGATCCGGAGGTTCCGCCGCCGCTCGTGATCGTAACGTCCAACGAGGAGCGCGATCTTCCCGACGCATTCGTCCGCCGATGCCTTGCCATTTCCCTGTCCTTGCCCGTCGACAGGAACGAACTCGTGGCCCTGCTGGTCAAGCGCGGTCGCGCCCATTTCAAGCGCGGCGATGTTCCGGAAGCCGCGCTGACCATGGCGGCCGGCATGCTGGCTACGGATCGCGCGCTGGCCATTGAAAAGGGCTGGTTCCCGAGGCCAGGGCAGGCGGAATATTTCGACCTGCTTCGGGCCGCCTCGGAGATTGCCAGGCGCGACGGCAAGGACGTGGTCGAGCTTCTCGAAAAGCTGGCGCGTTTCGTTTTGCAAAAAAAGCCGGCCGACCGGTCATGAGACCGATCGTCGGCCGCGCGGACTTGCTGCGGTGCCTGACTTCGGCAGAAGCGGGCGACGCCGATCGCCTGGCCTCGATCCTGGGTTATGCCGCGGATGCGGCTCCGGCAAAATCGCAGCTGAGCGGATTCGACCCTGCTCGGCTTGCCGCGGCCTCGAAGTCAAGGGAGCGAATGCGCCAAGGTTCGTCCGAAAACCTGGAGCAGGGCGAACGGCCGTCCACTTTTTTTTGGCGGCCATCTTCCTACCGGTCGCTAGGGGAGGCGCTTGACGACCGGTCGATCGAGGATATGGGGGCGATCACCTGGGACACACGCCCCGCCGAACGGCCCGGTTTCATCCCTCTGGCTGAATGGCGCGCGCTCGGACCCCAGCTTCGTGCGTCCGCGAACCGGCGGTGCGAACTGGGCGCGGTCGATGCGGTTCGTGTGGCCGAGGCCATCGGGAAGGGGCGTCCCCTGAGACGGTTGCCGTTCGAACGCCGCCGCTGTTGGCCGGCAAATCTCCAACTCGTCATGGATCGCAGCGACTCACTGATGCCGTTCTGGCGAGATGGCGATCTTGTCGCCTTTCGGCTGCAACGCCTTTTGGGGTCGGCGGTCGAGATGGCGACGATCGATGAGGCCGATCCTCCACCTCGCCTTTTAGGCCGGGCCCGGCCCTATCGCCTGCCGCCGGCGGGAGGCGTGGTGCTGGTGCTGAGCGATCTTGGCGCCTATGATGACGGCGGCGGAGATCGCACGGCGTTCTGGCTGCGCTTCGGGCGGGAGATCCGCGCGGCAGGGTGCGTGCCCCTGGTTCTGTTTCCCGGGCCGCGCGCGCGTTGTCCGCCTGTTTTGCGACGCCTGTGGCGCATGGTCGAATGGGAGCGGTCGTCCCATTTGCCGCAGGACGGGCTCGCGCGAAAACGACGTGCCGAACGCCTGTTGGCTCTGCTCGCCGGCGCAGTGCGTATCGAACCTGGCCTTCTGCGCGCGGCGCGCCGGCTCCTGCCCGCGGACGAAGCCGACGCGGGAACCGAAATCGACGCCTGGTTCCATAGCGATATCGAATCTCGCCATCCCGTTGGCGCTACGCCCGTACGGGGGAGCAGCCGTGAGATAACAACCGGTATCGAGCGGCCGGAACTGGTCGCCCGCGCGGTCGCCCTCCGCCGATTGTGGCGGCAACCCCTGCCGGCCGAATTGTGGTTCCTCGAACTGCTCTCGATGCCGGAGCCGTTACGATCGACTTTGGACGAGCCTGCGGAACTCGATCGCGCGCGGGCTTTTTTTGCCGGCCTGGCGGAGCGCTCGGGAGAGGTGGCCGGCGGCGTCGAAACATGGCTCGGCCAGGCCGCCCGGCTTGCGTCCCCAACGGCCTGGGAGGTGTCCGAATTCGTCAAGGCGGCGGGCCCTGTGGCGCTTAGGGACCCGGATTTCCTGCCGCCCAGACCCATAGATCCCCTTGCGATCCCAATGTCTGGACCGGGGGGGCAGGTCGATTTGCGACAGGTCGGAGACAAGCTTGTCGCTGCGCCACGTACCTGGAGCAATGGAAGCCTGATCGGCTCGTTACGCAGCGCCAATGGGTTGCTTCAGGTGCGCGAGGTTGGTGAAGGGCGCGGCGAACGCATCCCTTTGTGGGCGGACGACGCGGGGATCGATGCATTCGGTCGCTGGGCCAGTTTTCGCGTCAAGGATGTCGTCACCAGGCTGCGCTGGATTCCGCCCGGTTCATTCATGATGGGGTCGGTACCGCGCGAGGAGGGGCGAGATTCCGATGAGGTCCCACGGCATCATGTCACGATTGCCGAAGGATTCTGGTTGATGGAGGCGCCGGTCACGCAGAGTCTGTGGCGCGCGGTCATGGGGAATAATCCCAGCAACTTCAAGGGACCGGCGCGCCCCGTGGAATCGGTTTCATTCAAGGACGCGAACCGTTTTATCGCGACCTTGAACGGGTTGGTTGAGGGGCTTGATTTGGAACTGCCCTCCGAGGCGAAATGGGAATATGCCTGCCGCGCCGGCGGCCTGGACGCGCGCTACGGCGATCTCGGCGAGATCGCCTGGTATTACCCAAATAGTAACCGCAGGACCCATGACGTAGCTAATATGCGGCCAAACGCCTTCGGTCTTTACGACATGCTGGGCAATGTCTGGGAATGGTGTCTCGACCAATACCAGCATTCGTATAACGGCGTGCCTGACAATGGCCGTGCGGTGTTGAGAGAGGGGTACTTCGGTTATCGGGTGGTGCGCGGAGGGTGTTGGGGCAACACCGCGCCTCATGTACGTGCGGCGTATCGCAATCTGTTTGACGAGCCGCATCGCGGCAAAGATCTAGGCTTCCGGTGCGCCATGACGCAGGTCGAAGACGAGGGGCGGGTGACGCCGCGGCAGGCATCCCCCGCCGACGTGCAATTCATGCGGACGGATGGGGGCAGTTCCGTCACCTTGACGCGAATGCCAGGCATCATAATCCGGAGCGACCGGGAAGAACTGAACCTCGACTCTTTCACTCTTGCCAACTGTCCCTGGGCCAGCGGCATGGGGCGGGACCGGTTCGGACTCTATGCTGACTTCACCCTGCCCGGGACGAAGGTGACCCAGCGCCTGCGCTGGATCCCGCCAGGCAGGTTTATGATGGGGTCCCCACCGGATGAGCCCGGGCGAGATGAGAACGAAGGGCCGCGGCATAGCGTGACCATCGCCGAGGGCTTCTGGCTGATGGATACGCCCGTCAGCCAGGAGCTATGGGAGGCCGTGATGGGGCGGGATGCGAATAAAAGCGAGTTCCGGTCACCCCGCCGGCCCGTGGATATGGTCTCGTTCGAGGACGCCCAGGCCTTTATCAACGCAATAAATGCTCAATTTCCGGGGGTGGACGGACTCGACCTGACCCTGCCGTCGGAGGCCCAATGGGAATATGCCTGCCGCGCCGGGACGGAAACCGCGACCTGGGCGGGCGCGATGGAGATACGGGGGAGGAACAATGCGCCGATCCTCGACGCCATCGCCTGGTATTCCGGCAATGCCGGAAAGGATTTCGACCTGCCCAACGGCTATGACGTCGCTGGATGGGTGGAAAAGCAGTATGATTTCCCCAAAAGCGGCACGAGGCGGATTGCGACCAAGCGAGCGAATCCTTGGGGTCTTTACGACATGCTGGGCAATGTCGCCGAATGGTGCCTCGATCTCCGCCACGAAACCTATGACGGCGCGCCTGACGATGGAAGTGCCTGGTTCACCGGAGGGGACGACATGCGGGTTACACGTGGCGGGTCATGGATCAACTTTGCATCGGAAGTCCGTTCGGCTCACCGCGAATTCTCCGGTGAGTCGAACGAATCTGATGATGTTGGCTTTCGTTGCGCCCGAGTCCAAGTCAAAGGCGATATCACACGTGACGAAGAACAGGGGCGAGGGACGGCCGTCAAATCCAAAAAGGCGAGGCGGAGGTGATGCCGCGGCGCCTTTCCACCGCCCCAGGGCGGGAACCGTTTCCGAATGGCGCGCCGCCAAGGTTCGCCTCGGCCTGGGGCATTGACGGCTATGGCGCCTATGTCGCCTTCACATTCCAAGAAGTCGAGACCCGGCTACGCTGGATTCCGCCGGGCAGCTTCATGATGGGGGCTCCAGAGCGCGAGCGGGGGCGATATGATGATGAAGGGCCACGGCGTCGCGTGACGATCGCAGAGGCGTTCTGGCTGATGGAGACACCCGTCACCCAGGGTTTGTGGCAGGCCGTCATGGGGGATAATCCCAGCCGTTTCAAAGGCCCCATGCGTCCGGTCGAGCACGTCTCGTTCCAGGATGCCGGCCGCTTTATCGCCATTCTGAACGGATCGATCGAAGGACTCCACCTGGAGCTCCCCTCCGAGGCGCTTTGGGAATATGCCTGCCGCGCAGGTAGCAAGGCGGCGCGTTACGATGCGATCGACAAAATAGCCTGGTTTGATGAGAACAGTCTCAAACAAACCCATGACGTGGCTATGAAGCGGCCAAACGCCTGGGGGCTTTACGACCTGCTGGGCAATGTCGGGGAATGGTGCCTTGATAAAGAGCACCGGTACACTGCCGCGCCCCAAGACGGCGGCGCCTGGCTGGAGCCGAAGGCGCGGAACCGGGTCATGCGCGGTGGCGCATGGAGTTATCCGGAGAGGACCGTGCGCGCAGCGTTTCGATTCTACGCCAGCGATTCGTATCGCGACGATATTGTCGGGTTTCGCTGTGCACGACTGCGTGCGTAAGGCGCGAAGCGGACGGACGTTCACGGGTGACAGCGTCTGCTGCCGCGTGTTGACAGCGGGGCGCAGCTATGGAACGTCTCGGGAGAAACCAAGCGGAGGGTGAGACCATGGCTGTTCGATCGTTTGCCGGTGTAAGTGTCGTGGCGCTGCTGCTGGCGACGCCGGCCCTGGCCCAGACCATGCCGCCGGCGCAACCGGCCGCGGCCGCCCCCCAAACTGGGCCGGCGCCGCGACGCCAGCCGCCGGCCCAGCCGCAGATCGACACGCCGTACAATCCGCGCGAGACCTTCGCGCCGCGGCCCTACGACCAGCCGGTCAATGCGTATCGCTCGTCGAACGGCCTGCCCGGGCCGGCCTACTGGCAGAACAAGGTCGATTACCAGATCCATGCCACGCTGAATCCCGATGCCACGTCGCCCAGCCTGACGGGATCGGAGGTCATTACCTATACCAATAACAGTCCGGACGAACTCGATATCCTGTGGATGCAGCTCGACCAGAATATCTATCGCACCGAAAGCCGGGGCGCCCATGCCGGCGGCCGCTTCGCCGGCCAGGACCACAGCGACGGCTATTCCATCGATTCCGTGGAAGTGATTTCCGGCCAAACCGCGAAGACTCAGACTTCCGAAAAAGCGGAAATTCTGATCAACGACACGCGCATGCGCGTCACCCTGCCCAAGGCGCTGAAGGCCAAGGGCGGCAGCATCAAGCTGAAGGTCAACTGGCACTTTACGATCCCCGGCGAGTGGGGCGGGCGCATGGCCTGGGGCAAGTCGCGCGACGGCGCCATCTACGACCTGGCGCAATGGTATCCGCGCATGCAGGTCTATGACGACATCCACGGCTGGGACACGCTGCCTTACCTGGCGCAGGAATTCTATCTCGAATATGGCGACTTCGACTACTATGTCACCGTGCCGTCGTCGATGCTGGTCGCCGGTTCGGGCGAACTGGTGAACCCGAAAGAGGTGTTGACGGCGACCGAACAGGCGCGCTTCGCGAAGGCAAAGGTCTCCGACAAGACGGTAATGATCCGTTCGCCGGACGAGATCACCGATCCGGCCAGCCGCCCGAAGAAGGACGGCACCCTGACCTGGCATTTCCACATGAACGACACCCGCGACGTGGCGTTTTCGGCCTCGTCGGTCTTCGCCTGGGACGCCGCGCGCATCAATCTTCCGGGGGGCAAGTCATCCATGGCCATGTCCTTCTACCCGGCGGAAAGCCAGGGCGACGCCGGCTGGGGCCGCTCGACCGAATATATGAAGAACGCCGTCGAGAACTATTCGAAGCGCTGGTACCCGTACCCGTGGCCCGCGGCGATCAATATTGCCGGGCCGGCGACCGGCATGGAATATCCGGGCATCGTCTTCGACGGCATCGACGACAAGGGCAAGACCCTGTTCTGGATTTCGGCGCACGAGATCGGCCATGGCTGGTTCCCGATGATCGTCGGCTTCGACGAGCGCCGCCATGCCTGGATGGACGAGGGCTTCAACACCTTCATCGACGTCTACGAGTCCGACGACTTCAACAAGGGGGAATATGGACCGAAGCGCGACAGCGAATACGCCCAGCAGGGCGGCAATCCGGTCGATGATATCCTGCCGCTGCTCGAGGACCCCAAGGCGCCGTCGATGTTGACCCGCGCCGACGCCATCACCGAGAAGTACCGCCACCCGCTGACCTATTTCAAGTCGGCCCTGGGCCTGACCCTGCTGCGCGAACAGATCCTGGGGCCCGACCGCTTCGATCCGGCCTTCCGCCGCTTCATCGCCGCCTGGGCCTTCAAGCATCCCAAGCCCGACGACTTCTTCCGCGCCATGGAAAGCGAGGGCGGCGAGGATCTGTCGTGGTGGTACCGCGGCTGGTACGACAACAACTGGACGCTGGACTATGGCGTCGAGAGCATTGGACCGATCAATGGCGACGCCTCGAAAGGCACGCAGATCGTCGTCGGCGCGCATGACAAGCTGATCATGCCGGCCACCCTGCGTATCGACTTCGCCGACGGCACGCATCGCGACGTGCGGCTGGAGGCCGATGCCTGGATCCGCTCGACCACGGCAACGGTGTTCGTCGAGCCCGGCAAGACGGTGACCGGCGCGACCATCGACCCGGACCATGTCATCCCGGACAAGGACCGGGCGAACAATAGCCTGAAGGCCGGTGGGAAGTAGGAAGAAAGCAAGAAAGCCTCGCCGGCCCGCGCCCACCACCACGCGCCTGAAGACGGCGCGCGGTCCCCGGCACCGGCCGCCCGGCTCCCCAACAAGTTGGGAGGCATGAAGAGATGCTTAGCATTCCCGGTTTGGTCGAACGGTTCTAACGGACGTTCAGGCCCTTTTCCGGCCAGCGTCTTTCGCCGGGATGACGCGCGCGAAGGGGCGCAGGCCGAACAGGCTCATCTCCATCCCGGTCTCCAGGATGTCGCCCTTCTTCGGGGCGCGCAGCACGAGGTCCTCCATCGGCGTCACCACATAGAGGCCTTCGGGCGCATAGCACAGGACGAGACCTTCGTTGCGCGGCATGATCTCGGACCACAGCTTGATCTGCGCATAGTAGGGCTCGGCCTTCCATGCCTGGGGCCGGTCGGGATCGACATCGATGATGACATTGCGGCCGCCGGCTTCCAGGCGCATGACGAAGCCGGCATTGTCCGGCCGCCACAGGCCCGACATGTCGTCGTGCTTCAACCACAGGCACTTGAAATCCTGGCACGATTTGGGATGCAGGCCCCAGATGCCGCAGCCGCCCTCACGGCCGGAATGGTCGCAGTGCCGGCCGGCCTTCTTCTCGAAATCCTCGACCTCGTAGACCTTGCAGCACAGGTTGCAGTCGCCGCACATCTTCAGGCTGGCGCGGCGGGAGGGGGCGGGCGCATTGGAGGCGGATTGGGCAGGCGGAGCGGCGGCATTTGGCGCAGGCGGGCGCTTTTCGGCGCGGTGCGTCGTCAAGGTCATGGTCCCTCTGAACCTTCTGTTCAGGGCGAAAATGTCACCCCCGCCGTTCGGGTCCAAACTGGCAAATCAGAGTCAACAAAACGTTACTTTGCGTGGTTAACGCCAAGTGATTCGTGGGGATAATGTGTTAATATTCCAAGCTCTTAACGATTGGCGCCGCCGCCCGGGGAGGCGGGAGGCCTTCCCGGAAACCCCTCATTTCTCCAGCGTCTTCCCGCCTTCGATGACTTCGTCGTAGCTGAAGACGATATCCGGATCGGGCGCCTTGACCTCGACGGAATAGTGCGGGCCCCCGGGCAGGGCGGCGATCGTCGTCAGCACATGGCGGGTCAGGTTTTCGCGCGCCTTGTGCTTGCTGTCGGTATGCACGCAGGTCCACGGCCCGTGCTCGTGGTGCGAGCGCCGCAGCATATCGTCGCGCGCCTCGGAATAGTCCTTCCACCGGTCCTGGGCGACGGCGTCGAGATCGCTGACCTTCAACCGCTTGCGCGGATCGGTCCGGCGGGCGTCGAGGCGTTGCTTCTGCTCCTCGCGCGAGATGTCGAGCCAGAACTTGATCAGCACGATGCCGCT
>FTCT01001367.1_pt1 | contig 14171 bp, 11 predicted proteins | sample 1658881 | NCBI WGS metagenome assembly FTCT01 (sample SAMEA3914864, study PRJEB12502) | metagenome | biome: forest; material: soil | place: USA | collected 2012-03-12 | depth 0.3 m | reverse complement strand
GCTTCCATTGTCCTTCGGACACCACCTCGACCGTGCCATCGACGACTTTGATCGCGGTCGCTTCGTCGATCGCATAGACCGGGACGGGGAGGCGGGCGGCCCAGGCCTGTGCATTGATCAGCGACGCGTCCGGGTGGTTCTCGTTCATGAAATGCGGAATGACGGTGAAGTCGGTCAGGCCCATGCCTTTGGCGGTGACCAGGGTGGTCGGGATATCGCCCTGCGGCAGGACGATCTCTTGCGAGGTGGCGGGCGTTCCGGCGGCGGCGCGCGGCGTGGAATAGGTCTCGGCGAAGGTTTCGGCGGTCGCGATGGCGCCGGCGCTGACCCCGACATAGACGAGGTCCTTCGACAGGGTCGGCCACAGCGCGGTCAGGCCGGACTGGTCCATCCAATAGCTGATGAACAGGGGATCGCCACCCCACACCAGGATGGCGTCGGCCTCCGCGATGGCCGGCAGCCAGTTGGCCCGGTCGATGCTGGGCAGGATGCTGGGCTCCAGCAGGCCCATCGCCTTCCAGCCCAGTTGGCACAGGCGCGACGCGCTCTGGCCGGCGATCGGGTTCCAGGCGTAGTAGGCGCCGCCTTTGAACGGATAGACGCCCATCGGCACGACCAGGGCCTTCGACTCGGAAATCGGCTTGCCCAGCAGATCGACCAGGGCATTTTCAATCGTGCGGTTGGTAATGCCCGACGAGGTCAGCAGCAGCTTCATCGATCACCCCTTCAATCTGATTGCGAGTCGCGGCCGGTTGCCCCTGTATCCGCAGGCTTTACGCCTGCTACCTGGGCAGGGCAATCTCCGACTTGACGGCGAACGGCGCCGACTGCGAAGGCACGCCGTCGGCCGGCTGACCAGAGCCCACGGACAGGGTATAGGCGCCGGACATCACTTTGCGATTGCCGTCGCGATCGACGAAGCTCAGGTCGCGTGGCGACAGGTCGAAGCGGATGGCGCGGCTTTCGCCTGGCTTCAGCGCCAGGCGCTGAAGGCCGCGCAGGGCCAGCCGCGGCGCCCCGTCAAAGGCCGGCGGCGTCAGATACAGCTCAGACACCTCGCTGCCGTCGCGGCCGCCGGTATTGCGCACCGTCACGGTGACATGCAGCCCCTTTTCGGCGGAGCCGTCGACCGGTTGGACGCTCAGGCCGTCATAGGCGAAATGGCTGTAGCTCAGGCCATAGCCGAAGGGATAGACCGGCGTGCCCTTGAAATAGCGATAGGTGCGGCCGGCCATGGCGTAGTCGTCGAAGGCCGGCAGGTCCTTGGCGTTTTCATAGAAGGTCACCGGCAGGCGGCCCCCCGGGTCGGCGGCGCCCGACAGCACCTTGGCCACGGCCTGGCCGCCCGATTGGCCGGGATACCAGGCTTCGACGATCGCCGACGCGTTCGCCTTGGCCCAGGCCAGGTTGACGGCGCTGCCGTTCATCAGCACGACGATCAGCGGCTTGCCCTGGGCCTTGGCCTTTTCGAGGAAGGTCATCTGGTCGGCGGGCAGGTCGAGCGACGTGCGGTCGCCGCCGGCGAAGCCGTCGACGCGCAATTTGCTTTCCTCACCTTCGAGGTCCGAGGTCAGGCCGACGACGGCGACCACGGCATCCGCCCGGCCGGCGGCGGCTTTCAACTCGGCCTCGGCGTCGGTGGCGACGCGTTGCCAGACGATCGAGGCGCCGAACGACTTACTCGTCTCCATCTCGAAATGCAGCGGATAGGGCTCGCCTTTTTTCAGCGTCACCTGGACCAGGTTGACCGGATCGCCCCACTGCGAATAGGCATCGACCGCCAGGGCCGGCCGGCCGTCAACCGTCAATTGCCCGATCGCACCGGACACGCCGATGCGGTAGGTGCCGGTCTCGGGCGCGACCAGCGCGCCGCTCCACGCCACCTTGTACCGGTCGCTGACGGTCTTGAGCTTTTCGGCGCCGGAGACCAGGCCCGGTTCGACGCGGCTCTCGGCCGGCCTGGCGTCGAAGCCTGCGCCCGAGGCGTTGAAATAGTCCGCCTTCAGGCCGGGCTTGCCGTCGGGCGTGACGAAGGCCTGGGCGGGCACCGGATCGCCATCGGTGATCGACGGCGAAAACGGCGCATAGGCGATCGTAGCCCTGGGCATGGCCTGGCGCAGGCCCTCCAGAACCGAAATCGGCGGCGCGCTGGCCGGCGAGGAATAGTTGCCGCGCAGGACGCGCGTCGAGGCGGCCAGCGGCCCAACCACGGCGATGCGCACATCCGGCTTCAGCGGCAAGGCGCCGTCGTTCTTCAGCAGGACCAGGCTTTCGATGGCGGCCTTGAGCGCCAGGGCCTGGTGTTCGGGGGTGTCGATGGCGGCCACCGGCACGGGCGCATCGGCGCGCACGCCGGGCAGGTCGCCGTTGCGGTAGCGGGCCGAGAACAGCCGCACCAGGGCCCGGTCGATGTCGTCCATGCCGAGCAGGCCGCGTTGATAGGCTTCCTTGTAGCGGGCGCCGAGCCCCGGCGTGTCGCTGAGCGTCTGGGTATTGCACTCGTTGTCGACCCCGGCCTTCAGGGCGACGGCTACGGCGGCCGCGGGATCGGGCGCATATTTGTGGTGTTCGGAAATATCGGTCACCGCGTCGCAGTCGGAGACGACATAGCCGTCGAAGCCCCAGGCGCCGCGCAGATGGTCCTTCAGCAGGAGATCGCTGCCGCAGGCCGGCTGGCCATCGATGCTGTTATAGGCGCACATGACCGAACCGGCATGGCCTTCGACGATGGCGGCGCGGAAGGCGGGCAGGTAGGTGTCTTCCAGATCGTGCGTCGACACGAAGATGTCGGCGACATGGCGCGTCGGCTCGGGGCCGGAATGGACGGCGAAGTGCTTGGGGGTCGAGATGACTTGGGGCAGGTCCGGATCCGGTCCCTGCATGCCGGTGACGAAGGCGACGCCGAGATGCGCCGTCAGGTACGGATCTTCGCCATAGGTCTCCTGGCCGCGGCCCCACCGCGGATCGCGAAAGATGTTGATGTTCGGCGACCAGGTATCGAGCCCGGTGCCGATATGGCCGAGATGCCCGGTCTGGCGGCCGAGGGTATGCAGGGCGCGCACCTCGACGCTGATCGCCCCGGCGACGTCGTGGACGAGCGGCGCGTCGAAGCTGGCCGCCAGGCCGATCGGTTCGGGGAAATTGGTGGTCGGTACGGCGCCCAGCGCGCCGTGCAACGATTCTGTCCACCAGTTGTAGGCGGGGACGTTCAGCCGCGGAATGGCCGGGGCGACATTGACCAATTGTCCGATTTTTTCATCCAGGGTCATCTGAGCGACCAATGCCCGGGCGCGGGTCTGCGCGGTGTCGCGAACGGAAGACCCGTCGGCGGGGCGGGGCCCGGCCTGTGCATTCGCCTGGACACCGGCGAAGCCGGCCAGGCAGGTCAGGATCGCGACAACCGAAGCGCTGCGTCGAAGCATAATGTTCACCCTGTTTGATTTTATCGTTGGTTTCTGATAGCGCTACCATTTGATAGGCGAAAAGTCCGACAAGTAAAGCCTAATCTTCGGCCCGCGCCAAAGGGGCCAAAACAGGGAGAAAAAATATGACTTCAGGGTTTCGCGGCCGTGCGGCCGCAGGCTTGGTTGCTGTCGCCTGGCTGGCCTATGGGGGCTTCGCCGGGTCGCCGGCGAACGCGCTTGACGACAAGATGACCCCGATCGCGACCCCGGCCCAGCCGGACGCCATCGTGCTGGGCACCGGCCCTCTGCCGGGCGCGACCGCGACCGAAGCCTGGCACAGCCAGTACGGCAGCGTCTTCGCGCGCAATGTCACCGTCGCCACCCTGACGCCGTTCCTGCCTGACCCCGCCAAGGCGACCGGGACTGCGGTGATCGTGGCGCCCGGCGGTGGCTTTAAAACCCTGTCCATGCAGAACGAAGGCTGGGACGTGGCCCGCGCCCTGGCGGCGCACGGGGTTGCGGCCTTCGTTCTGAAATACCGTCTCAATCCGACGCCGCAGGACATGCCGGCCTTTGAAGCCGACATGCGCGCGATGTTCTCGGGCGCCGGCCCGCGCCCGCCCGCGCCGCAGGATGGCGCCGCCGCCCTGGCGCCGCAGATCGCCGATGCCCGGGCGGCGTTCGCCCTGGTGCGCGCCCATGCCAGGGAATGGCACGTCGATCCGGACCGCATCGGCATGGTGGGCTTTTCGGCCGGCGCCATGCTGACCCTGTCGACCGAGCTGTACGGCGGCGACGCCAAGCCGGCGTTTCTCGGGGAAATCTACGGCCCCCTGGCCCCTGTCTCCGTCCCGGCCGACGCGCCACCCCTGTTCGTCGCCCTGGCCGCCGACGATCCGCTATTCGGCAATGGCGGTTACGGCATCATCGACAGCTGGCGGGCCGCCAGGAGGCCGGTCGAATTCCATCTGTTCGAACAGGGCGGACACGGTTTCGGCATGTACCCGAAAGACACGACCAGCACTGGCTGGTTCGACGAATTCGTGCGTTGGATGGCTATGCATGGCTGGCTGAAGCCCAAGGGGTGAGGGGCTTCAGCCGCGGCCGCCATCGCGGATGGCGGCCGCAAGCACATCGATATCGATGTCCTTCACGGCTTTGAACCTGATGCAATAGCCGGTCACGCTGGCCTTGCCGAGCGTCGGACCATAGGTCCTGGCCAGGTAGGTCTTGTCCTCGGCGCCCATGATGTAGACGGAGATACCGCTCGTATTGGCGCTCAGGCCGATCCTGTAGAAGTCGCGGGTCTTGCCGCCGGCATAGGTCAATATGTGCAGGCCATAACCGATATTCGGATTGGACACGGTCTTGCCGGTCTCGTCCCTGCCATCGAGGAACCACAGCCGGCATCCCGGCATCGTCGCCAGGATCATGTCGTGCAGAACCTGCATATCACGGCGCTTCGCCTCGGGCTGGGCGGCGATATAGGCTGCGATGTCGGGCAGGGGCGGATCGGTATGGGCCATATCCCTATATAGCCCATTGCCGCGCGGCGGCCTAAGGTCGATTCTCTTTCGATAAGGATGACCCGTGAAGCGCGATATCGTTCCCCGCACCGCCTTGCTGACGGCATTCCAGCCCGAATGGGACGTGCTGGCCCATCGGATCACCGATGGCGACGCCTTCGAGATCGCCGGGCGGTCGTTCATCTGCGGCGAGTTGGCCGGGTGCGCGGTGGTTGTCGCCATGACCGGCATGAGTCTGGTCAATGCCGCCATGACGGCACAGGCGGCGCTCGACCATTTCGCGGTCGAGCACTTGGTCTATACAGGCATTGCCGGGGCGATCGATCCGCAGGTCCGCGTCGGCGACGTCATCGTGCCTGACCGCTGGGCGCAGTCGCTTGAAGTGATCTTCGGTCGCGCGACGGCGGACGGTTTCGAAAAGCCCGCCTGGCTGACCTGGGCCGCCGATCTGCCGGCCTTTGGGATGATGATGCCGAACACCGTCGTGGTCGGCGCCCCGGGCCGCCCGGCAGCGCCGCGCCTGTGGTTTCCGGTCGATGAGCGCCTGGCGCAGATCGCCCGCGCGCTCGAAGGTCTGGTGCTCGCCGATCGTACGCCGCAGGGCCGGGCGCTCAGCCACCAACCGCGCCTGCATGTCGGCGGCGCAGCCGTCTCGGCCAGCGCCTTTGTCGACAATCTCGCCTATCGCCAATACCTGTTCGAGACCTTCGAGGCGCGCATCGCCGATATGGAAAGCGCGGCGGTCGCCCAGGTCGCCTTCGCCAATGGCGTGCCGTTTATCGCGTTTCGCAGCGCGTCCGATCTCGCCGGCGCTGATGATCAGGCCAATGAAATGGACGTGTTCATGCACCTGGCCGCGGAGAATTCGGTGCGGGTGGTGACGGCGTTTCTCGAGCAGCTTGCCGGATCGACGTCACTCTGATCTCTTCCCGGCCTACCTTTTCAGCATCTCGACGGCCGTATCGGCCTCGGCCTTCAACGCCTGCGGCTGATAGACCATGCCCATATGCCCGACGCCCTTCAGTACGGTGACGGGAATGGCCGGATTGACCGCGGCGAAGGCGGCCGGATAGGCCTCGGCATGGAACAGCTCGTCGTCGGCGCCGATCAGTACGCGGGTGGGCGCGTGGATGGCGGCGATCGCCGGCTGCCACTTGCGCGGCAGGTTGGCCGAGGCCAGCAGGACGTGGCTGTAGGTGCGCGGCCGCATATTGCGATCGCTGTCCGGCACCGCCATGGCCAGGACCGTCAGGTGGTCGAAGGCCGTGATGCCCAGATTGTCGAGGATGCTCAGCACCACGATGCGCAGCACGCTGACGCTGGTCCAGCCGCCCTCGTTCGGCCGGTCCATGGCCGTGCCCTGCGCGATGAACGGCGACAGCGCCAGGTAGCCGTCGTAGTTCCCGGCATAGCGGGTCATGCCGGCCGTGCGCAGGATGGTCGATCCGCCCATGGAATGGCCGAGCAGCAGACGCTTTTCGCCCGGATGCTCGCGCGCCGCCAGCTTCGCGAAGTCCGCCAGGTCGTCTTCGTACTGGCCGCGATAGACGATATCGCCCAGGCGCCCGTCCGGTCCCTTGCTCAATCCATGGCCGCGCAGGTCGACCGAATAGACGCTGATGCCGCGCGCCGACAAGGCCGAGGCCACGCCCTGCATGGCGACCGTCGTGCCCGAAGATCCGTGCACGACAACCGCGACCCCGCCGCCCGGCGTCCCGGGATAGTAGCGATAGGACAAGGCGTTGCCGTCGCGCGCTGTCAGGAAACGCGCGGGCGGCTGGGCCATGGCAAAGGCCCTGAGCGGGGCGCCGGCCTTTTCGATGGCCACGACGGCCGGCGGCGTCTTCGGCGCGGTGAAGGCCAGGATGCCCGCGGCGACGGCCGCCATCACGACCGGCGTCACGACAAGGCCGCGAACGAGATATTTGAAGACGTGGCGAAAGTGCATGTGTTTCCCCTTATGGAGCGCGTTTGACGCCGCTTGCCTAAGACGGCCTCGCGCCTTATGTCTCAGGGGTTTTCGCCAGTGGCCGGTTTCTTTCGCCACTGGCAGTCCCCGGGGGGCGCATGCCGTTTCTGACCTTTCGTTCCGCGCCCGTCGTGCCCTGGCGCGCCCTGGTCAGCCTGCCGGTATCGGGGCTGATCCTCGCCCTGATCGGTCCGTTCGGCAGCTATTCCGGCATGAGCCTGGCGGCGCGCATCGGACACTTCACCCTGTGCACCACCCTGATCGGCTCGGCGTCGCTGATCGTCTCATATGCCGTGGCGCGCCGGTTCTTCCAGGGCTTCTGGCCGTTATGGGCAGCCCTGCTGGTCGATCTGGCCCTGACCTTGCCGGCCACCGGAGTCGTAAGCCTGAGCCTGCACCTGATCGTGCCGGCGGTCGCCGCCCACGTCCCCCTGGCTCAGATCCTGTGGCAGAATCTGCTGCTGACCCTGCTTTTCCGCGCCATCAGCCTCTTGATCTCGTGGGCGCGCATTCGCGACGGCGGCCATGTCGAAGGTCCTGTTCCGGCGCCGGCCGCGGAGGTTTCGTCCGGACTGCGCGCCAAACTGCCGCGCGCCCTTCGCGCCGAGCCGATCCTGGCCCTGACGTCCGAAGACCACTATCTGCGCGTCCATACACCGAAGGGCGAAGCCCTGATCCACATGACCCTGGCCGAGGCCGTGGCCGAGCTGCCGCAGGGCTTCCAGGTCCACCGCTCGCACTGGGTGGCCGACACGGCGATCAAATCGGTCGGCGCCGGCAGCGTCGACCTGGTCACGGGTTTAAGCGTGCCGCTCAGCCGCCATCGCCGCAAGGCCTTCACCGCCTGGCTGGACGCGATGGCGGGGTGAAGAGGGTTGGTCGCGTTTGCTTGAACCCGCAGAGTGGGGTTTTCGAACTTATTTCGGCCATATGCAATCGATTGCGTAGATGGAGATCGGTTCGGAGGCGCTTGCAGAGCGTCTATTTCTACAATTGGGAACCTGTCGCCATCATCACTGGACGTGTTCATGCATCTGGCCGCGGAAAACTCGGTGCGGGTTGTATTGGCATTTCTGGGGCGGCTTTCTAAATCACGTTGACACCTTCCCTGGAGGCCTTATGGATCGCCTTCTGCTTACTATCTGCTCCATCTTTAGTGGCATCTTCCGTTGCCCTAATCAAAAATTCGATCTACCACAGAGCTTTGGACCTTTTGCGGGAGCACAGGGTTGGTGTCTTTTATTTCGGCAGACTCGGTTGATGACCTACTTAGAAAAGTGTTCACCGCTCTTCTAAAGAGTAAGAGTCGTGTTAGTCCCACAAAAGGGGACAACGGTGAAATATTTGGAATCTTACTGGAGCTGAAAGATCCTCGCGCTCGATTGAGTCGTGCAGAGTCTCGCAGCGTAATATACAGCTGCTTGGGCGAATTCCTCTGGTATATGTCGGGATCAAATTCGCTTGATTTTGTGCAGTATTATATAACGAGATATGACGAGTATTCTGAAGAAGATGGAACCGTGCACGGGGCATATGGCCCCCGCCTGTTCGGAAAAGACGGCCTAAATCAAGTCGAAAACGTAATCCGCAAGCTTGAAACCAACCCGGCAAGCCGAAAAGCTGTAATACAGCTTTTTGACGCTAGAGATTTGGAGAAGGATTATAAGGATGTTCCGTGTACATGCACGCTGCAATTTGTAATTAGGAACAAGTTTTTGCATATGGAAACACATATGCGTTCCAATGACGCTTTTATGGGGCTGCCACATGATATTTTTTGCTTCACGATGATTCAAGAAATTCTTGCTAATAGGCTTGGTGTGAGGCTTGGAACCTATAAGCATTCAGTCGGTAGTCTTCACCTATATGATAAAGATGCCGAGCGGGCGCAGCGCTTTCTGAATGAGGGATTTCAAGACCCCGTTCCCATGCCTGCCATGCCTAAAGGCGATCAACTGCATCAAATAGGTATTCTTTTGGAAATCGAGGGGAAAATTCGGAATGGTGCCGTCATTGATGCTAGTTTCCCCGAGCTAAGTGATTATTGGGGCGATATAGCGCGCCTTTTGGCAATAAAGAAGGAGGTCGATCCAAAGAATATTTCGAGAGTTAAGCGCCAGATGAAATCAAAAACATACACGACTTTTATTAGAAAAACTCAGGACCGTGTCGCGCCGGAAGCGGTAACGCCGGACTTCTTCAAATAGGTTGCTAATATGACCCCTAAGGATTCGAGGAGCGCCTCGGCGCTGGCAAAGACCTTGAGCGAGTTCAGCAAAAACACAATCGCGCTTTCCGGCCTTTCTACGCCAGCTAGGCTGGCATCGCTGTCTCGTCAAATTCTCTCGAGCATTCGACGCATTGAATATGTCAGGCACTTAAACTCGCTCAAGCTTAGCGCTCATCGAAGCGACCCGGCTTCTCCGATTTTTGACCCCTTGAAAGCGGCAGTGCTTGAAGGAAGGGCTGGGCGTCACGACGAGGCGATTTGGTTGGTCTTTCTCGGAACACATTTCGGCAAGCATTCGCAGGACGGATGGCGGCTCACGCGGGACATCTATGGCGCTTTCAACACGCGAGCGCCGTGGAGTTGGGCGGAGATTAGTCGCGAGCCGGATCTATTTCGAAAATGGGCTAGAAATTCCCTCGGAGCGCTACTAAGCGACGGGGTATCTAGGCGTTTCAGCAATCATAGAAAATATGAAAGTCGGAAGCCGGGGGCCATTGCAGATGTGCTTCTTTCCTATGTCGAGTTGGTAAATAGCTATGGCGATCATCGGGGCTGGGTTTATGCCGCCCATCGCTCTGTTGGTCAAAATGCTTCCGAGACATTTGATTATCTGTACCGGGATATGAAGAGTGTCAAACGTTTCGGCCGCTTGGGGACTTTCGATTTTTTGACGATGGTGGGCAAGCTAGAGTTGATGCCTATCTACCCAGGTATTGCTTATCTGGATGGCGCAACTGGCCCCTTGCGGGGGGCAAGGTTGCTCTTCGATAATGACCCTACTTCCACCACGTCGCCCGCTACACTCGAAAATTTGCTCCGTTCTCTCGACGAAACGCTGAACGTTGGAAAGCAAGTTCTTGAGGATTCCCTATGCAATTGGCAAAAGAGTCCGGACAGTTATGTATATTTTAGAGGTTAGAGACCATTTCGACATCCGGCCATTCGAAGTGATGTTTCATTTTATTGAAATGTGAGCGAGGAACGTACTCGTGGAATTGCAACTGGCCAACCACTATGCCAGCGGAAACACCAACCTTTTTAGCAAATCTCGCTATGCGGCGATAATCACGACGAATTTCGAATAATTCAGATCGATATTCCGCCGGGATCAAAAAGTCCTGCGCAAATTTATTGGCTTCTTCTTCTTCTTTCTCCATGACGCAATCGCCATTTTCAATGAAAAGGCGCGTGTTGTCATGAAGCAACAAATGGGCGGCCTCATGGAAGAAGGTGAACCAGAAGTGGTCATCGGTCCGATGGCGGAAACTTAAAAGCATAAGTGCTCTGTGCGTGTTTACGAATTTAGTCGCACCACTCGCTCTGCAGCCAGAGGGAGTCCTAGAAATAACAAGAGCGACCCCGCAAGTCGCGAGCCTTTTAATCATTTCGGGTACGAATACCGCAGGCTTTTTCTCGCGCGTCAGTTCTCGAAGTTCTGGAAGGAGTTGCTTTAACTTAGCCTTGTTCCAGGGTTGGCAATTGCGGCTTTCGGCCTCCAACTCCCCCTTTCGAAGCCAGGCAATTGTGGCGGGAATATCTGCTTCTATTTTCGCGCTCGACCGAAATGCAACCGACTGTAGTTCATTTGAGTAGCGGTCTTCCCATTCGGTCACTGATTTTACGCCAAAAAACTCAAAGCAATTTGCGAGTTTCTCGTCGAAAGAGCGTGTGGTTGGCATCCAGCCGAATTTTGCCATATCTCTAGTCGGAAAGGCGGCGACCCATTGCTTGAGGCCATGCTCGCGGTCATCACCGACCAATTGGCGATCCAAGTCGTAGTCAGCTTGTCGCTGGAGCCAGAACGTGGGTGACGCTCCAATGATGTCAGACAATTGAATAGCTAATTCGCGATCAATGGACATTCCGCCGGAGATTAGCTGATCGATTTGGTCCCTCGACCGTTCCAGTAGAGTCGCGAATTCGTCCAACGGGATGTCATTTGCATGCAGGGCATCGATTATTGTTGCTCCTGGAGGGGACGACCAATCTGTTTGAAAATTAGCGTTCAAGTCGACTTCTCCTTGCCGATTGATGTAATCTTCACTCGACTAACTCTGGTCCAATCTACAACTTTTTGATTGGTTAGCGGCATTTTGTAGTGGTTGGCGGCAACGGTCATTTTGTGGTCTTCGCTTAGATTTATCGACCGGATTTCACCGCATTGTCCTTCGACCTCCGGCCGGAGGCCCACGGGTAAGTCGTGAATACTATCGGCGGCTCTCAGGTCGGCAATACGATTCAACAGCTGATTGGCAACTCTGTCGCCCAGCTTTTTAGTCGCCGTGGTTTTGCTCACACAAAGCTGCCTTAGCGGCTTTGTCTCAAACGCAATATCCAAGTCGCTCGCCCGCCGCGGAGCTCGGGACGCATCTCCCCGCTCACCTTCGTCTTGACATAAACCAAAGATTGATCGCCGTCCATAATTATGGCAGGCCTCTTGGTAGATCATTTCCACAATAAACTCAGTGGTTTTTGATGGAGTGCCTAAGTTCACAGAGTCACTCCGGATTTGTGGGGCATCGTGAGGCGAAGGATGAATCGCGGAAAGAGTGCGCGAATCTCCTTTAGAATCCAACCATGGTTAATTTTTGATTCACTTTATGGCAAGGTTTAAGGAAATTCCGACTCGGGCCCGGACAAACCGGTAATCTGTCTTGCCGCCGAGTGGTGAATAAGCTCCCATGGAAATATGTTCGCTTAGCTCGTCCGACAGACCGGGACTTGGTTCTACGGCGAACAGGCCTCGGGGCAGCCAATGGTTCAATCCGTGCATTCAACGAGGGGGCAACCCATCTGGCTTTTTATGTCGGCTCAGCCAAGCCACATACCATTCTACCGCCTCATTCGGTTTCCCACAGTACCCTTCTAACATGCGTCGGCGACGCATAGCTCCGGCTTGGCGATAAGTAATTGCTATGCCGCCCGCCTCAATCGCTAGTTCGCGATTGGGAAGGGGCACATCATAGTGATCTCCCTGAAACCATTCGCGCTTCATGCCGATGCGGGCGGCCATGGCGTGGAGCTCTTCGTCGCTGTCGGCGATCATGTGCGACATGCGCATGCCTTTGAATGCGCCGAAGGCATAGCGGTACATGTCATCGATATAGACGGTCATGGCGCCAAGATAGGCGCGGTGATGAGCAAAATACAGGCGCGGGGAATTTGGCGCGGGGGTTACGTAAACTTAATTCGGCGCTATGCATCCAAAGAGGCGGCTGATGGCCTCCAGTCCATAAAGGGAGGCCCCTCATGAAACGCATCGTCACAGTCCTGCTGTTCGCCGTGCTCGCCACCGGCGCCAAGGCTCAAGTCTCGCCCCAGAGCGACCACGTCATTGCCGGCACCGACTATCATCTGCACGACGGCGCGGTGACCTCGCCGCAGACGGTCGCCGAGGTCGAGGCAGCCGACACGACGCTGTTTCACGCCATCTTCGACGCCTGCGATATCGATACGGCCGGCGCCATGATGACGCAGGACGTGCGCTTTATTCACGACAAGTGGGGTCAGACCGCCAATGACCGCGCGACCCTGGTCAAGGCCTTCAAGGGCGGATGCGAGCGGCAGGCGGCGGGGACGGACTTTCATTCGCGCCGTGAGATCGTTCAGGGCACGCAGCATGTCTATGCCCTGAACGGCTATGGCGCGGTCGAGACCGGTACGCACCGCTTCTTCGCCCTGCTGCCGGGCAAGCCCGAACAGCTGACGGAAGTCAGCGAATTCGTCATCCTGTGGAAGCATATCGACGGCAAATGGCTGATGGCCGAGGCGATCAGCTACGACCATAGACTGTCGCAATAGGCGCTGTAGCGGGTTTCGCAATCGAAGCGTTATGAAGCATAGGGCCACATCCCAAGGCAGTGAAGCCCTACAAAACGTACACAAGTGCGCTTATAGAAAAGACCTTCCGCCACCTATTCTGCTCAAGACATTGCATCACAAACAGCCGCTCAACGGGACGGCGGTAACCCGTGCCCGCATTTCATGAGATAGTCTGTCGCGTCCTTATAGCTTCTTTATAAATTCCCCCTTTGAACGCATCGCCGGCTTATGCGGCGCGGCCCTTATCCTCACAATTGGGTGAGGAAGGGCGCGCAACAGGTGTGCCCACCGGTCTTCCGGGGAAGGATTACGTCATGGCGCCGCTTGATCTGGCCGTTCCGACAACCGACGAGGCCGTAGGCGAGGGGAGCGAAATGGCCGCCCTGCTGCACGCGCTGACCGCGCTGCGCAAGGGCCAGGCCGATGTTCGCCTGCCGCTGGAATGGACCGGGGTCGCCGGCAAGGTGGCCGATGCCTTCAACCAGGTCGTCGAGATGAACGAGCTGATGGCCGCCGAACTGGGCCGGCTGTCGAAATCGGTCGGCAAGGAAGGCAAGCTGTCGCAGCGCCTCAATCTCGGCAATACCTATGGCTTCTGGCAAAGCTCGGTCGAATCCGTCAACGACCTGATTGACGACCTGGTCCATCCGACCACGGAAACCGCCCGTGTGATCGGCGCCGTCGCCCAGGGTGACCTGTCCAAGACCATGGCGCTGAAGATCGACGACCGGCCGCTGCAGGGCGAATTCCTGCGCACCGCCAAGACCATCAACACCATGGTGGACCAACTTGGTTCTTTTGCGGCCGAAGTGACGCGGGTGGCGCGCGAAGTCGGGACCGAAGGCAAGCTGGGTGGCCAGGCCGAGGTGCGCGGCGTCGCCGGCACGTGGAAGGACCTGACCGACTCGGTGAACATGATGGCCGGGAATTTGACGTCCCAGGTGCGCAACATCGCCGACGTGACGACCGCCGTGGCCAATGGCGACCTGTCGAAAAAGATTACCGTCGACGTGAAGGGCGAAATTCTCGAACTGAAGAACACCATCAATACCATGGTGGACCAGCTTCGGTCGTTCGCCTCGGAAGTGACGCGCGTGGCGCGCGAAGTGGGTACCGAAGGCAAGCTGGGCGGCCAGGCCGACGTGCAGGGCGTGGCCGGCACGTGGAAGGACTTGACCGATTCGGTGAACTCCATGGGATCGAACCTCACGGCCCAGGTG
>FTCT01000243.1_pt1 | contig 14238 bp, 8 predicted proteins | sample 1658881 | NCBI WGS metagenome assembly FTCT01 (sample SAMEA3914864, study PRJEB12502) | metagenome | biome: forest; material: soil | place: USA | collected 2012-03-12 | depth 0.3 m | reverse complement strand
GTCCAGGGCCGCATCCGCATGACCGAGCAGGGCGAGATGATCGCCCGCCGCTTCGGCGACCAGCCCACCGCCCGCCGCAACCTGGATGGCCTGGCGGCCGCCGTGCTGATGTCCAGCGAGCGCCCGATCCCCAAGCTCGACCCCAAGGTCGAGGCGGCGATGACCGCCCTGGCCGAGGCCTCGTTCCACGGCTTCCGCGCCCTGGTGTACGACGACCCGGCCTTCGAGGACTTCTTCTGGTCGGCCACCCCGATCAGCGAGATCGTCGGCCTCAACATCGGCAGCCGTCCGGCCAGCCGGACCGCCAGCCGCAAGATCGAGGACCTGCGCGCCATCCCGTGGGTCTTCTCCTGGTCGCAATCGCGCTTCGTCTTGCCGGGCTGGTATGGCTTCGCCGCCGCCGTGCGGGAATTATCCATAAAAGACAGCACTTTGCAGGCAATGGTGGCGTGGGATTTCTTCGATGTCTTCCTCGCCAACATGGAAATGGCGCTCGCCAAGTCCGACATGGACATCGCCGCCAGCTATGTCGAACTGGCGCGCGATGCCTCCGAAGCCCAACGCATCTTCGCCACCATCCGCGCTGAATTCGACGACACGGTCGCCCTGATCCGGCGCATCCGCCAGGCGCCCGGCCTGCTTTCGACCCAGGAAAGCCTCAGAAGCCAGATCGAGCGCTCCAATCCGCTGCTGAACACGCTCAACCGGCTGCAGGTCCATCTGCTCAAGCTGCGGCGCGCCGGCAACCAGCACAAGCTGGTCAAGCTCGCCATGCAATTGACGGTCAACGGCATCGCCTCGGCCCTGCGCAATACGGGTTAGGAACCGACCGTCCGCGACGGCGACGGAAGGCCGCCTTTTTCACGCGGCGCTTGACGCTTGCCGGCATTGTGATTATGACAACGCTGTCAACGGACATGCCGGCGAAAGGGTCTTTGCATCCTGGCGCGGTCGTAATAAAAGCGCGGCAAGCGCTGAACTGAAACCAGGAAACCGGAAACACGATGCCCCCTTCCCCGTCCCGCCGCCAGCAGGTTTTCGTTCTCGTCGGGGGCACGGGCGATCTTGCCGTGCGCATGTTGTGGCCGTCCCTGGCCCTGCTCGACCAGGACGGCTTCCTGAGCGACGATCTGCGCGTCATTTCGGTCGCCCGGCAGCAGCTCGACCACGACGCCTTCGTCGCCATGGTGTCGGACGCCATCAGCCGGCGCTGCGGCAAGGACCTCGAGCCCGGCACGCTCGACCGTTTCCTGCCGCGCATCAGCCATGTTTCGCTCGATGCCGCCAACGACCAGTGGGGGCCGGGGCTGAAAGCGGTGCTGGGCGATCTCGACCAGCTCGACGTCACCTATTTCCTGTCGGTCTCGCCCAGCCTGTTCAAGCCGATCTGCGAACATCTGCGCAATGCCGGTCTGAACGGCGAACCCAATCGCGTCATCATCGAAAAGCCGATCGGCCGCGACCTCGAATCGTCGCGCGTCATCAACGATTCGGTCGCCCATGCCTTCAACGAAGCGCGCATTTTCCGCATCGACCATTATCTCGGCAAGGAGACGGTGCAGAACCTGATCGCGCTCCGTTTCGGCAACATCATCTTCGAACCTCTGTGGAACGCCCAGTCGATCGACCATGTCCAGATCACGGTCGCCGAGACCGTGGGCGTCGGCGAACGTCTCGGCTATTACGACGATTATGGCGCTTTGCGCGACATGCTGCAGAACCACCTGCTGCAACTGGTCTGCCTGACCGCCATGGAACCGCCGTCCGGCCTGTCGTCGGACGCTCTGCGCAATGAAAAGGTCAAGGTGCTCAACAGCCTGAAGCCGATCGACGCCTCGAACGTGACGCACAACACGGCGCGCGGCCAATATGGCCCGGGCTATGCCGAGGGCGAGAAGATCGCCGGCTACGAGGCCGAGAAGGGCTCGCCTTCGAACACGGAAACCTATGTCGCGGTCAAGGCCGAGATCGCCAACTGGCGCTGGGCCGGCACGCCCTTCTATCTGCGCACCGGCAAGTGCCTGCCGTCGCGCGCCACCGAGATCGTCATCCAGTTCCGCGACGTGCCGCATTCGATCTTCGGCGGCGAGGCCCGGCCCAACCGGCTCGTCATCCGCCTGCAGCCCGACGAAGACATCAAGCTTACCCTGATGAACAAGGCGCCCGGCCTGACGGCGGACGGCATGCACCTGCAGGCGCTCGACCTCTCCCTGTCGCTGGTGAGCGCCTTTGACGGCCACGCCGGCAAGGACGGCGGCAAGAAGGCGGCGAGGCGGCGCATCGCCTATGAGCGGCTGATCCTCGATGCTCTGGGCGGCAACAATGCCCAGTTCGTGCGCCGCGACGAGGTCGAGGCGGCGTGGACCTGGGTCGATGGCATCATCGAGGGCTGGACCCAGGCCGGCATGAAGCCGCAGATCTATCAGGCCGGCACCTTCGGCCCGATCAGCGCCTATACCCTGCTCGACCGCGACGGACGCCAGTGGAATGACTGACGCCCTGAACCACCGACCGTCCATGCACGTCAGCGAGGACGTCCTGACCTGGCCGATTCCGGCGCAGCCGCAGGCGGCGCGCGCCGCCGTCACCGTGCACTGTTTCGCCGGCGCCGGCGAGGCCGGTTCCTACATAGCCGACAGCATCGCGCGCGCCCTGCACGACGCGATCGACACACGCGGCCAGGCCCTGTGGCTGGGTTGCGGCGGCTCGACGCCGAAAGCGGTCTATGGTCATCTCGTCCACGCCGGCCTCGACTGGCGCGACATCACCCTGGTCCAGAGCGACGAGCGCTTCGTCGCCACCGACGACGCCAATTCCAACACGCGGATGATGACCGAAGCCCTGGGGCCCGTCCTCTCCGGCCCCGGCCGGGCGGGCGGCATGGCGTTCATCAGCCTGATCCAGGACCTGTCGGACGCCGCCACCTGCGCCGCCAAGGCCGAGGCCAGGCTGTTCAAGCTCGGCGGCGGCGAGGCCCCGGTCTATGATTTCGCCTTGCTGGGCATGGGGCCGGACGGTCATTTCGCCTCGATCTTTCCCCGCCACCCGATCAACGCCTTCGTCTACGACACCAAGGCCCTGGTCGTCCCGGTCAAGGCGGCGCACGATGGCTCGGAGCCCGTGCTGCCGCGCCTGACCCTGAGCGTCCCGGCACTCAATCGCTGCCGCCGCATCGTCTTTTATATCACCGGCCAGGCCAAGCTCGACGTCCTAAGGCGGGCCAGCCTCGACGCCGACCCCATGACCTCGCCGATCGGCGCCTTCCTCGCGCAATGCCCGGTGCCGGTAGAATTCGTCTGGACGGTCTCCACATGACGTCACTGCACCCCAGGCTCGCCGAAATCACCGACCGCATCGTCGCGCGCTCCCAGGATGTGCGCGGTGAATTCCTCGACCGGGCCGAACGCTACCGTTCGAGCGAACCGCGGCGCAAGAAGCTTTCCTGCGCCAACTACGCCCACGTCGTGGCGGCGTCGTCGCCCGACGAAAAACTGCAGGCGGCGCTCGACGCCGTGCCCAATATCGGCATCGTCACCGCCTATAACGACATGCTGTCGGCGCACCAGCCCTATCACGACTATCCCGAGAAGATCCGCGCCATGGCGCGCAAGGTCGGCGCCACCTCCCAGGTCGCCGGTGGCGTGCCGGCCATGTGCGACGGCGTGACGCAAGGCCGCCCGGGCATGGAACTTTCGCTGTTCTCGCGCGATGTCATCGCCATGAGCACGGCGATCGCGCTCAGCCACGACGCCTTCGACGCCGGCCTGATGCTGGGCATATGCGACAAGATCGTGCCGGGCCTCGTCATCGGCGCCCTGGCCTTCGCCCACCTGCCGGTCATCTTCGTGCCGTCCGGGCCGATGGCGTCAGGTCTGCCCAATCCGGAAAAGGCCAGGATCCGGACGATGTACGCCCTGGGTCAGGTCGGGCGCGACAAGCTGCTCGAAGCCGAGATGGCGTCCTATCACGCCGCCGGCACCTGCACCTTCTACGGCACGGCCAATTCCAACCAGATGCTGATGGAGATGATGGGCCTGCACGTGCCGGGCGCGGCCTTCGTCCATCCGGGCACGCCCCTGCGCGACGCCCTGACCCAGGCCGCCGTCGAGCGTGCCGCGAAGACCGCCGAGAACGGCAAGGACCCGCATCGCCTGGCCGACGTGCTGAGCGAAAAGGCTTTCGTCAACGGCGTCGTCGGCCTGATGGCGACCGGAGGCTCGACCAACCACGCCCTCCACCTGCCGGCCATGGCGCGGGCGGCGGGTATCCGCCTCACCTGGGAGGACATGAACGATATCTCGGCGATCACGCCGCTGCTGGCGCGCGTCTATCCCAACGGTTCGGCCGATGTGAACCACTTCCATGCCGCCGGCGGCATGGCCTTCACCATCCGCGAACTGCTCGACGCCGGCCTGCTGCACGGCGACGTAACGACGGTGTGGGGGCAGGGACTGGCCGATTACGCAAGGGAGCCGGTCCTGGAAGACGGCGTGCTCGTCTGGCGCGACGCCGCCGACAGGAGCTTCGACGACAATGTGCTGCGCGGCTGGCGCAATCCGTTCTCGCCCGAGGGCGGCCTGCGCGAGATCACGGGCAGCCTGGGCCGCGCCGTCGCCAAGATTTCGGCGGTCAAGCCCGAGCACCAGGTGGTCGAAGGTCCGGCCGCCGTGTTCGACGACCAGGACGATTTCCTTGCCGCGTTCAAGGCGAAGCAACTCCCGGAAGGTGATTTTATTTGCGTCGTCCGCTTCCAGGGGCCAAAAGCCAACGGCATGCCGGAACTGCACTCGCTGACGCCGTCTCTGTCGTCGATCCTCGATGCCGGACGCAAGGTGGCGCTGGTGTCGGACGGCCGCATGTCCGGTGCGTCGGGCAAGGTGGCGGCGGTCATCCACCTGACGCCGGAAGCGGTCGACGGCGGGCTGATCGCCTATCTGCGGAACGGCGACATGCTGCGCGTCGACTGCGCGCAGGGCAGCCTGACCCTCCTCGGCGACGAGGCGGCGATCCGGGCGAGGGCGCCCGCCACGCGGCCCGCGGAGGCCGACGGCGTGGGCAGGGAACTTTTTGCGCACATGCGCCGCGCGGTCGGACCGGCGGACGCGGGCGGCGCGGTATTTTGGTAAGGCCATGACAGCGCATTTTGAATCCAACGGAATGAAGGCCCTGACGGGCGGCGTGCTGCGCGGCCTGGTCGGCGACATTGGCGGCACCAATGCGCGCTTCGCCATCGCTGAACGTATCGACGGCCAGACACGGCTGGGCAATTTCAAGTCGCTCGAATGCGCCGACTACAAGGATTGCTACGACGCGCTGCGCGGCTATTTCGCCGATATCGGCGGCAGGCCCGAGCTCGACTTCGCCGTGGTGGCGGTGGCCGGTCCGGTCAAGGACGGCGCGATCAAGTTCACCAATCTCGACTGGACGATGCGCGAGGACCTGCTGGGCCAGACGACGGCCGGGCGCCATGCCCGCCTGATCAACGACTATGCCGCCCTGGCCTATGCCCTGCCGCACCTGTCGTTCGAAGATACCAAGACGATCGGTCCGGTGACGCGCGGCTTCGGCAATGTCCACGCCGTCATGGGCGCGGGCACCGGCTTCGGCGCCTCGGTGCTGGTGGGCGGGCGGTACGGCCCCTATTGCCTGTCGACCGAAAGCGGCCATGCCTCGTTCGCGCCGGTCAATGATTACGAGGTCGAAATCCACCGCTTCCTGCGCCGCCGCCACGGCCGCGTCACCGTCGAAATGCTGTTGTCGGGGCCCGGACTCGTCAATCTCTACCAGGCGATCGCGGCCATCCGCGGCGAACAGGCGCTCGACCTGACGCCGGCGCAGATCACCCATCTCGAAGGCGACGACGCCCAGGGCTGCCGCTACACGGTCGAGGCCTTTCTCGATATCCTGGCCAGCGTGTGCGGCGACCTCGCCCTGTGCCACGGCGCGGTGTCGGGCATGTTCATCGCCGGCGGCATCGCGCCGCGTCTGATCAAGTCGATCGACGAGGTTCGCTTCCGCGCGCGCATGGAGGCCAAGGCGCCGCTGGCGCACATGGTGGCGGCCATACCGTCGCGCATCATCATCCACCCCTATGCCGCTCTGATCGGTGCGGCCAACGCCCTGACCGAAGCCGAGATCGTGGCCTAGTTCACGAAAAAGTCCTTCGCTTGACCTTTCGGTCTGCGCTCAGTGTACTTTTTCGTGGTCCAATGAAGACGCGATGAGCTCGGGGCGGCCCGTCGCTCAAGCGCGGCATTCTAGAGCAGAATGACTTTAGATGGAATCGCCATTCTGCTCTAATTTTTTGTAACGCCTCATGTTTATCCAGAAAGTGGCGTCCACTTTTTGGCATGAGGCTCTAGAGCAGAATGACTTTAGATGGAATCGCCATTCTGCTCTAATTTTTTGTAACGCCTCATGTTTATCCAAAAAGTGGCGTCCACTTTTTGGCATGAGGCTCCCGCGAGGCGCTATTGCGCCAAGGAAAGACAACGCGCATGTCCACCCATTCCGATATCCCGAAATTCATGACCATGGGGCCCGTCCTGCCCGTGATGGTCATTCCATCGCTCGACCAGGCCCTGCCGCTGGCCGACGCCCTGCTGGCGGGCGGCATCCGCGTGCTCGAAATTACCCTGCGCACCGATTGCGCGCTCGACGCCATCCGGCTGATCGCCAGGGAACGCCCGGACGCCATTGTCGGCGCCGGCACCGTGCTGACGCCCAGGGACGCCGAAAAGGCCGCCAAGGCCGGCGCCCGGTTCCTGGTCTCGCCCGGCCTGACCAAGCCTCTGGCGCACCAGGACGCCCTGCCGCTGCTGCCGGGCGTCGCCACCTCGTCGGAGGTGATGCGCGCGCTCGAATGGGGCTTTACCCACCTGAAGTTCTTTCCGGCGGTGCCGGCCGGCGGCGTGCCCTATCTCAAGGGAATCGGCGGCCCCCTGCCGCAGGTCAAGTTCTGCCCGACCGGCGGCGTCGATGCCCGCAACGCCGCCGATTTCCTCATGCTCGACAATGTGCTGTGCGTCGGCGGATCGTGGGTGGCCCCGGCCAGCGCGATGGAGGCCGGCCAGTGGGCCGAGATCACCCGCCTGGCCGCTGACGCCGTCGCCACCTTCGGCGGCGCGCAGGGTTGACAAAGCTGTCAACGCGGCGGAATGCTGCGCCGTAAAGGCATTACGGCCTTTCGCGACAGCGCAGGACAACGACAGGTGACGCAGATCAAGGCCCCGCCGGCGCGCATGTCCGACGGTTTCAAGGGGCGCAAGGATGGCGACGGCGAGGTCCTGCCCAGGATCGCCACCATCACGGACGTGGCCAGGGTGGCCGGGGTCTCGATCAAGACCGTTTCGCGCGTCATGAACGGCGAAAAGAACGTGCGCAAGGAAACCTCCGACAAGGTCGACAACGCCGTCAACCTCCTCAAATACCGGCCGAATCTCCTGGCCAGGTCCCTGGCCGGATCGCGCAGCTTCCTCATCGGCCTGCTGCACGACAATCCGGTGCCGTCCTATATCTACGACCTGCAAAGAGGCGCGATCCGGCGCTGCCGCGAAAGCAAGTACCACGTCCTGTCCGAACCGCAGGACCGCCTCGACCCCAATCTCGAGCGTTCGATCACCGACCTGTTGTCGACCATCCGGCTTGACGGCGTCATACTGACGCCGCCCCTGTGCGACATGAATATCGTGCTGCAGGCGATCGAGGCCATGGGCGTGCCCTATGTCCGCATCGCGCCGTCGCGCAATCTCGGCCAGTCGGCGGCGGTCAGCATCGACGACAGCGAAGCCGCCAAGCAGATGACCGACTATCTGCTCGGTCTCGGCCACCGCGACATCGCCTTCATTCACGGCCACCCCGAACACGGAGCGTCGCACCTGCGCTACGAGGGGTTTCTCAAGGCGATGCGCGCCCACGGACTGGAACCGCGCCAGGAATGGATGAAGCCCGGCCTGTTCACCTTCGATTCCGGCAAGGCGGCGGCGGCCTCGCTGTTGGGCGGCGGCTCCAACCGGCCAACCGCCATCTTCGCCTGCAATGATGAGATGGCGTTCGGCGTCATGGCCTTCGCCCAGGAAAAAGGCATCAAGGTGCCCGACCAGGTCTCGGTCGTCGGCTTCGATGACAATCCCGGCGCCCTGCTGATCTGGCCGCACCTGACGACGATCCACCAGCCGATCGACGAACTGGCCTACGCGGCGGCGGATTTGCTGGTGCAACGCGCCTTCGACAACAGCGATCCGGCCGAATTCAAGCATCAGCGCCTGGAACTGCCGCTGCGCCCGCCGATCGTGCGCGGCTCGGCCAAGGCGGTGTGACCCAAAAAAAACCCGGTGGAGGCTTGCGCTTCCACCGGGGCTTAAGGCCAGTGCCTTCCAGAATAATGCCACATTCGAGAAGACGCTTTAAAACCGCGAAGTGACCGGCCGTGAAAAGGGAAAGCGCCGGACCACCCGTGATTTTAAACGCGAATCCGCCACGGCGAACCGCGACGGACAACAGGGTCGCTTTTTGATAGATCGAATCTGACAACGCTGTCAATAATAATTATGAAAACAAATATGTTTTTTTTGGCCGTCGAGCGGATATCCCCGCATCGTAAACGATTGCGCGTCGCGCGATGGCTTGACGCCCGGTGATAGCGCTGTCATTGAATGGCTGATAAAACAAGCCTTGCGGCGGCCGGGAGGCCGGAGCGAGGGCGCATGACGGCATGGTTTCGGACGCCGATATTCCGTGCTAGGTTTGCGCAAAAAACATGGGAAGACAGCTTCAGGGAACGTCATGTCCGATCAATTCTTCGCCGCCTCCGCCCGCAAGGCCTGGCTCCGCGCCGGCGCGGCCCTTCTCGTCATGGCCGGGCTCGGCCTGGCGGCGCCGATGGCCCATGCCACCCACAAGGCGCCGGCGCACAAGACCGCGGCGCACAAGCTGGTCAAGGCCAAGCCTGGCAAGACGAAGCCTGGCAAGGTCAAGCCTGGCAAAACCAGGGCCGCCGCCAGGAGCAAGATCAAACCGGCGCCGGTCAGCCTGACGGTCGATCCGGCGTGGCCGAAACTCGGCGATGCCGGCCTCATCGATCCGGCCACCGAGGCGCGGATCAGCGACATCATGGCGAAGATGACGCTTGAGGAAAAGGTCGGCCAGACGATCCAGGGCGACATCAGCTCGGTCACGCCCGACGACCTCAGGACCTATCCGCTGGGCTCGATCCTGGCCGGCGGCAATTCCTCGCCCGGCGGCAATGAGCGCGCCACGCCCGATGCATGGCTCAAACTGGCCGACGACTACTGGCGCGCCGCCGCCGCCCGGCCGACCGAGGCCCCGATCCCCCTCCTGTTCGGCATCGACGCCGTCCACGGCCACTCCAATCTCGTCGGCGCGGTGATATTTCCGCACAATGTCGGGCTGGGCGCCATGCACGATCCGGAGCTGATCAAGAAGATCGGCGAGGTCACGGCCGATGAAATGTCGCTGGCCGGCGTCGACTGGACCTTCGCGCCGACGGTGGCGGTGGCGCGCGACAAGCGCTGGGGCCGGTCCTACGAAAGCTATTCGGAAAATCCGGGCGACGTCGCCGCCTATTCCGGCATGATGGTCGAGGGCCTGCAGGGCGTCGATGGCGGCAGGAACGGCATAGAACCCGGCCACATCATGTCGACGGCCAAGCACTTCCTCGGCGACGGCGGCACGGCCGGCGGCAAGGATCAGGGCGACGCCGAAATGTCGGAAGCCGATCTCGCCCGCATCCACGGCGCCGGTTATCCGCCGGCGATCGAGGCCGGGGCCTTGTCGGTCATGATCTCGTTCTCGTCGTGGAACGGCCAGAAAATGGCCGGAAACAAGCGCCTGATCACCGGCGCGCTCAAGCAGCGCATGCATTTCGACGGCTTCGCCATCACCGACTGGAACGCGCAGGGTCAGGTCCCGGGCTGCGCCAATGACGATTGCCCGGCGGCGATGAACGCCGGAGTCGACATGTTCATGGCGCCCGACAGCTGGAAAGGCCTGTTCGCCCACGAACTGGCCGAGGTGAAGTCGGGCAAGATCCCGAAGGCGCGCCTCGATGACGCCGTGCGCCGCATCCTGCGCGCCAAGATCAAGGGCGGGCTGTTCAATCTGCAGGCGCCGATGGATCGCCCCCTGGCCGGGCACTGGGAAAATCTCGGTTCGCCCGAACACCGCGCCGTGGCGCGCCAGGCGGTGCGCGAATCCCTGGTCCTGATCAAGAACCAGGACGGCATATTGCCCTTGCGCGGCTCGGCCAATATCCTGGTCGCGGGCGACGGCGCCGACAGCATCGGCAAGCAGGCCGGCGGGTGGACCATCACCTGGCAGGGCACGGGCAACGCCAATTCGGACTTTCCGCACGGCCAGTCGATCTATGCCGGCATCCGCCAGGCGGTGGCCCGGTACGGCGGCACGGCGACGCTCAGCGTCGATGGCGCCTTCACGCAAAAGCCCGACGCCGCCATCGTCGTCATCGGTGAGGACCCCTATGCCGAATTCCAGGGCGACCGCGTCAACCTCGCCTACAAACAGGGCGACACGGACGATCTCGACCTGATCCGCAACCTCAGGGCCGAAGGCGTGCCGGTGGTGACGGTTTTCCTGTCCGGCCGGCCCCTGTGGACCAATCCCTATATCAACGCGTCCGACGGTTTTGTCGAAGCCTGGCTGCCGGGCAGCGAGGGCGGCGGCGTCGCCGACGTGCTCATCGGCGATGCCGGCAAGCGGCCGCATTACGATTTCCAGGGCAAGCTGACCTTTTCGTGGCCGCGCACCGCCAACCAGGGTCCGCTCAATGTCGGCACGGCCGGCTATAATCCGCTGTTCGCCTACGGTTACGGCCTGACCTATGAGGACGATGGCAATCTCGGCCCCCTGTCCGAGGATTCGGGTCTCAAGGACGACGCCGTCGTCAATGTCGACACCTATTTCGCCGCCGGCCGCGTCAAGGCGCCGTGGAGGCTCGATCTCGTCGATTCCGGCGGCGCGCAGGACGGCGACGCCGACAGCTTTTCCAGCCCCACCGGGGCGGTCATGCAAAACACGGTCGATGCCGGCAAGCAGGAAGCCGGCCGTTCGCTGGTCTTCACCGGCAATGGCGCGGGCGACGCCGAAATCTCGGGCGACCCGGTCGATCTCAGCCGCCAGACCACGGGCATGATGACCCTGGCCGTGACCTATCGCCTCGATTCGCCGGTCTCGGGGCCGGTCTATCTCGCCATGGGCGCGGATTCGGCCCATACCACGCCGGTCGATATTTCGTCGCTGCTGACGGCGCCGGTCGGCCAGTGGGCGACGCTCAAGGTCACGCTCGGCTGTTTCGTGGCGGCGGGTCTCGACCCGTCGAGCATCGGTGTGCCGTTCGACCTGCGTTCGGCGCATCCGCTGTCGCTCAGCTATTCGGCGATACGGCTGGCGTCCAACGAGGGCGACGGGGGCTGCCCGGCAAGCTAGATTTTTCTCTAACTTTTTGTAACCCCTCATGTTTATCCAAAAAAATGGCGTCCACTTTTTGGCATGAGGCTCTAGGCGGACCGGATTGCGTTTCGGCGCAAGCTGTGGTTACCTGCCATTTGTAATATGAATAACAAGGCGTCGCAACGCCGTGAGGGGAAACATGCCCGATCTCAAGTCCTTGCTGCCGCAAGCCAATTTCCTGTCGTCGATCGACATCTGGATCGTCCTGTTCTACGCCGTTTCCATCTTCGTCCTCGCCCAGCTCGTCTCGCGTCGCAAGTCCGACGAAGCGGTCAGTTCCAAGGGCTACTTCCTGGCCAACAACCAGCTGCCGTGGTGGGCCATCGGCGCCTCGCTGATCGCTGCCAATATCTCCGCCGAGCAGATCATCGGCATGTCGGGTTCGGGCTACCGCATCGGCCTGGCCATCGCCTCCTATGAATGGATGGCGGCGATCACCCTGATCATCGTCGGCAAATATTTCCTGCCGGTCTTCCTGCGCAACGGCGTCCAGACCATGCCGGGCTTTCTGCAGCAACGCTTCGGGCCCAGCGTCAAGTACCTGATGGCCATTTTCTGGCTGCTGCTCTACGTCTTCGTCAACCTGGCCTCGATCCTGTGGCTGGGCGGAACGGCGGTTCATACCGTGACCGGTATCGACACCTTGCCGATCCTCATCGCACTCGGCGTCTTCGCCCTGGCCTATCAGATTTCCGGCGGCCTGCGCGCCGTCGCCCTGACCGACATCGTCCAGGTCACCCTGCTGGTGCTGGGCGGGCTGATCATCGTCGTCCTGACGCTCGGCAAGGTTGGCAGCGCCGGCGGCGTTGTCGGCGGTTTCACCCACCTGATGACCAGCTATCCCGAGCACTTCCGGATGATCCTGCCCAGGTCGAGCCAGTTCTATTCCGACCTGCCCGGCATCGCCGTCCTGGTCGGCGGCATGTGGATCATGAACATCTCGTACTGGGGCTTCAACCAGTACATCATCCAGCGCGCCCTGGCCGCCAAATCGCTGCCCGAAGCGCAAAAAGGCATAGCCTTCGCCGCCTATCTCAAGCTGCTCATGCCGGTCATCGTCGTCGTGCCCGGGCTTGCCGCGCTCATCCTGGCTCCCAACCTGCCGGAAGGCCACTCCAACGAGGCCTATCCGCATATGATGACGCTGCTGCCATCCGGTCTTCTCGGACTGGTCTTCGTGGCGCTGGTCTTCGCGGTTATCTCCAGCACGGCGTCCAAGATCAATTCGATCGCCACCATCTTCACGATCGATATCGTGGCGCCGCTTTTCCGCCAGATCGACGACAAGATGCTGGTCACCGTCGGCCGCATCGCTTCGGTCGTCGCCGTCGCCGTCGCCATCGCGGTCGCCAAGCCGCTGGTCGGCAAGTTCGACCAGGGCTTCCAGTTCATCCAGGATTTCACCGGCTTCTTCACCCCCGCGATCGTGGTCATCTTCGCGCTCGGCATGTTCTGGAAGCGCTGTTCGACCGCGGGCGCCTTCGCCGCGGTGGCGGGGGGCTTCCTGTTCTCGTGCTTCTTCTATGTGGCGTCGTGGCTGCATACGCACCCCGATTTCTTCGGCTTTACCAACGGCTTCATGGCGACCCGCATTCCGGACATGCCGTTCATGAACCGCGTCGGCTGGGTGTTCTGGATCGCCACCGCCCTGTGCGTCGGCATCTCGCTTGTCGTGCCGAACAGGCAGGAGGTTTCGACCCTCACCCTCGAAGGCGTCGACTTCAAGACGTCCAGGACATTCAATATCCTGGCGGTCGGCGTCGTCATCATCCTGATCGTGCTCTATGTGACCTTTAAGTAAGGCCGGACCCCGATGAGCCGTTGACGGCGGCGGGGCGCGGCCGCAAGATGGCCTATATCATCAGGAGACGCTGTCATGCGGCATGTTTTGGGCGCCTGCGCTCTCGGTCTGGCCCTGCTGGCGGGGACGGCGCGCGCCGATGAGCCCGCCCGCCACATCGCCATCGACCTTGGCGGCCCGACACAGCCGCGCGACCATTTCTATGACCTGTCGGTCGGCTCCGACTATCCCGGCACGCTGATCCGCGACGACAGCCTCGGCCAGCTGAAGACGGTCGAGGACGCGCTGCACTTCCGCTATATCCGTTTTCACGCCATTTTCCACGATGTGCTGGGGACCTACAGGATCGTCGACGGCCAGCCGGTCTATGACTGGACCAGGGTCGACTATCTCTACGACCACCTGCTGAAAATCGGCATCAGGCCATTCGTCGAACTCGGCTTCACACCCGAGGCGATGAAGACGTCGGACAACAGCATTTTTTACTGGCACGGCAATACCTCGCACCCGAAGTCCGAACTGTGGGGACCGCTGGTCGAGGCCTTCCTGCGCCATGTCGAAGCGCGTTATGGCGCCGCCGAGGTGCGGACCTGGTATTTCGAGGTGTGGAACGAACCCAATCTCGACGGTTTCTGGGAGAAGGCCGACCAGGCCGCCTATTTTCAGCTCTATGACCAGACGGCCGGCATCGTCAAAAAGGTCGACGGCGCCTCGCGCGTCGGCGGGCCGTCGACCGCCGGCGCCGCCTGGGTGCCGGACTTCATCGCCCACACCCGGGCCTCGGGCGCGGCGGTCGATTTCATCACCACCCACACCTACGGCGTCGATGGCGGCTTTCTCGACGACAAGGGCCAGGGCGATACCAAACTGTCGCCCAGTCCCGACGCCATCACCGGCGATATCAAGCGCGTGCGCGCCGAGATCGCGGCCTCGGCCACGCCCGGCCTGCC
>FTCT01000712.1_pt1 | contig 14278 bp, 12 predicted proteins | sample 1658881 | NCBI WGS metagenome assembly FTCT01 (sample SAMEA3914864, study PRJEB12502) | metagenome | biome: forest; material: soil | place: USA | collected 2012-03-12 | depth 0.3 m | reverse complement strand
CCAGAAGCTGGTGGTCGGCGGTTGCGCCGCCGGATCTTCCTGGGCGTGGATGCTGCCGCCGGCGCCATATTCGCTGACGCCGATGGCGCGCTTCGGGAATCTGGCGTGGATGCCATCAGCCCAGCCACCGAACTCTTTCGTATTACTGGAATACCAGCCATAATAGCGGTTGTACGAGGTAACGTCGGCGTGCATCGCCGTCGCGCTGTCGTCGGGCTGGCAGCAATGCGAATAGACGGTCGGCCGCGTCGTATCGAGCCCCTTGACCGTCGTCTGCAAGGCGGCCAGGGCGGCATTACCCTCCGGCGTATCCTTGCGCACCTCGTTACCCAGGCCCCACATGACGATCGAAGGGTGGTTATAGTTCTGGGCGATCAGTTCGCGCATCTGCTCGACGATATTGTCGCGGAAGGCGTCGCCAGGGCTGGCTTCGTCGACGAAGGGCACTTCGGTCGTGACGACGAAGCCCATGGCGTCGGCGTCGTCATAGACGCGCTGGGGGTGCTGCATATGCGCCAGGCGAATGCCGGTGGCGCCCAAGTCCGAGATCGTCTTCATATCGGCATCGATGTCGTCGGCCGACACCGCCGTGCCTTTGCCGGGGCGGCCAGGCTGCTGCATGTTGACGCCGTGCACGGCATAGGGCTTGCCGTTGAGGATCAGCCCCTGGTCGGGGTCTATGCCGATGGTGCGCAAGCCCAGCGGCACGGTCACCGTGTCGTCGCCGACGGTGACCTCGGCATGATAAAGGTACGGATCGGCCCTGCCCTGCCAGCGATGCGGCGCCCTGATCGTCAGCGGCAGCTCGACGGCGGCGTTACCGGAAAGCGTTTGCCGGCGCTGCGCCGTTGCGATGACCTTGCCGTCGGCGTCCATCACCTTGACACGCACCGTGGCCGACGCGGCCTTGCCGTCATTGGCCACCAGGACGCGCGCGGTCAGATCGGCGCGGACATCGCTCAGGCTTTTCGCCGTGATATAAACGCCTGGGCCGCCGTGGTCCTTCAGATCGATATGGACGTCGGCCACGGTGATCAGCGATACGCCGCGATAGAGGCCGCCATAGACGTTGAAGTCGCCGTTGAGCGGCGCGATCTGTGGCACTTTCGTATTGTCGACGCGCACGGCAATGGCGTTCGATCCGGCCTTGAGCAAGGACGTGACATCATAGCGGAAGCCGGCATAACCGCCTTCGTGGTGACCAGCCGGCTGGCCGTTGACATAGACGTCGGTGGTAAGCGCCGCGCCGTCGAATTGGAGGTAATAGTGCTGGCCCGCTTCCGGCCGGAGTTCGAGCCCATGGCGGTACCAGGCCGGTCCGCGGTAGTAACCATTGGGACTTGGCGCCGCCTGCGGATCGTTCAGCGAGCGCACATCGTGAGCGTTGAAGGTATGCGGCAGGGAAATGCTCTGCCATTGCGCGTCGCCCTCCCCTTCCTTGGCGGAGGGAACGTCCTGGCGGACAAAGCGCCAGTCGGTATTGAGCGGTGTGACCGTCCGCGCTTCAGCACCGAACGACGCGGCCGCCAGCAGGGCCGCCAAACTGATCCATCCCACGCGCATGACATTGCCTCCAGGCTATTGTTTTGCGGTGTTATAGGAGGGTTTGCGGCACGCTGTCGAGCACTCGTCAGAAGGCGGGCGTACTCGTAAAAGTCATCTTCATATCCGTCTCAGGATGCGGGACAGTCAGGCGTTCCGCATGAAGCAGCAAGCGATCGCTTAATTCCGCGATCTCGGGCGGCGCGTAGAAGATATCGCCGAGGATGGGGTGCCCCAGTGCCATCATATGGACGCGCAGCTGGTGCGACCGGCCGGTAACGGGCTCCAGTTCGACCCGCGTCCTGTCGGTATCGCGTGCCACCACGCGATACCGCGTCAGCGACGGCTTGCCGATGTCGTGGTCGATCATCTGCTTCGGGCGGTTCGGCCAGTCGGTGATCAGCGGCAGATCGACCTCACCTTCGTCGGCCGTGACGTGGCCAGCCACCACCGCCACATAGCGCTTTTCGACCCGGCGTTCGCTGAACGCGATCGACAGGGCCCGCTGCGCTTCCGCCCCGCGCCCCAGGACGATCAGGCCCGAGGTCGCCATATCCAGACGGTGCACGGTCAGGGCGTCCGGGAATTCCGCCTGGACGCGCGCCACCAGGCAGTCCTGTTTATCGGCGCCGCGCCCGGGCACGCTCAGCAGACCGGCCGGCTTGTCGGCCACCACCATGTGCTGGTCGGCATAAAGGATCACGGCAAAAGGCGGCGCAGGCGGCGCTGCACGTCGACCCAGAAGCGCCCCGGCGACGGATCGAGCCGCTTGACGTCAATCAGGGTGACGTTACCCGCCGCCGAAAGCGTATGCAGGCCATCGTCCCAGCCGCCGCGCAGCCCCTGCGGCTTGAGCGTCGACACCACCGAGGTCTCGACCCTGGATTGGGTCAAGACGTCGAAGCGCAGCAGGCTGATGCCGCGGCCATAACCGCCGACGCAGTCCTGGGTCGGCAAATGGAGCGCGCCGTCGTGCGAGAACGGCGTCCCGCCCGGCCGCGCGGACTCAAGCGCCACCCGCACGGGATTGGCCGGATGCAGATGCCACGGGCCGCGCAAGTCATCGGCGAAGGCCACGTGCAATTCGCGCATGGCGCGGTTGTCGTCACCCGGCAAGGCGAAGAACATCCACCAGCGTCCATCGTGCCGCACGGGACTGGCATCGATCGCCGGCAGGTCGAGCAGGGTCTGAACGGGCGTCCAGCGGTCGGGGAAAGGCTCGGCACGGTACAGGGTCAGCTTGCCGCTGCGGTGGCCTTCCGGCAGCATGAAGATTTCGCCGCCGTCCTCCATCACGACCGGATAGGACAGATGAAACGGCTGACGCAGAGCGACCCCTTGCGCCGCCACCCGGCCATCGGCGTCGAACGTATAATAGTGGATCTCGCCGCGCTTCACCCGGTAATCGAGCGCTTCTGCGAACACGGTCAGGCGGCCGTCGCGCCAAATGCCGAACGGATCGGCGACAAAACGGAAAGCCCCGGGATCCGGCAACCAGCGGATGTCGGCGGCGTGCAGCGCTTCGGACGTCATCAGGCTGGCGATCGGCGCCGCGACGATACCCGTATGCCAGAGCTCGGTGGTTTTGCGTCCCAATGACTGCCTTCCTGTCCGTTCAACGGTTTACGGACAGTCGCCGGGCGCGGCAAGCCTATTCGGCGGCAAAAACGGCGTAGGCGGGGTCGTCGGCCGCGGGCGTTTCGATCCAGAAGCTGTCTTCGTGGTGAAGTTGCAGCATGGCGTCGGCCAGGCGGCTTTGTCCGGCCAGGAAGCCGTAGGTCGCCAGGGCGTGGCCCTGCGCCTTGCGCGCGCGGCGCAAGCTCCCGTTCCAGTCGCCGAAGACGCCGGCGACGGCGTCCACCAGGCTATCGGCTTCGCCGCCGCGGAACAGGGCGCCGAAGCGGCCGTCACCCAGCACGGTGCGCGGACCGTCGATATCGGCCGATACGACCGGTACGCCGGCCGCCATGGCCTCGACCAGGACAAGGCCGAACGATTCATAACGCGACGAGACGACAAACAGGTCGAGCGCGGACAAGAAGGCCTGGGTGTCGCCGATCCAGCCGGAAAACTCGACGCGGTCCGTCAGGTTCAGGCTTTCGGCCTGGGCCTGCAGCGCCGCCCGCTCGGGACCGTCGCCGGCGATACGCAGAGTGAAGTCATAACCGGCGTCGCGCAGACGCGCGGCGGCGTCGATCAGTAGATCGAACCGCTTGACTTCGTGCAGGCGACCCATGGCGCCGATGACCGGCGGACGGCCCGGACGCAGCTTGACGGGGCGCGCATTGAGATGCGCGAAATTGGCGACCTCTATTTGGCGCACATCGGGATAAGCCTGGGCAAGACCTGCGCTGACATCGGGGCTGACGCACAGGGCGGCGCCGACGCGCTTCAGATGCGGCTTGTAGCAGCGGTTGTGCAGGACCTGAACGGTGCGCGCGTCCCCGGCGACGAAAGGCATCAGGCAAAGGCCGGTGGCGCGGTTGCCGTGCATGAGAATGGTGTCGGGGCGGAAATTGCGCACGATCTGTGCGACACGCAGGGCCGCGAACGGGTCGTGGTTGCAGAGCGTGTCCAGCGCGCGAAACTGCGAGGCATCGAGGCCTTCGGCAAGCACGCCCCTGGGATGTCCAAGGCTCAGAACCTCGTAACCTTCGGCGCGCAGGGCTTCATGGTAACGCAGCGCCATGGTCTCGACGCCGCCCCGGCCCCCGGCCAGCATGATGTTCACAATACGCCCGCGCAACTCACGACACCCTAAAAAAGAGGGTGCGCCGGGGTCCCGGCGGTCTGCCCTGACCTCCCCGGCGCATTGTCAGGTCCGCGCCAGCCACGCGAGCCCTTACATGAACAAGACACCGCCGATCGCGGGAACCCGTAAGGCGTTATAAAAAATCCATAAAAATATTTATCGAGACCATCAAAAATCAACATAACAAATTGTATTTATTGATATAAATTCCTTGACCCGGCGTACAAAAAAGATAGACTTGGCTGGGATTTCAGCTCGCCTGCCGCGGCATCGTGGCTTGTCAGGCCGCGGACGCAATGCCATGGGTTGGGCCATAGCCCCGCTTCCGGAGACACCGTGCCGTCCTCGCGCGACATTCTTTTCCAGGCCTATGTCGATAAGCGCGACCTCCTCGTCCGTTATTTCACGAGGGTGGCCAACGACGCTGGACTGGCCGAGGACATCGTCCAGGACCTCTATCTGAAGATCGAGGCGATGGACGACGGCGACGGCCGTGCGGTCGACGACGCCACCGCCTTTCTGTTCCGCATGGCGCACAATATCCACCGCAACCATATCCGGACCCTCGACAACGGCCGCCGCCGCGACACGGCCTGGCAATCGCTGCACCGTGAAGGCGGGGCTGACACCGCCGACGACGCACCTTCCGCCGAGGACGAGATCAGCGGTCGCCAGCAACTGGCCGAATTCAGCCGCGCGCTCGACGACCTGCCGGAGCGGACCCGGACCATTTTCCGCCTGCACAAATTCGAAGGCGTCTCGCAGGCCCAGGTTGCCTCCCGGCTGGGGATTTCCTTAAGTTCGGTCGAAAAGCATCTGGGCGCGGCGCTGAAACATCTGACGGCGCGTTTCCGGCCAGGCGCCCGCGCCGGACCGGGGCCATAGGCTCCAACGGGAATGTGGCCCGAAAAGCAGCCGTGAACGGCTTATTTACGGCTTCCGCGGATTTTTCTTGCGGGTTGCTACAAACGGCGGTGTCTTAGTATCGAAGGCAAGGTTAGGAATCATGGCAGTCAATTCAGGCGATATCGACGAGGTCGAGCTGGCCGCCGCCCAGTGGGTGGTGCGCAGTCAGAGCGATTCCGTGCGCGAAGCCGAAATCGTCGCCCTGACGGCATGGCTGGAAGCCTCTGAAAAGCACGCCGACGCCTACCGCCGCGCGCTCAGCACCTGGTACGGCATCGAGCTCAAGGCCCCGGCGGCTGAGCCCGCGCCGGCCTCCGCCAACGTGATCTCGCTGTCGCGCGGGCTCGACCGGCGCCGCGCCAAGGGCCAGCCGGTACGCCGCAAGGTTGCCTGGTCGATTGCGGGGGCCATCGCCGCCACCCTGGTCGCCGCTGTCTGCGTACCGTTGCTGTTGAAGACGCAAGATGCGCCCGCCGTGATCTACGCCACTGCGAAGGGGCAGAAACAGAGCGTGACGCTGGCCGACGGCTCGGTCCTGATGCTCAACACCAATACGCGCGTTTCGGTTCGCCTCGGCCATGGCCGGCGCGCCGTCGTCCTCGAACACGGCGAACTGGCCTTGCGCGTCGTTCATGATGAGGCCCGCCCGTTCACGGTCGATGCCGGCGACGTCCGCCTGACCGATATCGGCACCGAATTCAACGTCCTGCGCCAGCCGGCCGCCGTACGCGTGACCGTTCGCGAGGGCTCGGTCAGTCTGGCGTCCCACGGCACGGGCGCGCAAGTGCTGACGCTGAACGCCGGCGATACCGGCGTCCATGCGGACGGCGAAACCATCAGCCACATGAGCCACGGCGATACGCAATCGGCCTTTGCGTGGCAAACCTCCCATGCTATCTATAAAGATCGGGCCTTGTCGGACGTTGTGGCGGACCTTAACCGCTACTACGACAAGCCGATTATCGTAGACGATGCGACCGGACGGCTGCGCCTGACGGCCATCCTGACCCTTGACTCGGAGAGCTCGGTTGTCGGGCGGCTGGAAGATTTTCTATCGCTCGAAGCTCGCGAGACACCGAAAGGCATCGTGCTTAGCCGCGCGCCTGGCCGTCGCTCTTAGTACAGGGTTCCTGGGTACAGGCTTCCTTGCTACAGGCCTTTTCGCCCAGCCCGCCTTCGCCGAAACCGATCCCAGCTATTCCATAGACATTCCTTCGGCACCGCTTCCCAGCGCCCTGGTGAGCCTTGCCACGCAGGCCGGCTTGTCGATCGGCGGCGCCGACCCGGCGCGTTGCGAAGCCAGGGCCGTCGCGGTCAAAGGCCGGATGAAGGGCGAAGCGGCGCTCCGCCTCCTGCTCAAGGGCAGCCGCTGCGATGTCCGCCGGTTCAATGCCCGGACCTTCCGCCTCGACCTCAAGCCGGAGCCGAAAGTCATGACACCGGTGGCGCGGCCTCAGGAAGCCATCTCCCGCCTCGCGCCGGTCGAAGAGGTCGTGATCACCCGGCGTCCGGTATCGCTGACGCGCATCCCGCGCTCGGTCAGCGTCGTTCCTGGGCGCGTGATGGAAGACAACGACCAGGACCTGCCGCAACTGGCCAGCCGCGTTGCCGGCATGGCGGTGACAAATCTCGGCCCGGGCCGCGACAAGATCCTGCTGCGCGGCGTTTCCGACAGCGTACTGACCGGCCGCACCCAGGCCACGGTAGGCCTTTATCTCGACGATTCCGCCCTGACCTATAACGCGCCCGACCCGGACCTGCTTCTGGTCGACATGGCGCGTGTCGAAGTGCTCAAAGGTCCGCAGGGCGCCCTATACGGTCAAGGCTCCCTGGCGGGCGTCGTCCGGCTGGTGACCAACAAGCCGATGACCGACCGCTTCGAAGCAGAGCTCGGCGCCGGCGCCGGCACGACCGATGGTGGGAACATGTCCTGGCGTGGCACTGCCATGATCAACCTGCCCCTGTTCCATCAGCGCGCGGCCATGCGCGCCATCATCTATCAGGATCAGTCCGGCGGCTTCATCCGCGACGACCTGGCCGGTCACCATGCGACCAACACCACCAATCGCTCGGGCGGCCGCCTGTCGCTGACCTGGCCCGTGACGGCCGACCTGACCCTTACCGCGACGGCGATCGCCCAGCGCCTCAATTCCGAAAACAGCCAGTACGTTTTCAGCAAAAGGCCGCCCTATCATCGCGAAACGGCCCTGGCCGAACCCCACGACAACGCCTTCGAAGGCCTTTCGGTCGGCGCCCAGGGCAATTGGGGCCGCAACACCTACAAGCTTAGCCTCAGCCACCTCCATCATCGCATTTCGACCGGCTACGACGCCCAGCCGGTGCAGCGCTTCGTGTCGATCCCCAATTCCGGTGTGCTGTTCTACGACGAGGCGCAGTCGATCTCGCTGTCGACGGCGGAATTCAGCGTGCTGTCGCCGCGCGAAGAGAAGATGCGCTGGCTGGCCGGGCTGTTCATGGCGCGCAGTTCGGAAAAGTTCGCGCCGAACCTCAGCGACGTCTTCGATCACAATACCTTGTATCGCGAGATGCGGCGCGACGACGTCGACGACGCCGCGCTCTTCGGCGGCATCAGCTACGACGTGACTACGAAATGGACCGTGGCGGCCAGCCTGCGCGCCACGGAGACGCGGCACTGGACCGACAGCCATATCCGCAACGTCCACCTCATCGGCTATGCGGCGTCGGGCGACATCACGGGCGACATCCACGGCCATCACCTGGCGCACAGCGTTTCGGTCAGTTACCGTCCCCGCCAGGGCGTTCTGGTCTACGCCCAGGCCGCCGACGGCTTCCGCACCGGAGGCTTCAATACGACGACCCAGGCCGTCACCTCCATCCCGCAAGTCTATCGCGGCGACGCGCTCGACAGCTACGAGCTGGGGCTGAAGTACAATACGCCGGATAACAGATGGCAGCTGAACGTCACCACGTTCCAGGTGCAATGGCGCGGCATCCAAAGCGACCAGTTACGGGCGACGGGCCTGCCGATCGTCGTCAATATCGGCGACGGCGCCAATACCGGGCTCGAAGCCGAGCTCGACTGGATGGTCAATACCGACTTCGCGATTCATCTCGCCGGCCAGGTCAACGACCCGCGACTGGAAAATCCCAATCCGCTGTTTTCAAAGGACGAAGGCGGCGGCATGCCGTTTGTCGCCCGCCAGTCCGCCAGCATCAGCACCGACTGGTATCAGACGCTGTTCGGCTACCGGCTGGAAAATACCGCGACCCTCGCCTATCGCGGGCCGTCGCCGCTCAACTATGGCGCCCTGCGCGACGTCCGCATGGACGGCTATACCAATCTCGATCTGTCGTCCGCGGTGCAGTTGAACCGCACGCGCGTCGCGGTGCGCGTCACCAACGCCACCGGAGTCCGCAGCAACAGCTTCGCCTACGGCAATCCGTTCAGCGTCGACGGCTCCAGCCAGATCACACCGCTAAGGCCCAGAACCGTCTGGCTGTCGGTCAGCCAGCATTTCTGAACACGCCCGCAGCCGTTAACGATCCCAAGCTTTACCCGCGAAGCATGACGGCCGACGAAACCGATGCGATACCGGCCAGGGCCGAAAACCGGTCGACCAGGTCGGCCAGGGCCTGAGGTGATTTCACCCGGACGACGACATAGGCGTCGATCGGGCCGGTCACCGAGTAATAGTGGGTTATTTCCGGCCAGTGCCGGAATTTGGCGACGACCGGGAAACAGGGGCGCTGGCTGAAGACGATCGACAGGATGGCGCCCAGACTGTCTTTGTCGTCCTGGCCGTCTCCAAGTTCCGCGCGGTAGGCGACGATGACCCTGTCGCGCTCCAGCCGGCCGATCCGCGCCTGCACGGCGGTGCGCGACAGCGCCACGGCGCGCGACAGCGCCGTCAACGTCATCCGCGCATTGGTGCGCAACAGCGCGATCAGCTTTTCGTCGATGGCGTCGAGGCGCGTATCCGGGCTTGCGGGCTTTCCCCCGCGGCCCTTGGTTTGCGGATCATCCATGCAGATTTCGCCTGTTATGCCGCTCCATGTGCGCGAGGGACTATCTGCGGACGGATTTTGACTGTCAAGCCGCGCGCCGGCGGCATCTACCAGATACGCACCCGCGCTTCGGGCTTCAGGTACAGCTTGTCGCCGGGGGTGATGCCGAACGCTGCGTACCAGGCGTCGAGATTGCGCACGGCGTCGGCACGATATTCCGGCGGCAAGTGGGTGTCGGTGGCGATCTGCTGGCGCAGCGCAGCGTCGGTCTGGCGCTTGCGCCACCGTTCGGCGAAGGCGATGAAGAAGCGTTGTTCACCGGTCAGACCGTTCTTGATCACATCCGGCTTGCCGTGAAGCGACAACAGATAGGCGTCGTGCGCCACCTGCAGCCCGACCAGATCGGCCAGGCTTTCGCCCGTGACCTGCTTGCCTTTGACGCACAGATCCGCCTGCGGGCAATAGGTGCTCAGTTGCGCCGTCAGAGGCGCCATCATGGCCTGGTAACGCGCCGTGTCCTCCGGCGTCCACCACTGGCCGATATTGCCATGGGCGTCGTAGATATTGCCCAGTTCGTCGAAGCTGTGGCTGACTTCGTGCGACAGTCCCGCGCCCGCCGAGCCATAGTTCCAGGCGGCGTCGCCTGCCGGATCGAAATACGGCGGTTGCTCCAGGCCTGCGGAAAACTGCATGGCGTTGGGGCTGAAGTTGAGAATCCCACCGATCACCTGCGGCAGTAAGGCCCACTCCGCCGGATCGACGCGCTGGTTGAGCTTCGCCAGGCTGCGGTTATAGGCAAAGGCTTCGGCGCGGCGGACATTGCCGAGCGCGTCCCCGCGCACGACCGTCAGCGGCGTATAGTCGATCCAGGTTTCGGCGTGGCCCATACCGATCTGCAGGGCTTCCAGCTTGGCCAGCCCGCGCGTTCGCGTTTCTTGCGACATCCATTGGGCATTGGCGATATGTGCGCGGAACGCCGTTCGGATATTGGCGACCATCGCTTCGGCCGCGGCCTTTGACGACGCCGGAAAATAGCGGTCGCTATAGAGATGGCCGATGGCTTCGCCCACTCCGTCGGTGGTCGCCGCGACGGCCTGCGCCGCTCGGTCGGCCTGATGTCCACCGAAGGCCTGTGGCAGGGCGACGGCGTAGTGCCTGATCAGATGAAAGGCGAGATAGTCCCGCCAGGTGTCCAGCGGCTGCCCCGCCACCAGGGCCGAAATCCCGGAAATTCCGGCCGGCTGCCACACGACAAAGGTCTTTTGTTTCTCCAGGCGTGCCGCCCCGAGGAAGGCCGCCCAGTCCATACCCGGCGCCTTGGCGTCGAAGTCGCCGCGCATCCAGACATTGTCCGTCTTGAAAACGTCGGCGGTTTCGGCCGCCGAAACCTGCGCTCTGGCGATCGCCGTTTCCAGCGCCAGGACGCGGTCGGCGCGCCCCTCGGCGTCACCGATCCCCGCCTGCTTGAAGACAGCCACTATCTGCATGCGATAGGCGTCGCGTTCGGCCGCACGGGCCGGTTCCAAATAGGCGTCGCGGTCGTAAAGGCCCAGCCCGCCCTGCATGACGTGCGGCACATAATGGTCCGGATCGTGGAAGCCCTGATGGATCCAGATACCGATCAGGCCTTCGGTATGGCTGTTGGTGCCGTCGTCGAGATAGAGGTAATGGCCGAGGGACGCCGCCAATGCCTTCCGGTCCTTGATGGCGGCGATGGCGGCCAGCTCCCTGGCCAGCGGCGCCAGCCCCTTCGCCTCGATGCCCGCAGTGTCGTTCAGGCTGGCATAATAGTCGCCGACCTTCTGGCTCAGGCCGGGGCGCGGCGTGGCGGCCGCCTCGGCGACCAGATCGCGAACACGCGCGGCGTTCCTGGCGACCAGCATCGCCGTGGTGCCGTAGCTCGACACGCCTTGAGGCAGAGGTTCGGCTTTTAGCCAGCGCGCATTGACATAGCCGTAAAAGTCGTCGCCGGGGCGGACGGCAGGATCGACGTCCTGCGCCAAAGCGGGCAAGGCGGTGGCGGCGATTATCGCCGCGGCAGTCAGGGCGCGGGTGCGGAAAGCACGCATGGCATTGTCTCCAGGGACCGGATGATGGCGTCGGTGGTGGTAACGTGGGCGAATTCGGTGCGCAGCGTGGTGATGTGCGCAAGGTGGATCTGGTCCGCGCCGACCGTCCCGCCGTCCGGCGCCGTTTGGCCGAAACACGCGCAGGCGTCTTCCACCAGCGTCACGGCGAAGCCCAGATTGCTGGCCATACGCGTGGTGGTCGACACGCATTGGTCGGTCGTAATGCCGAAAATAGTGATGCTTTTGATGCCGGCCGAGCGCAGACGCGCTTCCAGATCCGTGCCGATAAAGGCGCTGTGGACCTGCTTGCCGATCAGCCAGTCGCCGGGTTGCGGTTCGAAGCCCGCCTTGAACGCATTGCCGTCGCTGCCCGGACGCAACGGCGAAGCCGGCGAGGTCGAGTCGTGCCGGACGACGACGACCTGACGCCCCAGGCGCCGCCACTGCCGCAAAACGCGCAGCCCGCGCGTTTCGGCGTCGGGATTATTGCGCACGCCCCAACGGACGTCGTCGAAACCGCACTGCATATCGACAACGATCAAGGCTTCTTTTTCGCCGCTCATTTTTTCCTGCCGGTATCCCGTTTACCCCAGGATCATAGGGTCTCGGGGCGCAGGCCCGCCATGAACAAGACGGCGGAAGGGATTGCGAAACGATCGAATCGACGGTGAATGGCCTGCAAATCGCCGGGCAAGAAAAAAGCCGCTCCTGGGAGCGGCTTTTTTTGATCGGAATTACTGGCCGTTGACCGGGGCGGGCGCCGGCTCCGGAACCGGTTGGGCGTCCTGTGTCGGCGGGTTGGCGACATTATCGGCAGCGGCGTTGGCGGCGCTGCTGACGGCGTTTCCGGCCGGCGCCGGCACCTGCTTTATCGTCGTCACATTGCGTTCGGTATAGGTGTCCGTGCTGGTGGTGGCAGGGCCGCCTTGCATATAGTAGATGGCGGCGACCGCCAGCGCGGCGATGATGATGACGGCCAGGATAATAATGCCCGTGTTCGAACTGTTCGGATTGTCCGAGGTATTGATGGTAGCCATGGCTTTGCTCTCCGGTAGGACATGGACGGTGGCCAAACCCTAGCGCAGCCGCTGCAAAATCGCGCCGGGTAACGCGACCTCTGGCGTAAGATTGAAATCAGCCCGTGAATTTACACAAAACCTATGGAAGGCCATAACCCTGGCATTGCCTCGCCGCTCATGACAAAGGGCTCCCAGCGTTACGGCCGGGAGCCCCCTGGAAATAAAGGCGCTTGCGATTACGAGCCGGTCTTGGCCTTGACGACCTCGGCTACCGACTTGGCGAAGCCTTCTTCGACGTCTTCGATCCGTGTCGCGGCGCCGGCGATGCCGCCGAGCGCAAAGGTCTTCTTGACGGTATACTTGCCGACAACCGTACCGTCGGCTTTTTCGAGCGTAACGATGCCGTCGATGTGGATCTGGCCCAGGCCGATCAGGATCGCGCGCGCCACGGCGCTGCCGCGATCGAAGCGGGTGAGATGGACCTTCATGGTCAGCGCGTCCGCGGTGCCGGCGTCGACGATAACGCCCGGGCTGCCTTGCTGGACGTAGCTCTTGATCTTGTCGGAAATGATGTCGAGATCCGTGCGGGTGGCCGGAACGCCGGCGTCGGCGTCGGCCTGAACGGCCGATACGTGGATCGCCTTGGCCTGTTCCGACGTGATCGGCACAAGTGCCGTCGGCTGCGAAATGCTGCCGGCGCAGCCGCTCAGCACGACCAACATCGCCGTCGCGGCGGCAAATTTTACGAACTTCATGAACTTTCCCCTGTGTGTAGGCTGGAAATCCCGGCCTATGTGTTCAAGGGCCAAACGCGACGAGTCGTCAGGACGGCGCGTGCCGTCGCGATGCGGTCATTTGTCATGAATGTCCCCCTCGTCCCCTCTGCCCTGAAACGACCCTAACATTTTCTGGCCCGTATGCAAGGTGCCGCTGTCTTCGACGGGAAGCCGCAAGCGCTGAAAACCGTGGATGTGTTCGGCGACTTTGAATTATTTGCGCAGGCTCCGGGCCACGGCCGCGGTGATCCCGCCGATCTCTTCGGCGGATTTCCTGTTTCCGTCCAGGAAGGCCCCGGGCGAGAAAAGAAGGACACGCTGTTCGGTCTGCTGGATCTTATAGCCGTCGAGTACGGTAAGCATGACGGCAATGCTGCCTGGCGCACGGGGAACGCGGAGGATGGATACCCAATAGATGCGCCGGGTTTCACATGGCAGGGCCGCGTCCGTCGGGCCGGGCAACCGGCTGACGACGTCGGCCTTTCCGTTGAAATTCAACTCGTCCTGATTAGGATTGCTGGCCTCGGAAAATCCGGCCCGGAAACTTTTGTCATAGGCCGCGTCGTCGGGCGTAAGGCTTGCGCCGTTCAGAGGGATGGTGAGGACGCAGTTGCTGACGGTAAGCTGCCAGGCCTCGTCATTTTCCGAATGCAGACTGGCCGAGGCCGGCGGAATCTCCGTCTTCCCCGTGTAATGCATTCCACTTTCGTCCATCCGGACATCGAACTTGATGTGCTTAAGCGTCGTGAAGCGGCTTGCGGCGCCGGACGGACCGGCGGCGGCAAGAGCCGCATACGCAAAGACGATTCCGCTAATCCAGGACTTCATGTCATCCCCCCATGGGCAGCTTGGCACGTGTGGCGACATTACCGGCGCACGCAAAGGGATGGAAGAGGTGTCCTTAAACGCAAACAGCCGCCCAAGTTGGGCGGCTGTTTTGCATTGGAATGGTTGCGGGGGCAGGATTTGAACCTACGACCTTCAGGTTATGAGCCTGACGAGCTACCGGGCTGCTCCACCCCGCGTCACCAAGAGTACGGGCACTTGAGCGCAGCCCGGTTTTGTTTGCTTTGCCCGTCAGGCCTTTGGCCTTCCGGGCGGGGCTGCTCCACCCCGCGTCACCAAGAATACGGGGTTTGATCCCGCTTTTCGAACACTGGCTTCGAGAGAAGCCATAGTCCTTAAATAACAAAGACCGGCGGCGGTTTAACGCTGTCCGGTCTATGT
>FTCT01001589.1_pt1 | contig 14280 bp, 13 predicted proteins | sample 1658881 | NCBI WGS metagenome assembly FTCT01 (sample SAMEA3914864, study PRJEB12502) | metagenome | biome: forest; material: soil | place: USA | collected 2012-03-12 | depth 0.3 m | reverse complement strand
CGCATCCATATCGAGGGGCTGCGCGTCGCCAACCGGCCGTGGAGCGACGAGAAGGACATGGTCGCCGTCCGGGCGCTCGACGCCACGTTGCGCCCCTGGCCGTTGCTGAAAGGCAACTGGGAACTGCCGGAGCTGCGGTTCGACGGGCCCAGGCTGGTGCTGGAAAAGAACGACCAGGGCGAGGCCAACTGGGATTTCGGCCCGCCCACCCCGACCAGGGAAATCGCCAAGGAGGCCGTCACCCCCGACAAGCGCGGCGATGTGCCGGTGATCGGCCTGCTCGCCATCACCGGGGGCGCCGTCCGCTACCGCGACCCGGCCAGCGCCATCGACATCGACAACACCATCAACACCGCCACCGGCGACAACGGCACCGACACGGTGCGGCTGGACGGCAAGGGCAGCTTCGCCGGCAAGCCCTTCACGCTGGCGGTGGAAGGCGGCTCGCTGCAGTATCTGCGCGACGACCCGAAACCCTACCCGATCAGGATCGAGGCGGCGGTCGGCAAGACCCGCGGCAAGATCGAGGGATCGGTGGCCGAACCGGTGACGATGCAGGGCGTCGACCTGGCGGTCGAGCTGCGGGGCGACGATCTGGCCGAGATCTTCCCGATCCTTGGGATTCCCACGCCCAAGACCCGGCCCTACGCCATCTCCGGCCATCTCGGCTACGAGGGGCGGCGCTGGTCGTTCGAGGGGATGCACGGCAAGGTGGGCGAGAGCGACCTGTCCGGCACGCTGGCGGTGGAAACCGGCGGCGAGCGGCCCAAGGTGACCGGCGACCTCACTTCCAAGCGGTTGGCGGCGCAGGATCTGGCCGGCCTGATCGGCGCCTCCCCGCGCGGCACCGGCGATTATCCGACGCGCGGCAAGGACCGGATCATCCCGGCGACGCCGGTGAATGTCGCGATGCTGCGCAACGCCGACATGGACGTCCGCCTGAAGGGCCAGCGGGTGGAGGCGCCCTTCGCCCCGCTGGAAAACCTCGACATGCAGGTTCGGCTGAACAATGGCGACCTGCATTTCGACCCGCTGTCGCTGGGGATCGGCGGCGGGCGGATCGCCGGCACGGTGCAGGTCGACGGCAGCCGCGCGGTCCCGGCGCTGCGCACCAACCTCGACATCCGCCGGATGCAGCTTTCGGCCTTCTTCCGCGACACCTCCGCCGCCGGGCAGATGGGGGGGACGGTGTCGGGACGTGTCCAGCTTGCCGGCAGCGGCGCCACGGTCGCCGATCTGCTGGCGTCGTCCGACGGCAAGATCGGGGCGGCGGTGGACGGCGGGAAGGTCTCCAGCCTCGCCGTCAAGGGGCTGAAGACCAACATCCTGGAAACGCTGGGCGTCGTGCTGTCGGGGTCCCAGCCGCTGCCCTTCACCTGCCTGGTCCTCAACCTGTCGGTCGAAAAGGGCATCGCCCGCACCGAGGCCCTGGTCCTCGACACGCCCGAGACGCTGGTCACCGGCGAGGGCACCATCAGCCTGCGCGACGAGGGGCTGAACCTGCGCATCGTCGGCAATGCCAAGTCGCCGCAATTCTTCGCCACCCATGTCCCGGTGCTGGTGCGCGGCAAGCTCGGCAATCCGGACATCGGCATCGACCCGGCCGAGTCGGCGGCGCGGGGGGCCGCGGCGGTGGCGCTGGGGGTGTTGCTGACGCCGCTGGCGGGCGTGCTGCCCTTCCTCGACCCCGGCAGCGACGAGCAGCCGCAATGCAGCCAACTGGTGCGCGATGCCCGCTCGCCGAACAGGAACGCTCCGGGTGCCGGCGGCAAGGCTTCCGGCGGGTCGGCCGCGGGCGGATCCGGGGCCGATCGCAAGCCGGCGCCGGCCGGCAGCGGCCGGTAGGGATTTGGCGCCGCGGCCGGCCTTCCGCGGCGATGCTTCCGCGGCAATCCTTCCGGAACGAACAAGGGCACGGGTCCCGTCCCATGACCTTCGACCCGATGCTTTCGTTCGGCATCATCGGCGCGGTGATCGCGCCGCCGATCCGGGACCGGTTCCCCGTTTGCGTCTCGCGCCGGGAAACCGGAACCCGTCCGGGGTGCCGCGCGGCCCGATGGCCATGGTCCGATTGCCGTGTTTCGCCGCTGCGCCGTCTGGTGTAGGCTTTCCCATGGGACAGGCCTGCGGGCGGTCCTGGGACCGGGCCAGGGACCGGGGTCGCCGGACGGGAGGCGGATATGTCGGTATGGCGCCGATATCTGGTGAAGGACGTCTCCGGTCGGCTCGTCGATCTGCCGAGCCGCCTGCTCGACCGCGCCGACGACGGCACGGCCCCGCTGCCCGATTATGCGGGCCGTTGCGTGGAGGTCGTGGCGGCGGTGCTGGTCGGCCATCAGGGCACGCCGGCCCGGGTGACCGAGATGGCCTTCACCAAGCTTTATTTCGATCAGTCCGGGTTCGTGGACGCGATCAAGCGGGAACGCATGATCCGGCTGATGCTGGAAAGCTGTGCCGACCATCGCTGCCGCACGGTCGGCCAGACCGATTGCGACGGGTTGGCCCGCCGCGCCGGGGCGGCGCGCGACCAGTTGTCGCGGGAATTCCGCTGGGACCCCAAGCCGTCGGAACTGACCGCCGTGCTCAGCCGCCTCGACCCCGAGCAGCTCGGCCCCCTGCGGCCCGAATTCGCGGTCGCGGCGCACAGTCGCACCTTGCATTGACCGGGGCATTGACCGGGGCGCCGACGGACGCCGCGGCACCGGTACGGACGGGATAGGCCTCTTTTCCGAGGGCGGATTTTCCCCATATGGCAGGGGACCGGTCCTTTGGAGCCTTGGAACCCGCGATGCCCCGCGCCGCCCCTGCCGCCTCCCCGTTGTCCTTCACCCGTGTGCGCCAACTGGCGCTGATCGGCATGGGCGTCACGATCATCGTGCTGGGCGTGGCGATCGCGCCGCTGCCGGGGCCGGGCGGGCTGCCGGTGATGATCCTCGGCGGCGTGCTGGTCCTGCGCAATTCCGCCGACGCCCGGCGCCTGTTCGTGCGGATGAAGCGCCGCTATCCGCGCGTGCTGGGCCCGGTGGAACGGTTCCGCGTGAAGCTGCGGGCCCGCCGCCAGCGCCGGATGGGTGGCTGAGAGGGGAGCGGATCGCGCCGACGTTGCGAGACCGTGCTGGCTCTGGTGATGCCAGCCGTTCAACGCTTTGTGCGCCGGCCTTTCCAAGCCCGCGGCTCTCTCTGACTCGGGCCGTTTCTGTGGCTCACAGGGGCATGTCGGGGTCGAGATCGTCACGGACGATCCGCTCATGGTCGCGGGCACCGTGGATGATGTGGACAACCTCGATGCCATTGCCTTCGACAAGCACAAGGTAATAGATCACATAGTTGCGATGCACGAAGCGACGCAGGCCTCGTGCAATGCGTGTGCAATCCCGGCCCGAAAAGGGAAATGAGGCACGATTGGCGCATGCCTCTTCCAGTTCGTGGATGAATGAAAGTGCCCGCTCTTCGTCGTCCTCGGCGATGAAGTCAGCAATTTCGTCAAAATCCTGCCGAGCCGATGGACGAAATAGAAGATTCCTCACGCTTTTGTGCTGAGCCGGGCGCGGCGTTTCTCTTCAATGCGCGCACGGGCTTCGGCGAATACGACGTCGCCTGGTATGCTGGGGCGCGGATCGTCAATCGATGCCTGAATGTGGGCACGAAGCGCCGCGAGTTTTTCATCATCCGTTTCTTCGATTTCCTCGACCGTGACACGGTAGCGGGTGCCGGGGATGGGGCGCTCGGGCAATGCCGCGCGTGCTTCCTCGGGAAGATGGTTCGCAAGAATGGTCACAGTGGCGCGGTTCGGCATGGCAGGGGCTTTCTCGGTCACGGGCGCAGTCTATACCGGATGCGCCGGCATTGGCTATTCTGTCTCAGTCAGTGCAATAGCGATTAAGGCCATTGATCTTCCTATGCCGTCGTCGATCTCCCTGAACTGTGCGTGGGCGGCAGTAGTTGAATGCAGTCACGCCTAATCTACAGAATGGCCATTTTCGGTGAGGCTTTCAACTTTGCAACCTGCCTTTAACGACCATTCTGTAATCTCACCGCCATTCGCCGTCGACGGTCAGTCCGGCCAACAGGTCGCGCAGGATGGCGTGGGCGGCGCGGGCGGCGACCGGCATCGGCCGGCCGGCGGCATGGGCCAGCAGGATGCTGCGGTCGATCTGCGGGTCGCTGATCGGCAGGCCGGCCAGCCGGCCGGCGACCGCGCCGTAGCGTGCCACCCGTTCCGACAGCACGGTGTAGCCGCAGCCTTCGGCGACCAGCGCCTTGATCTGCTCCAGCGCGTCGACCTCCATCACCACGTTCACCGGGCCGCGGGCGAGCAGGGCGGCGTGTTCGACCTCCTCCCGCACACCGTGCGGGCGGCCGGGCAGGATCAGCGGCAGGGCCAGCGCCTCGGCGAAGGGGATGGCCGGGCGGCCGGCCAGCCGCGGATCGCCGGCCGGGCCGACCAGATGCAGCTTCTCCCGCGCCACGAACTCGGTCGCCAGCCCGCCCATGTCCTTCGCCCCGAAGATCAGCGCGAGGTCGAGCTGTCCGGAGACGACCCATTCCAGCATGTGGCCCGACAGCCCTTCCACCACCCGCAGGCGGATCGCCGGATAGGCGCGCCGCACCGCCAGCGCCAGCGGCACGGTCAGCACCGGCCCCAGCGAGGTCGGGATGCCGACGACGGCCGGGCCCGACGGCACCGATTCGACGGCGCGCACGTCGTCGCGCAGGCTGTCCATCGATTCGACCAGTGCGCCGGCCCGCTGGGCCAGCCGCCGGCCGCTTTCCGTCGGCACCACGCCGCGCGCCGTGCGCAGGACGAGCTGGCAGCCGAAATCTTCCTCCAGCCGCTTCAGATGCAGGCTCAGCGCCGGCTGGGCCACCCGCAGCACCTCCGCCGCGCGCGAGATCGAGCCATGCTCGACGATGCCCAGGAAATAGCGAAGCTGCCGCAGATCCATGGCGCCGTTCCTCCCCGCCCGTTCGGCCTGACCGATACCGGCCTGCTATGAAAATCGTGCATACCATACCGTGTCAATATGGCGATTTCCCGCCGGGGTCCCCCTCTTGATCGGCGAAAAGACGTTAACCATCTGCTCTTCATGAGGCGCCGGACGGCCGCGCATTCCGCGGGTCGGCAACGGCGCTCCCCGTGCCTGCGAGCAGGGCGGGACACTGGAAACGGAGTGCCGGATGGACTTCGGTCAATTCACCGATCGTGCGCGCGGCGTGATTCAGGCCGCGCAGATCGCCGCCCTGGCCGGGCGGCACCAGCAGCTTCTGCCCGAACATCTGCTGAAGGCGCTGGTCGACGACGCGAACGGCGTCGCCATGCGGCTGGTCCGCGACACCGGCGGCGATCCCGACCTGCTGAAGAACGCGGTCGAGGAGCAGTTGGCCCATGCCCCCGTGCAGGCGGGCGAGGGCCCCCACCCGATCTACATGTCGCCGGCCCTGGCCGCCGTGCTGCAGGGCGCCGTCGAATCCGCGCGCGGCGGCGGCGACCGCTTCGTCACCGCCGAGCGGCTGCTGGAGAGCCTGGCGCGCCAGAGCGGCCCGCTGCGCGCCCTGTTCCGCCGCGCCGGCATCGACGCCGGCGCGCTGGCCGAGGCCGCCGATGCCCAGCGCAAGGACCATCCCGCCGCCGAGGAGACCGAGACGACCGGCGGCGAGGCGCTCGCCCGCTACGCCCGCGACCTGACGGAAGAGGCACGGCAGGGCCGGCTCGACCCGGTGATCGGCCGCGACGACGAGATCCGCCGCACCATCCAGGTGCTGGCCCGCCGGACCAAGAACAACCCGGTGCTGATCGGCGACCCGGGCGTCGGCAAGACCGCCGTGGTGGAGGGGCTGGCCCAGCGCCTGGCCGCCGGCGACGTGCCGGAAGGGCTGAAGGACCGCCGGGTGCTTGCGCTCGACCTCACCGCGCTGCTGGCCGGGGCCAAGTTCCGCGGCGAGTTCGAGGAACGGCTGAAATCCGTCCTGGCCGAGGTGAAGGAGGCCAGCGGCCGCATCATCCTGTTCATCGACGAGCTGCACACGCTGATCGGTGCCGGCCGCACCGACGGGGCGATGGACGCCGCCAACATGCTGAAGCCGGCGCTGGCGCGCGGCGAGCTGCGTTGCGTCGGCGCCACCACGCCCGACGAGTACCGCCGCTACATCGAGAAGGACGCGGCGCTGGCCCGCCGGTTCCAGCCGGTGACGGTGGACGAGCCGTCGGCGGACGACGCCGTGTCGATCCTGCGCGGCATCAAGGGCAAGTACGAGGTGCATCACGGCGTGCGCATCGCCGACGCCGCGGTGGTCGCGGCGGTGACCCTGTCGGCCCGTTACATCGCCGACCGCCGCCTGCCCGACAAGGCGATCGACCTGGTCGACGAGGCGGCGAGCCGCCTGCGCATGGCGATCGACAGCAAGCCGGAGGCGCTGGACGCCGTCGGCCGCCGCGTTGCCCAACTGAAGATCGAGCGCGAGGCGCTGAAGGGCGAACCCGACGCCGGGTCGCAGGAGCGGCTGCGGACGCTGGGCCATGAACTGGAAGAGGCCGAGTCCCGTCAGGCCTCGATGGAGGAGGTGTGGCGTGCCTCGCAGTCGCGGCGCACCGAGGGGCGCCGCCTGAAGGAGGAACTGGACCAGGCCCGCACCGGGCTGCAGCGCGCGCAGCGCGACGGCGACTGGGCCAAGGCCGGCGAACTCGCCTACAGCGTCGTGCCGGATCTGGAAAAGCGCCTGGCCGACGCCGAGGCGCGCGCCAGCACCGAGCGCGAGGAGGTGACGGCCAAGGACATCGGCGCCGTCGTCACCCGCTGGACCGGCATCCCGGTCGACCGGATGCTGGAGGGCGAGCGCCAGCGGCTGAAGGGCATGGAGGACAAGCTGGCCGAACGCGTGGTCGGCCAGCAGGATGCCGTGCGGGCGGTGTCGAAGGCGGTGCGCCGCGCCCGCGCCGGCCTGAAGGACCCCAGCCGGCCGACCGGATCCTTCCTGTTCCTCGGCCCCACCGGCGTCGGCAAGACCGAGCTGGCGAAGGCGCTGGCCGCCTTCCTGTTCGACGACGAGACGGCGATCACCCGGCTCGACATGTCGGAATATATGGAGAAGCACGCGGTCAGCCGGATGATCGGCTCGCCGCCGGGCTATGTCGGCTATGACGACGGCGGCTCGCTGGCCGACCGTATCCGGCGCCGGCCCTACCAGGTCGTGCTGCTGGACGAGGTGGAGAAGGCCCATCCCGACGTGCTGAACGTCCTGTTGCAGGCGCTCGACGACGGACGGCTGACGGACGGGCAGGGGCGGACCGCCGATTTCCGCCACGCGATCCTGATCATGACCTCCAACCTCGGGGCGGAAGCCCTGAGCGCGGTCGGCGACGGCGAGGATCTGGGTGGGGTCACGGTCGAGGTGATGGACGCCGTGCGCCGGGCCTTCCGGCCGGAGTTCCTGAACCGGCTGGACGACGTGCTGATCTTCCGCCGGCTGGGCCGCGACCAGATGGCGCGGATCGTCGACATCCAGCTCGCCCGGGTCAACGAACGGCTGGCCGAACGCGGCCTGACGCTGGTCGCCGACGAGGCGGCGAAGCGGCGGCTGGGCGATCTCGGCTGGGATCCGGCCTTCGGTGCCCGTCCGCTGAAGCGGGCCGTGCAGGGGCTGGTCGAGGATCCGATCGCCGAGCGTCTGCTCGACGAGGAGGTCCCGGGCCATGCCATCCTGGCCTTGTCGGTCGTCGACGGCCGTCTGGCCCTGGACGGCGAAGCGGTCGAGGAGGAGCGTCCGCACGGCTTCAAGGCGCCGGAACGCCCGCCGCTGGGCTTCGCCCTGTCGGTCGCCGCCCGCGAGGCCCCGCGCGACGCTTCGGTGCACTGACGGTGCACCTCGCCGTCCCTTCCCCCGCGCGAGTGGGGGAGGGGACGGGAGGGGGCAGGCGCAAGCCCGCCGTCAGTCGATCCGCGTCATGCCGTTCGCATAGCGCCGCCAGCGCGTCGCGTAGTTGACGGCGATCCGCCGCAGCCCTTCGGCGGATTCGGCGTCGAGCGTCCGGATCGCCTTGGCGGGGGAGCCGACGATCAGGCTGTTGTCGGGGTATTCCTTGCCCTCGGTGATCAGGGCGTTGGCCCCGATCAGGCAGTTCGCCCCGATCCTGGCGCCGTTCAGGATGGTCGCCCCCATGCCGACCAGCGTGTTCTCGCCCAGCGTGCAGCCGTGCAGGATCGCGCGGTGGCCGACCGTGCAGCCCGGTCCCAGCACCATCGGATAGCCGGGGTCGGTGTGCAGGACGGACCCTTCCTGGATGTTGCTGCCGGCGCCGATGTCGATCCATTCATTGTCGCCGCGCAGCACCGCGCCGAACCAGATCCCGACATCCTGCCCCAGCCGGACCCGGCCGATGACATGGGCGTCGGGCGCGACCCAATAGTCGCCGGATGCCGGAAGATCGGGGCAAAGATCGTCCAGACGATAGATGGGCATGGTGGTCTCCGGTTTTGCACAGGTCCCGGCACGGGTCCCCGATCTCCGGGGGATGGTCCCCCGGACGGGTTCCGTCAGATCAGCTCGACCCGCTGGGCGACCGGCGCCTCGTCGGAGCCCACGGCCAGATAGCGGACATCCTCGCCGTCGGCCACGATCTCCAGCCCGGACAGGCGCAGGGTGGCGCGGTCGAAGAAGACGTCGGCTCCGTCTTCCCAGGGTTCGATCAGGCCGGATTGGCTGTCGAGATTGTACCAGCGCACCGTGCCGTAGGCCATGGTCGCCGGCCCCGCCGGTTCGGCCGGACGGTCGCGGCGCGGCTCGCGCAGCGGCTTGGGCGCCCGCGGGGCGGCCGCCAGGTCGGCATTCTCCATCGGCGGCAGGCCGCGCGGCGGCCGCGGAGCCCGGGGGCGCGGCGGGGGCGGCGCTTCCGGCGGCGTCACGGAATGGATGGCGACGACCTGCGGGCCCTTGGCGCCCTGGGCCATGTCGCAGACCAGCGTCGTGCCTTCCACCGGGTTCGGCAGGGAGGAGGCCGCAAGGACGGAGGCATGCAGGAAGGCCTCACCCGAACCGTCGGCCAGACGAACGAACCCAAAACCCTTTTCCGGCTTGAACCACTTCACCGTCGCCGTGACGTTTTTCAACTCTTCGCTCAAGACAGGTCCCTTTCACGTCCCGAAGGCCGGGGTGGCGGCGGCGACGCCCGGATTGGGCGCAAAACCGCACGTCCTGACCATAAGATATGCCCCCGGCGCTTGGCACCTTATCATGAAAACCCCGAAAGCAGGCCATACTGGCTTCGGCTTGTCCCGTGAAAAATGACGCAATGAAAAATGGCGCCGGGGAGGTTCTATGCCGCGGCCCGTGCCCGCATCAGGCGGACATAATCCAGCACCCTGGCGTTCCGCCAGGCCTCGTCCGTCGCGCAGCCGGCGTCGCGGGCCTGCCGGCAGGCGTCCACCGCTTCCTCCCGGCCGGAACCGGCCTGCGGGCGCAGGTCGGCCGGCAGGGTCGCCGCCAGCACCGCCGCCACCTCCGGCGGTGGGGCCGGCCCGTCGCGGAGCCAGTCCTCGGCCTGCCGGAACCCGTCGCGGCACATCAGGCCGATCATGTAGTCGCAGGCCGATTGCAGCCCCGGCTGCAGGCGGCCCGGGCTGGCCGAGATCAATCGGCAGCAGCGGGGCCAGTGCGGGTACCAGGTGGTTGGCGTAGAGCGTGGCGCCCCAATAGAGTCCGGCGGCGTTGCGGAAATGGGCGATGTCGCGAACGCAGACCAGGCCGGACTGTTCGATCGGCAGGATCTCGACCTTCGGCTTGGTGACGACGACGGTGTCGTTGGAGACGTCGACGTAAAGCCCGCCGACCTGGATCGCGTTCTGGAAATACTGGTCGCGCAGCACCCCCCAGACCGTGCGGATCTGCCCCCCACGCGCGACGAAGCCGTGGAGCGCCTGCTCCACCGGGCCGGCTGGCCGGGCAAGGCGCTGCGCCAGCCGGGCGAACAGGTCGCGCGTGATCTCCTCGCAGCGCCCGTAGGGGTAGGGCTTCCCGGCGGCGGGCGGCAGGCGGGGGGCAAGGACCGCGTCGGTTTCCGCCCGCAGGGCCAGGAAATACGCCATCATCGCCGCACCGCATTCCGTCAGGCAGTCGCCGGTCAATTCGGCCTGCCGGCGGTCGACGGGGGCGATTTCCTGCAGCAGCAGCGGCATGGCGGGGATTTCCGGTCCTGTCGTCGGGGCCTGACGGACTATAGCCGCAGGCGTTCCCGGGAAAAACGGATTGATGGAGCCTGTGCGCGGCATATACATACTTGTATGATAGGTAAATTGAATGCTAGGAACGGCAGTAAGTGTGAATTGACGCCGACCGGCGTTCCCGTCCCTGGAGGCCACCCCATGCCGGACATTGCTTTCCCGTCGGGCGACCGCGCCGAACTGCCGGCCGCCGCCGGTCCCCTGTTCCTCGACGCGCGGACGCCGCAGGCCTGGTCCGACCGGCCGGTGCCGCTCGCCACCCTGCACCGGCTCTATGAACTGGCGCGCCTGGCCCCGACCGCCTTCAACGGCAGTCCGGCCCGCTTCGTCTTCCTGACGACGCCGGAGGCCAAGGAGCGGCTGCGCCCGGCCCTGACCAAGGGCAATCTCGGCAAGCTCAACGCCGGGGCCATCGCCATCGTCGGCTACGACCTGCGCTTCTTCGAGCATCTGCCGCGTCTCAGCCCGCATTACGACCCCTCGGCCCTGTTCACCGACAACCCGGCCCTGGCGGAAACCACGGCCTTCCGCAACGGGACGCTCCAGGCCGGCTACCTGATCCTGGCGGCGCGCCTTCTGGGGCTGGATGCCGGGCCGATGTCGGGCTTCGACGCCGCCAAGGTCGACGCCGAATTCTTTCCCGACGGGCGCGTGCGCGCCAACATCCTGGTGGCGCTCGGCCATGCCGAAGGCCCGCCGGCCCGTCCGCGGGCACCGCGGCTCGAGGTGGCGGAGGCTGCAACCTTCCTGTGACGGCGCGGGCCGCCGGGTCATACCGGCGGTAAGCCGAAGGTCTGGGTTCACCCTCCGTTTCTTTCCCCGCCCGGCGGCTTCGCGCTATCATCGGCGGATCGCCGCGTTCCCAGTCAAGGATCCGGAGCGTTCATCACGGAATGCCGACCGGGGGCCGGCCAATCGGGGAGAGGATCGTCTCATGCGTCTGTCGGGCAAGGTTGCCGTCGTCACCGGCGGCGGATCGGGGTTCGGGGAAGGCATCGTGCGGCGTTTCGCCGAGGAAGGCGCCCGCGTCATCGTCGCCGACCTGGACGAGGCCGCGGCCGGACGGGTCGCCGATTCGATCGGCGAGTCGGGGCTGGCCGTGCGGGCCGACGTGTCGGTCGGCGAGGATTACGAGGCCATCGTGTCGGCCGCGCTCGGCGAGTTCGGGCGTCTCGACATCCTGGTCAACAACGCCGGCTACACCCATCGCTACGGGTCGATGCTGGACGTCGACGAGGCCACCTTCGACCGCATCTATGCGGTCAACGTGAAGTCGATCTACCACAGCGCCATCCATGCCGTGCCGGTGTTCCGCGCCCAGGGCGGCGGGGTGATCCTGAACATCGGCTCCACCGCCGGGGTCCGGCCCCGCCCGAACCTGACCTGGTACAACGGCTCCAAGGGGGCGGTCATCACCCTGACCAAGTCGATGGCGGTCGAATTGGCGCCCGACCGCATCCGCGTCTGCGCCCTGAACCCGGTGGCGGCCGAGACCGGCATGCTGCATCGCTTCATGGGCGAGGATTCGCCGGAACGGCGGGCGCAGTTCCTCGCCGCGATCCCGCTCGGCCGTCTGTCCACCCCGCTGGATGTCGCCAACGCCGCCCTCTACCTGTGCGCCGACGAGGCGGAGTTCCTGACCGGGGTCTGCCTGGAAATCGACGGTGGCGGGTGCGTGTGAACGCCGCGGTCCGAATTTTTCCGGACCGGGATAAGGGGCCTCCGCTCATCCGTCGTCGCGGTCCCGGCCGCGGTCGCGCTTGCGGATGGGGCGGGTGACGCAATAGCCGGCGGCGAAGCCGTCCATCCACAGGGCCAGCGCCGACGGCAGGGGCAGTGGCTCGACCAGGGCGTTGCCGGCCCTGGCATGGGCGCCGATCGCGCCCGGGTTCACGGTCACCGCCAGCAGGCTCATCCCGGACCGGTCGCCCGATAGCCGGTCGTTCAACCGGTCGCCCCCTGGCCGATCCCCGCCGCGCTGCAGGACCACATAGGCCATGGGCCGGCCGCCGTCGAGATTGCGCCGGTAGTTCTCCGCCTCGCCGGGTGCCAGGGCGATGTCCGCCGTGCCGGCGTAATAGCGGGCCCAGCCGGGGCCGGCGTCGATCAGGCTCCAGGCCGGCCGTTCGGGGCTGGGCGGGATCAGGGCGGTCGGCTGCCAGCGCGCCTCGCCCTCCGCGGCGTCGGCGTCGCGGCGTTCGACGACGACGCCGACGCTGCGGCGTTGCGTGTGATCGTCCTGTCCGGCACTTGTCTGGCTACGGCCCGGCTGTCCGTCGGGGACGGCATAGGGCGGCGGCGGGGGCGGTCGGGGCATCGGCGTCTTCCGGCGGCGGCGGTTCCGGTGGCGGGCCGGCGAGGGCCTGCCCTTTGCACAACACGCGGGACGCCATGTTGGTGCCCGGAAGCCGTCGCGGACGTCGTGCCTTCCCTCAGCCCGACACCCGGCGGCTGCGGATGCGGATCAGGCCGCTGCCGTCGGGATCGGCGCGGTCGGGTTTCAGCATCGCCTCCAGCAGCTTGACGTCGCTCGACCAGTAGGGGACGTACCAGCTCCGGTCGGGATCCATCACCAGCACGCGCCGGGTCGCCGGGTCGTAGGCGCCGAGCGGGGCGATGTGGCCGTAGCCGGCGTCGCCGGTCAGGGTGCCCTGGTCGAAGGCCAGCAGGATGATGTCGCCGTCGCTCTGCTCGTTCTCGGTCAGGATGCGGCGCAGTTCCGCCAGCGTCCGCGGCGAGGAGTCCCGCGGGCGGAACACCTCGACCTCGGCGGCCAGGCCATAGGCGTCCAGGCTGCGGCGGACGTAGGATTCCAGCTCGGTGAAGGAGATGCCCTCGCCGTCCTCGGCCACCGCCGTGCGCCAATGGTCGTCGCCGACGGCGTCGAGAAGCTGCTTCTGGGTGATCAGCCGTTCCGACGCCAGCCCGGGCAGGCCGCGCAGGGCGTTCAGCATCATCGCCACGCTGGCCAGCGAACAGGCGCTGCCCGTCGCCTGCGGCACGTAATAGGGGCTGAGCGCCCAATAGTCCGGTGCGCCGGCGGTGCGGACATAATCGCCGGCCCGGGTGATCGGCACCGCGTCGGGGCCGAATTTCGGTCTGGTGTCTTCCGGCCCCGGCGCCGCCATTGCCATGGCCATCGCCGCACAGGCGGCCCCCAGCGCGATGCCGGCCGCAATCCCCACACGTTTCATCGCCAACGGTCTCTGTCCGCCCCTGCCGGTCCCGGGCCGCGGTGCGGCCGGGAACCCCATATGGTGCGCCGCAGCGTCGCGGCCAAGCGGGCGGAGGGAAGGGCGCGGAATCGGCGTGGGCATCGGCGGAGGCTCCTTTCCCTGGGGAAAACAGCGCTCCGCCCCTGCGGTCGAGCGGTCCGGGCTGGTTAGTCCGGAAGCGTCACACCGCGTCCCAGAAGGCCGTCATTCCCGCCGCCTCGTACCCGACGACGCCCATCTTGGCCCAGGCGAGGTCGTGGATGCCCATCGCCAGGGCGGGAGAAGTCGCCTGCAGCGAATAATCCCCGTAATAGGGATTGTTGAACATCGGCTTGCCGGACACGTCATGGTCGCCGTAGGTCGGTGCATTGTGGACGAGGTTGCGGTCGATCACCGGGTTGTTGGCGGTCAGCAGTTCCACGTAATCGTCGAGCGGCAGGGTGCCGTCGACGACGTTGCCGGTGATGGTGTTGTTGTAGGGCATGCCGACCGCGCCATGCACCGGCTGCCATTCGACGCGGATGAAGTCTTCCTTGTTGCTGGCGATGACCGCGAAATTGTTGGTCACCAGGTTGTTGTCGCCGCCGTGGATCTGGATCGACGCCCAGTCGGCGTCCTTGATGAAGTTGTCGCGCACGGTGATGCCGCCGGCCATGTCGTCCAGATAGATGCCGAAGCCCTTCTGGCCGTGCATCCAGGTGTCGGTGTTGCTGGTCGCCAGGCCGTTGGCGTGCTCGACCCGGTTGCCCTGGATGATCAGGCCGGTGTCGACGCTGGACCGGCCGAGAACCTCGATGGCGCCGACGTCGGCGGTCTCCAGCCCGGTGTAGGAGACCTTGTTGTACTGGATG
>FTCT01001924.1_pt1 | contig 14283 bp, 14 predicted proteins | sample 1658881 | NCBI WGS metagenome assembly FTCT01 (sample SAMEA3914864, study PRJEB12502) | metagenome | biome: forest; material: soil | place: USA | collected 2012-03-12 | depth 0.3 m | reverse complement strand
CGTCGGCTGCAACATCGCCTGAAAAAATTCCGCATGCATTTTCTGTCTATCTCGACCTGGTCAGGTTGATTGCGGCCGTCAGCGTGGTCCTGTTCCACACCTGGCACCGGTTTTATCCGGATAGTTCCATCCGGTTTCCGGGGCACGAAGCCGTTGTCGTCTTTTTCGTGCTGTCCGGCTACGTTATCACCTACGCCGCGTCGCGTCCCGGCGTGACGCTTGCAATCTATCTGCAACACCGTATGGCCCGAATCGTTCCAGTCGCCTGGGCAGCGCTGGCGCTTGGACTCGCGCTGTCGCTGGCAAAGGGAGAGCCCGCGTTCTGGCCCACGCTGGCGAACATGGTTTTCCTCGGACAGTCCGGTCTGTGGTGGATTGAAGCGCCACTGAATCCTCCATTCTGGTCGCTGAATTACGAAGTATGGTATTACGTGATTTTCGCTGCCTGGCTGTATTCTCCGAAGCGCTATCGCAACTGGCTGGTGGCTGCGGCCATGCTGATCGCGGGTCCGAGGATCCTGCTGCTGTTTCCGGTATGGCTGATGGGCGTCCGGCTTTACCGCCGCATGCCGGCACTGAGTCGGCGGCGGGCATGGACATTGTATGTCGCGACCCTGTGCGTGGCCGGCCTGCTATTCTGGTTCAATATCGCCGATTCCTTGCGCGCCTGGCTTTATGCCGTGTGCCCGCCTGCCTGGCGCTTGCATTACTCCACCAAATTCATTTACGACATCCTGCTTGGCCTGGTTGTCACCGTCCATTTCGCAGCCGCCGCCGCAATCGCGCCGGCATTCGTCTGGATGGAAAAGATGGAGAAACCGATCCGCTACCTTGCCGGATTCTCGTTCTCGATCTACGTCTTTCACGAACCGCTCGGCGAACTTTATTACCCGGGCATGGCCCCCGCACTTTTCTATACCGAGCTGGCCGCCTGTATTTTCATGCTCGGACAGATGACCGAGCGCCGCGTCGCCTTCTTCCGCCGCCTGGGTGCGCGCTTCGGCCAGCAATTCACCGGCGTCCTGCGCCTCAGGCCTTGAACCGGCGGAAAGCGCGCGCCACGGCAGCGTGGGCATCCTGCTCGACGATGCTGTTGTGCGCCGTGATGACGCGGCGGAAGGGCCACTGCAGGATCACGCGGGCGCTGCCGGCGGCCAGCATGCGGTCGCGCGTGACCAGGCGCACCGTGCGCGGCACGTCGAGCCGGCCGCGCACCCCGGTCAGGCGCGCGTACAGCGCCGTCCTCCAATCGAGCTCGCTGCACCAGCATTGCAGGACGTCGGTCATGATCAGCGTCGCCGAGGCCTTGTGGAACCACACCACCTCGTTCACGAAGGGCATGCCGCGGATGCAGGCCTGGTCGAGATCCTGCCGCCACTCCGGCTCGACCGTGTCCTTCAACTCGACCAGGCCGGCCAGGTCCGGGCGCTTGGCGGCCAGGCCGGGCGCGCCGTACAGGGCCGCCTGCGGGAACATCCTTTGTGCGTGCTTCGCGAACAGGTGATGCGCGCGGTTCGGGGCGACAATGTAGGCGACCGTGCCCAGGCTGCGCAGCTGATCGGCCACGGCCTCGTCGAAGCGGACCGGCGAATGCAGCCACAGGCGGCCGTCCTTGAAGCGGACCACCGTCATGCGGGACGAGACCGGCAGGCCGGCGGCGGTGAAGCCGCGTTCCATATGCCAGAGATCGGGGGCGATTTGTTTGAGCATGTCCCTATTGTAAAATAGTTACATGCTAAGAATCAGCCTCGACGCCCTCCTCACCGTGGACACCATCGCCCGCCGCGGCAGCTTTTCCGCCGCCGCCAAGGAATTGTTCCGCGTGCCTTCGACGATCTCCTATACCGTATCCAAGCTCGAGGAAGACCTCGGCGTGCAGCTGTTCGAGCGCTTCGGCCCGCGCGTGGTGCTCACGCCCGCCGGCGAGGAACTGCTGAAGGAAGGCCGCTACCTGCTGAAGGCGGCCGGCGACCTGGAAAGCCGGGTGCGCCGCGTCGCCTCCGGCTGGGAGACCGAATTCACGATCGGCATCGACTCGGCGCTGTCGCCGCTGGGGCTGAACGAAGACATCCGCGCCTTCTATGACGTGGCGGACCAGACCCGGCTGCGGATCGTCAAGGAAGCCCTGTCCGGCACCTGGGAAAGCCTGCTCGACCGCCGCGTCGACTTCCTGGCCGGCGCCGCCGGCGAAGGGCCGTCCGGCGGCGGCTACACGGCCGAGCCGATCGGCAAGCTGTCCTTCGTGTTCGCGGTGGCGCCCTCGCATCCGCTGGCCGCCGTGCGCCACCGCCTGGGCAAGTCCGAGCTGAGCGAGCACCGCGCGGTATCGGTGGCGGACTCGGTGCGCCTGCTGCAGGCCCGCACCGTGGGCCTGCTGTTCGGCCAGGACGCCCTGACCGTGCCGGACATGCAGACCAAGTACGACTTCCAGCTGGCCGGCCTCGGCTTCGGCTTCCTGCCCGAGGCCTGGGCCCGGCCGGCGATCGAGGCCGGGCGCCTGGTCGAGAAGGAGGTCGAGGAGCCGCGGCCGGACGAGACCCTGTTCATGGCCTGGCGCACCGGCGAGGAAGGCGCGGCACTGAAATGGTGGCGCGAACGCCTGCGCAGCGGCTCGCCGGTGGAGCGCATGCTGGCCATGAACTGTCCGGTGGAGCGTCCACTGCCGGGCTGATACTGCCCAGCAGGGCGCGCGCCGCGCAAGTCACGGTCCTGTCATAATCGGGCTCTACACTCCGTTGCCACGAGTGAAATATTCGAGCCCAATGGACATGAAGTCAAAACCGGATGAGGCGCTGGTCGCGCCCATCGTCGACAGCCCGGCCCTCTTCCTGAACAGGGAGATATCGCTGCTGGAATTCAACCGGCGCGTGCTGGCGCAGGCCGAGGATCCCTCGGTGCCCCTGCTCGAGCGCCTGCGCTTCCTGTGCATCGTCAGCAGCAACCTCGACGAATTCTTCGAGGTGCGGGTCGCCAGCCTGCTGGCCCAGCACCGCCACCAGGCCGGCAGCATCGACGACGGCGGCAGCGTCAACCTGGACGGCGCCAGCGAGGAATGCCGCCAGATCATCGCGCGCCAGTACGCGCTGCTGAACGACGAGATCCTGCCGCGCCTGTCCGAGAACGGCATCCACCTGCTGCGCCGCTCCGACCGCAACGCCGCCCAGAAGGCCTGGGTCAAGCAGTACTTCGACAAGGAAGTGCGTCCGTTGCTGACGCCGATCGGCCTGGACCCGGCCCATCCCTTCCCGCGGGTGATCAACAAGAGCCTCAACTTCATCGTCGAACTGGCCGGCAAGGACGCCTTCGGGCGCGGCACCGGCATCGCGATCATGAAGGCGCCGCGCGTGCTGCCGCGCGTGATCCGCCTGCCGGACGAGCTGTCCGACAAGCCGGGCGCCTCCTACTGCCTGCTGTCCTCCGTCATCCAGGCCCATATGGCCGACCTGTTCACCGGGCGCGAAGTGGTCTCGTACTCGCAGTTCCGCGTGACCCGCAACAGCGACCTGTGGGTCGACGAGGAAGAGGTCAAGAACCTGCGCCAGGCCCTGCAGAGCGAACTCCACAGCCGCAACTACGGCTTCGCGGTGCGCCTGGAAGTGGGCCGCGGCTGTCCACCCCACCTGGCCGACTTCCTGCTCGACCAGTTCTCGATCGACCGCTCGCGCCTGTTCGCCGTCGACGGCCCGGTCAACATGGGCCGCCTGCTGGAAATCGTCAACACCAATGCGCGGCCCGAGCTGAAGTTCACGCCCTTCGTGCCGGGCTTCCCGGCCAAGCTGGTCAACCACCGCGACATCTTCAACGTGCTGGGCCGCCAGGACGTGCTGCTGCACCATCCCTTCCAGTCCTTCGAGCCGGTGATCGACTTCATCCGCTGCGCCGCCGTCGACCCCAATGTGGTCGCGATCAAGCAGACCATCTACCGCGCCGGATCGAATTCCGAGCTGATGGAGGCGCTGATCGACGCCGCCTTGCGCGGCAAGGAAGTCACCGCCATCGTCGAGCTGATGGCGCGCTTCGACGAGGAAGCCAACATCAACTGGGCCGAGCGCCTGGAAGAAGCCGGCGCCCAGGTCGTCTACGGCGTGGTCGGGCTGAAGACCCATGCCAAGCTGGCCCTGGTGCTGCGCCGCGAGCCCCAGGGCCTGCGCCGCTACGCCCACCTCGGCACCGGCAACTACAACCCGACCACGGCCAAGCACTACACCGACTTCGGCCTGCTGACCTCGAACGAGGACATCACCGCCGACGTCAACGAAGTCTTCATCCACCTCACCAGCATGACGCGCCCGACCCAGCTCTCGAGCATCTGGCTGGCGCCCTTCTCGCTGCAGAAGGAAATCGTGAAGGCGATCCGCCAGGAAGCCGCGATCGCGCGCGAAGGCAAGCCGGCGCGCATCATCGCCAAGATGAATTCCCTGACCGACGAATCGGTGATCCGCGCCTTGTACGACGCCTCGAACGACGGCGTGCGCATCGACCTGATCGTGCGCGGCGCCTGCTCGCTGCGGCCCGGCGTGCCCGGCCTGTCGGAGAACATCCGGGTGCGCTCGATCGTCGGCCGCTTCCTCGAGCACAGCCGCATCTTCTACTTCCGTAACAAGCTGCAGCACGACGTCTACCTGAGCAGCGCCGACTGGATGAACCGCAACCTGTTCCGCCGTGTCGAAATAGCCTACCCGGTCCGCTCGCCGGCCCTCAAGAAGCGGGTGATCCGCGAAGGCCTGCAGGTCTACCTGAAGGACAACGTCAACGCCTGGGAACTCGGCAGCGACGGCCACTACCGCCGCCGCAAGCCGCGCGGCAGCCAGGCAGCGTACAGCGCCCAGCAGGTCCTGATGGAGACCCTGGGCATGGGCACGGCCGACCAGCACGACAAGGAACTCAACCTGGAGACGACAGAACATGGAACTGATCCTGTGGCGGCACGCCGAGGCTGAAGCGCACAAGCCGGACGAGGCGGCCGACCAGCTGCGCGTGCTGACGCCCAAGGGGGCGCGCCACGCCTCGCGCGTCGGCGCCTGGCTCGACCGCCAGCTGCCGGCCCAGTGCCGCATCCTGTCCAGTCCCGCGACCCGCTGCGTGCAGACCGCCGAGGGACTGGGCCGCAAGTTCCAGACCGTCGACGCCCTCAACACCGACTCGACCGCGCAAGCCATCCTGGAAGCGAGCGGCTGGCCGGATGCGCGCCTGCCGGTGGTCATCGTCGGCCACAACCCGCTGCTGGGCCAGGTAGCCTCGCTGATCTTCTGCGGCGAGCCGCACGAGTGGAAGATCCGCAAGGCGAGCGTGTTCTGGATCGCGCACAAGGGCGAAGCGGATCCCGCGCCTTTCGTGCGCCTGGCCGTGGGGCCGGATCTGGTCGGCAAGCTGCGCTGATTGCCTTGATGGCTCGCGGGGCCGTGCAGGCCCCGATTTGTTGGTGCCCTTGGCTTTACTATCGGTTAGTTGCAAATTTCCACCCAGGCACCTTCACTTGAGGCTTTGCAGCGCCTGCGCCAGGCCGGGATAGCGGAACACGAAACCCTCCCGCTCCAGCCGCGCCGGCGCCACCCGCTGCCCTTCCAGCAGCAGGTCCGCCTGCTCGCCCAGCGCCAGCCGCAGCGGCCAGCCCGGCGTCGGGATCAGCGCGGGACGGTGCCAGACGCGCGCCGCGATGCGGCTGAATTCCGCCTGGCTCACGCACTCGGGCGCGGTGAAATTGGTGGCGCCGCGCCGGCCTTCCCCCTTCAGCGGCAGCGCCTGCCGCCAGCGGTGGGCGATGGCCCGCACCAGGTCTTCCACATGGATCCACGAGAGCCACTGGCACCCGCCGCCCAGGCTGCCGCCCAGCCCCAGCCGGATCGGCAGCAGCATCATCGGCAGCGCCCCGCCCTTGCCCAGCACCAGGCCGAAGCGCATGCACTCGACCTGCACGCCGTAACGCGCGGCTTCGCCCGCCGCCTCTTCCCATTCGCGGCACAGGTCCGACATGAACATGGGCTGCGGCGGCGCGCTCTCGTCGAGGGCGGCCTGGTCGCCGATCTGCTGGATGCCGTAGTAGCCTATCGCGGAGGCCGACAGGAGCAGGAAAGGCTTGTGCTCCGCCCGCGCGATCCAGTCGACCACGCCGCGGGTGAGTCCAATGCGGCTGCGGCGCAGCGCCTCCTTGCGCTTTGCGCTCCAGCGCGGCCCGAGGATGCGGGCCCCGGCCAGGTTGACGACCACGTCGACCCCGGCCGCCGGGTCCAGATCGTCCATCGAGGCGATGCAGCCCACCTTGCCGCCGAAGAGCCGCGCGGCCTGCTCCGGCTGCCGCGTCAGGGCGATCGCCTGGTGGCCGTCGCGCAGCAGCGCATCCACCAGGTGTTGGCCGACGAAGCCGGTGGCGCCCGTCACCAGCACGGTGCGTCTGGTCTCGTCGAACACGATCGGGGCCGAAGCCTGGATGCCGGCGGCGTGTTTCATGTGCTCTCCTTGTCGTTGGGGCCGAGGAAGCGGGCGACCTTGCCGCCCATTTTCAACATGCGCTGCAGGGTCTGCGGCGACAGGTGCCTGTAGTCGTCGAAGCCGGCGCTGAGCATCTCGAGGAAATCGAGCGTGGTCTGCATGCGGGTCAGGGCGGCGGCGTCGAGCTCGCGGTCCTGGCTGCCCTCGATCGCGCACTCGCGCAGCACGCTTAGGGTCGGATCGATCTCGCGGCGCTTGCGCTCCTCGACGATGACCCGGAAGATTTCCCAGACGTCCTGCAGGGCCGTGAAATGGTCGCGCCGGTCGCCCAGCACGTGGGACACGCGCACCAGCTTCCAGCTCTGCAACTCCTTCAGGCTGTTGCTGACGTTCGAGCGCGCCACGCCCAGGGTGTCGACGATGTCGTCGGCGGTCAGCGGCCGCCCCGCCAGGAACAGCAGCGCGTGGATCTGGGCGACGGTGCGGTTGACGCCCCAGCGGGTGCCCATCTCGCCCCAGTGGAGGATGAATTTTTGCGCGGTCGGGCTGCTCAGCATGGTTTTCTCTTATTTCTGTTGATGCAGAAATTAAAGAACATACTGAAAGCGTTGTCAAACTGTTTTTGCATTGCCCCGTAAGGCGCCGCGACTCCGTTTCCCATAGAACCTTACAACGCCGAAAAGGAATTAACCGGTGAACGTTGACGTTCGCCGCCGTGCCGCCGTTGGTGCGCGGGAAGCAGAGAAGGAGGTTTGACATGCGTACGATATTGGCGTTGACGCTGGCGCTGCTGGCCGGCTGCACGACGCAAGCGGATCGGGCCGCGCAACAGCAGCGCGAAGTGGACGAGATGATCGCGGTCTACGGACCGGCCTGCGAAAGGCTGGGAAATGCGCGCGACTCCGAGCAGTGGCGCTCATGCATCCTCACGATGGACACCAAGCACGCCATCGAGCGCTACCGGACTTCACCGACGACCACGACCTGCTTCGGGCATCGCGGTTTCTTCAACTGTTCGAGCTTCTGACCTCCAGGCGGGGCGGGGCGGCGTGAGGATCCGAGGATTTTCGGCGGCGGGGAATCGCTATACTCGGGCTCTCCCTTCCAGCGTGTACAGCCATGAAGAATCGCTCCCTGCCTGCCGCCATCCTGCTCGGCGCATCGCTATGCGCCGCGCCGTCCCGGGCGCAGACCATCCGCGTCGCCTGGGGCTCCCACCTGCCGCGCGCCCAGCAGGTCACGACCACCTGGGCCGCCAGCTGCGGCACCATGAAGTACGAACTGAAGGTATCGCGCGAAGGCAAATCGGTCATCCTCAGCCGCGGCGACGGTGTCGAAGCGGACCTGAGCGCCACCACGCTCGGCGCCCGGCTGCTCGACGAAGACGTGCTGGCGGAGGTCGGCTTCAACTGTCCGATGCACGCGCTGAACATCTTCCTGAAGGGCGTGAAGCTGGTCGACCTCGGCCCGCCCCAGGGTTTTCGCGACGCCATCTCCGTGCGTGAGGACGGCCAGCCCGGCAAGAGCGAGCCGCGCGAGGTGCGCGTCGACGAACTGGCGATCGCGCGCAGCACCGGCGAGATCCCGTCGGCGGCCGAACGCGACCGGCGCGCCTGCGAAGCGGTGAAATGAACTAGACCTGCGCCACCTGGAAACCGACCCCGACCTCGGCCCAGGCTGCAACTTCCTTCTCGAACCAGGCCGCCACCGTCGGATGCTGCTTCAGCCAGCCGCGCGGCGTGTCGATCTCGATGCGGTTCTTCATGCGCAGCTTCAGGGCGTCGACGTCGCCGTCCACGCGCGCGTGCATGAACACGGCCGCCAGCCGGATCGCCAGCACCGCGCGCGCCAGGTCGGGCGTGCCCAGCGCCTCCCTCACCTTGCGCAGGTTGCCCTTCTGGGCCAGCACGATGGTGCTCAGCAGGCGCTGCTCGCGGTTGGTGAAGCCCGGCAGGTCGGCATGCTCGACGATGTAGGCGGCGTGCTTGTGGGCGCCGGTGTGGGAAATCGCCTGTCCCACCTCGTGCAGCATGCAGCTCCACAGCAGCTGTCGGCGCGTGGCTTCGTCGGCGGGCCCCAGCCTGTCGTAGAGCTGGCGCGCGATCGAGGCCGTGCGCAGGGCGCGCTGCTCGTCGACGCCGAAGCGGCGCATGCAGTCCTGGATCGCGCTGTCGCGGCGGTCGCTGCGGCGGGCGCGCAACTCCAGGTCGGACAGCACGCCCAGGCGCAGGCCTGCGTTAATGGCGTTCATCGCGCGCACGCCGAATTCCTCCATCGCGCCCAGCAGCACGCTGAGGCCGCCCGCCATCACGATCACGCGCTCGCGCTTGATGCCGGGCAGGTCGAAGGCATCGGCGTGACCGGCCTCGATCAGCCTGTCGCGCAGCACCAGCATGCTGTCGAAGGACATCGTGCCGTCGCCGAGGCGGTTGCGGGTGATGACCTCGTTGATCGCGCGGATCGTGCCGGACGAACCGTACACGGCCTGCCAGCCGTGGGCGCGGTACTGGGCGGCGGCGTCCTCGAAGCGGGCGCGGGCGGCGGTGACGGCGGCTTCGAAGGAGGCGGCGTCGATGCGCCCGCCGGGAAAATACGTGGCGCTTTGCGGATGGGTGCCGATGCTGAAGGATTCGACCAGCTGGATCTCGTCGCCGCGGCCGGCGATCACCTCGGTCGAGCCGCCGCCGACGTCGATCACCAGGCGCTGCTCGCCCGGCCGCCCGAGCGCGCAGGACACGCCCATATAGATCAGCCGCCCCTCTTCCTCGCCCGAGATCACTTCGATCGGATGGCCGATCGCAGCTTCGAGACGCGGCAGCAGGGCCTCGGCATTGGTGGCGACGCGCATGGTATTGGTGGCGACCACCCGTACCGCGTCCAGCTTGTGCTGGCGCAGGAGGGCGCCGAAACCGTGCAGGCTGCGTACCGCCGTTTCCATCGCATCAAAGCTCAGCGCCCCGTCGGGCTGCAGGCCGGCCGCGAGGCGGATCGGGTCGCGCGCGGTGCGCACGATGTGCATCTGGCCGGCGATCGGTTCGCCGATGTGGAGGCGGAAGCTGTTGGAGCCCAGGTCGACTGCTGCGTACATGAAATTGAAATAGGTCTGGGGTGGCGTTGTGTGCAGTATAGCCGCCATGGACGCCAGACTCATTTCCATCTCACTTCAGCGCTTCGTCCAGCACCCTGCCCTCGGCGCCGGCCGGGGCGCGCAGGCGCAGCAGGTGGGCCAGGGTCGGCGCGATGTCGACCGCCTCGGCATACTGCGGCACGGCGCCGGTGCGGATCCAGGGACGGCCCATCAGCACCAGCGGCACCTGGGTGTCGTAGGCATAGGGCGTGCCATGGGTGGCGCCGCTGTCGCCGGCGCCAAAGGACGAGTAGGCGGTCGGCACCAGCACCAGGTCGCCGGACAGCGCGCGGTTCCAGGCCCGCTGCATCAGCAGCGCCAGGCGCGATTTGCCTGCCACGCCCTGCTCCAGCTGGCTGCGGGTGAAGACCTCGGCGATGCCGGGCTGGCCCAGCAGCCAGCGGGCGGCGGCATCTTCGACGTCCTTGCGCGCCAGCTTGTGGCGCTCGATGGCGTCATAGTCGAGGTAGACCTCGGGCGCGTAGGCATGCTTCACCAGGCCGGCGATGCCGAAGCGCTTGCCCAGCTCGGCCTCGAGACCGGCGACCAGCGGCTTCTGGTCGATGCGACGGGCGTCGAGGTGGCGGCTGTTCGAGAACTCGGCGGTATTCGCGAAGCCGTGGTCGGCGGTCAGCACCACCAGCACCTGGTCCTGGCCGACGCGCTGGTCGAGGTAGCGGAAGAACCTGCCGAGCATGCGGTCGAGCTGCTGCAGGTGGTCGTGCGACATCCGGCTTTCCGGGCCGTACGCGTGGTTCACGTAGTCGTGGCCGGACAGGCTGACGCCCAGCAGGTCGGTGGCGCCGCTGGCATTGCTGCCGAGCTGCTCGCCCTCGATGGCGGCCTGGGCGAATTCCAGGGTCAACTCGTCGATGGCCGGGCTGGCCTTCAGGCGCGTGTAATAGTCGGCGGCCGGCTCGCCGCTCTCGCTGTAGAAGGTGAAGGGAAAGCGGTTCGGGCTCTTCAGGCTGGGCTCGGGGTCCGGCGCATCGTCGGCATAAGCGCCGGCGGGCAGCAGCGGCTTCCAGGACTTCGCGTAATAGCGGTCCTGGGGCTTGGCCTGCTTGAAGCGCTCGGCCCAGGCCGGGTGCCGCTGCATGTAATAGGTGCTGGACGCGAAGTCGCCGGTCTTGTCCATGAACATATAGGCGGTGCCGGTCTTGCCGGCCAGGAGGATGGCGCCGCGGTCCTTGCCGGACACCGCCACCACCTTGCTGCGCTTGCCGCTGGCATAGCGCAGCTGGTCGCCGAGGGTGTCGACGCGCAGATTCGCCGGCGAGGTGCCGTCATGCTCGCCGGTCTCTTCGCCGATGTACTTGTAATTCGCATCCTCGGTGCAGTAGACCAGGCGGCCATTGGCGTCGATCCAGTTATTGCCGATGATGCCGTGGCGGTAGGGATAGGCGCCGCTCAGCACCGCCGAGTGGCCGACCGCCGTCACCGTCACACCGTGGGCCTGGTGGGCATTGGTGAAATAGCTGCCCTGCTCCAGCAGGCGGCGCAGGCCGCCGTCCGGCGCGAACTGGCCGCGGTAGCGCTGCAGCTGCTCGGCCGGCAGGCCGTCGATCACCATCACCAGCACCAACCTGGGCGGCGGGGTGTCGCGGACCGGCGCGGCGGCAGCGTCGAGGGAAGTGCCGGCCAGTGCGGCGGCACAGGAAGCGAGGAGGAAGAAGTTCTTGAAGGATGACATGTGCGCATTGTAGGAAGCCCATATGTCAATTTGATGACATTCCATCACATCGGCGCCGGCTCCCCCGCCGCTGCCGAGTTGCTTGTTTGCCGCAGCCGCCGCATCCACTGCCGTGCGCGCCGCCGGGCCTGCTAGGCTGTAGGGATCACGCTTGCAGGAGACCGCCATGCCGCTTCGCTCCGTCGCAACCACCGCCGCCTTCGTCCTCGGCGTCCTGGCGCCGTTCACGGCCCGGGCCACGGCTACCGCCCACATCGTCCAGGGGCCGCTGCGCACCACGTTGATCGACCTCGACACCAAGGACGGCATCGCGCCTTCGCTCAGCGTCCAGCTCATCCCCACCATCCCGGAACGCAGCGACATCATGCACTGGCGCGGCGTCAACTTCCACGGCGAGACCGCGCTGGGCGGCAGCGGCTTCCTGGACCGCAGCTACGACGACGTCGGACAGTCCGGCGCCGTGAAGATTTCGAATGCCGGTTCGATCGATAGCATGCTGCTCGACGCCCGCGCTACCACCAGCTTCGCCCTGGGCATGGATGGCCGGGTCGAGGCCACCGCCACCTCGTCCTGGATACAGTTCCAGCTCTCGCCGCATACCGAGGTGGTGCTCGGCTCCAGCGCCCAGGCCAGCGGCAGCGTCACCGACACCGGCCTGCACGAGTACGCGCGCGCCCAGAGCGAGATGAACGTCAAGCTGGCGTTCGCGGACGGCAGGGTCAGTTTCTGGTCGAACGGCCTGACGTCGGAAGCCTCCACCAGCGACCCCGGCCTGCCCCTGAGCTTCGACGGGCAGCAGAACTTCGACATTACCTTCCGCAACGACAGCGACGCCGTCGCCTCCGGCTATGTGGTTGCCGATGCCTTCGTCTGGACCTCGTCCGCCGCCCTGCCCGTGCCCGAACCGTCGATGGCCTGGATGCTCGGCCCCGGGCTGCTGGTGCTGGGCTGGCGTGGACGCGGCAAGCGCCCGGAGCCGATCGCGGCGGTGTGACAGTCCGCGCATTTTGCGCGGTCCCCATGCCGCTAGAATGGCCGGATGAGCATTCCACTTCCTCGACGGACGGCCTTCGGCCTGGGTTTCAGCCTGCTGGCGCACGCCGCGGTGCTGGCCTGGCTCGTGCAGACAGCACCCAAGATCCCGCCCGACGATGCGCCGGTGACGAGCATGCAGCTCACCCTGCTGCGCTTGCCGCCGCCCCGCACCGAAGCCCTGTCCACACCGGTTCCGCCGGCACCGCCGCAAACATCCCACGCCAAGGCCGCGAGCCCTGCCGCTCAACCGAAGCGCGCGGCGCCAGCCGCTGCAGCGCCCAAGGCCACCGAGCCGCCGCCAGTCATCATGCTGGCGCCGAAGGATGAAGCCGTGGTCACCGAGAACGCCCCGACGCAAAGCGCCGCCGTCGGCTTCGACCTGCAGGCCGCACGCGGCGCCGCCCGCGCCTACGTGAAGGGCGACGGCGCCGGGCATGGCGGCGCCGAGGGCCGCGGACGTCCGATGAGCGCCACCCGCGACGAAAAACTCGGCGAGGCGATCGAGCGCGCGAAGCCGGCCGACTGCCGCAACGCCTACGCCGGCCTCGGCGTGCTGGCCGTGATCCCGCTGGCCGCCAGCGCCGTCACCGGCAAGGGCTGCAAGTGGTGAGCGGCCGATGTAAAAGATTTGGTCCGGGATCAACCGCTTCGGTGCATAAGACATTGACGTTGACGTTTAGTCAGTTACTGGCATATCCGCTATTGGCCGAATCCGCCCAGGCTGCTGCCGACCCAAAGCAGTCTTCGCATTAGCAGGTCGCCCGGCGGGTTGACCTGCTTTCCCTGGAGGGATCGTGCGGTCGACAATAGCCGGCGTGACGCATGAAGCCAGCGGCCCTGCCGTCTGCGTTAATAGTTACGGTCAGGACGAACTGCTCACCCCAATGTGGTTTGTAGTAGCTGGCCCTGGGCCAAGGTGGGAGTGCGAAATCAAGTGTGATACATGCCGCCGTGATTTCCTTAAGCCGAATACGGGAGAGGTATGCCAGCTTTTCAAGAGCACGGTGGTAGCGCGCCAATACAGGAGCAAACTCGGAAGACGGCGGCTGCATGGATGACGTCAGCAGGTCGAGTGACACCGTGGGCCGACCATACTGCTCGGCTAGCGAACGCAATTTACCGATTGACCAGTAACCATCCAGATCATTGTTCCGGCTGGCGAACGAGTTGCACAAACCGGCGGCGATGTTCTTCAGGCGAGCCCTTCTAGGCATACGTCGCTCCATTCGTACTGCTAGCCCCGACATGCAGCTCGAAAACATTGGCTTAGTTCTCTGCGGAGCTGCGATGGGCCACTTTTGGCCGAACTCGGCCGTTTAGTGTAAGGCAGTTGTCGACCCAGAGCAATGGGATGGACTCCCCCCTGAGGGCACGCAAGTGCCAAACTGGAGTCCGCCATGAAGCTTATCCGTGTTGGGGTTGATTTGGCAAAGAACGTCTTTCAGATGCCCGAAGTAGACCGGTTAGGTCGGTTCCTGTCGTACACTGGACCACAGCACCCGGCCAGATGCAGACATTCCGATGAACTCATCCTCAAGACGAAAAAAAACGAGAGCGACAAGCTATGATCTCGACAGCTATACCAAAATTTATTGCTTCTCAAGATTTAATATGGCTGTTCTCAAATGGCAAGGAAAGGCCGTTTTGCGTGAAGGTTGCCGAGCCATATCAAATCGACACTAGCACTTGGGCCTGCCCGATTTGGCTAGACGGTTTAGAGGAGCATCCACGCAACATCTATGGAGTGAGCTCACTTCAAGCCTTATGCCAGTCACTAAGTCATGTAGGAAACTTCTTCGGGCATCTTATGGACAACGGAGAAAAGTTCATTTACCCCCAAGACCGCAGTGCATTTGACAAGCAGTTTCTCTGGTCGATATTCGGGTTTAATATTTCTAAAAATTAATAGAGTTCCACCTATTATATAAAGTGACAGAGGTCCGCAATGCATCGAACGTAGACTGGCTCGACTGGTCTACTTTCAGGGTACGTATTAGCT
>FTCT01000790.1_pt1 | contig 14287 bp, 12 predicted proteins | sample 1658881 | NCBI WGS metagenome assembly FTCT01 (sample SAMEA3914864, study PRJEB12502) | metagenome | biome: forest; material: soil | place: USA | collected 2012-03-12 | depth 0.3 m | reverse complement strand
GGCTTCCCAGGCCAGGGCGTTCAGCAGGTGCGTCTTGCCGAAGCCGTAGGGGCCGTGGAACAGCACGGGATTGAAGTGGCCGTCGGCCCAGTTGGCGATCCGGCGCGCCACGGCGTGGGCGAACTCGTTGGCCGGACCCGGGACGAAGGTCTCGAAGGTGAAGCGTTCTTGCAGACCCTGCGTGCGCGAGGACTTCGCGCTCGTCGGGGCCAGGCCGGGGGCGTCGCTGGAGACGGGCAGGACGATCTCGATCGGCTCCGCGGCCGGCGCGGCCTTGGGGGCGGCCTCGACATAGGCGCCCGCCGAGGCTTCGAACTCCAGGCGCGACTTCAGGTCGATGCGACGACCCGTGGCGTCATTGGCGGCCCACAGCTCGCCGATGCGGCGCCAGGCGCTGCGACGGATCCAGTCGCGGGCGATGCCCGTCGGCGTGACCACGACGACGTCGCCGGTCGCGGCCTCACGCAACATCGCCGGCGCGATCCAGGACCCGAAGGCCGCGTCGCCCAGCTCGCGTTTCAAAGCCACGCAAACCTTCGACCACACGCTCATCGCCGGCTCATAAGCCGACGTGATCGCCGCCGAGAAGTCCTGGCTGGCCACCCCGCCCTTCATCGTCATTCGTTCACCGCCTCGCACAAAAACAACCGCCGCATAAAATCAGCCGCCGCCCCCCATGGCGTTCGGCCGGTTTTCTCAACGCACACAGGTTCTTACCCGGCGAACACGATCGGTCCGCCGCCGCCTTGTTTTTTCCAAGACTGGAGAAGCGTTGAGACGCTTAAACTAGCCAGCGGCCCCCGCCGGTCAAACGGAAAACTTGCGTCCGAGTCCGGATATTTCTGTTGACTCGCGAGAGCCCCTCGCCCGGCAAGGGAATAGTGAAGCCAGCTACTCAGATCACAGATTGCAACGGCAGGAATAGAGCCTTGGATTCAAAGCAAAAGCCGCTCAGGCGAACCTGAGCGGCTTCTGTAAATACTTGAATTCGTTAGACGAACAATGTTCGTCCGAATTCTGGACCTAGGCGGCGGCCTTATCCAGCTTCTTCAGGCGAGCGGCCAGGCGCGAGACCTTGCGCGAACCCGTGTTGGGGTGAACCACGCCCTTCGAAACGGCGCGCATCAGCTCCGATTGAGCCTCGACGAACGCGGCCTTGGCGACGGCGACGTCGCCCTTGGCGATGGCGTCGTCGAACTTGCGCAGGAAGGTGCGCACGCGCGAGCGGCGGGCGGTGTTGACTTCGGTGCGACGGGCGATCTTGCGGATCGCTTTCTTGGCGCCGGGATTATTGGCCATAAGGTTGGACCTTCAAACGGACAGCCCGCGGGCAGCCGCGAAGCAAGAGGAAATCGAGCGCGCGGATATACGGGAACCACCGCCCGGGGTCAACGGTCCACAGGCAGGATTCCTGCGGCCCGTTTGACGCAATCGTTTAGCAGCGTGACAGCCGGAAGTGGGAACCGGTTCCGGCGACCGTCACGCGCCAGGGAAGCCGGGTGATCACGCTCCCTTGAACGCCGGCTTCCGCTTCTCGACGAAGGCCGCCATGCCTTCTTTCTGATCTTCGAAGGCGAACAGGGAGTGGAACAGCCGCCGCTCCAGCGCCACGCCCGTGGTCAGGGTCGTCTCGTAGGCGGCCTCGACCAGTTCCTTGTTCATGGCCACGGCCAGGGGCGACTGAGCGGCGATCTTGGCGGCGATGGCCAGGACCTCGTCGACCAGCGTGTCGGACGGGAAAACCCGGCTGACCAGCCCCGAGCGCTCGGCTTCTTCCGCGCCCATCATCCGGCCGGTCAGGATCATGTCCATGGCCTTGGACTTGCCGACGAAGCGGGTCAGGCGCTGGGTGCCGCCGATGCCGGGCGCGACGCCCAGGGTGATCTCGGGCTGGCCGAACTTGGCGGTGTCGGCGGCCATGATCATGTCGCACATCATGGCCAGCTCGCAGCCGCCGCCCAGGGCGTAACCGGCGACCGCGGCGATGATCGGCTTGCGGCACTGCTCGACCGCCCGCGCGCCGGCGGTGAAGAAGTCGGCCTTGAACATCTGGGCGTAGGTCTTGTCCGACATCTCCTTGATGTCGGCGCCGGCCGCGAAGGCCTTGGCCGAGCCGGTCAGCACGATCGCGCCCACGCCGTCGTCGGCCTGCGCCGCCGCCAGCGCCTGGGCCAGCTCGCCCAGCAGCGCGGTGTTCAGCGCGTTCAGCGCCTCGGGCCGGTTCAGCCGGATCAGGGCGACGCCGGGCGCACTTTCGGGGGCTTCGACGATCAGGGTCTGGTACGCGGCCATCGACGGGTCTCCTGCTTGAACGGTGCAGTTATAGAGAGGCGAACGCGCTTGGGGAGCCCTCCCCTGCGTCGCCCGAGGGGTTCAGGGCGAGGTTCACGGGCCTGTCACGGCCCCGCCCTAGCGTGCGGATACCAAGGTTCAGCCAAGGGGACACGCATGAGCGACATCGCACTTCAGGATAGCGACATCGCACTTCAGGATGGGGCCATCCAGCCGGGGGCGGTCGCGCGTCCCGATCTCGACAAGGGCCTCGGCGCGGCCGGCAAGGTCGGCATGGGCGCTGCGGTGCTGGTCGCCCTCGGCTATGTGGCCTGGAGCATCTATGCCGACGCCCAGGCCGCCGGGGTGGGGATCACGGCCTTCCTGCCGTTCGCCCTGCTGTTCATCGCCCTCTTGATCGCCTTGGGCTTCGAGTTCGTGAACGGCTTTCACGACACGGCCAACGCCGTGGCCACGGTGATCTACACCAACTCGCTGCCGGCCAATGTGGCCGTGGTCTGGTCGGGTTTCTTCAACTTCCTGGGCGTGCTGCTGTCCACCGGCGTGGTGGCGTTCGGCATCGTCTCGCTGCTGCCGGTCGAGCTGATCCTTCAGGTCGGCTCGGGCGCGGGCTACGCCATGGTGTTCTCGCTGCTGCTGGCCGCGATCGTCTGGAACCTGGCGACCTGGTGGCTGGGCATCCCGTCATCCAGCTCCCACACCCTGATCGGCTCGATCATCGGGGTGGGCGTGGCCAACGCCATGATGCACGGGCGCAGCGGCACGGCCGGCGTCGACTGGACCAAGGCCACCGACATCGGCAAGGCCCTGCTGTTCTCTCCGCTGATCGGCTTCGGCGCGGCCCTGCTCCTGCTGCTGGCCATGAAGGTGCTGGTGCGTAACAAGGAGCTCTATCAGGAGCCCAAGCCTGGCGTGACCCCGCCCTGGTGGATCCGCGGCCTCTTGATCTTCACCTGCACCGGCGTCTCGTTCGCGCACGGCTCCAACGACGGCCAGAAGGGCATGGGTCTGATCATGCTGATCCTGATCGGCACGGTCCCGACCGCCTACGCCCTGAACCGCGCGGTGCCCCAGCAATATGTGTCGGAGTTCCACGCCAGCTCGGCCGCCGCCGCCCACGCCCTGGTGGCGCAAGGCGGGACCCTGCAAGGCGATCCCCGCGCGGCGATCACCCGCTACATCGCCGAGAAGAAGGTGGCGCCCGACGTCGCTCCGGCGATGGTCGTGCTGGTCGGCGACATCGACCGCCAGGTCCAGGAATACGGCTCGCTGGCCAAGATCCCGGCCGCCTCGGTTAAGAACGTCCGCAACGACATGTACCTGGCCTCGGAAGGCGCCAAGCGTCTGGCCAAGGAGAAGTCGCTGCACTTCGCCGCCGCCGACAAGAAGGCGCTCGACACGTATCGCGGCGATCTCGACAAGGGCACGCGCTTCATCCCCACCTGGGTGAAGATCGCCGTGGCCTTCGCGCTGGGCCTGGGCACGATGATCGGCTGGAAGCGGATCGTCATCACCGTCGGCGAGAAAATCGGCAAGTCGCACCTGACCTATGCACAAGGCGCTTCGGCCGAGCTGGTGGCCATGGCCACGATCTTCGCCGCCGACAATTTCGGCCTGCCGGTCTCGACCACCCACGTGCTGAGTTCCGGGGTCGCCGGGACCATGGTCGCCAACGGCTCGGGTCTGCAGATGTCGACCCTACGCAACCTCCTGATGGCCTGGGTCCTGACCCTGCCGGTCTCGATCCTGCTGGCCGGCGGGCTCTATTTCGTGCTGTCGAAACTGTTCTGACTTCACTGAGGGCGGCGGTTTGACCGCCGCCCTTGGCCTAGACCTGGCAGACCGGACAGAAGAAGGTCGAGCGTCCCGCCTGGACCTCGCGGGCGATGGTTCCCTTGCAGCCCGGCGTCGGGCAGGGCTCGTCCTCGCGGTCGTAGACGCGGAAGCGGTGCTGGAAATAGCCCAGCGCGCCGTCGGCGGCGGCGAAGTCCTTCAGGGTCGAGCCGCCGACCTCGACGGCCTCGGCCAGGACCTCCTTGATCGCCGTGGTCAGCGGGCCGAGCCGCGCGGGCGCGATCTCGCCCGAGGGCTTGAACGGCGAGATGTGGGCGCGGTGCAGCGCCTCGCACACATAGATATTGCCCAGGCCCGCGACAGTGCGCTGGTCCAGCAGCAGGGTCTTGGGGCCCTGCTTGCGGCCGGCGAAGGCCTTTTCCAGCACCTTGGCATCGAAGGCGTCGCTCAGGGGCTCGGGTCCCATGGCCGCGAACCAGGCGTGGCGCTCCAGCTGGTCGGTCGGGACCAGATCCATGAAGCCGAAGCGGCGCGGGTCGTAATAGGTGACCACCGCGCCGTCCTCGGTCTCGAAGACGATGTGGGCGTGCTTGTCGTCGGGCGAGACGGGATGGGCGAAGTCGCCGGGCCGTCGCGCGCCGCCTTCCGGTGCGGCGATCTCGAAGCGGCCGGTCATCCCCAGGTGCATCACCAGGGTGTCGCCCCGGTCCAGCGGGGCCAGCAGATACTTGGCCCGGCGGTCCAGGCGCAGGATCTTCGCCCCCGTCAGCCGCTGGACGAAGCCCTCCGGCAGCGGAAAGCGCAGGTCGGGCCGGTTGGCGCGGACGCGGGACAGGCGCGCGCCCGACAGGACGGGCTCCAGGCCCCGGCGGACGGTCTCGACTTCGGGCAATTCGGGCACGGCAGAACCTTCGGCGGATGACGCGACGCGAGACGCGGGCTAAGAGCGGACGTTCATATAGAGAGCACGGCCCAATAACGTCATGAGCAACGCCTCCGCCAGCTTCGGTTTCAAGGACGTCGACGCCTCGCTGAAGGCCGGCCTGGTGCGCGGGGTCTTCGACCGCGTGGCCAAGAACTACGACGTCATGAACGACCTGATGAGCGGCGGCGTGCACCGCCTGTGGAAGGACGCCGTCGCCGCGCGCCTCAATCCGCAGCCGGGCGAGGTGATCATCGACTGCGCCGGCGGAACCGGCGACATGGCCCGCCGCTTCGCCAAGATGGCCCGCAGCGCTCAGGAGCGCCGCGGCGGCCCGGACGCGACGATCAACATCGTCGACTACAATGCCGAGATGATCATGGCCGGCATCGAGCGCGGCGGCGAGCCGGAGATCACCTGGACCGTCGGCGACGCCCAGCGCCTGCCGCTGCCCGACAACTACGCCAACGCCTATGTGATCAGCTTCGGCATCCGCAACGTCACCGACATCAGCGCCGCCCTGCGCGAGGCCCGCCGCGTGCTGAAGCCCGGCGGCCGCTTCCTGTGCCTGGAGTTCTCGCGTCCGGTGACCGAGGCTCTGGCGAAAGCGTACGACGCCTACAGCTTCAAGGTCATCCCGCAGGTCGGCGAGTGGGTCGCCAAGGATCGCGAGGCCTATCAGTACCTGGTCGAGAGCATCCGCCGCTTCCCCGACCAGCGCACCTTCGCCGGCATGATGGAAGAGGCCGGCTTCAAGCGCGTGACCTTCACCAACTTCACCGGCGGCGTCGCGGCCCTGCACCAGGGCTGGGCGCTCTGATTTATGGCTCTCTCTTCTTCCGACCTCCCCGGCGAATGCCGGGGCCCAGATCATAAGGCTGTGCGGCGCCAGGATGGGCCCACGCTCAGGCTGAATCTGGATCCCGGCTTTCGCCGGGAAGGTCGGAGTGAATGTGGAAAGAGCCTGACGTGACCAACCTGTCTGCCTTCTGGCGCCTGACCGGCGCGGGCTGGGCCCTGGTCCGGGCCGACGCCCTGGTTCCTCGCGAGCTTGAGCCGTTGTTGCCGTCGTCGGCGCGGTGGGCGGGCCGGGCGCTGCGCCTGTTCGCCGGTCCGGCGGCCAAGCGCGGCCGCCCGGGCGAGCGCCTGGCGCGGGTGTTGGAGAAGGAAGGCCCGGCCGCGATCAAGATGGGCCAGTTCCTGTCGACGCGCGCCGACATCTTCGGCAGCGCCTTCGCCGAAGACCTGGCGCACCTGAAGGACCGGCTGTCGCCGTTTCCGCTGGCCGTCGCCGAGGCCGAGATCCAGCGCAATCTTGGCAAGCCGTTGGGTGAAATCTACGTCGAGATCGGCGAGCCCGTGGCCGCCGCCTCGCTGGCCCAGGCCCATCCGGCCACGCTGCTCGACGGCCGCAAGGTGGCGGTGAAAGTGCTGCGGCCCGGCGTCGAGCGCCAGGTGGTCCAGGACAGCGCCGTTCTGCGCCTGGCCGCCCGCCTGGCCGAAAAATTCGTCCCCGCCTCGCGCCGCCTGCGGCCCACCGAGTTCGTCGAGGTGGTGATCCGGTCGTTGGACCTGGAAATGGACCTGCGCTTCGAGGCCGCCGGCTGCGCCGAACTGGGCGAGGCCATGGCCGTCGATCCCTATATGCGCGCGCCGACCGTGGTCTGGGAGGGCGTCGGCAAGCGGGTCCTGACCCTGACCTGGGCCGAGGGCGTTCCTCTATCGGATCCGGCCTCGCTGGAGCTGCCCGGCCTGGACCGCAAGGCCCTGGCCGAGAACGTTACGCGTGGGTTCCTGGCCCAGGCGCTGGACCACGGCCTGTTCCACGCCGACCTGCACGAAGGCAATCTGTTCGTCGCCGCGCCCAGCGCGATCACGGCCGTCGACTACGGCATCGTCGGGCGCCTGGGTCCCGGCGAGCGGCGCTATCTGGCCGAGATCCTCTACGGGTTCCTGAACCGCGACTACGCCCGGGTGGCCAAGATCCACTTCGACGCCGGCTACGTGCCCGCCCACCAGGACATGGACGCCTTCGCCCAGGCCTTGCGGGCCGTCGGTGAGCCCGTGTTCGGCCGCAACGCCCACGATGTCTCGATGGGCCGCCTGCTGGCCCAGCTGTTCGAGATCACCGCCCTGTTCGACATGGCCCTGCGGCCGGAACTGGTCCTGCTGCAGAAGACCATGGTCACGGTCGAGGGCGTGGCCCGCCGCATCGACCCCGCCCACGACCTGTGGGCCGCCGCCGACCCGGTGGTGCGCCGCTGGATCGGCCGAGAACTCTCGCCCGCCGCCAAGATCCGCGACTTCGCCGACGAAGCCCTGCGCGCGATCAAGGCCCTGGCGCGGTTGGCCGAGGCGCCGCCGGCGGTGGTCGCGGTGAAAACCGAGCGCCAGCACACCTGGCCGCTGCTGTGGTTCCTGGTCGGCGCCGCCACGGCGGGCGCGGCGTTCGTGACGGGGATGCTGCTGTCGCGGTGAGGCTGAGGCCACCCTCACCCTTCCTCTTCACCTTCCCGTCATTCCCGCCCTTGTGGCGGGAACCCCTGGGTCAGCTAACACGTGAGGCGCCAGCGGACTGCTGAGCAGTCCGCCCCTCCCGCACTTGCGGCGGACAAAGAGGTTCCCGCCACAAGGGCGGGAATGACGGGCTGATAGGGGAGGCGATCCCCTACCCCTCCGCCTCGTTCCGATCCTTCTTGCCAGCGCTGGCTCGCTTGCTCTCACGGTCCTTCTGTTCATCCCAATAGGCCGCGCCCTGGTCGGGCTTGAACATCGTGCGCGGCGCGCCCTCGCGCGAGACCACCGCGAAGACATTGCCCTTGGGGTCGTAGATCAGCAGATCGCCATTGGCGCGCTTCAGGGTCTGGGAGCCCTTGGGCGGATCGCTGACGAAGGCGTGGACCTTGGCCACATAGTCGTCGGCCGACTTGGCCTCGAAGGTCGCGCCGTTGCGTTCGAACGAGCGCTGGGCGTTCTCCTCGGCCGAGCGGGTGCGGTTGGCCGCCCAGTAGGGCTTGCCCGAGACCAGCTTGACCGGTTCGTCGCGCGGATCGCTCCGGCGCGGGTCGTCCCCGCTGCGCGCATCCGCCGTCGAGGCCGGCGCGGCGGTGTCCGCCCGCTCGCCGCCCTTGGGCGCCTTCACCGCCGAGGCGCCGCTGTCGCAGGCCGCCAGACCGGCCAAGGTCAGGATCGCCGCCGCGGCGACGCAGAAATGTCGAACAACCTTCATGATCGTATCCGCCCCATTGCTCTACTTTTGCGTTATTGAACGAAAGCGGAACGCGAGTCGAGTCCCAATCTTTCCCTCTGGCGTTGCGGCGCGGGCATGGGCATGTGCAGGGGCATACGAAACGCAGCAGCCAGCGGAGCGCGACGTGAGCGGCCAGACCTTGAACGGCAAGCGGGTTCTCCTGATCGTCGGCGGCGGGGTGGCGGCCTACAAGGCGCTGCTCTTGACCCGCCTGCTGCGCAAGGCCGGCATCGGCGTGCGGCCGATCCTGACCAAGGCGGGCGCCGAGTTCGTCACGCCGCTGTCGCTGGCGGCCCTGGCCGAGGACAAGGTCTATCAGGAGCTGTTCTCGCTGACCGACGAACACGAGATGGGCCATATCGAGCTGTCGCGCTCGGCGGACCTGATCGTGGTGTCGCCGGCGACGGCCGACCTGATCGCCAAGGCGGCCAACGGCCTGGCCGGAGACCTGGCCTCCACCACGCTGCTGGCCACCGACAAGCCGGTGCTGATGGCCCCGGCCATGAACGTGCGGATGTGGCTGCACCCGGCCACCCAGCGCAACATCGCGACCTTGAAGGCCGACGGCGTCAGCTTCGTCGGCCCCGACGAGGGCGCCATGGCCTGCGGCGAGTTCGGCCCCGGTCGCCTGGCCGAACCGGAAGAGATCTTCGCGGCGATCGTGGCGATGCTGGAAGGCCCCGCCGCCCGGCCGCTGGCTGGCAAGCGCGCCCTGGTCACCGCCGGCCCCACGTTCGAACCGATCGATCCGGTGCGCGGCATCACCAACCGCTCGAGCGGCAAGCAGGGCTTCGCGATCGCCGAGGCGCTGGCCAAGCTGGGCGCCGAGGTCACCTTGATCGCCGGTCCCGTCGCCCAGGCCACCCCGGTCGGGGTCAAGCGCGTCGATGTCGAGACCGCTCGCCAGATGCTGGCCGCCAGCCAGGCCGCCCTGCCCGCCGATGTCGGCGTCTTCGTCGCCGCCGTCGCGGACTGGCGGGTCGACGAGGCGTTCGGGACGAAGCTGAAGAAGGAAAAGGGCGGGCCGCCGGCCCTGACCTTCGTCGAGAACCCCGACATCCTGGCGACCCTGTCGGCCACCGGCCCGCACCGGCCCAAGCTCGTCATCGGCTTCGCGGCCGAGACCGACCATGTCGAGGAACACGCCCGCGCCAAGCTGGCCCGCAAGGGCTGCGACTGGATCATCGCCAACGATGTCACCGAACCGGGCGTGATGGGCGGCGGCGAGAACGCCGTGCTGCTGATCACCAAGGACGGCATGGAGCGCTGGGACCGCGCAGCCAAGGACCAGGTGGCGGCGCAGATCGCTCGGAGGATCGCTCAGGCGCTGACCTAGGGGTGCTGGCCTATAGTGCAGCAAATCAGCTACAGCGGGCCGCCTTTAGAAGGAACAGCCCGCATGTCCGCCATCCCCGCCGGTCTCGCTATCCGCTTCAAGCGCTGGGAAGACCAAGCTGACCTGCCGGTTCCGGCCTACGCCACGGCGGGCGCGGCGGGTTTCGACCTGCGGGCGCACGTGCCGGAGGACGCGCCGATCGTGCTGAAGCCCGGCGCGCGCTGCATGGCGCCGACCGGCTTCTCGGTGGCGGTGCCGGACGGCTATGAGATGCAGGTGCGCCCACGCTCGGGCCTGGCGTTCAAGAACGGCGTCACGGTGGTCAATGCGCCGGGCACCGTCGACAGCGACTATCGCGGCCAGGTCTGCGTGCTGCTGATCAATCTGGGCGAGGAAGACTTCACCATCCGCCGGGGCGACCGCATCGCCCAGGGCGTCATCGCCGCCGCGCCGCAATGGCCGCTGGTCGAGGTCGACGACCTGGACGCCACCGACCGGGGCGCGGGCGGCTTCGGCTCGACTGGCGTCTAGACGTGGATTTTAGAAGTTCGCGGCCGGATGGATGGCCTTGAGACCCAGCATCAGGTAGCCGCCGAAACCGGCGGCGAAGGCGGCGGCCGCCATCCACAGCACCGGACGGATCATGTCCAGCGGCGTCTGGTTGATCGGGGACTGGGTCTTCATCGGAACCTCCTGCGACCTTGAGCGGGGGCCGGCGGCAACTCGCGCCGGAGGAGATACGCGCTCCCGAACCGGTTGGTTGCGCTTGGGGAGCGGCTTTTAATGTGTCGTGATTCCGACGCAAGCGGAATTGCGACGGGCGGTCGCAGGCTTGACCATGAGCGCAAAGGCAGATCGGTAATTGTCCGAATGCGGAAAGTATTCGCATCGAAATGACTTCACGTGGACTTCGTGCGTCAAAACGCCGCTGAATTCTGAAATCCCTGGATTTTACGGGCTTTGAAATCGTTTCCGAGCCTGCAAGACCGAGTTGAGAGCCGGCCTCTGCAAACATCCCTACGGGTTTATTAACCCTGATCCGGCAGTTGTTTCAGGACTACGGAGCCAGGGGTCTAGGTCATGTCTAACCTGAAAGTTGCACATAAACTCGTACTTGCATTCGCGATACTCGTCGCGGGCGTGATCGCCGCCGGCGCGTTAGTGGCGTCCAGCCTGTCGTCGATCCAGAAGATCACGGGGCTGAACGAGCACAGCTACGACTATGTCGACGCGATCAGCGATACGACCGAAGCTCTGGTCGAGGAACAGAACGCCGTGCGCGGCTTCGTCGCCAGCACGGATACGTCTTTCCTGGATCGCCAAGGCAAGTTCCAGCAAGACTACGACGTGGCCTTCAAGCGCCTGGCCGCCGGCGTCGAGGACGGCGACGAGAAGGCTCGTCTGGACTCCCTGAGCGCCGCCGTCGGCGTGTTCCGCAGCGAAATGAAGGCCCAGGTCGCCGACGCCCAGAACCCCGCGACCCTTGAAAAGGACCGCCAGGAGCTGAAGACCACTGGCCGCCTGACCACTGTCCGCAAGATCCTGGATACGATGGCCGACATCGAACAGAAGCAGCTGGACCAGCGCCACGGCCAGCAGGTCGCGGCCTTCAAGACCGGCATGATCACCCTGACCGCCGGCGGCGCCCTGTCGATCGGCGTCGCGATCCTGATGGGCTGGCTGCTGTCGAACGGCATCGCCGCCCCGGTCACCGCCATGACCGCCGCCATGCGTCGCCTGGCCGGCGGCGACAACACCGTCGCCGTCCCGGCCATCGGCCGCAAGGACGAGATCGGCGGCATGGCCGCGGCCGTCCTGACCTTCAAGGAAGCCGCCCTGGCCAAGATGCGTCTGGAAGGCGAGGCCGCCGAACAGCGTGAGCATTCCGAACGCGCCCGCGCCGCCAACGACGCCGACCGCCAGGCCTCGGCCCAGGAGCAGGCCCAGGTGGTCGACCGCGTCGGCCAAGGCCTGGAAGCCCTGGCCGCCGGCGACCTGACCTTCCGCCTGAACGAGACCTTCCCGCTGGCCTATCGCAAGCTGCAGGGCGACTTCAACGCGGCCATGGACCAGCTGACCCAGACCATGACCGTGATCAACGGCGCGGTCGGCGGCATCCAGGCCGGCTCGGGCGAGATCAGCCACGCGGCCGACGACCTGTCGCGCCGCACCGAGCAGCAGGCCGCCAGCCTGGAAGAAACCGCTGCGGCCCTGGACGAGATCACCGCCACGGTCCGCCGCACGGCCGAAGGCGCCGGCAGCGCCCGCCGCAGCGTCGACAACGCCCGCAAGGACGCCGAAAAGGGCGGCGAGGTCGTCGAACGGGCGGTCGCGGCCATGACCCAGATCGAAGAGTCCTCGTCGAAGATCGGCAGCATCGTCGGCGTGATCGACGAGATCGCCTTCCAGACCAACCTGCTGGCCCTGAACGCCGGCGTCGAAGCCGCCCGCGCCGGCGAGAGCGGCAAGGGCTTCGCCGTCGTCGCCCAGGAAGTCCGCGCCCTGGCCCAACGCTCGGCCGAGGCCGCCAAGGAGATCAAGGCCCTGATCAGCGCCTCGACCCAGCAGGTCGACGAGGGCGTCAACCTGGTCGGCGAGACCGGCGAGGCCCTGGGCCGCATCATCACCGGCGTGCAGGACATCAACCGCATCGTCGCCGAGATCGCCGCCTCGGCCACCGAGCAGGCCACCGGCCTCCATCAGGTCAACACCGCCGTGAACCAGATGGACCAGGCCACGCAGCAGAACGCGGCCATGGTCGAGCAGTCGACCGCCGCCAGCCACGCCCTCTCCAATGAGGCCCGTGAACTGGGCCGCCTGGTTCAGCGTTTCCGTCTCGCCGAAGGCCATTCGGCGCGCCGGGCCGCTTAAGAAAGCTTCTCTCGCGAAGTTTTCTTCAGGCGAACGTTGATTTCTGGACGACTGCGTCCATTTATCCCTTGTCGAGCGCGTCGGGTCCCAGTATCCGGCGCGCTCACGCTTTTCAGGGGTGAAGGGTCAGGTCATGGCGACGTCCGACAAGAAGAAGCTGGTTCCGATGGTCGCCGGCGGCGTGGCCGTGGTGGCGGTCGCCGTGGGCGGGACCCTGTGGTTCCTCGACAAGCAGCACTACGAAAGCACCGACAACGCCTTCGTCCAGGCCGACACGGTCTCGGTCAGCCCGCAGGTCAGCGGCTATGTGGCCGAGGTCCTGGTGGCCGACAACCAGCGCGTCGAGGCGGGCCAGGTGCTGGCCAAGATCGACCCCTCGACCTTCCAGGCTCGCGTCGACCAGGCCGTCGCCAACGCCGGCGCCGCTGACGCCGCCATCAAGGCGATCGACGACAAGAACAATCTCGAACAGGCGATGATCGCCCAGAAGGCCGCCGGCGTGACCAGCGCCCAGGCCGACGCCAGCCGCGCCAAGGCCGATCTGGACCGCTACAACAGCCTGGCCGGCCAAGGCTGGGTCTCGCAGCAGAAGGTCCAGACCGAGCGCGCCAGCGCCACCCAGACCGGCGCCGCCGTGACCAGCGCCCAGGCCGCCCTGGAGGCCGAAAAGCGCGCCGCCCAGTCGCTGGGCTCGGCCAAGTCGCAGGCCATCGCCCAGGCCGCCGCCGCCCACGCCGCCGTGGAGCAGGCCAAGCTCGATCTGGAACGCACCGTCATTCGCGCCCCCGCCGGCGGCGTGGTCGGCGCCCGCTCGGTCCGTCCGGGCCAGCTGGTCCAGCCCGGCGTCGCCCTGATGTCGGTGGTGCCCCTGGGCCAGGCCTATGTGGTCGCCAACTTCAAGGAGACCCAGGTCTCGCGCATCCGGGTCGGCCAGCGGGTCGAGCTGAAGGCCGACGCCTTCGGCAAGCAGAAGATCATCGGCAAGGTCGACAGCTTCGCGCCCGCCACGGGCCAGGAATTCGCCCTGATCCCGGTCGAGAACGCCGTCGGCAACTTCACCAAGATCACCCAGCGCCTGCCGGTCAAGATCGTGGTCGACCGCAGCCAGCTGGGCCAGGCCCTGCGCCCCGGCCTGTCGGTCGAGGTCAAGGTCGACGTCCGCGACCGCTCGGGTCCCTCGTTCGCCGAGGCCGGCCAGATCGACCCGCAGGTCGCCCGCCAGGGCGTGGATCGCTAAAGGCGGACCCCAGCCATGACGGACGCCGCTCTTCCTGCTGACGGCGCGCCGAAAGGCCCGTCCCAGCCACAATCGACCACCCCGAAGCCTCCGACCACCGCGGGCGCGCCCGGCGCGCCGGCCCAGGTGGACTGGACCAAGCTGTTCCTCGGCTTCGGCGCCATGGTCATCGGCCAGTTCATGGCCATTCTCGACATCCAGATCGTGGCGGCCTCGCTGCCGCAGATCCAGGCCGGCGTCGGGGCCAGCACCGACCAGGTCAGCTGGATCCAGACCGCCTATCTGATCCCCGAGGTCGTGATGATCCCGCTGTCGGGGTATCTGTCGCGCCTGTGGGGCACCCAGAAGCTCTATCTGGCCTCGTGCCTGGGCTTCATCGTCATGAGCGTGCTGACGGGCCTGTCCTCGTCCATCGACATGATGATCCTGACCCGCGCCCTGCAGGGCTTCATCGGCGGGGCGATGATCCCCACGGTGTTCGCCACCGCCTTCACCGCCTTCCCGCCCGAGCGGCGCGTGACGGCCAGCGTGATCATGGGCCTGATCGTCACCCTGGCCCCGACGGTCGGCCCCACCCTGGGCGGC
>FTCT01003559.1_pt1 | contig 14312 bp, 12 predicted proteins | sample 1658881 | NCBI WGS metagenome assembly FTCT01 (sample SAMEA3914864, study PRJEB12502) | metagenome | biome: forest; material: soil | place: USA | collected 2012-03-12 | depth 0.3 m | reverse complement strand
GGGTAGGGGCCGCCGCTGAACGCCCGGTAGACGGTGACGCCCAGGGCGAAGAGGTCCGACACCTCGTCGCCGTCCTTGCCGTCGAACAGTTCGGGCGCCATGTAGCTGGGCGTGCCCGGCACGTCGCCGACCGGAAATTCCTCCATCAGCGGCAGGCGGACGACGCCCAGGTCGATCAGCTTCAGGCCGCCGTTGCGCTCCAGCATCACGTTGTCGGGCTTGATGTCGCGGTGAATGATCCCGGCGCGGTGCAGCGTGTAGACGGCCCGTGCCAGCTTGACCGCGATGTCCACCCCCTCCGCCAGGGTCAGCGCCGGTTTGCGGCTCAGGCGCGTTTCCAGCGTCTCGCCATCGTAATAGGGCATCACCGAATAGAGCCGGGTCTGGCGGCCGGGCGACAGTTCGATCACTTCGCCGATCCAGGGGCTGCGCATGCGGGCGGCGACCCAGGCCTCGCGGACGAAGGCCATGCGGAAGGTTTCCTCGGCGGCGACCTCGGGTTGGGGAAACTTGATGACGAGCGGCCGGTCGGCGGCCGGCCCCTCCAGCGTGGAATCGCTGGCCAGGAACAGCTTGCTGTAGCGGCCCTGCGACAACAGGCTGGTCAGGCGGAAGCCGTCGACCTCCTCGCCGACGGCCGGCGGTTCCCGGATCGGCAGGGTGGCGATCGCCGTTTCCAGGTCGGTATGGTCCACCGCCGGCAGACTGGTCACATCCATCACGACGGCGCTGACGTTGTCGCTGCTGCCGGCCTGAAGGGCTGCGTCCAGGATCCGGCGGGCGGCCTCTTCCGGGGCGTCGCGGCGCAGCAGCAGGGCGGCGATGCGGTCGTCGCCCAGCGTGCCGTGCACCCCGTCGCTGCACAGCAGGAAGCGGTCGTGCAACCGCAACGGATGCGCGGCATAGTCCAGCCGCACCGCTTCCTCGATGCCGAGCCCGCGGTAGAGGACGTGGGAATAGCCGGGCTGGTTCAGCGTATGGTCCTGGGTCAGGCGGCTTAACTCGCCGTCGCTCAGCCGATAGACGCGGCTGTCGCCGACATGCAGGACGTGCGCCCGGCGGTTCAGCAGGATCAGCGCCGAAAAGGTCGACGCCATATTCTCCAGCGCCTGGTCGGTGCGGCCCTGCGTCAGCAGCCAGCGGTTGACGGATTCGATCGTCCGGGCGGCGGCGCGCTGCACGCCGATCGTCTCCGGCTGGGCGTAATAGCCGTCGAGGAAGGTCCGCACCGCCAGTTCCGCCGCGACGCGGCCGCCCTTGAAGCCGCCGACCCCGTCGGCCACGGCGGCGACGACGCCATAGCGGCGCCTCTGGCTCGGCGTTCCCAGGCAGACGCCCAGGTAATCCTCATTCTCCTCGCGAAGCCCGGTTTCGCTGGCAAAACCGCATTGAACGTGCAGGACGCTGGTCATCGGACGCGGAGGTTCCCAGGGTTGTTGCCGGGCTGCGGGCTGGACCGCAAGCCGTTCCGGCGATTTTGGCGCTGCGCTTTCGGGGCGCCAGCATGCGGGCATCGTCGGGGGATCTCCAGTACGAATGCAGGATGCCCGCCAAAAACGGTATCAAGCCTAAAGTATGGGCAGTGCGGATGTGGGTGGCAAAAAAATCAGCACCTTTGGTCCCATTAATCGGGACCATTGGCCTGCAAGGATGGCTTTCCTCCTCCTTTTTACCGAGTTCGCACCTGCGGCATGCTTATTGCGTAGAGAAAGCGGACAGACGGGGGCGTGGTTCGGACTCGAAAAGGCGGTCCACGCGGCACTCTCCAAAGGCGGAGAGGCAACCCTGTTCCCGGGCCAACGGCGGTCCACCAACAGAACGGGCGTCTTCGATCCGGATCGCTTGCGCGTGTCCGGGGCGCCCCTGGATTGTCGATGGAGGTACCGTGGTGCAACGCAAGATCCGCGACGGACGACGTCCGGCCGCCGCCGCGTTCCGGCACGAACGCATGAACACTGCCGTCCTGCCCATGCCGGCGGCAGCCTATTCCCTGGGCAGCTATCCTGAAACGCTGGAGGTCGCATGAACACGAAATTCCTGAAAGCCGGGCATCTCCCGACCCTGTTCGCGGCGTTCCTGTATTTCGACCTCAGCTTCATGGTCTGGGTCATCCTGGGCCCGCTCGGGGTCCAGATCGCCCAGGATCTCGGGCTTTCCCCGGCGCAGAAGGGCCTGATGGTGGCGACGCCGGTCCTCGCCGGCGCGCTGCTGCGCATGGTCAACGGCATCCTCGTCGACCATCTGAAGCCCAAGATGACCGGAACCCTGTGCCAGATCGTGGTGATCGCCGGCCTGGCCGCCGCGTGGTTCTTCGGCGTCCACAGCTTCGCCCAGGTCATCCTGCTGGGCACGCTGCTCGGCGTGGCCGGCGCCTCCTTCGCGGTGGCGCTGCCGCTGGCGTCGCGCTGGTACCCGCCCGAGCATCAGGGAACGGCGCTCGGCATCGCCGGCGCCGGCAATTCGGGCACGGCGCTGGCCGCCCTGTTCGCACCGACGCTCGCCATCCTGTTCGGCTGGAACGCGGTGATCGGCCTTGCCACCATTCCCCTCGCCCTGACCCTGGTGATCTATCTGGTCCTCGCCAAGGACAGCCCGGATTGCCCGCCGCCGAAGCCGCTCCTGCATTACCTGCAGGTCCTGAAGATCGGCGACGCCTGGTGGTTCATGTTCTTCTACAGCGTGACCTTCGGCGGGTTCGTCGGCCTCGCGTCGTCCCTGACCATCTATTTCAACGACCAGTACGGCCTGAACCCGGTGACCGCCGGCTATTTCACGGCAGCCTGCGTGTTCGCCGGGTCGCTCGTCCGTCCGCTGGGCGGCGCGCTGGCCGACCGGGTCGGCGGCATCCGCGCCCTGACCGTCATGTATGCCGCCGCCGCCGCCGCGCTGATCGTCGTCAGCACCGGCCTGCCCACCGCCTGGATGGCGCTCAGCGTCTTCGTCTGCGCCATGCTTGCGCTCGGCATGGGCAACGGCGCCGTCTTCCAGCTCGTGCCGCAGCGCTTCCGCCGCGAGATCGGCGTCATGACCGGGCTGGTCGGCATGACCGGCGGCTTCGGCGGCTTCTACCTGGCGTCGAGCCTCGGCTATTCGAAGCAGATCACCGGCAGCTACCAGGCGGGCTTCCTGGTCTTCGCGATGCTGGCGATCTTCGCCCTGATCGGCCTGACCAACATCAAGCGCCGCTGGCGGACCACCTGGGGCGCCGCCATCCAAGGTGCCCGCATCTGAGGACGGTGGACGGGCCCTGCCCCCAAGAGGTGGGGGAGGGCCCGGTCCTTACAGGAAGCCGGTCGACAGCCAGGGGAAGGCGGCGACCAGCACCAGCCCGACCGTCAGGGCCGCCAGATAGCCCAGGATCGGGCGCATGCCCTCGTCCGGGTTGATGCGGCCGATGGCGGAGGCGACGTAGTAGCCGACGCCGAAGGGTGGGGCGAACAGGCCCATGCCCATGGCGAGGATCACGATCATCGCATACTGCACCTCGTGCACGCCCATCTGGCGGGCGATCGGGAACAGCAGCGGGCCGAACAGGACGATGGCCGGTATCCCTTCCAGCACGCTGCCCAGGATGACGAAGGCGACGATGGAGACGGCGACGAAGGTGAAGCTGCCGCCGGGCAGGCTGCCCATCAGTTGGGCCAGGTCGGTCGAGAAGCCCGACCGGGTCAGGCACCAGGCCATGCCGGTCGCCGTGCCGATGATCAGAAGGATCGCCCCGGACAGGGCGGCCGTCTCGACCAGCATCGGCACGACCCGCCGCCAGTCGAAGCGGCGGTAGACCAGCAGCCCGACGGCGATCGAATAGACGATGCCGATGGTCGACACCTCGGTGGCGGTGGCGACGCCCTCGACGACCGCCGCCCGGATCACGAAGGGCAGGGCCAGGGCGGGGAGCGCCACGACGAAGCTGCGGCCCACCTCGCGGCCGGTCGGGCGGCGCACCCGCGACAGATCCTCGCCGCGGTAGCGGGCCCAGACGACGACGCACAGCATCGCCGCCAGGACCAGGCCGGGCAGCAGCCCGCCGGTGAACAGCGCGGCGATCGAGACGCCGGTCACCGAGCCGATGGTGATCAGGACGATGCTGGGCGGAATGGTCTCGGTCTGGGCGCCGGTCGCCGCCAGCAGCGCCACGAGGTCGCCGGGCCTGGCGCCGCGCGCCCTCATCTCGGGAAACAGCACGGGCGCCACCGCCGCCATGTCCGCCGCCTTGGAGCCGGAGATGCCGGAGACCAGATACATCGCGCCGACCAGCACATAGGACAGCCCGCCGCGGACATGGCCCAGCAGGTTGGCCAGCACGGCGACCATGGCGCGCGCCATCCCGGTCATCTCGATCAGCAGGCCGAGGAAGACGAACAGCGGCACCGACAGCAGGATCAGATGGCTCATCCCCTCGTCCATGCGGCCGATCACGACCAGCAGCGGGACCTGCGTCGTCAGGGCGAGATAGCCGAAGCTGGCGAGGCCGAAGGCGAAGGCGATGGGAACCCCGGCGAAGACGGCGCCGGCGACGAGAAGGACGAAGAAGACCACCAGGTTGAGCTTGCCGAGACCGGCCAGGGCCGGCTGCAGCAGCACGAACAGCAGGATGAGGGCGGCGACCGCCCCCAGCGCGCCGGCCACCAGGCGGAGGTTGCCGACCCGGGCCAGGCGGACCAGCGCGCTGACGATCATCAGGCCGAGCCCGACGGGCAGGGCCGCCGCCCGCCACATGTTGGAAATCTCCAGCGCCGGCGTGACGATCATGTCCTCGTCAAGGGCGAACTCGCCGGCCGGCCCGACGACCAGCAGCAGGAAGGCGAGGGCGGCGGCCACCGCGAACACGTCCAGGAAGGCCCGCGCCGGGGGCGAAGCCCAACTGACGAAGGCGGTCATCCGCATATGCTCGCCCCGGCGGAAGGCCACGACCGACCCCAGCATGGCGAGCCACAGGAACAGGATCGAGGCAAGCTCGTCGGACCAGGTGATCGGCGCGTGCAGCACGTAGCGCGCCACGATGCCCGAGAACAGCAGGACGATCTCGGCGGCGACCAGGATCGCCACCGGAAGGTCGACGACCCACCCCAGGACGGCATCCAGCCGGGCCAGCCCGGGGGCCGCCGCATCGGGTTGTTCCGTCGTGTCTCCGGTCGGCTTGCGTTCGGCCATGATCGTCAGGTTCGCGGGGGTCATGTCAGGGCGCCCACGGACTTCTCGAAGACGCCCCAGGCCTCCTCACCATACTTGCCTTTCCACTCCGCGTAGAAGCCGGCCTTGCGCAGGGCTGCCCGGAAGGGTTCGGGGTCCGTCGGATTGAAGGCGAGGCCCTTCTGCGCCAGCGATTCGCGCAGCGCCGCGTTGAGCCCGGCGATGTCCTGGCGCTGCTGCAGTCCGCTTTCGTTGAAGCCGCGGCTGACGATCTGGCGCAGGTCGTCGGGCAGCCCGCGCCAGGTCCGGCCGTTGGTGACGATCCACGACCCGTCCCAGACATGGTTGGTGACGGAACAGTATTTCTGCACCTCGTAGAATTTGGCGGTGTCGGCCACCACCAGCGGATTCTCCTGCCCGTCGACCACACCGGTCTGCAGGGCGGTGTAGACCTCTCCCAGGTTGATGCTGGTGGGGGCGGCGCCCAGCGCCTTGAAGAGGGAGACATAGACCGGGCTGACGGGCACCCGGATCTTGAAGTTCTTCAGATCCTCCGGCCCGGCGATCGCCTTGTTCCGCGTGGTGATCTGGCGGAAGCCGTTGTCCCAGATGCGGTCGAAGGCATGGAGCCCGACCTTGTCGAAGCCCCTGCGGATGTAGCCGCCGAGATCGCCGTCCATCGCCTGCCAGACGGCGTCGTAATCCTTGAAGGCGAAGCCCATGCCGTTGATCGCGGCGACCGGCACCAGCGTGGAGAGGATCAGCCCGCCGGTGCTGAAGAACTCGATCCCGCCCGACCGGACCTGGGCCAGCAGGTCGCTGTCGCCGCCGAGCTGGCTGTTGGGGAAGACGGCGATGTCGACCCGGCCGTCGCTCTCCCGCCTGATCCGTTCGGTCGCCTCCAGGGCGCGGACATGCAGCGGATGGCTCGCCGGAAAGCCGTGGCCGAATTTCCAGCCGAACTCCGCCGCCCGTACCCGCTACACGAAGGGGCCCGCCATCGCCATGGTCGCCGCCGCAGCGGTGGTCGCCGTCAGAAAATGTCTGCGCTTGATGAGCATGATCGCTTCCTCCCGTTTGTTTCCGGCCGGTCTGCGTCCGGCCGCGATGAGTGTTTGATCGACCCCGGATTTCCCGAAAGGCAGGGTTATCCGGGGCGCCGGCCTTCCAGGGCCGCCTGCAGGATGGCGCGCACGGCCTCCTCGGTGACCGGCCCCGGATTGCAGTCGTTGTCGGTCTCCACCGTGATCCGCGCCGCCTCTTCGACGGCGCCGGCCGGAAAGCCGACGTCGGCAAGCCGCGTCGGCAGGCCGGCCGCGTCCATCGTATCGAAGATCGCGGCGCCCAAGCCGGCAGCATCCGAAGCGGCCCCCCCGATCGCGGCGGCCAGCCGGCCCAGCGCCGCCGGTGCGAAGCGGGCGTTGTAGGCGGCGACATGGGGCAGCACCAGCGCGTGCGACAGCCCGTGCGCGACGCCGTAGGTGCCGCCCAGCACATGGGCGACGCCGTGCTGCAGGGCGAAGCCGCCGGTCAGCGCCGCACCGGCCAGGTAGGCGCCGTACAGCAGGTCGCCGCGCGCCTCCAGGTCGTCCGGCCGGCGCGCCACCCGCGGCAGGGCGTCCATGATCGCCCGCGCGCCCTCCGCCGCCGCCTGGGCGATGACCGGGCTGACCGTCGGCACATAGACGACGTCGACGCAGTGGGCCAGCGCGTTCATGGCGCTGGCGGCGCTGACGTCGACCGGCAGCGAGACCGACAGGGCCGGATCATAGACCACCGTGCCGGCCAGCATGCGCAGGCTTTTGTGCATGCGTTTCACGCCGTCGATGGTGATCCCGCAGAAGCCGGTCATTTCCGAACCGGAATAGGTGGTGGGCACCGCAATGATCGGCAGATCGAGATCGAGCGCGATGCCCTTGCCGAGGCCGATGGCGGCACCGCCGCCGACGCTGACCAGGCAATCCGCCCCCATCTCCCGCGCCACCGCCCGGGTCCGGTGCAGCAGCTCGATCGGGACCTGCGAGATGGCCTCCGGCAGCAGGCCGACGCAGCGCGCGCCGAGCCGGTCGACGACACGCCCGCCCATGCCGCTGCGCCCCGGCGTCGACAGGACCAGCGCGCGCCGCGCGCCGAGCCGGTCGACCTCCTCCGCGATCCGGTCGGACGTCCCGACGCCGAAGACCACGCGCGGCGGCACGGCGTTGTAGACGTCGCCGGGGGTGCTGAAATTCCGCATCGTTCTTCCTCAAATTTCAAAAATCGGTCCTGGGCCCTTCCCCGGGCCTTCCCTGGGCCTTCCCTGGGACGGGCCTCACCAATCGACGATGGTGCCGTCTTCCAGCACCGCCGACATCGCGTGCATCACCTCGGGCTTGAAGGGATGCTTGGCGGCCTCGGCCTCGTCGACCTCGACGCCGAAGCCGACGACCTCCGGCACCTCCCAATGGCTGCCGGTGCGGCGGATCGGGGTCTGCACCACGTCGTCGTACCAGGGCACGGCGCCGGTCATTTCCTCCTGGATCACGAAGTTCGGCGTGGCGACGTCGAAATGCAGGGCGGCGACGCCGGCAAGCGGGCCGTTGGGGTTGTGGGGTGCGATGCCGATCAGCTCGGCCTCGGCCAGCGCGGCGATGCGCTTGCCTTCCAGCAGGCCGCCGGTGTGGTTCAGGTCGGGCTGGGCGACATGCAGGGCCTTGGCCTGGAAGACCGGCAGGAATTCCTTCAGCCCGACCAGCCGTTCGCCCGACGCGATGGGGCATTCGGCCCGTTCGGCGATCTGGCGCAACGCCGCGGTGTCGCCCGGCTGCACCGGCTCCTCGCAGAACATCGGGCGGTAGGGCTCCAGCTCGCGGATGAAGCCCAGGGCAGCGGCGACGGAGGCGGGGCGGCCGTGGAAATCGATCATGATGTCGACGCCGTCGCCCACCGTGTCGCGCAGCGCCTGCATCATCCGGCCGACATGGCGCCGGGCCGGGATCGGCGCGGTGTGGGCGCCGTAGGGGATGAAGACGACCTTCAGCGCGTCGTAGCCCTGCTCCACCACCGCGGCGGCGCGCTCCTTCAGGGAACCGACGTCGAAGGTCTCGTAGACGGAGCGCATGTCGCCCAGCCCCAGGTGGGTGTAGACGCGGACGCGGTCGCGCACCTTGCCGCCGAGCAGGCGCCAGACCGGCAGCCCGACGCTCTTGCCGAAGATGTCCCACAGCGCATGCTCGATGCCGCTGATCGCGGTCACCCCGACCATGCCGAGCGGGTAATAGCTGAACTTGTTCATCGCACGGACGCATTGTTCGATGTCGCGGGGGTCGCGCCCCAGCAGCATCGGCTCCAGATCCGCGACCGCCCCGGTGACCGCCCGCGTCTTCCAGTTCAGGCTGGCCTCGCCCCAGCCGTACAGGCCGGGCTGGTCGGTCAGGACCTTGACGAAGATCCAGTTGCGCATCTCGGCGTTGACGACGATCGTCTTCACGCCGGTGATCCTGATCGGCGTGCCGGCGGTCCGCCGGGCGATGTCTTCGTTGTCCCGGATCATGGCGACGGTTGCTCCTTGACGGCTGGGGCTGGAAGAGCCGGAGCCGGCGCGCGCACCACGTTCAGCAGCGGCTCGCCGGATTGCAGGCGCGCGATGTTCCGCGCGATGAAGGCGTAGCGCCGCTCCGGCAGGCTGGTCGTCCAGGCCGACGAATGCGGCGTGCAGACGGCGTTGGGCAATTCCTCGAAGCGGAAGCGCGACGGCGGCACCCGGTCGTCGGCGCCCACCGGATAGCCGTACCAGACGTCGAGGACGGCGCCGGCGATCACGCGGCGCGCCAGCGCGTCGTACAGCGCCTCCTCGTCGACGATGGGCGCACGGGAGATATTGATCAGCACCGCCGACGGCTTCATGGCGCGGAACTGGGCGGTGCCGATCAGGCCGCGGGTCTCGGCGGTCAGGGGGCAGGTGATCGCCAGGAAATCTGCCGTCGCCAGCAGATCCGCCAGGCGGTCGGGCCGCAGCAGGACGTCGGCTGTCCCGTCGGGGTCCGTGGCGAAGGGGTCGAGGGCGACGACGCGCATGCCGAAGGCACGGGCCCGCAGCGCGATGGTCCGCCCGATGCGTCCGAAACCGATAAGACCGAGGGTCTTGCCGTGGATTTCCCCGTGCGGCACGCGCGCCCGGTAGACGTCCGGCCAGGCATCGCTGCCGAAGGAGCGGCGCAATGCGTCGAGCCGGATTTCCCAGCCCAGCATGGCCGCCAGGACGAATTCGGCGATGGGAATCTCATGTTCGAAGACGTTGCAGACGCGGCAATCCTCGGGCAGCGCCGCGAGATCGATGCCGTCCAGCCCGGCGCCCGGCACATGCAGAAGGCGGAAGCGTGGGGCAACGCCGCCCTGGCGCGTGAAGCGCAAGGATACGATCACGTCGTCCGCCGCGATCGCCGAATCGAACTCCGGCGAAGAGGCGGCCTCGCGCGGCAGGGCAATGATGTCGCAAGGTCTTTCCAGGAAAGCGGCGAGCCTGTCCTTGTGGTTGGCCGCCTCGCCGATCAGGAACACTTTCATCGGTCGGTTCCTCCGTTTCATCAACGATAGGCCCGGCCAACTGAGTAGGTCCAACGATTAAAAATGATTGATTGATAAGGAAAAGTTTTTACTACTGTCTTTCAGGAAACCTGCTCGCCGACGGCCGTCGCGACGTCGAGGAACAGGCCGATCGCCGGGGAGCTGTCGTCGCTCTGGTAGGCGACGCCCAGCGTCAGATAGGGGGCCGGCCCTTCCAGGGGGCGGTAGACGACACCCGGCCGCTGGAACTGCTGCAGGTCCGACGCGATCAGGCCGATGCCGAAATCGGCGGCGGCCAGCGCGATGATCGATTGCGCGGGCGAGGTCTCCAGGATCAGTTCCGGGCTGAACCCGGCCTGCTGGCACAGGCTGATGATCTCGTCGTAGAGCCGCGGGCCGATCACCCGCGGGAAGATGATGAAGCGCTGGCGGGACAGGTCCTCCAGCCTCAGGCTTTGCCGCTCCGCCAGGGGGTTGCGGTCGGACAGCACGACGTGGAACCGCATGCGGGCGATCAGGTGGGAGGACAGCGACTGGTCGTCGAGCGGTGGGTGGAAGATGCCGACGTCGATGGTGCCGGCGCGCAAGGCTTCCTCCTGCTCCGACGTCGTCATCACATGGACGTTGATGCCGAAGTTGGGCAGGGCGGTCCGGAAACGGTGCATGATTTCCGGGAAGACGATGTAGAGCGCCGGCGTCGTCACCCCGACCGACAGTTGCCCGATCTCGCCCCGGTCGGTCTGGCGCGCCAGCAGCGCTGCGCGCTCCATCTGCTTCAGGATCTTCCGCGCCTCGCCCAGGAAGATCTCGCCGGCCCGGGTCAGGGAGACGCGCCGCTTGTTGCGGTGGACGAGCTGGACCTGAAGCTCTTCCTCCAACTGGCGCAACTGCTGGCTGAGGGCGGGCTGCGTGATGTGGCACCGCGCGGCGGCACGGTGGAAATGCAGCTCCTCGCAGAGCGCGACGAAGAATTGGAGACGGCGACGGTCCATGGTCGAGTGATAGGGTCTTCCGGCCGGAAGCTCAAGCCGGCCAGTCGAGCCGGCCCGGCCGGACGTTCCGGCCCGGACCTCGCCCGGCTCAGGCCGCGAAAAGCTGCGAGACGACGCCGCGCAGCCAGACGTTTCCGGGATCGTTGTGGTAGCGCTCGTGCCAATGCTGCTTCACCTGGAAGGGCGGCAGGTCCATCGGGGTCGGGACGATGGCGACGTCGTTCTGGCCGGACAGGATCTCCGCCAGGCGCCGCGGCACGGTGACGAGCAGCTCCGTCCGGGCGATGATCGGCGCGACGCCCAGGAAGCTGGGGACGCGCAGGGAGACCGTCCGCTCGATCTGCCGGGCGGCCAGCACCTTGTCGACGATGTGGTGCCCGGTTCCGGACGTGGTCACGACGATGTGCGCCTCTGCGGTGAACTGCGCCAGGGTCAGCCCGGACCGGATGCGGGGATGGTTCCGGCTGACCAGGCAGACGAAATTCTGCTCGAACAGCGCCTGCTGGTAGAAGCCCGCTTCCAGTTGCGGCATGAAGCCGATGCCGAGGTCGGCGTCGCCGGATTCGAGGGTCTTCGCCGTGTCCTGCCCGATGTGCAGGGTCTCGACGCGCACCGCGGGCGCCGCCGCCTTCAGATGGGTCATCAAGGTGGGCAGCATCACCACCTGGCTGATGTCCGTCATGCAGATGCGGAATGTCCGGTTCGCGGTGAGCGGATCGAAGACGATCTGGTGGCCGAGCGCCTGGCGCAGCAGGGCCAGCGCCTGCCGGATCGGCTTGATCAGCTCCCCGGCCTGCGGTGTCGGCTCCATCCCGCGCGAGGTCCGCACGAACAGGCTGTCCTTGAAATGGTGCCGCAGCTTCGCCAGCCCGATGCTGATCGTCGGCTGGCTGAGGCCCATGTTCTCCCCGGCCTGGGAGACGCTGCCGGTCTTGTAGACCTCGTCGAAAATCGCCAGGAGCTTCAGCTCGATGTCGACCATCGGCTCTCCCCCATTATTGGGATTTGCAATAGTTAATATATAGCCCATTGCATGGACGGAATATCAAGGGCCGCCTATCGTTCCCTCCTGCCAACCGACAAACACGCCAAGGGAGGGCATGGACATGACCGGAGGCGGCGAATCGCAGTCCATCCTGATCGCCGGCGGCGGGATCGGCGGGCTGGCGGCGGCCCTCGGGCTGGCCCGCAAGGGTTATCGCTCGATCGTGCTCGAACAGGCGCCCGAACTGGGCGAGATCGGCGCCGGAATCCAGATCGGCCCGAACGCGTTCCACGCCTTCGACCGGCTCGGGGTCGGCGATGCCGCCCGGGCGAAGGCGGTCTGCATCGACCATCTCGTCCTGATGGATGCCATCCAGGATGAACGGATCGCCGCCATTCCGCTCGACGCGCCGTTCCGGACACGATTCAAGAACCCCTACGCCGTCATCCATCGCGCCGACCTGCACAAGGTGCTGCTGGACGCCTGCCGCGACAGCCGCCTGATCGCGCTGCGCACCCGGTCCGCGGTCGACCGCTACGACCAGGACGGCGACGGCGTGACCGTCACCCTCCGGTCCGGCGAGCGCGTCGCCGGAGCCGCCCTGATCGGCGCCGACGGGCTGCGGTCCCGGATACGGGCCCAGCTGGTCGGCGACGGCGAACCGCGGGTGTCCGGCCACACCACCTTCCGGTCGGTCATTCCCGCCGAACGGATGCCGGCGGAACTGCGCTGGAACGCGGCGACGCTGTGGGCCGGCCCGAAATGCCACATCGTCCACTACCCGCTGAAGGGCGGGAACGTCTTCAACCTGGTGGTCACCTGCCACAACGACGCCGCCGAAGCCGTCGCCGGTCGGCCAGTCGGCCGGGAGGAGGTCCGCCGGGGCTTCGAGCATGTCGCCGACCGCCCCCGGCAGATCATCGAGCGCGGCGAGAACTGGAAGCTGTGGGTGCTGTGCGACCGCGACCCGACGCCCGGCTGGGTCGACGGCCGCGTGGTCCTGCTGGGCGACGCCGCCCACCCGACGCTGCAATATCTGGCGCAGGGCGCCTGCATGGCCCTGGAGGATGCCGTGAACCTCGCGCATCACCTGGCGGCGGCCGATGGGCGCTGGAACGAGGCCTTCCGGGCCTACAACGCCGACCGCTTCGTCCGCACCGGCCGGGTCCAGGTCAATTCCCGCCTGATGGGCGACTATGTCTACCACCCCGATGCCGGGCGGGCCGCGCTGCGCAACGCCATCCTCGGCACCTCGACCCCCGACCAGCACTATGACCGCATCGCCTGGCTCTACGGCGTCACCGGGCTCGGCACGCCCGTCTGAACCGCCACCCGAACCGCTGCCCGGGCCGTTTGCGGCCATGGAGATCCCAATCATGTCCCTCAGCGAAAAGCCGGCCGAGACGGCCGGGCGCCAAGCCTATTACGACCGCATCGACCAGCGGTACCTGACACCCCTGTGGTCCGTGCTCAACGACGTCGTCACCCCCGAACCGCGCAGCGGCTGCCAGCCCCATCTGTGGAGCTTCGCGGAAGCGAAAAGCCTGCTGCTGGAGGCTGGCGGCCTGATCACCGCCAAGGAAGCCGAACGCCGCGTCCTCGTCCTGGAAAACCCCGGCCTGCGCGGCCGGACGCGCATCACCACGTCGCTCTACGCCGGCCTGCAGCTGGTGCTGCCCGGGGAGGTCGCCCCGGCCCATCGTCACAGCCAGTCGGCCCTCCGTTTCGTCCTCGACGGCGCCGGGGCCCACACGACGGTCGACGGCGAGCGCGCGGTGATGCAGGTCGGCGACTTCGTCATCACGCCGGCCAAGGCCTGGCACGACCACGGCAACGGCAGCGGCGAACCGATGATCTGGCTGGACGGGCTCGACATCCCGACCGTCTCCTTCTTCGATGCGTCCTTCGCCGAAACCTATCCGGAGGACGAGCAGCCGGTCCTGCGGCCGGACGGCGATGCGCTCGCCCGCTACGGCGCCAACCTGCTGCCGGTCGACCACCGGCCGACCCGGCCATCGTCGCCGATCTTCCACTACCCGTACGAGCGGGCCCGCGAAGCCCTGGAGGCCATGCGGGCACGAACGGCCTGGGATCCGTGCCACGGGCTCAAGATGCGCTACGTCAATCCGGTCGACGGCGGCGCGCCGATGCCGACCATCTCCGCCTTCCTGCAACTGCTGCCGAAACATTTCGAGAGCAGCGCCTACCGCAGCACCGACGCCACGGTGTTCGCCGTCGTCGAGGGCGGCGGCACCTCCGTCATCGACGGCCGGACCTTCGCCTGGGGCCCGAAGGACATCTTCGTGGTGCCGAGCTGGAAGCGGGTCGTCCACCGGGCCGGCACGGACGCCGTGCTGTTCAGCTTCTCCGACCGCGTGGCCCAGCAAAAGCTCGGCCTTTGGCGCGAAGACCGCGGCAACCGCTGACCCCGTCATCCCCCTGCCTTCCGGGAAAACCAAACGATGTCCAACTGGATCTTCCAGCCCGCCCCGATCACCGGCGTCGCGATCGCCGGCAGCGCCGCCCGGTTTCCCGTCCGCCGCGTCTTCTGCGTCGGCCGCAATTACGCCGCCCACGCCCGCGAAATGGGACGCGATCCGGAACGGGAGTTTCCCTTCTTCTTCACCAAGCCGGCCGACGCCGTCGTGGCGGACGGC
>FTCT01001380.1_pt1 | contig 14347 bp, 10 predicted proteins | sample 1658881 | NCBI WGS metagenome assembly FTCT01 (sample SAMEA3914864, study PRJEB12502) | metagenome | biome: forest; material: soil | place: USA | collected 2012-03-12 | depth 0.3 m | reverse complement strand
CTGTGGGACATGGATGTGCCGGCGCAGCCGTCGCTGGTCGACATCACGACGGCGAACGGCGTGGTGCCGGCGCTGGTCGGGCCGACCAAGCAGGGCGAACTGTTCGTGCTCGACCGCCGGACCGGCGCGCCGCTGCTGCCGGTGACCGAGACGCCGGCGCCCCAGGGGGCCGCCGCCGGCGACCGGTCGGCGCCGACGCAGCCGGTCTCCGCACTCTCCTACGATCCGCCGGCCTTGCGGGAGAGCGACATGTGGGGGGCGACGCTGTTCGACCAGCTCGCCTGCCGCATCGCCTTCCACCGGATGCGCTACCAGGGGCGCTTCACCCCGCCCTCGACGGAAAGCTCCCTGATCTATCCCGGCAATTTCGGCGTCTTCAACTGGGGCGGCGTCGCCGTCGATCCCCGGCGGCAGATCGCCTTCACCACGCCGACCTATCTGGCCTTCGTCTCGCAACTGGTGCCGCGCGGCGACGCCACGACGCTGTATGTCCAGGGCGGGAACCGTCCGGACGGCAGCCTGCCGGCGCTGAACGAGAATTTCGGCGCCCCCTTCGCCGTCAGGCTCCATCCCTTCACCTCGCTCCTCGGTCTGCCCTGCCAGGCGCCGCCCTGGGGCTATGTGGCGGCGGCCGACCTGGCGACCGGCAAGATCCTGTGGAAACACAAGAACGGCACCGTGCGCGACGCGTCGGCGCTGCCGCTGCCCTTCCGGATGGGGGTGCCCAACCTCGGCGGGCCGATCGTGACGGCGGGCGGCGTCGCCTTCCTGTCCGGCACCATCGACTATTATGTCCGGGCCTACGACGTGTCGAACGGGACGCAGCTTTGGGAAAGCCGCCTGCCGGCCGGCGGGCAGGCGACGCCGATGACCTATCTGGGAGCCGACGGCCGGCAGTATCTGCTGGTGGTCGCCGGCGGCCACGGTTCGCTGGGGACCAAGGCCGGCGATTCCGTGATCGCCTACGCCCTGCCGAAATCCTGAAGGTGGCGCCGACGCCGCGCGGCCGTCATCGGCGGGGCAAGCCGCCGAGCCGCAGGAAGACGGTCGCGATCAGCGCCGCCCTGGCCGTCGCGATGCCCAGGCTGGCGGCATCGCCCCAGCCGCCGGCCAGCGCGCGCCATGGCAGGAGGGACGGTGGCAGGAAGGACAGCCCGGCGGTGGCGCCCAGCAGCGCCAGCAGAAGAAGCCAGACGGTGAGAAGACCCTGTCGCTTGCGATCCATGACGCGTCATCCCGGGACGAGAGAAAGGGCCGGCTAGGGAACACCCGGACCGGACCGATGGATTGCCAACAGATCCCGCACCGCCCGCTTCCGCCGTCTGGCCCGGCGGACATCCCGGCGGAAACGCGTGCCGGGAGTTATACATTTCTGAATATCCGATGAACAACATTATCGAATTCCTTTAAGCGGGGTATCCCCAATAATCGGTTCTCACATCAACGGCGACGCAATTCAAAAGAGAGGACCGGTGAATGGCAAAAGTCACGTTCAACCTTGACGGCAACGTCGGGGTGCTCGCGTTGTCGAACCCTCCGTTGAATCTTTGGGACCTGGGATTGCTTGCGGATTGGAAATCCGCGGTGACCGCAGCCAGCCGGGCCCCGATCCGGGCGCTGGTGGTGCGGGCCGACGGAGCGAATTTTTCCGGCGGCGCCGACGTGAAGATCTTCCGGGATCTCGACACCGGCAGCGCACGGGAAATGTTCGAGCTGTACCTGCCGGTCATCCGTAAGCTTGAAACGCTGCCCTTTCCCACGATCGCGGCGGTGCAGGGTCTGTGCCTCGCCGCGGGCATGGAGCTGGTCCTGGCCTGCGATCTGATCTGGGCGACGGAATCGGCAAGGCTTGGCCAGACCGAGGCGATGATCGGCACCAGCACCCTGCTCGGCGGCATCCAGCGCATCACCGCGCGCGCCGGGGCGGCCCGCGCCAAGGAGATGGTGTTCAGCGGCGGCCAGTACGACGCCCGCACGCTGGAGCGGTGGAACATCGTCAACCGCGTGGTGCCCGACGACAAGCTGGACGAGGAGGTGTTGGCCTATGCGCGCGTGCTCGCCGACGGCCCGACCGCCTCGCACGCCGTCGGCAAGGAATTGATCCGCAAGCAGCTTGCCGGCGGCTTGGACCTGGCCGACCAGCACGTCCTGGACATCGCCATGCCCTTGTTCGAGACCTACGACATGCAGCATGGCGTGGAAATCCTCGTCGAGCATGGAGCCCGGAAGCTTGGCTCGCTGACGAAATTCACCGGCAAGTAATCAGCGGCCAGCAATCAGCGGGCTGCCGAACGGCGGAATTCCCCGTGGTCGTGGACAGGAACGGCGGCACCCCGCCCTTCCACGAAACCCATGTTCCGACGCTCCGCGTTTTCCCGTGAAATGTTGCGTATGGAAGCAGGGAAACCGCGGGAATTCCGCGACCGCATTTCTACAAATCACCACCGCCGGCCTACCGGACGGCCCGCGCCATGATGGATCGATGCCGGTCATCGTCCGCAGCCCGCAGGCAGGAAAAGAGGAAAAATCATGGACTTCAAGAGCTACACCACGATCGGCTTCGAGCGTCGCGGAAGGATCCTCACGATCATCCTCAATCGCCCGCAGCGCATGAACGCCGTCGACGGCGTCATGCATGCCGAACTCTCGCGCGTTTTTTCCGATGCCGCGCTCGACAAGGATTCCGACGTCATCGTCCTGACCGGGACCGGCCGCGCCTTCTCGGCAGGCGGCGACTTCGATTGGCTTCACGCCATGATCGAGGATCCCGAGGAATACAACAAGGCGGGGGCCGACGCGAAGCGCATCATCTTTTCCCTGCTCGACTGCGAGAAGCCGATCCTCGCGAAGGTCAATGGACCGGCGGCCGGGCTGGGGGCGACGCTGGCCCTGTTCTGCGACGTGATCTTCGCGAAGGAAAGCGCGTCGATCGGCGATCCGCATGTCAGCGCCGGGTTTGTGGCCGGCGACGGTGGTGCGGTGATCTGGCCCCAGCTCGTCGGATACGCCCGGGCCAAGGAGTATCTGATGACCGGCACGATGATCCCCGCGCCCGAGGCCGCGCGCATGGGCCTGATCAACCATGCCGTGAAGGACGAGGAACTCGACGCCCGGGTCGACGCCTTCGCCGATCAGTTGAGCCAGGGGGCGCTGCAGGCGATCCGTTGGACGAAGGTTGCGGTCAATATCGGCCTGAAGCAACTCGCCTCCTCCATCCTCGATGCGAGCTTGGCCTACGAGCTGCTGACGAACTACTCCGCCGATCACCGTGAGGCCGTCGACGCGTTCCGCAGCAAACGCAAGCCCGTCTTCTCCCGTGGCGCCGTGTCATGAGCGATCCGTCCCTTTCCGCAACGGCGCAGCGCCGTCTGCCCGACGATATCACCCGCCGGACGGTGATCGACGTGGTCCGGGACAACGCCCGGCGGACGCCCGGGAAGCTGGCGCTGGTAGCACCTTCCGCCTTCGGTGGCGACGGACGCCTGACCTGGTCCGAGCTGGAGCGGACGGTCGACCGCATGGCGGCGTCGCTGCAGGCCTGGGGGGTGACGGCCGGCGACCGCATCGCGCTCGTGCTGGGCAACACCGCCGGCTATGAATTGATCCTGACGCAGCTCGCCGGCCTGCGCCTGGGGGCGGCCGTCCTGTTCCTCCACGCCAGCCTGAAGAGCGAGGAGCTGGCCTATTCCCTGACCCTGACGGAATGCCGCATCGTCGTGGCGGGCAGGGACGCCGCGGCACGGATCCATGCGGCGCTGCCGGTCCCTTCCCTCGTCCTGGAAACCGAGGCGGTCGTGCCGGCCCCGCATGTCGCGTGGAGCGCCTTTTTCGCGGAAGGGCCGGCGGCCGATCATCGCCTGCCGCCGGACCCCGCGGAAGACGCGGTGGCGCACGTCATCATGACGTCCGGCACCACGGGACGGCCGAAAGCCGTCCTTCTCACCCACGCCAACGCCGTGGCCGGCGGCACCGCGATGGCGCGCGGATGGGGGTTGCAGGCGTCGGACATCGTTCAGACGCCCTTGCCGCTGACCGCCAGCGCCGGCTGTCATGTCGCCCTGATGGGCACATTCTGCGCCGGCGCGACGCTGGTCGTCGATCCCCCCTTCGAGGCCGAGACCAGTTTCGCCCGGCTGAAGGCGGAGCGTTCGACCGTGCTGGTCGTCGTCCCGTCCATCGTGATCTTCATGCTCGACCAGTTCGATCCCGCCCGCCACGCCGCGGCGACCTTGCGGCTGATCGCCTACGGCGCGGCCCCGATGACGGCCGCGACCATCGAACGGGCCGCCGGCGTGTTCCCGGACGTCGAACTGCGGCAAATCTATTCGATGACCGAATCCGGCACCGTCGGCGCCTATCTGTCGTCGGAATTCACCATCCGGAAGCTCGGTTCCGTCGGGCGTCCCGTCCTTTGCGAGATGCGCGTGGTCGACGAATCCGATCGTGACCTGCCGGCTGGCGAGGTCGGCGAGATCCTGATCCGCGGACCGGGGGTGATGCGCGGCTACTACAAGGACGAGGACGCCACGGCACGGGCGCTGGCCGGCGGCTGGCTGCACACCGGCGATCTCGGCCGCGTCGATGCCGACGGCTTCTTCTACGTCGTGGACCGCAAGAAGGACATCATCATCCGGGGCGGCACGAATATCAGCTCGGTCGACGTCGAAAACGCCCTGCTTCAGCATCCCGCCGTCCTGCAGGCCGGCGTCGTCGGGGTTCCGCATCCGAAGCTGGGGGAGGACGTGTTCGCGTTCATCGTTCTTCGCAAGGGGCAGGTCGTCGACGCCGAGACCCTGATCGAGCACTGCAGGGATCGCATCGCCGATTACAAGGTGCCGCGCCGGATGGCCTTTCTGCCGGACCTGCCGCGGAATCCGGCCGGCAAGATTCTCAAGCGGCAATTGCGGCTGGATGCGCTGGCGTTGCTGTCCGACACCGCGCCGCCGCCCGTCGCCTGACGGCGTCGGGTCGTTCATGAACCCAGGATGCCGCCGTGCTCACGAAGAAATAACCGAAGGGAGAGGAACCATGGTCCGCGGACTTATGCGTTTGGCCGGTCTGCTGTGCGCAACGATCGTAACCTCGGTCAACGCCGCGGGTTTGAGCGACGATGCCGTGCGGATCGGGGTATTGACCGACATGTCCGGGCCCTACGCGGATCTCGGCGGCCGGGGTTCCGTCAAGGCCGCGGAGATGGCGGTCGCCGATTTCGGGGGGACGGTGACGGGCAAGCCTGTCCAGCTTCTCGTGGCGGACCACCAGAACAAGCCGGACGTCGCATCGAGCATCGTCCGCGAATGGATCGACCAGCGCGGCCTCGACATGGTGGTCGATGCGCTGGGGTCGCCGGTCGGGCTGGCCGTGGCGAAGATCGTGGCGGATCGAAAGCGCATCATGATCAATACCGGCGCCGTGACCGCACGCCTGACGAACGAGGACTGCACGGCCTACACGATCCATTATGTCTTCGATTCCGTCATGTTTTCAAACGGCACCGCGCGTGCGCTGCTCGAACGGGGAATGCGGAGCTGGTATTTCCTGGCAGCGGACAACGCGTTCGGCGCGTCCCTGGAAGCCGATGTGACCAAGGTCGTCCGCGAAGGCGGCGGTTCGGTCGTCGGGCACACGCTGCACCCCGTGAACACCCCGGATTTCTCCAGCTTCCTGGTGCAGGCGCAGTCTTCCGGAGCCCAGATCGTGGCCTTGGCGAACGCCGGCCAGGACACCATCAACAGCATCAAGACCGCGGCCGAATTCGGGATGCTCGACGGGAAGCAGAAATTTGCCGGGCTCTTCGTTCTGATCAACGACATCCATGCGCTCGCTCCGGCGGTGGCCCAGGGGCTGGTCGTGACCGATCCCTGGTATTGGGACCTGAACGATGCCACGCGGGCTTTCGCACGGCGCTTCTACGGCGACGTCAAGACGATGCCGAATTCGGCGCAGGCCGGAATCTACTCGGCCGTCACGAATTATCTGAAGGCGATCGAGAAAGCCGGAACGGATGATGCCGACAGCGTGATGAAGACTCTCAAGTCGACGGAAATCAACGATCTGTTTGCCACCCATGGCTACATCCGGGAAGACGGCCGGATGATCCACGACGTCAGCCTCATGGAGGTGAAGAAACCGTCGGAGGTCAAGTATCCTTGGGATTACCTGAAGTTTCTGGCGACGGTCAAGGGTGAGGACGCGTTCCTGCCTCTTGCCAAATCCGTCTGCCCGCTCGTCAAAAAATGATGCCCCGCCGCATCGGCGGAACGTTCAACCTTCCTTGAGGAAACGGATGATGGCCAAGCCCGATATCGTCCTCTGCGCTCCGGTCCGTACCGCGATCGGTGCCTACAACGGCTCCCTGAAGGGGATTCCGGCTCCAGAACTCGGCGCGGCGGTCGTTCGCGAAACGGTGCGGCGGTCGGGCCTCGACGGATCCCGGATCGACGGCGTCGTCCTGGGCAACGTCGTTCAGGCCGGCAACCGCATGAACCCGGCGCGCCAGGCGGGGATCGCCGGCGGGTTGCCGGTGTCCGTCCCGGCGATCACCATCAACCGGGTCTGTGGTTCCGGTGCGCAAGCGATCGCGTTGGCGGCGCAGGAGATCGCGCTTGAGCAGTCGAAGGCGGTCGTGGCCGGCGGCATGGAGAATATGGACCGCGCCCCCTATCTGCTGGACGGTGGCCGATGGGGCTACCGGATGGGCGGCGCGGAAATCCACGACAGCATGCTGCGCGATGGGCTGGTCGATGCCTTTTCGGGCGAGCATTCCGGCTGGCACACCGAGGATCTCGTCAAGGAGCTTCAGCTTTCCCGGGATTCCCAGGACCGGTGGGCGGCACGGTCCCAGCAATGTTTCGCCGCCGTCCAGGCCTCCGGTGCCTTCGACCCGGAGATCGTCGGCGTTCCGGTCAAGGTGGGAAAGGGCAAGGAATTGTTCCTGCGGGACGAGGCGCCGCGCCCCGATACGACCCTGGCGGTCCTCGCCGGTCTCCGCCCCGCCTTCCGGCCCGATGGGACGATCACGGCGGGCAATGCCCCGGGGCTCAACAGCGGTGCGGCGGCGATGGTCGTGACGAGCCGGGCCTTCGCCGAGAGCGAAGGGCTGGAACCGTTCGGGCGGCTGGTGTCCTATGCGGTGGCGGCGGTCGAGCCCGGCATGTTCGGGCTGGGGCCGGTTCCGGCGGTGCAGAAGGCGCTGGACCGGGCGGGCTGGGGCCTGAACCAGGTCGAACGGTTCGAAATCAACGAGGCCTTCGCCGCGGTTCCCCTGGCGGTTTCGAAGAGACTGGGAATTCCCGAAGACATCATCAATGTCGAAGGTGGTGCCATCGCGCACGGGCACCCGATCGGGGCGACGGGTGCGGTGCTGACCACCCGTCTGCTGCACGCGCTGCGAAGAGGTGGCATCCGGCGCGGTGTCGTGACGCTCTGCATCGGGGGCGGGCAGGGCATCGCCCTGGTTCTCGAGGCTCTGTGAAAACTCTCTGAAACTTCTCCCCTGGGGAGGGCCGCAAGGCTCTCCCCCCTTTTTGAACGTCTCGCTCGGCATTGCTGCCGGTGTCCAGCGATGCCGGCCACGCCGTTATCCGGCTCGGCATCCGGCTTGGCATCCGGTCGGGCGCGATTGTCGTCGCAGTTTTCTTTTCGGGTGTCTCGTCATCGGATTTGCTTGGTAGATTGGGAAAACAAGTCTTCCCTCAGGAGACGATCGACCCTACGGAGCAGGGCGGCAGGCGATGGACTGGGATCTTTACCGATATTTCATCGCCGTCGCCCAGACCGGAAGTTTGTCGGCTGCCGCGGCCCGCATCAAGGTCAGCCAGCCGACCGTCGGCCGGAAGATCTCGGAACTTGAGGGTCTTCTTGGCTATCCGCTTTTTTTACGCTCCCCCCGCGGTCTCTTGCTGACACAGGAGGGGCAAAGGATATTTGCCTGCGTTCACAAAATGGAGTTCGTGGAAAATGAGCTCAACCACATAATCAACCAATACAATGCGAACGATGCCGGCGTCGTTCATCTCTCGGCCAGTGAAGGTGTCAGCATGCATTGGGTCATGCGCTGGATACCAGGCTTCCTGGACAGCAACCGGAATATCCATATTACCCTTAATGTCAGCAACAGCTTCGTCGACTTCACCCGGGGGGGAAGCGATATCGCCCTGCGCGCCGGTGAGAAAGGGCCGAATAACCTGTATTCCCGGAAAATAGCGGACATGAAATTCGGGTTGTACGCTTCCAAGGATTATTTTGATCGTCATTCGTATCCTGAAACTTTGGAAGAGCTGTACAGCCATCGGGTGGTCGGTGCCATCGGGAATCTGATCTCATTCCTGCCCGCGGATTGGATGCAGTCCCTGTCGAAGGGATGCGCCGCGCCCTTCTCGTCGAACAGCTTGATCTCCAATCTGATCGCGGCCGAACAGGGGATCGGCATTTCCCTGGTCGCTTGCATCGTTGCGCAACGGTCTTCCGGCTTGCGGCGCGTTCTGCATGGCTTGGACACGCCGTCCTTGCCGCTTTGGATCATGACCCACCCGGATACGCGGAAGCTCGACCGGGTAAAAAAGCTTACCCAGTTTATCGCCGCCCAGGCGCGGCATGACGCCGCGGCCTTCGCCGGGTTGGAATAACCCGATACGCTATCGTTTGCGATGTCACGGGCCCTATCCGGCGAGCAGCGTGTTGAGGGCATCGCCGAGCTGGCGGGCGGTGACCGGCTTGTGCACGACGCGGAAGCCGTGCTTCGCCGCCTCTTTCTGGACCGCCGTTCCGATCTCGCCGGTCAGGATGATGCCCGGCAGGTCGGCGCCGCAAGTCTCGCGGATCCGCAGGATGACGTCGGTTCCGGACTGGCCTTCCCGCAGGCGATAGTCGGCCAGCACGACGTCCGGCCGCCGTCCGTGTTCGCACAGGCCGGCAAGCGCCTGGTCGGCCGATCCGGCCGCCAGCACTTCGTAGCCCCAGGCCTCGAAGGTCGCGCTCAACCCCAGCAGCACGATGGCGTCGTCGTCCACCAGCACCGCGAAGCGGCCGTTTCCCACCACCTCGGTGACCGGTTCGGGTGCCCGGGCGGCGGCGGTCCCGCCGAGCGGCACCTCGATGCTGAACACCGAACCCTTGCCCGGGGTGGAGTGGACATCGACCGGGTGACCGAGCAGCTTCGACAGGCGCTGGACGATGGCCAATCCCAGGCCGAGGCCGCGGTTGCGGTCGCGTTCGGGGTTGCCGACCTGATGGAACTCCTCCCAGATCCATTCCAGATGTTCGGCCGGGATCCCGATCCCGGTATCATGGACCTCGATCCGCAGATGCGTCTCCATCGGGTGGCATTCGATGGCGATCCGCCCGGCTTCGGTGTAGCGCAGCGCGTTCTCGACGAGGTTGCGCACCATGCGGCCCAGCAGCGTGCGGTCGCTGCGGACCATGGCGGTGCAGCCCGCGGCCTGGAAGCGGATGTGCTTGGCCGCCGCGATCGGCGCATAGGCGGTGCCGATCTGCCCGATGATCGCCTGCAGGGCGAAATCCTTGATCGCCGGCCTGACCACGCCGGCGTCGAGCTGGGAGATGTCGAGCAGGCTGTCCAGCAGCTCGCGCAGGGCATCCAGGCCGCGGCCGAGATGCTTCAGCGCCTCGGTCCCCTTCGCCGCGACGTGCGGCTTCAGGACATCGAGGAACAGGAGAAGCGACTGCAGGGGTTGGCGCAGGTCGTGCGACGCCGCGGCGAGGAATTTGGACTTGGACAGGTTGGCCTGTTCCGCCGCCTCCTTGGCGAGACGCAGCGCCTCCTCGATCCGCTTGCGTTCGGTCATGTCGCTGGCTGCCCCGAACCACTCGCGGATCCGTCCGTCGGCGGCCAGCAGCGGGATGGCGCGGGACAGCGTCCAGCCCAGGCTGCCGTCCGCACGGCGGACGCGGTGTTCCAGTTCGAAGATTCCCTTCAACCGGATCGCCTCGTGGATCGCCCGCCGGACACGCGGCTGGTCGTCGGGGGGGATGTAGTCGGCCATCCAGCCGGCGTTCGGCATCGCGGTGTCGCAGAGGAAGCCGTGCCCGTCGAGCTGGCGCATCTCGGCCCAGTCCGGGCTCATGCGGTAGACGATGTGGGCGGATGCGTGGACCAGGGCCCGCAGCCGCTCCTCGCTTTCCCGCAAGGCCGCCTCGGTCCGCTTGCGGGCGGTGATGTCGTCGAAGAAGATCGCGACCCGGTGCCGTTCGGGATCGATCCGGAAGGCGGACACCGCATACCAGCGGCCCAGGGCGGCGGCCTCATGTTCGAAGCGTTCCGGCTGGCCGCTCCGCGCGATCCGGCCGTAGATGGCGAACCAATGCTCCTCATGGTCCGGGCGCATCGTGCGCATGCTCCGTCCGATCACGTCCTGCAGGCCCGTCTGCACCTCGAAGGCCGGATTCACCTCGGCGAAGACATAGTCGATCGGCCGGTTCTGCGTGTCGAAGACGACGTCCACCATGCAGAATCCCTGGTCGAGCGCTTGAAGCAGGGAGCGGTAGCAGGTTTCGTTCGCCTCCGGATCGGCTTCGGACGACGCGTGTTCAGGGACGGTGGGGGTGGTGGCCGGGGTGGCGGCGACCGCGCTGTGCAGGACCAGGACGGCGCTCACCAAGCCGTCTTCGCCGCGGATGGGCGTGAAGCTGACGTCGAACCGGACCTCTACGCCTGTCGAAGCGTCCAGCGGCGGGCAGGACACGCCTTCGACCGTCACGGTGTCGCCGGCGAAGGCCCGGTCGAGCGCCGGCGCGATGATGCCCCCTACTCCGGCCCCGGCCTCGGCCAAGGCGGTCCGCATGTCGTGGCCGAGCGCGTCGGGGTGCGCGGCCCCGATCAGCCGCGCATAGGCGTCGTTGTAGATCAGCGTGCAAGCGGGGCCGATGGCGATCGCCGCGGGAAAGCCCTGGGCCAGAACCAGTTGAACCGCCGCCCGAAGGCTCCGCGGCCAGCTTTCGCTGGGGCCGATGGGGGTGCCGGACCAGTCCTGCGCCCGCACCCGTTCCCCCAGGGCGCCGCCGCCGGTCGGCCAGGCGCCTTCCCTCGTCGGGCCGGCCCCGGTCGTCATGGCGATCGCGCGGACAAGCCGCGCCGGCGGTCCGGCCGCGTCCGGAGGACGTCGTCCGGTGCTGGGCGGTTGCGTTCCGAGGTTGGCGGGTTGCTCCGGTTGATGCATCCGGACATGGTGCGCCCGGGCAGGGGCCTATCGCAACGAAACAAAAGTTAGTCTTACATTGTGTATCGGAGAAAGTCTGCAAGTAGGACAGCTATAGCCCATCGGTTTCCGGTAAGATTTCCGTCCGATCGGGCCTGGCGTGCATTCACTCCCCCAAGAGATCTTTTAAGACAATGCAACCAGAGCTTGGGGTTTCCTTCGTTCGAAAACGGGTTTTCGATAGACGCGGCCCTGGTTTTTCTCTCGGAAAGCCGCAGTGGGCGGGCAGGATGTCTTGTGCTGAAGCCGGGCCTCCAGCCATGAAGAGGCCGTCTCCGGGACACGCTTCCACGGGGCATCGTGCCGCGCCGATAGCGCGTCGGCTTGCCGGTTTACCGCTCGGCCAGTGCCAGCTTGGCGCCAAGCCCGACGAAGGCGGCGGCGAAGGTCCGGCGCATCCAGGCGAGGACGCGCGGGCGGGAGATCACATGGTTCCGGACCGCGGCGGCGGCGATGCCGTAGCCGGCGAAGACGACGAAGGTCATCAGCATGAAGGCGAGGCTCAGTTCGATCATCGTCGCCAGCGGGCTGGCCTCGCCGATGCCGACGAACTGGGGCAGGAAGGCGAAAAAGAAGATCGACAGTTTCGGGTTCAGGACGTTGACGAGGATGGCGGACAGCACGACCTGCGCGTCCGACCGCGGCGTGCCGCCGCTCTCGACCGTCAGCGCGCCCTGCTCCTTCAGCGTCATCCAGGCCATGGAGAGGAGATAGGCCACGCCGGCGTATTTCAGCAGTTGGAAGGCGGTCGCGCTCGTGTGCAGAAGGGCGGCAAGGCCGGTGACCGCGGCGAGCATGTGCGGGACGATGCCCAGCGTGCACCCGAAAGCGGCGACCACGCTCGCCCGTGCGCCGCGCGACAGGCCGGCGGCCAGCGTCAGCAGGACGCCGGTCCCCGGCGAGGCGACGACGATCAGCGCGGTGATCAGGAACTCGATGCTCATGCGGTGCGCTTTCCCAGGGGTGGAGGATGTCCCGGCTCCGCCAGGAAGCGGGCGCGCAGTTCCTCATCGTAATAGCGCCCGTCGATCTTGAGTGCGTGGCGTTCCAGGCCATAGGGCAGGAAGCCCATGCGGTCGTAGAGGCGGCCGGCCGGCCGGTTGTCGGCCGCCACGGTCAACTGCAGGATTTCCACCTCGTGGCGGGCATGCTCGATCACGGTCCCGATCAGCGCCCGGGCGACGCCGTGGCCGCGCCAGGCCTCCCGGACATAGAGCCCCCACAGCATGCCCTTGTGCTTCTGCTTGGCGGCGTCGTGGACGAAGAAGCCGACGCTTCCGACGATGCCGCCGCCCTGGCCGTCTTCCTGGAAAGCCCCCCAGATCGGCCACCGGGTCATGCGGTCGACGAAGAAGCGGAGCGGTTGCGCCGCTTCCTGCTCCAGGGAGGCGCCGAACGCCTCGGGATGGCGCTTCAGCCCTTCCAGGCGCAAGGTCCGCCACGCTTCGGCATCGCTTTCCGACAGGCGACGGATGGTGGCCGCCAAGGTCATGGGTCCGTCACGGGTCCGATCGGTTTCGTCACGGCCCACTGTGCCAGAGCCGATCGGGATGCTCATCTGCCTTTTTGGATGGGGGCTACCGGCAGGTCCAGTTGCCGGGGTCGGCCCAGTTGCCGTTCGGGTCCTTCCGGACGGTGCGTTGCGGGAAGCGGCAGATGCCGCGCTGCCAGGTGGGAGTGCTGCTCTTGGGGGCGAAGGCGGTCATCGTCAGCACGTCCGGCGCCTGGCCCTGTTCGACCCAATGTTCCAGAGCGGTCAGCGGATCGATGCTCCGTTCGTCGACGCCGGGGCCGAAGCCGGTCTCCTCGCCGGTGCGCTGGACGCCGCAATGGTCGAGGCCCGGGATCATGAACAGCCGGAGGACGTCGTCCAGCCCCTCCGCGCCGCCCAGCGTCTTGCGGACCGCCTCGTAATACTCGACCGTCTTGTAGGGCGTCACCAGCGGATCGGCCCAGCCGTGGTACATCACCATCCGGCCGCCGGCCTTGCGGAAGGCCGACAGGTCGGGATCGTCGGCGTTGAGCAGGGCCGCCGACGCCGCCATCCGCGCCGGGTCGCGGTCGAAGCGGAAATCCTCCACCCGGTAGGTCGGGCCGGCATCGGGCACGAAGGCCAGATAGCGCAGGAAGTCGGTGGCGATCGGCTCGACGAAGCCGTTGGGGAACGCCGCCTGGAAATTGGGCGAACCGGTGAGCCACAGGCCCCAGTAGGGCTCCGACCCCTCCGGCACGCCGCCGGGGTAGAGCGCGCGGCCCAGCGTGTCGCGCGCACCCTGGCGCCATAGCGCGATCACCCGCTGGTCCTGTTCGGTCAGGCAGACGGCGCCCGGGGTGATGCCGCAGGATTGGGTGCGCAGGTCGGCCCTGCACAGGCGCGGGTCGGCGATGACGCCGTCGGCGGCGCCGTCCAGCGCGTCGCACTGCTCCAGGGTGGCGGTGTAGAGCTGCTGGACCTTGGCGACGGTGCCGGCGGTCAGCACCTTGCGGCCCTGGCCGTCGGTGTTGGTGCGCAACAGCCAGGCGAAGGCGGTGCCGACCAGTCCCGGATAGTCCAGCGCCGGCGCGCCGGCGACGATGCCGTTGAATTCCTGCGGATACTTCAGGGCCGCCTTGACCGCCATCCGGCCGCCGGTCGAACAGCCGGCGAAATAGGACTTGGCCTGCGGCTTCTCGTAGAACGCCTTGACCAGGGCCTTGCCGACGCGGGCCGTCTCGCCGATGCTGCGGTAGGCGAAATCCTCCTCGGCCGCCGGGTTGTCGTAGGCCCAGCGCCCGTCGACGTTGCTGCCGGTGTGGCCGGTATCGCTGGTCGCCGTGGCGTAGCCGCGGGCCTGCCCCGGCAGGCTGGAGTTGAACAGGTGCGGGTAGTCGGCCAGCACGTCGCCGCACAGGCCGCCGCAGCCCGATTGGAAGAACCGCCCGTTCCAGGCATCGTCGACCGGCAGGCGCACCTCGACATGGGTCGCCGGGCGGATCACCGCGCGCACCCGGCAATAGGCGGGGATCGGCAGGGGCTGGCCCGCCGCCGTGGCGGTCGAGCCGTCGACCACCATCGCCGACAGCAGATCCGTGCCGGACAGCGACAGCGCCGTCAGCCCGGCGCAACGGGCGGCGAAGGTTGTGGCGGCGGG
>FTCT01003696.1_pt1 | contig 14385 bp, 12 predicted proteins | sample 1658881 | NCBI WGS metagenome assembly FTCT01 (sample SAMEA3914864, study PRJEB12502) | metagenome | biome: forest; material: soil | place: USA | collected 2012-03-12 | depth 0.3 m | reverse complement strand
TCAAGGAAGCGGTCTTCCCGTTCGCCCGCTTCGCCGGCGTCGACACGGTGCTGGGCCCGGAAATGCGCTCGACCGGCGAGGTCATGGGCCTGGACTGGAAGCGTGACGGCGAGGCCGACATGGCCCCCGCCTTCGCCCGCGCCTTCGCCAAGAGCCAGCTGGGCGGCGGCGTGAAGCTGCCGACCAAGGGCGCGGCCTTCGTCTCGGTCAAGGAAAGCGACAAGCCCTGGATCGTCGAGCCGGTGCGCCTGCTGCAGCAGGCCGGCTTCACGGTGATCTCGACCGAGGGCACCCAGGCCTATCTGGCCACGCAGGGCCTCAAGGTCGAATACGTCAAGAAGGTCCTGGAAGGCCGTCCGCACATCGTCGACCTGATGAAGAACGGCGGCGTCCAGCTGGTGTTCAACACCACCGAAGGCAAGCAGGCCTTGGAGGACAGCTTCGACATCCGCCGCACGGCGCTGATGATGAAGGTGCCGTACTACACCACGTCGGCCGGCGCCCTGGCCGCCGCCCAGGCCATCGCCGGCGCCCCGGCCGAGGCGCTGGATGTGCGTCCGCTGCAGAGCTACGCCTAAGACCCATCGGCGGCTCTTTACCAAGAGCCGCCGATCCAACCTTGGCGACCTTTTCGGCTTTATCGCCTTTTGGTTGCCTATCCGCCTGTGCTGATCTAGCCTTCTTCCCCGGGGGCGGCGCGAGTGCGCGATCGCCAGACGCTTTTCAGTTTGCTTTGCATGAGAAACGACGCGCTGCGGCGCGACCGGGGGATTTTCCATGTCCGCAACCGATCAGCTGCTGCTGACCTATGCCGCTCAAGCCCTGAACATCGAGGACGAGGTCAAGGCGCTTCGGACCTTGGAGGCGATGGTCGGCGAGGGTGCCGCCTTGATCGCCGAGGTGCGAAAAACCTATCCGACGGTGAGCAGCGTCGCGGATGTGCTGGACAAGGTGTCGGCCGATCTGGGCGATCCGGTCATTGCGGCGGCTTTCTCCACGATCGGTCTGGGCACGCCCTATGGCGATCTGGTCAAGGCGCTGACCAAGGTGCGGGCCGTGCTGGGATCCGTGCCGGACAAGTACAAGAAGCTGTTGTCGCCGCTGTCGGCGTTCGACGCGGCCGACGGCGCGGTGGCGTGGACGCTCTCGGGCGCGGCGCCCCTGCCGGCCAGCGGCGTTCCGGGCCGTTACGCCCTGGACCTGACGGGCAAGGCGGCGCTGACCTTCGATGCAGGCGCCCAGCTGACGCCTCCGGCCCCGGCCAAGCTGCTGAAGCTGGACGCGGGCGGCGAGATCAAGGCCGACGCCAAGTTCTCAATTCCCTACGCTTTCGGCGCGCTGCAGGCCGGGGCCGGCGGTTCGGCCCATGCGGACCTGGCCTATTATTTTTCCGCCCCCCGGACGGAGCTCTATGCCCTGGCGGTGGCCGAGCGTCTGAAAGACCTGCCTGATCCCTTCGACCTCGCCTCCGTGTGGGCGGCCTTCGCGGGGGATCCCACGTTGGAGGCGGTGACCTATGCGCTGGGCGGGGCGGTCAATGGCTCGCTGCAGGTGAGCTTCGCGGATTCGCGGGCCATCGGGACGGGCGACGTCAAGCTCGATACGGGCCTGACGGTCGGCGTGTCGGCCAGCCTGAAGACCGAATATGCGCTGGTCCTGCGGCGCGCCAAGGCCGACGACGGATCCGCGGCCATCCATGTCAAGCTGTCGCGAGACCGGGTCGACGAAGAGAGCTTCAACGCGGCCCTGCAACTGCAAGCGGATGTGTCGGCCCTGACCCAGCCGGTCATCGACGCGGTCAAGCGCGCCGCCGCGGCCTGGGACGCCGCGCTGGACGACATCAAGCCCTACCTTTCGCCCGGCACGCTGCTGCGGCAGAAGATCGACGAGACCCTGAGCGCGGGCGTGTCCGGCCTGATCGGCGACCTGACCCTGCGCAAGGCCGCCCTGGCGGATCTGCAGACCGCCCTGGGCCTGAGCGCGGACGCGGGGTCCAGCCTCGAGGACTGGCTCAAGAAGCAGATCGCCGACGCCATCGACCGCGGCTCAGTGCTGGTCAATGGCAAGGCCGACCAGGCGATCGACGGGGTGCTGGGCAAGCTGGCGATCGCCCTGCCGCAACTGGCCAAGGCGGCGGGCCAGGCGCCGGCGGACAAGCTGAAGGCGCTGGTCCAGAAACAGCTGGGCGAACTGGAGACGGCGTTCAGCAACAAGGTGCTGGGCCTGATCGCCAAGCCCGGCCAGGACTTCGCCAACGCCCTGAAGGCCGCAGGCGTCCAGGCCGCGAGCGCCGCGGCCAGCCTCGACGACAAGCTCAAGCCGGTGCGGGACCTGCTGGCGCACTACGACGCCCGCCTGCACCAGATCCTCGACGCCGCCGATGCGGCCGCCAAGAAGAAGCTCTCCGCTCGCCTGTTCCAGGAAACGACCGCCAACAATCAGACAGACATCGAGATCGAGGGCCTATTCACCAGCAGCGACGCCGGGAAAGCGTTGAACGCCCTGATCCGAGGCGCGCCGCAGGATCTGGCCGATCTCATCATTCATCCAGGGGCCATCCCCGGCTTCAAGCTCATCGCGGGCGGCTCTAGCCTGACCGAGTTTGGCCAGTTCCACCATCAGTCGGGCCTGGAGGTCGTGTTCTTCGACCTCAACCTGACGGCCGGGACGGTGGTCGACATCGAGTCAAAGGTGGTGCTGGACGGTCAGGGCGACATCCATCTGGACACCAAGGCCGCGCTGACCAAGAAGCTCTGGACCCCTTGGAACAAGCGCGAGGTCAGCGCCGTCGACGCCTACCGGGTCCTGCAGGCCGCCGCGACGGCCGGTCAGGGCGCGAACCAACCGCTAGTGTTGGAACTGGGGGTTGGCGCGGTCTATTCCGACGAGGACCTGACCTGGGACAATGTCGCCGCCTTCATCCAGTGCCTGGGGCGGGCGGGGCTGGTCGGCAATGCCGACGCTCTTTCGGCCGCGGCCAGCGCCACCTTCACGCGGTGGGGCGGCAACAGCCTGCCGGGCGATCTTTCCGCGACCTTGCGACTGGACCGGACCGCCGTCGAGACCTTGATCAGGCTGGACAAGCGCAAGGACGGATCGCTGAGCGACGCGGCTCAACTGGAGATCATCCACGCGGGCCTCGACGCCCTGGTGGCGATGAAAGCGATCAACCTGCCGAAGTACGCGGCGGGCGCAGCGTTGATCAGGGAGCGCTATGTCAACAAGCCCGCGCCGACTGATCTTTATGTGGTGACCCGAACCTACTGGGATCAGATCGGTTGGATTGACAAGCTGAAGGACGATTATCCGGCCGCGCCGGGTGATCTTTCGCTGAACCTCTCGGGCGACAGCGAGACCCAGTACTATTACTTCTACAATCTCGGCCTGATCGTCCGTCGCCTGGTCACGCTGATCGACGCCATCGGCGACATCTACGAGTCGCGGGCGGGGGTGGCGGGGCAGGCCGGGACCTGGTCGCAGGCGAACTATAACGGCGCTCAAGCGCGCATCACCGAGGCGTCCAGCCGCTGGCTGACGGTGCTCAAGGATCTGGTCTCGATCAAGAGCAGCGACCCTACGCCCCGAACCCTGGCCTTCATGCGCGTGCTGGCCAAGCTCGCGGGCGGCGCAACAGTCGAGCTGACCTTGACGCATCGGCCTGAGGGCAAGGCGGCCCAGACCGTCGCGTTCAGCTAAGGTCCCCAGGCCTATTCGGGCGGTCCTCGCCGCTCCCCGTTCACCACGTCGAAGCATCGCCGCCGGCCCAGGGCGCTGCCGCAGAAGCCGGGTTCGAACGTTCCGGCGTGCAGCATGACGTAGGTGTCGCGCTGGCACTGGAACCAGGCGTGCTGGAAGGTCAGGTGGTCGCTCTCCTGGTGGAACACCGGCCGGCGGTCCTCGGTATAGAAGCGCGTCATGCTGGTCAGGCCGCCGAAGCTGCCGCGGCCGTTGACCAGGCCGCAGATCTGGCCCGTCCGCGTGGCCCATACCGCCCCCAGCTCCAGCGGCAGGGTCTGGTGCAGGCGGGTCTTGAGGTTGGCGTGGACCAGCCGCCACTCGTACTCGGCCCGGGGGCGGAAGCGGGCGGCCTCGACCGGGGTGGGCGAGGGCAGGGCGGCGTTGGCGCGCTCGAACTGGAAGAGGTCGCGGGCGGTGAAGGCCATGGCCCCCAGCGTGCCGGCGACGGCGACGGTCGAGATCAGCAGCGGCAGCCACTGCCGCCGCGTCCGCCCGCGCGTTCCGAAATCCCGCACCATGTCCCGGTCCCTCCGCCCGCTTGGGGAGAGCTTGGCGGGGATCTTTGGAATTACAAGTCTAAACTATTTAGATATGTAATTTTTGACGATCCGGGTCCTTCGGCTCGTCGTCCTCGTCGGGCGCGACGCTTTCGGCCGGCGGAGGCGGCGGCGGATCGGGCGGATAGAACGCGCCGAACAGCATCATCATGCCCGCGAGCAGCGCCATCGACGTGCGATCGCGCTTGGCGCGGCGGATGATCCAGACGCCCAGTGGGATCAGCGCCACGGCCAGCGCGATCAGGACCAGGGTGGCGGCAAGCTCTGTCATGCCTTCGGATGTGGGACGCCGGGCGGCGGGCGCAACCTTGGGGCGGTCGCTCGGGCGCCCGCCCGGCGGGGGTGTTCGCGCGCGGGTTCGATGCTATGCAGCGGGCTCGTTCCGGGGGAATCCATGCGTTTTCTGAAGAACCTGACGCGTGAGCAGATCGCTTTCGCCGCAGTGGTCACCATCGTGCCGGTGCTGCTGTGCGGCTTCATGTTCGGCTTCGACATCCCCCTGGCGTCGGCGAAGTTCTGGAGCAATCCCAAGAACGACATGATCGCCATGACGGCGGCCTACGAGGCCTGGGTCCGTCAGCCCTGGACCTTCCCGCTGACCATGGTCTCGGGTCTGCTGCCCAAGCCCGTGTCGATCGTCTTCACCGACAGCATCCCCTGGCTGGCGATCGTCCTGAAGGCCTCGGGCCTGGGGCGGTTCTTCAATCCGCTGGGCGTCTTCCTGATGCTGTCCTATCCGCTGCAGGCCTGGGGCATGGTCGCCCTGCTGCGGTCGCTGGGCGTCAGGAACCGGGTTGCGCTGGTGATCGGCGCGTTCCTGGCGCTGCTGTATCCCACCTGGATCTGCCGGCAGTTCGGCCACATCGCCCTGGCCGGCCACTGGCTGATCCTGTTCTCGCTGGCCCTGTCGGTGTCGTCGGCGCGCTTTGGCCTCAGCGCCAGGCGGATCGGCGGCTTCGCGGCCATGGCGGCCCTGGCCACCGGCATCCATGCCTATCACCTGGTGCCGATCGCCGCCTGTTTCGGCGCGGCGCTGCTGGCCGAGCTGGTCCAGCGTCGCCTGGACGCCTGGAAGCGCGTGCCGATCGCCGCCATCGCGGTCCTGACCGCCGTGGCGATCCCGGCGCTGCTGCTGGGCTATGGCGAGGGTTCGGGGTCCACCGGCGGCGCGGGCGCCATCGGCTTCTATTCGATGAACACGCTGGGTCCGGTGTGGCCGCAGGCCTCTAACGTGTTCGGCCAGTACTGGACCGGCGGCTGGTACCGCGGGACGCTGGACCCGAACGGCGGCCAGTATTTCGAGGGCTTCCAGTTCATGGGCGTCGGCTCGCTGCTGCTGGTGCTGGTCATGCTGGGCCTGCTGGCCCGCGACCTAGCCGACGGGCGGCGGCCCGAGATCGGCTTCTGGACCCGCTGGACGCCGCTGATCCTGGCCATGCTGGTGCTGACCCTGTGGGCGATCGGCTGGAACGTCTATGTGGGCCCCAAGCTGGTGGCCAGCCTGCCCAAGCCCAGCGGCAAGGTCGCCGAGATCATCGGCGGCTATCGCGCCCACGGCCGCTTCTTCTGGGCGGCCGGCTATCTGATCCTGGCCGTGGCCATCAACTGGGTCAGCCGCCTGCCCAAGCGCTGGGGCCTGGCCCTGCTGGGCCTGGCCCTGGCCGTGCAGGCCTTTGACTCCAGCCCGCTGCGCCAGGGCGTGCGGCACGTGTTCGCCGCGCCCGACGACCTGGACATGCCGGTCGCCTTCGCCCGCAGCCCGGCCATTCGCGGCCGGCCCTGGGTGTTCCGCCCCACCTATTTCTGCAGCCCCAATCCGCTGGACGAGCGGGTGATCAGCCAGATGGCCCTGATCATCGAGCGCACGGGCGGCACGTCGAACACCTTCGCCACCGCGCGCAGCAACGATGCGGCCTGCGAGACGGTGGACCCCGAACTGACGATGGACGCCGCTCCCGGCGACCGCCGCCTGACCGTCGTGCTGGCGAACGACAAGATGGAGGGCGGCGACCTGCAGCCGGTGGCCCAGCGCCACGACTGCTACCGCTTCAAGCGCGGCGTCGTCTGCGGCCGCGACCTTTCCGGCATCCAGGGCCTGGCGCCCGTGCTGCCCGGCGAGCTGGCCGCCCAGCGCGCGCCGATCCAGGCGATCCATCTGGACCAGCCGCCCAAGCCCCAGGCCCTGCTCTCGGGCTGGGCCGATCTGGATCCGGGCGGCAAGGGCATCTGGACGCTGGGCCACAAGGCCCTGTTCGTCCTGGACGCGCCAAAGACCATCGGCCCGAACGGCTTCTATCTGGACATCGCCGCCATCGGCTTCTCGGACGAGCCGGTGCGCCCGCAGCGCGTGACCCTGTATGCCGAGGGCCGCAGGCTGGACACCCAGAACGTCGACACCGGTAACTTCTACACCTACCGCTTCAAGGTGCCGGCCGACGTGGTCAAGCCGGGCCAGCCGATCCGCTTCATGTTCGACCTGCCCGACGCCCGCCACTCGCACGGCGACCCGCGCGAGCTGGGGATCGGGGTGCAGGAAATCCGGGTGGTGCAGTAGGGAAGCGTTTTAGCGCCCCCTCCGTCACGGCGCGTATTCGCGCCGCGCCACCTCCCCCGTTTCACGGGTGAGGAGGAAGTCGCTTCTCCTCACCCGCCTGCGGGGGAGGTGGATCGCTGCGGATACGCAGCGAGACGGAGGGGGCGCTTCCCAGCAGCCCCCTAAACCGCCTCCTCCTGGTGTGCGAACACCCAGAAGTGGCTCAGCAGGAACAGCGTCCCGGTGTAGCTGACCGCCGCCGCGCCCTGCGCCGCGACGTTCCACAAACCTCCATGTGGTAGCACCAGCTTGGCCAGGGTCAGCACGCCCTGGTTCAGGGCGAAGGCGACCGCCACGGCCACGGCATAGCGCACCGGCGTCGAACGCCCCGTCCGCCGCGCCTTGAAGACGAAAAACTTGGAGAGGGCGAAGCTGACGCAGATGCCGACGGCATAGCCGATGGCGTTGGCCAGATGCGGATCCAGGTGCAGGCCCGAATCCAGCGCCACGATGATCGAGAAGCCGACCAGGGTGTTGAAAACGCCCGCCACGCCATAGCGCAGGGCCGAGACCAGGAACGCCCGCCGCTCCGGCGTCAGCAGCGCCGTCACGCGCCGGTCTCGGGTTGTTCGAACCCGTAGCGGTCCATCACCACGTACAGCGGCCGGCCCTTCACCTCCTGATAGATGCGGGCCACGTATTCGCCCAGCGAGCCGATGGCCAGCATCTGCAGGCCAAAGCTCATCAGGATCACCACCATCAGCGAGGGATAGCCGCGCACGTCGGTGCCGAACAGCAGGGTGCGCAGGACGATCCAGCCGGCGAAGGCGACCGCCGTCACCCCGGCGGCCAGGCCGACATAGCTCCACACCCGGATCGGCGCGGTGCTGAACGAGGTGATGCCGTCCAGGGCGAAGTTCCAGAGCTTCCAATAGCGCCACGAGCTGGTCCCGGCCGCGCGCTCGGGGCGGGCGTAGGGGATGGCTACCTGGTTGAAGCCGACCCAGGCGAACAGGCCCTTCATGAAGCGGTTGCGCTCGGGCAGCTGGCGCAGCACCTCGACCACCCGCCTGTCCATCAGCCGGAAGTCGCCGGCGTTGTAGGGCAGGTCGACCTCGGACATCTGGTTGAAGGCCCGGTAGAAGCCCTGGGCGGTCAGGCGCTTGACGAAGGAGTCGGCGCTGCGGTCGACGCGCACGCCATAGGCCACGTCGGCGCCGGCCTCCCAGGCCGTCAGGAACTGGCCGATCAGCTCGGGCGGGTCCTGCAGGTCGACGTCGATCGGCACGATCATGTCGCCGGCCGCGACGTCCAGCCCGGCCGACAGCGCCGTCTCCTTGCCGAAGTTGCGGGCCAGGTTGATCACCTTGATGCGCCCGTTGCGCTGATGGTGCTTCAGCAGCACCGCCAGGGTGTGGTCGCGGCTGCCGTCGTTGACGCAGACGATCTCGTAGTCGACGGCCAGCTTGGCCAGCTCGTCCTCGATCCGCGCGAAGAACAGGTCCAGCACCTCCTGCTCGTTATAGCAGGGGGCCACGATCGACAGGCGCTTGCCGGCGCGCGAGCGGGTGGGAACGGCGGGGGTCACTGGGAACGGAACCATACCGCTGGTTTAGCCGCGTTGGGCGCGGCGGGGGAAGAGGGCTCGGCATTGACGGCGGCCCACCCGCATGGCTCGTTCAGCGCGCCCGCGTTCGGGGCCCGCAGAGAGACATCCCATGGCCAACCTGATCCTCAGCGTCGTCGGCAGCGACCGTCCCGGCCTCACCGAAGCCCTGGCCGCGGCGGTGTTCTCGGCCGGCGGCAACTGGCTGGAGAGCCACCTGTCCCGCCTGGGCGGGCTCTATGTGGGCTCGGTGCTGGTCGGTCTGGACGAAGGCCGCGTCGACGCCCTGCGCGCGGCGGTCAGCGCCGTGGACGCCCAGGGCCTGGAGGTCCGCATCGCCCCGGCGGTCGAGGACGTGGCCGCGGCGGCCGAGGGCGAGGTGGTGGCCTTCTCCCTGGTCGGCCAGGACCGTCCGGGCATCGTCCACCAGGTCACCGGCGTGGTCAGCAACCTGGGCGCCAATATCGAGGCCTTCGAGACCCGGCTCAGCGTCGAGCCGCACTCGGGCGCGCCGCTGTTCCACATGGACGCCCGCCTGCGCCTGCCGCCGACTTTGAAGGCGGATGCGGTGCAGGCGGCGCTGGAGGCGATCTCGGCCGAGATCATGGTGGATGTGTCGCTGAGCGCGGGGTGAGGCCCTAGCACCCCCTCCGTCACGAGGCTGCGCCTCGCGCCACCTCCCCCGTTTCACGGGTGAGGAGGATGTAGCTTCTCCTCCCCCGCTGGCGGGGGAGGTGGATCGGTGCGGATACGCGACGAGACGGAGGGGGCGCTCTGCCTACATCCCCGCCGTCACCGGCCCGCCGTCCTTGATCGCCTTCATGCACACGGTGGTGGTGAACCGCTGCACGCCCGGCAACTGGCTGAGATCCTTGCGCAGCAGGTGATCCAGGTCCCCCACGTCCGCCGCCACGATCCGCAGCAGATAGTCCCCCGCGCCGGCGGTCGAGTGGCAGTCCAGGATCGCCGGGTGGCGCAGCACGGCGGCCTCGAAGGCCTCGTGGCGGCCGAAGTCGATGGTGACCTGGGCGAAGACGGTCAGGCCGCGCCCGACGGCGGCGGGATCGATGCGGGCGTGGTAGCCGGTGATCACCCCCTGCTTCTCTAGCGCCTGCACCCGTGACCAGCAGGGCGACTTCGACAGGCCCACCCGTTCGGCCAGGGCCGCGAACGACACGCGGGCGTCGCTTTCCAGGATCCGGAGGATGGACAGGTCCGTGCGGCTCAGCGCGGTCATCGTTCTGCTCGTGGATAAATATCGAGGACATCGTTCTAGCGCGTTCGGTCGCCGTCGCGCAAAGCGGAACAATGTTCCGCGCCGGGCCGCTTAACGTTCCGCCATGGCTCAAGACATGACCTACGCGCGCTATCTCTCGCTGGACAAGCTGCTGGCGGCCCAGGAGCCGCTGAGCGACCGGCACGACGAACTGCTGTTCATCGTCATCCACCAGACCAAGGAGCTGTGGCTCAAGGAGATCATCCACGAGGTGATGCTGGCCATGCGGCTGATCGCCGGCGGCGATGTCGAGCCGGCCTACAAGGCCCTGGCGCGGGTCTCGCGGATCCAGACGGTGATGACCCTGTCGTGGGACGTGCTGGCCACCATGACGCCGGCCGACTACCTGAGCTTCCGGGGCTCGCTGGGCAGCAGCTCCGGCTTCCAGTCGCACCAGTTCCGCACGCTGGAATACCTGCTGGGCCTCAAGGACCAGAGCTTCCTGAAGTTCCACGAGGAGGGCTCCTCGGCCCTGGGCCAGTTGCAGGCGGCGCTGGATGCGCCCAGCCTCTATGACGTGGCCATCGCCCAGCTGCCGCGCCACGGCCTCAGCGTCCCGGACGCGGCTCTGCATCGCGACTTCAGCCAGCCTTACGTCCCGTCCGAAGCGGTCGAGGCCGCCTGGCTGGAGGTCTATCGCGACCCGCAGCGCTATTGGGAGCTCTATCAGTTGGCCGAGAAGCTGGTCGATCTGGACGACGCCCTGGTCACCTGGCGGCACAAGCACGTGCTGACCGTCGAGCGGATCATCGGCGGCCGGCCGGGCACGGGCGGCACCGACGGGGTCGGCTACCTGGCCAGCACCCTGCGCCGGCGGGCGTTTCCGGAGCTGTGGTCCCTAAGAACAAAGCTATGAGGGCGGACGAAACTCTGATGAGCGCGCGCAAGGACCTGTTCTCGCGGGCGCTGGGCGTTCCGGACCGGCTGCACATGGCCGCCCACAGCCATCACCTGTGGCCGGACGTGACCCTGGACGCCCAGGTCGATGTCTGGCGCGACGCCGCCGTCCTGGCCGACCACAAGTGGGACAAGGTGTTCGGCGAGGTCTATCCGGCGGCTCAAGCGCTGGCGGCCCGCGCGCTGAACCTGCCGGCGTCCGAGACGGTGGTCTTCGCGCCCAACACCCACACGCTGCTCAATGTCCTGCTGTCGGCGGTCGAGCGGCCACACCCGATCCGCGTCCTGTCGACCGACGGCGAGTTCCACTCGTTCCGCCGCCAGGCCGCGCGCTGGGTCGAGGCGGGGTTGGTCGAGCTGACCCTGATCGACAGCGAGGGGCCCGATTTCGCCGAGCGGTTTCTCGCGGCGGCGCGGAGTGGCGGCTTCGACCTGATCTTCGTCAGCCACGTCTTCTTCAAGACCGGCTTCGTCTTCGATCGCGTCTGGGAGCTGGCTGACCTGTCTCGGCCGGAGGGGCCGTGGCTGGTGGTCGATGGCTATCACGGCTTCCGCGCCGTCCCGACGGATCTGGCGGCCGTGGCCGACCGGGTTTTCTACCTGGCCGGCGGCTACAAATACGCCATGGCCGGGGAGGGGGCGGCGTTCCTGCATGCCCCGCCGGGCTTTGGCCCGCGCCCCGTGCAGACCGGCTGGTACGCCGAGTTCGGCGACCTGGAAGGTCCGCCCGGCGGCGTCGGCTACGCCCGCGACGCCGGCCGCTTCCTGGGCGCGACCTTCGACCCGTCAGGCCTCTACCGCTTCGTGGCGGCGGGGCGGATGCTGGAGACGGAGGGGCTGAGCACGGCGGTCGTCGCCGCGCACGTGCGGGCGCTGCAGGGAGCCTTGCTGGAGAAGATCGCAGCGGGCGAGGCGGGGCCTCTGCGGGACGCGGTGGTGCTGAACCCGCCCGGCGATGGCCCTCAAGCGCGCTTCCTGGCGCTACGCCATCCGCGCGCGGCGGCGTGGAAGCATGACCTGGCGGAGAAGGGCGTGGTGGTCGACGTGCGCGACGACGTGCTGCGCGTGGGGCTGTCGATCTATCACGACGCGGGGGATATCGCGGCGTTCTGCGGGGTGTGCAGGGGACTGGCCTGAGCCCACACAAAACATAGTGTCATCCCGGCCGAAGCGCAGCGTAGAGCCGGGACCCAGGGGGTGACGAAGCGCAGCGCCTGCCGCCCCTGGGTCCCGGATAAGCGCTCCGCGCTTTCCGGGATGACACAGGTTTTGGCGGAGGAAGAGAGCTCTCTTAAGCCGCCATCACTTCCAGCGCGCGCAGCATGCTCTGCATCGCCTCGTGGACCGGCTTGCCGTCGCGGGTGTAGTCGCCGGTCTCGAAGATGCGGGTCAGGTCGCTGCGGGCGCGGCTGACGCGGCTCTTGACCGTGCCGACGGCCACGCCGATCACCTCGGCCGCTTCTTCATACGAGAAGCCGCCGGCGCCGATCAGGATCAGGGCTTCACGCTGGCTCTCGGGCAGCATCTGCATGGCCTGGCGCAGGTCGTCCAGGGCGATGGCGCTGTCGAAATTGGTGTTGGCCACCAGGGTGCGTTCGGCGGTCTCCTGGTCCAGGGCGACCGAGCGCCAGCTGCGGCGCTTTTCCGAATAGAACTGGTTGCGCAGGATCATGAAGGTCCAGGCCTTCATGTTGGTGCCCAGCTGGAAGCTGTTGCGGCTGGCCCAGGCCTTGGCCACGGCCTCTTGCGCCAGGTCATCGGCGGCGGTGGCGTCGCCGCACAGCGAACGGGCGAAGGCGCGCAGGTGCGGGATCAGCCCGATCAGCTCACGCTCGAAGGTCTTCTGGTCTTGATGGTCCATGGTGAAGGCCCCGTTCGAAAAACACTCAAGCTCAAAACGAAGCCGGAGGCGTTTGGTTGCAGTGGGGTCGGCGCATTGTCCGAAGACAGCGTGTCGCCTGCGACCATTTCGACCGGGAAACAATCGGCGACATGGCGGTAGGCTTGCTGCGGACCCGGCGTGTCAGCCGAGGAACCCCGTCATGAACAGCGATAGGCCGATCGCGTCCCGAAGCGGGACGGTCGCGGCGCCGGACCGTGCGAACCTCGGCTCGTCCCGTCCCGTTTCGCGCAATCCCGTGCTGGACGGGCTGCGGTTCCTGGCCGCGGCGCTGATCGTGCTCTACCACTACCAGAGCGAGGGGCCGTGGCCGCTGAGCCGGCTGAGTCCTGTGTTCCTGCGCGGCTATCTGGCGACGGACTTCTTCCTCATCCTGTCCGGTTACGTGCTGGGCCGCGCCTATGGCCCCAAGCTGGCCGCCAGGCGGGTGAGCGACGAGCGGTTCCTGTGGCGGCGGATCCTGCGCGTGTGGCCCGCGCACCTGGCGATGCTGGCGGCGTTCGTGATCCTGGTCGCCGTCGTCGCGCCGGCCAATCCGGAGCGGTTCCGGTGGTCGGACCTGCCCGCCCAGGCCCTGCTGGTCCATGCGTGGGGCCTGAACACGGGCGCGGGCTGGAACCTGCCGACCTGGTCGCTCTCGGCGCTGATCGTCTGCTACGCGGCCTTCCCGTCGCTGTGGCGAGGGCTCAGTCGGATCCGGTCGGGCCTGCTGCTGTTCGCGGCCGGCCTGGCCCTGATCTGGGGCGCCGACCAGCTGAGCCGCGCGCTCTTCCACGAGGACCTCTATGACCTGCGGTTCAGCCTGGGCGTCTTCCGAGCCCTGCCGCTGTTCATCTTCGGCGCGGGCGTCGCGCGGATCGGCGAGCTGCGTCGCGCGGGCGAGCGCGGGGCGGCGCTGGTGCTGCTGGCGGCCGGCGCGGCTGTGACGTTGCTGCAGACGGTCGGGCGCTTCGACCTGGTCAGCATGGCCCTGCTGGGCGTCGTGATCGGCGCCGCCGGCGCGATCCGTACGACGCGCGGCGCCCGGATCGCGGGCCAGGCGGCCCAGCTATCCTTTGCCCTCTACATCACCCACATCTTCGTCGCCGCGATCTGGTTCCACGTCACGCGGCTGGCGGTCCAGCGCTTCCACCTCGGCGAAGGCCTGCAATGGGCGGCCTGGGGCTTGTCCCTGCCGGCCGCCTTGGCGACGGCCATGGCGTTCGAACGCTTCGTGGACCGCCCGCTGCAGGCGGTCTGCGCGCGCTATCTCGACCGCGCGCCCGGTCGAGCGGCGATCCTGGCGCCGGAACGGCTGAAACTCACCCCTTTCGGAAAAACCCGTGGATCCGCTCCGCCAGCGCCTGGCTGACGCCTTCGACCTTGACCAAGTCCTCGACGCTGGCCCGGCCGACGCCCTTGGCCGAGCCGAACGCGTGCAGCAGGGCTTTCTTCCGCCCTGGACCCACACCCTCGATTTCGTCCAGCGGGTTCTTCTTCAGGTCCATGGACCGCCGGGTGCGGTGTGCGCCGATGGCGAAGCGGTGGGCCTCGTCGCGCAGGCGCTGCAGGTAGTAGAGCACCGGCGACTTGGGCTCGAGCATGAACGGGGTCTGGCCGGGGATGAAGAAGCGTTCCAGGCCGGCATCGCGGTCGGGACCCTTGGCGACGCCCACGACGGCGATGTCGTCGACGCCCAGGTCGGCCATGATCTCCAGGGCCGCGTCCAGCTGGCCCTTGCCGCCGTCGACCAGGACGAGGTCGGGGCGGTTGGCGTCGTCGCCTTCCTCCTCTTCCTTCACCAGGCGGGCGAAGCGGCGCTTCAGCACCTCCTTCATCATGCCGTAGTCGTCGCCGGGGGTGAGCTCGGTGCTCTTGATGTTGAACTTGCGGTACTGG
>FTCT01000916.1_pt1 | contig 14582 bp, 9 predicted proteins | sample 1658881 | NCBI WGS metagenome assembly FTCT01 (sample SAMEA3914864, study PRJEB12502) | metagenome | biome: forest; material: soil | place: USA | collected 2012-03-12 | depth 0.3 m | reverse complement strand
CAATGCTGAGGGCGTCGCCGTCGGGATCGCTGTCGTTGGCCAGCACGTCGATCGTCCTGGCGGTGTTGAAGAGCACGCCGACATCGTCGTTGTTGGCGATAGGGTTCTGATTGACCTTCACTTGAACCGTGATGCTCACCGTCGCCGAAGCGGTCCCGCCGAGCCCGTCCGAGACCGTATAGTTGAAGCTGTCGACACCGCTGTAGCCGGCGGCGGGCGTGTAGGTCACCTGGCCGCTCGTGATGGCGACGGTCCCGTGAGCGGGCGTCGTCACGAAGGCGATGTGGAGGGCGTCGCCGTCCGGATCGCTGTCGTTCGACAGGACATTGACCGTGACGGCCGTCCCATACGCCGTCGTCGCAGCGTCGGCGACCGCGACCGGGTTCTGGTTGGGCCTGGGCTGAACGGTGACGCTGACCGTCGCCGAAGCCGACCCGCCTTTGCCGTCGGAGACAGCGTAGCTGAAGCTGTCGACGCCGCTATAGCCGCTGGTTGGGGTGTAGAGCGCCTTGCCGCTCGAAATCACCGCGGTCCCGTGAACAGGCGTGGTGAGCGAGGCGATCGTCAGAGTGTCGCCGTCAGGGTCGCTGTCGTTAGCCAGAACATTGACCAACACGGCTGTTCCATAGGCGGTCGTCGCACTGTCGGCGACCGCGACGGGGTTCTGGTTGGGCTTGGGCTTGACGGTCAAGCTCACCGTGGCCGAGGCGCTGCCGCCTCGTCCATCCGAGATCGTGTAGTTGAAGCTGTCGGGACCGCTGTAGCCGGTGGTCGGGGTATAGACCACCTGGCCGCCCGAGATCGACGCCGTCCCATGGGAGGGCGTGGTCGCCGAAGCGATGGTCAGCGCGTCGCCGTCGGGGTCGCTGTCGTTGTCGCGCACCGACAGGAAGGCCTGGGTGTTGAAGGCGATGCTATAGCTGTCGGCCGTAGCCGTGGGGCTGGAATTGGGCGAAGGCAGGACGGTCACCGACACCGAGCCCGTGGCGCTGCCGCCGCGCCCGTCGATGACGACATAGGTGAAGCTGTCGGCCCCGCTGTAGCCGGCGGTCGGCGTGTAGATGACGTTGGAACCGCTGACCTGGGCGGTCCCGTGGGCCGGCGCGCCGGCGCTGCTCAGCGACACCGTATCGCCGTCGGCGTCGTAGTCGTTGGCCAGGACGGCGACTGCCTTCGCCTGATTATAGGAGACCGACACGGTGTCGGCGACGGCCGTAGGGGCGCGATTCGGCCGGGGCAGCACGGTGATGTAAACGGTAGCGGTGGCCGACCCGCCCTTGCCGTCCGAGATCCCATAAACGAAGGAATCCGCGCCGCTGTAGCCGGCGTTGGGCGTGTAATAGATGGTATAGCCGCTGACTAGAGCCGCGCCATGGCTGGGCAACGCCGGCAGCGCCGGATTGATCGTGATAGTGTCGCCGTCGGGATCATGGTCGTTGCTCAAGACCAGGATCGCCCGCTGCGTCTCGAAGGCCACGTCGCTGACCGTGTCGTTCGCGGCGATGGGCGGGTTGTTCGCGGCCGGGGCGCTGCTGGAGCCCCTGTCGGCGACCGTGACCGAGACCGTGGCGGCCGGTCCCGCGCCGCCTGGGCCCCGCGCGCGGTAGGTGAAGCTGGACGGACCCGAGTAACCGCTCGCGGCGGCGAAGGTGGCGGTCCCGCCGGAGATCGTAACCGTCCCCGTACTCGGCGACGGCGAACTGACGATCTCCAGGCTGGTATAGGCGCCCAGGACCGTCAAGTTCAGCGACTTCTGTCCCTGGTAAGGCACGCTCATCTGGGCGGCCTGGGCCTGCGGAGCCGCAATGACGGCGCCCGTCACGACGTGGATCGTGATCGGCGTCGCGGGCGAAATCGCGCCATGGCCGTCATTGAGAATGAACAGCGCCTTGGTCGTGAAGTCGCTCTGGCCAGCCGGCGGCGTGTAGGTGAGCAGCTTGTTTTGCGATGCGTCGCTGGCTGCCCCCGTCGTGGTCCGGACCAAGGTTCCACGGATCGGATAGGTCGAATCCGTAGCATCCATGCTGAAGCTGATCGTCGTCAGCGGATCCCCGTCCGCGTCATAGCCCCCCACCGTCGGATCGAAGGTGAAACTCTGGTTCGGCGGGATCGTGAACTCCAGCGCTGCAGCCGTCGGCGCGACGTTGGACGTCGCCTTGACCGTGACGTTCACCGCCGCCGAGGCCGTTCCGCCGCGACCATCACTGATCGTGTAGCTGAAAGCGTCGGCTCCGACATAGCTGGGACCTGGCGTGTAGCGGATCGTAGAGCCGGACGCGGTGATATCGACCGTCCCGTGGGATGGCTGGCTCACCGAGACGATGGTCAGGGGGTCTCCATCATCGTCGCTGTCGTTCTGGCGGACATCCGCAACAACGACCGTGTTGATCGAGGTCTGCAGGTTGTCGGTGTTGGCGTGAGGAACGTTGTTGCCCGCGCCGATAACGTTGACTGTGACGTAAGCTGTAGACGTCGCGCCGCCATGGCCGTCGCTGATCGTATAGCTGAACCGGTCCTGGCCGATGAAGCCCGACGGCGGCGTGTAGGTCACAGATAGGCCGTTGGAAGCGCGAACGACCGAGCCGCCCTGGCTGGAGCTTCCCTGCACCGAGGCAATGGTCAGACTGTCGCCGTCGGCATCCTTGTCGTTGATGCGCGGATCATAGGTCAGAGGCGTGTTCTGACTGGTGGTGGCCACGTCGTCGAACGCCACCGGATCGTGGTTTCCAGACCCGTTACGCGCCACAAGGATACTGAAGTTCACGACCGCCGCGCCGCCGCGCCCATCACTGACGGTCAAGGTGAACCGATCGGTGTCGGCATAGCCGCTGACGGGCGTGTACCGGAAACGCAGCCCTCCAAGCAGGGTGATCTGCGCGCCGCCATTCGTCGCCGACGCGGCGGAGATGGTCAGCGGATCGTTGTCGGGATCGGTGGCGAGGAGCGTGAACTCGGCCGGAAAGTCGGTATAGGTCGACCCACCTTGGTCCTGCACGATCGGCGGCCGGTTCACCGCGGCCTTGACCGTCACCGTAACCCGGCCCGTGGCCGTGGCCCCGTAGGTGTCGACGATCGTATAAGCGAAGTTGTCGGTTCCGACATATCCCGTCGTGGGCGTATAGATGACGCTGGTGGTCGAGAAGCTGACCGTCCCATGCAGCGCGCCGGCGCCCGCCGCCGTGATCGTCAAGGCGTCACCATCCGGGTCTCGGTCGTTGGCGCGCGGATCGATGACCAGCACCTGCCCTGCCGGGGTCTCGACCTGATCCTCAACGGTGATCGGCGAGCGGTTCGAGCGCTGGCCGCCGCTGTAGAGCCGGAAATCCCCCAGCCCGACCAAGCCGCCCGCGCGGCTGACCCGCACATAGCGCGCCGTCGCCCCGTTCAGGTTGACGGTCGTATAAACCCCCGGGTTCACAGTCCCCAGCGTCGCGGCTGAACGCCAGATCGCTGCGTCGTCGGAAATCTCCACGACCGCGCCGCTCAGCGCGGCAGCCCCGGTCGGCGTCACCGACACGTCAGGCCCCGCAAGGTTGGCGCGATCCAGCGACTGGCTGGCGCCCAGGTCGGCCATGATCCAAGCCAAGGACTCGCTGGCGGTCACGTGGCTGGAGGCCTTGGTGTTGAACACTTGATCGCGCATGGCGCCCGTCGTCGTCAGGCCGGTGAAACCACCCGCGTTCGACGAGGCGGTAAAGGCGCGTACGGAGAGCTCAGCGCTCACCGAGCCATTGCTCAGCGTGATCCGGTTGCCCGCGGCGTCGTATTCGTAGAGCACCGCCTTCCCGCTGCCTTCGGTGGCCTGCTGCAGCCGCCCCAGCGCATCGTAGCGATAGGTCGTCGTCTGGGCCTGGGCTATGCCGACCGCGCACAGCAGCGCCAGCGCCGTCAGCGCTTGCTTGCAAAACCTAGACATGGCCTAGCGCCCCCAGACAATCTCAGGGCGAACAATCTAGGATGGCGAAAAGCTTGGCAATAGACCGAATAGTAGCAAGTTGGGAACATTGGATAATCGCAACCGCATTGCGCACAGCTGACGGCGGCGAGAAGTTCGCCATCAGGACGGGTGGCGGCATGTCGGTCTCATCGGCCGTCGCGCATAGCGTCCTTCTTGAAGAATTTCGGCAGGAAGCCGGCCATAGCTGGAGTCCAGCCCGCTATCGCCGCGCCGAACGAGCCTTAGTTGTGAAAAATTTGGCCTGTGTAGGCGCACAGTTTCCGCATGTTCACGGCGTTTCCCAAAGAGCCTCTTTGGAAGCCACAGCTGGCCGTCGGTTGCCCTGTGTTGCGATTTCAAATCGCCAGCGCCCACTCATAGTTCTCAACGGCGTCCGTATCTGCGCGCCAGTTTTCCCAAAAAGATGACGCGAGATCCGGCGCTCCAGCCTCACCGACCCGCCAGCCAGCGCAGGATCTGCAGGGTCAGGGGCTTGTTCTGTTCGGCGCCGGGCGCGCCCAGGCCGACCTTTACGCCCTGGGGGTCGACGACCTGGGCGGTGAACATGGCCGCTTCGCTGGCGAAGACCACGCGGCCCGCGCCGAATGGCATGGCGGCCAGGCGCAGGTCGGACGTCGTGGCTGGACGCCCCGCGAGGCCGTCGAACTTCCAGGCGACCTGCGGCTCGACGATCTGGAAGCGCTTGTCCAGCGTCATGATCGGCGTCGCGGCGGCCGGCGCGGTGAAGCTGGAGCCCGTGAAGGCCTCGACCGAGGTCACGCCCCGCGAGATGACGTGCGGGTGCAGACCGCCATTCTTGAGCGAGAACACCTCCGCGCCCGGCTCGCGATAGCGGGCGAAGTCGTTGGCGAACGAGACGCCGAAGGCGGCGGCCAGGTCCTGGACCGCACCCGCGAACGGCATGTGGTCGGCGATCAGGAAGAGCGAGCCGCCGCCCTCGACCCAGGCCTTGATCGCGGCGATCTCTTCCGGCGTGAAGGCCGACGGCGTGGGTAGCTTCCAATTGTCGACATTGGCCGCGTTCAGCGGGTTGGCGACGACGAAGACCTTGAGGTCGGCCAGAAGCGCCGGCGTGGTCGGACCGTGCGAGGCCGCGACCTGGAAGCCGTCGTTGAGCAGGAGCTTGGCGAACGGCGCGTAGCGACCGGTCGCCGTGTGGAAGTTGTGATGCCCGTCATCGATCCCGACCCAGGGCCCCTTCCCGTCCGGCCAGTCGGGCGCGCTGACGGAGAGATCGGCCTGCATGTCGGCGCGCTGCTGGGCGCTGGCGGGCGCGGCGATCATCGCCGCGATGCCAAGCGTGGCGAACAGGGATCGAAGGCGCATCGGGTCTCTCCCGGGGTGAGCGTCACCGACCATGAGTCGGTCGATCACCCGCGAGTGTCCACGACAATGTTCGGTTGAGGAAGCAGCTTCGTTTGGCCGCCGCGCCTCAGAGCCCGCGCAGCCAGGTCCAGACATCGTCGGGACGTTCCAGCGCCGAGAGGCCCTCCTGGCGCGCCTCCTCGCCCAGGCGGCGCAGGCGGCCGGGCGTGACGCCGAAGCGGGCCCGGAACGCCCGACTGAAGTGGGCGTCGGAGCGGAAGCCGTGGCGGTAGCCGATCTCGCCCAGCGTATGCTGCTCGGCGCGATCCTGCAGGATGGCGTCGAACGCCTGGTCCAGCCGCCGGGCCTGGATGAAGGCGCTGACGCCGCCGACCGGCTCGAACACCCGGTAGAGCAGGCTGCGCGACACCCCAAGGCGCTGGCGGACCGTCTCCGGTGACAGCGCTACGTCGTCCAGCCGCTCCTCGATGAACCGCCGCCCCTCGGACAGCAGCATCTTCTCGATCGGACGCGGGTCGCCGGTGGCCGGCTGGGCATGAGCCGCAACGACGCCCGCCGCCAGCGCCGCCAGCGCCTTGGCCGCTGGACCGGCCTCGGCCGAGGTCATGCTGTCCAGCCCCGCCTCGAGCATGCGGATATAGGCGCTGAGCAGGCGGCCGCCGATGTCGGTCTCCGAGACCACCAGCCCGTGGAAATCGAGATCCGCCGCGCTCTCCAGCAGGACACGCGGCAACATGATGTTCAGGGTGGTGTAGGGGCTGAGCGCGTGCAGGTCGAAGGGCCGCGCCATGTCGACGAAGCGCATCTGCCCCTGGTCGCTGCTGACCACACGGCCGTCATAGTCGGCGCGCCACACGTTCTCGGTGAGATCCAGGACCACCATCGCCGCGTCGCCGCCATCGGCCAGCACATGGCTCAGATGACGCTCGAACCGTTGCGGCACGCCCGTGCAGCGGGCCAGGACGACGCCGTCCAGATTGTAGCCTTCCAGGCGGTTGAAGAACGTCTCGCCGGGCGACTGCAGGGTGATGTCGAACAGATGGGCGCAGCCCTGCTGGTACAGTTCGAACGCATCGGGTTGGACCTGGGCGTCCACCAGCCAGAGGTCCTGACGCAAAGCAATGTGGGACAAGAAGAGCCCTTCAACCTCTTCGGCGACGGGTCTCGAGAACCGGCGGCCAAGGAACGCGGATCGTTCGTGAATGGCATATTCGTTGCGTCGATGCGAGCCGGGGAGGCGCCGGCGTTTCGCCGCATCGCGTCCTGGGCGGCAAAACGGGGCGAAAAAGCAAAGGCCCGGCGGAGTTCTCCGCCGGGCCTCAGGCCTTCAGATCTTGCGGACCTGGATCAGAAGAAGCGCTCGCCGATCCGGATGGTGTCGCCCGGCGCGACCACCACCGACGGCGTCAGCTCGGTCTTCACTTCCTTGGTCTCGCCATTGTGCTTGATGAAGACGCCCTTCTTGTCGGCCCGGTAGGTGAAGCCGCCGGCCGTGGCCACGGCGTTCAGCACCGTCAGGCCCGAGGTGTAGGGATAGGTGCCGGGCTTGTCGACTTCGCCCAGGATGTAGAACGGACGGAAGGTCAGGACCTCGGCGCTGACGCGCGGCTCCTTCAAGTAGCCGTCGCTGAGGGCCTTCTGAACGGCCTGCTGGAACTGACCGACGGTCAGGCCAGCCACCTTGAGTTCCCCGATCAGCGGCAGCGACATCAGGCCGCTGCCCGTGACGAAGAATTCGCCGGACAGCGACTCCTCGCCGAAGACCGTGACCCGGACCTTGTCGCCCGCGCCCAGCAGATAATCTTCCGAGGCCGCCGCCGCGCTCACCGGAACGTCGCCGACCGTCGCCTGTTGGGCGTTCGCCACGCCGCTCATGGCGCCGATCATGATGCCGGCCGCAAGGCCCAGCATCGAAAGAGTGCGCATGACTTTCGAGACACCGCTCATAACGAAGCTTCCCACCATCAGTCTTGTCGAGTTTGGAGTTTGAAATGCCACATGGCACGTGACCACAAGATGAACAAGACGAAGTCTCAGGCGGCCCGCGCTTTACTGAACTGAATGACCTTGGGTTCGCCGCCATCAAGTCTTACAGCGGTCAGGACGCCGGTCGCGTAGGCGCCGGTGTCGACGTTGATCCGCTGGCGGCCGAGGAAGACCTCCTCCACCGGCGTGTGGCCGTGGACGACCGTGGCCTTCAGGCCATGCGGGTTGTCGAGGAATTCGTTGCGGATCCACAGCAGGTCGGCCGCGGTCTGACGCTCCAGCGGCAAGCCGGGCTTCACGCCCGCGTGGACGAAGACGTAGTCGCCATAGGCCGCCATCAGCTCCAGCTGGCGCAGGAAGGTCTCGTGGGCGGGCGGGAAGGCGGCGCGGAAAGCCACGCGCGTCTGCTCCCAGGCCTCGGCCTCGGCCCGGCCCACGGGCGGGCGCACGCCGTAGGAATCCAGGGTCTGGCCGCCGCCGTACTCCACCCAGGACGGCCCGGCCATCGGATCGTCGAGGAAGTGCAGCATGGTCTCTTCGTGATTGCCCATCAGGGTGCGCAGGACGAAACGGCCCTCGCGCGCCTGGCCCTGCAGGGCGATCAGGCGATCGATCACCCCCGCGGACTGGGCGCCGCGGTCGACATAGTCGCCCAGCATGATCAGCACCGGCGGCTCCTGACGGCCCAACGCGCGGTAGTCCTCGGTCATGCGCTCGATCAGGCCGTCCAGCAGGTCGAGCCGCCCATGGACGTCCCCTACCGCGTAAAGGACGTGTCCGTCGGTCGAGAGCTCACGGCGAGGCTGCCGCTTGGGACGGAATAGGGCCTTGAACATTGATCGAGCCTGGGCGGCGGGGAGAGCGCCGGAACTGCAAGCGCGGACTTTGCCCTAGGCGGCGGCCCAGTTCAACGGCGAGCGCGCCTATTAACCTTCAATTCAGCACGATCCTTTTCTTGCAATTTACCAAGTAAATTTCGACCTTCTTGTAGTTAATTTTGAAATTACCACAGTCGAACATTCCAATTATACCATCTAAATTCGCCTCATTTTCAGAGCCATTTTGAATACTGACCCCACGAACACATCGGGGTCGACATGTTCACTGCACGTAACATTGTTCTTGGACTCGCCAGCGCTGTCGCGATGATGGCCGGCGCCAGTGCTCACGCCGGCTCGATGCCGTTCATGCCGCGCGGTGAAGGCGTCGGCGCGCCGATGGGCTTCGCCGATCTGTGCCGCCGCGACGCCGTGACCTGCGGCGTGCCGGCCAGCCAGCTGGCGCTTCTGGGCATCGCCGCCCCGGCCAGCGCGGCGCCGACCGCCTCGGTGGGCGCGACCTGGTCGCACCGTTTCGAGGCCCCCGCCGCCGCGCTCGACACCTTCGAGGCGCAACTGGCCGCCATCGAGACCGTCGAAGCCGTCAAGATTTCCGCGGTCCAGGACTTCCTGCCCGCCGGCCAGGTGCGCGAAGCCGCGCCCGCCGCCGCCCCGGCGATCGCCCCCGCCGCGACCTGGACGGTCCGCGCCGAGCGCGACCAATTGAAGCTGCTCAACCAGGTCAACCAGTCGGTCAACCGCAACGTCCACAGCGCCAGCGACATGGATCTCTACGGTCAGCCCGAATATTGGTCGCTGCCCCGCGTGATCGACGGCAAGATGTACGGCGATTGCGAGGACTATGCGCTGGAGAAGCGCCGCCAGCTGCTGGAAGCCGGCGTGCCGGAAGGCGCCCTGTCGATGGCCGTCGCCGTCACCGGCCGCGGCGAGAGCCACGCCGTGTTGATGGTCTCGCTGAAGAGCGGCGACTGGGTGCTCGACAACCTGACCCCCTGGGCCACGCCCTGGCAGGAAGTAAACTATCACTGGGTCGAGCGCCAAGTTCCCGGCACGGCCCTCTGGACCAGCGCGGTCTGATCCCGCTCAACACCGACCCCGAAAACAAAGGACCCCGGCGCCGCGAGCGCCGGGGTTTCTTTTTGGTCCGCGCGGTGTCTGAACCTACGATCGCGAGCCTGAGCCTGAGAACGACGAACGCCGCGCGAGCTGGGCTCGCGCGGCGTTCGTTGAGGCGTCCAGCGCCGAAGAGCGAAGAGACTAGAGGATGTGCGCGACGGCCAGGGCCAGGCCGGCCCACAGGCTGGCGGAGATCATGCCGGCCAGACCCAGACCCACGAGACGCGGGAGGCGACGGGCCGGCGACGGCGCCGCGACGGCTTTCGCCTGGGCGAAGGAGATTTCGGCGTCGATCATCTGTCAGCACTCCTGTTGCCGAAAGATGTAACGCCTCGCCGCTAACGGCCGATGAAAGAGCAGAGTATACGCCGGTTAAGCATAATCCCCAGAACCTGTGGATTTTTACCCGCGACGCTCCGAGTCATTTGCGCTAGCTTGAAGTCCTCGGAACTGAAAAACAGTCTGGGACGCGGTGGGGAAGCCGAAAGGTGATCTGGTGGACGGGGGATCGTATACCGATATTCTCGCGCCAGGATTGTGCGGAATGCCGCCAAAGGTTGCGAACGATTTTTGCAAACGCGCGCTGGACGTGACCGCTTCGGCGGCCTTGCTGGTTCTGTTCGCGCCGCTGCTGGCGCTGGCGGCCCTGCTGGTCAAGCTGGAGTCTCCCGGCCCCGCGCTCTTTCGCCAGACCCGCGGCGGCCTGAACGGCGCGCGGTTTCAGATCCTGAAACTCCGCACCATGCACTGCCGGGAAGACGGCCCGGAGCTGACCCAGGCCCAGCGTGGCGATCAAAGGGTCACCCGTATCGGCCGCTTCCTGCGCGCCACCAGTATCGATGAACTGCCTCAGTTGCTGAATGTCCTGCGGGGCGACATGTCCCTGGTGGGACCCCGCCCGCATGCGGCCGCGCACGACGAGTACTACGCCTCGCGGATTCCCGAATACTATGCCCGCTACCAGGCGCGCCCCGGCCTGACCGGCCTGGCCCAGGTCAAGGGCCTGCGTGGCGGCACTGAAACGCTGGACGCCATGCGCCAGCGGGTCGAGGCCGACATCGACTACATCCAGACCTGGTCGATCCTCAAGGACGCGCAGATCGTCCTGCTGACGATCCCGTCGCTGCTGATTTCCGACAACGCCTATTGAACGGCGCCCGCGCGGAAGCGGACGCGTTCAGGTCAGGGATGCGCCTTGGCCATCTGCGCCTTGGTCCGCTCGGCCACGATCAGGAACGCCAGGCCGATGCGGCCCGACGGATTGCGGATCTCGTTCGCCAGGTCCTTGAGGCGGCCTTCGCCGCTACGGGCGTACTCGATCCGCGCCTGATAGGTGATCTGCTGGCGTGCGGCCGGAGTCAGCTCGGGCCAGTGCTCGTAGGCCAGGCGGGCCCGGCTGGCGAACAGGCTGGTCTGCAGCGGCGCGACGGACAGGGAATGGTCCAGGGCGACATTGGCGGCCGACGGGTCGTTGCGCTGGAACGCGATCGCCGCCTTGCGCAGCCAGGCGCCGCCCGAGCCCGGGCGCATGGCCAGCTCACGGGCGCTCAACGTGTCGAGATGCGCCAGGACCTTGGGATCATGCGGATCGCGCGCCAGCCCGGCCTCGATCGCCGTCGCCAGCACCTCGGCCGAGGCGGTCGGCATGCCCGACAGATCGCCGCCAAAGCGCGAGGCCACCAGCGGAATGGCGGCCAGCAGCGACGCCGTCACGACGACCCCGCCGAAGGCGAGCGACGGCCAGATCGGCGGCTCGGTCTTGAACCGACCGGGCTTGACCGCCGCGACCGTCAAACCGCCCAGGCCGATCGCCAGCAGGCCTTGCAGCGCGGGGACCTGGACCGCGAAGTCCGAGAAGCCATGGATCAGGATCACCAGCGCCGAAGCCACGCCGGCCCGCGCCAAGGCGCCCATGGCGCCCGGCTTCAGGCCTTGTGCGCCGACCTTGAACAAGGCGATCAGCAGCCAGGCGCCCATCAGGACGGTTCCGACGATGCCGCCCTCTTCCAGCCACTGGAGATAGAGGTTGTGGGTCGCTCGCACGTCGAACAGCACGGGCAGATTGCTCGCCGTGATGATCAGCTGATTGACGACCGGGAACGAGCCCAGGCCGAAGCCGAACCACGGCGAGGACTGGAAGGCCTGCCAGTGCGCATCAAAGATCGCCTTGCGCACCGCGATGTCGCCACTGAGATTCTGCAGGCGCTCGGCCGTCAGCTCGGCGCTGCGCATCGTGACGCCCACGACGACCAGCAACGCGGCCGCGCCGCCCACGATGGCGACGGCCCGCACGCGCCGCCCTTGGGCGATGACCTGCCAGATCAGCAGCACCGCCAGACCGACGATGGCCGAGAAGACCCCCGCGCGGGATGCGGTCAGCGCCAGCCCCACGGCGAACACCGCAGCCAGGGCCAGCGAAAGACTGGCGTCCAGGCCTAGTTTCTCAAGGCGTAACTTGCCGTCCGTGCGCTGCACCACTTGGGAGGTGAACATCGCCGCATAGACGAGACCGACACTCATCAGGCTGGCCGCCGTGTTGGGGCTGAGCAGCGTGGCGCGCAGGCGCGCATCGGGATGCAGCGACACCTTGTCGACGATCGCCGCGAGCGCGAAGCCGCCCAGGCCCAGCAGCAGCCACCAGAACAAAGCCCTGCGGCGTGTTTCCGAGGCTCCGATGAGCTGGCCGACCAGGAACAGGCAGCCCAGGCCGAGCATACGGAGAAGATTGAGGACGAGCGTAGAGCGATCGACCGTGATCGCCCCGCCGCGCTCGCTGAGATAGCGCCAGACGGGATGCGCGCCGCCGGGGCCGAACGGCGTCAGCGGCCAGGCCAGGGCGACGATCAGGGCCAGAAACAGCAGACCCGGCCAAGGGGCCAGGAGGTTCAGACGAACCTTGCGCGCCCAGGCGCAGGACGCCAACAGCGTAAGAAGAAACAGCGCATGGAGCGCGCCGAACACGGCCGCCACCGCCACGTCGCTGGAGCCAAAGGCCGTCAGCTCGGCGATGACCAACGTGACGAGGGCGCCGATGGCGACGCCCTCCGAAACACGTAGTTTCCGGCCCTTGGCCGCGGCGGGCGACGAAGAGCCCCCGCCCGCCCGCAACCTAGTCCGCATAGTACTTGCGATAGTTCGCGTAGTAATAATACGAGTCGCCGTAGCCGTAGCGGGACTGGGCCTTGAGGTCCATCTGGGTCAGGGCCACGCCGGCGATGAAGGCGCGCGTACCCTGCAGCAGGGCCAGGGCCGACTGAACGGCCTTGATCGGCGTCTTCTTCCAACGGACCAACATGACCACGGCGTCGGCGTGCGGCGCCAGGATGCGGGTGTCGGCGATGGCCAGCAGCGGCGCGGTGTCCAGCAGCACGATCTCGAAGCGACCGCGCAGGTCCTGCAAGAGGCGATGCATGGCCGACGAGCCGAGAACGTCACGCGGCGTATAGGCCGACTTGGCCAGCGGCAGGATCTGAGCGCCGCTTTCGTCGTCGATCAGAGCCTGGTCCAGGGTGGCCACGCCGTTCAGCACTTCCAGAAGGCCGACCGAAGCGGGCTCCTTCAGGAATTGGCTGATGGCGCTCTGGCGAAGGTCGCAGTCGACCACCACCACCTTGGCGCCCGAAGTCGCCAGGGTGCGGGCCAGGGAGAAGGTGGTCGTCGTCTTGCCTTCGCCCGGCAGGGACGAGGTGACGGCGATGACCTGAACCGTCTCACCAACCTTCGAGAACAGCACCGAGGCCCGCAGTTTGCGCAGGCTTTCGGCGAAGCTCGAAAGCGGCTTGGCCAGCAGATAGTCCGGCGGGGTCAGGCCCTTCAGGGTCTTGCTGTCGTCGACTGTGGTGCCCAGGGTCGGGACCGCGCCCAGATAGGGCAGGCCCAGGCGACGCTCGACTTCGTCCTCGGTGAAGAGGCCGGCCATCAGGATCTCGGCCAGAACCACCGCGGCGGCGCCCGCGCCGATCGCCAGGACCAGGCCGAGGGCCATGTTCAGGGCGGGCTTGGGATAGCTGGGGCCGGTCGGGATCTTGGCGGGCGACACCACGCGGGCGTCGGCCTGCTCGATGCCTTGCTGGGTCGTCGTCTGCTTGAAGCGCGACAGCAGGGTTTCGTACAGGTTCTTGACCGACTCCGACTTGCGCTGGAGTTCCGCGAGACCGATGCCCGCGCGGTTGTTGCCGGCCAGGGTGCCCTTGGAGTTCGAGACGCTGGCGGCCACCGAACCGGTGCGCTGGTGCGCCACCTTGGCCTGGGCTTCCAGGCTGGAGATGATGCGCTTGATCTCGGCCTGGATCTGGCTGTCGATATCGGCCAGCTCGCGCTTGGCCTTCAGCAGGTCAGGGTGGCGGTCGCCGTAACGACCGCCGAGGTCGGCGACCTGGGCGCTCTTGGCGGCGCGCTGCTGACGCAGCTGCTGGACGACGGGCGAGTTCAGGGACTCGCCGACGTCTTCGCCGTTGCTGCCGCTGGCCAGTTGCTGGCGAGCAATGTTCAGGCGGGCGTCGGTCTCAGCCTGCGACGCACGGCTCAGCGCCAGTTGTTGGTTCAGACCCGAGATTTCCTGCTCGGTGAGGCTCTGCCCCTCCGCGCTCATCAGGTTGTGCTCGATCTTGTATTGCTGAACCGCGGCGTCGGCCTGCTGGACCTGGTCACGCAGTTCGCCAACGCGCGTATCCAGCCATTCGTTGGCCTTCTGCGTCGCGTCGAACTTCGCCTCCAGCTGCTCGGTCAGATACAGATTGGCGAAGGCGTTGGCGATCTCGGCCGCGCGCTTGGGATCGACGTGGGTATAGTCGATCGAGATCAGATAGGTCAGGCCGGCGCGACGCACCTTCAGCCCGCTGAGCAGGTTGTCGACGATGCGCTCGCGACGACGCTGCAGTTCAGCCGGATCCGTCGTGGCGGTCGGCGAGGTCGCCTTCTTCAGCACCGACAGCCAGGCGGTCGGCCCTTGGGCGCCTTCCAGGTAGGGGTTGAAGTAGGGATCGGTCTCGAGCTTCAGCTCCTTGACCACGCGATTGGCCAGCGAGCGCGACTTGAGCACCTCGACCTCGGTGTCGACGACGGACGAGTCCGCCGGCAGACCCGAGAGCACCGCGCTCATGTCGGTGACCTGCTCCTTGCGCACGTCCAGCATGACCTGGGCGGTCGCCGTATAGAGCGGCGTTTGCTGCAGGGTGAAGAGCACCACCGCGGCGAACACGACCACCGCGACCGCCGCGAACAGGCGGAAGCGTCGCCTGAAGGTCGCGATCGCGACATTCAGGTCAAAAGACAACGCTCCGGTGTCATTCACCGGAGCGTTCGAAGTTTCAAAACCGGAGCCGTCCATAACTACTCTCAGTAATCGGCAAACCTTG
>FTCT01005016.1_pt1 | contig 14667 bp, 19 predicted proteins | sample 1658881 | NCBI WGS metagenome assembly FTCT01 (sample SAMEA3914864, study PRJEB12502) | metagenome | biome: forest; material: soil | place: USA | collected 2012-03-12 | depth 0.3 m | reverse complement strand
CTGCTTGGCCGACGAAAAAAACAGAAGATACCCGCGTTGCCGCCCGGGTGTCAGGGCTTCGAACGCTGCCTTCAAAGCCGGATCATGATCCAGCCGCGCCTGGAATTCTTCGGCCACGGCGAAATCGGCCGTGGTCTTCTTGACCACCTTCCCGCCCGAACGCTCGATGGCGATGGCCTCGTCGATATAGGCCTTCAGCATATTGTCCATGCGCCTGATCTCGTCGACCGAGGTAAAGCGGATCTGGCGCGCCGACTGGACGTTTTCGGTCTGCTGGATCAGGACGCGATCCTCGTCCTTCATCAGCGCGCCCTTCATGAACAGCAGTGCCGCATAGTCGTTGAAGCCGTGCATCAGCACGACGTTCTTGCCGTCGAGCGAATAGGTCGGCTTTCCCCACTTGACCTCTTCGGTCAGGCCCGACGGCAGGACGATGTCACGCAGGGCCTCGAATTCCGGCCGCCAGCGTTCCTCCTGTTCGAGGAAGGCATCGACCGAGGGGTGCGGCTTGCAGTCCATTATTCAGCGGCCTCCGTCCGTTCGCCCCGAGCCTTCATGATATAAGGCTGGACGAACATGTACAGCCCCGTGACCATCATCGCGATCAGGGGAACAAGCGCCAGAAGCCCGATCCAGAAGGCCTGGCTCTTCATTACAAGCGCGACGATATTGATGATCACCGCCACGGTCAGGACGAACCCCGTCCAGCGGTGAAAGGTGCGAATACCCTTATTCATAAAACATCTCCGTTAAAGTGAAGGTCAAACGCCCTTCCTTCCCTGCGAAGCGGGGAAGGTGGCTGGGTCGGCGTCAAGCCGATCCAGACGGAAGGGGCAAAACACGGTGTCAAGAAACGCCGCGCCTCCCCGAAAAATCTATGTCTCTTCGCGGCTCAGAACCTCTTCCAGCTTGCCCAGCATCTGCTGCCAGCCGAAGCGTGCGCCGCCCGACGCCCTGCCCTGTTCGGGCCGGAAGCCCGCCTGTTCCATGCGAAGGTGCGTCCCCGACGGCGATGGCGTCAGGGTGAAGGTCACCACGCTTTCCAGGTTGAAGGCCGGGTCGTCATTCGGAAAATCCCAACGGTAGGCCAGCGTCTCGTTCGGCTCGACCTCCAGCACCTCGCAATCGAGCACGCCGCCCCAGTCGCCGCTGAGGTGAAATTTGTGACCCACAGTCGGCACGAAATCGTTCTTCATCAGCCATTCGGCGATCAGATGCGGCTGGGTCAGCGCCCGCCACAGCTTTTCCGGCGGATGCGGGAATTCGCGCTCCACCACGACGGATACGGTCTCGGTCATTGGTCCATCCTTTTCAGCAAATCGCCAAGGTCGTCGAAGCGCGCTTCCCAGAAGCCCGCCATGTCCTTCGCCCACCCGACCAGCGGCATCAGCGCCGCCGGCCGCGCGGAATAGTGCGTGTTCCGCCCTTCGTGCCGGTCTGCCACCAGCCCGGCCTGTTTCAACACCATCAGGTGCTTGGACACCACCGGCTGGGACACGCCGGCGCCCAGCGTCAACTGGCCGACCGTCGTCTCGCCGTCGCGGCACAGGCGCTCGAAAATGGCGCGGCGCGTCGGATCGGCCAGCGACCGGAAAAGGGCATCGTGCGTTTCAGGCATCGCAATCCATACCTCAATGGCTATGGATTGACGTATAGCTGCTCAGCTATGGATTGGCAAGCGTCATTTTGTGCGCACGTTTCGACACCTGCGCGTAGCTTGCACCTCCCCGTTTTTTGAAGAAAAATGGGGAGGGGGACCGCACGAGCGAGCGAAGCGAGTGAGATGTGGTGGGGTTTCTTGCTTGCTTTACGGGTGCTACTCCGCCCTGACCGGTATCTTCCGCATCTGGAACCCGGTCTTGCTCTGCTCGAACCCGGCGTCCTGATAGAATTTCAGCGTCTGCGGCCGCTTCGATCCGGTCAGCAGCATGATCTTGTAACACCCTGCCCGCCACGCGGCCTCCGCCGCGTAGGCCAGCACCGCCTTGCCGTACCCCTTGTTGCGATGCCCGGCATGGGTGACGACGTTCTCGATCAGGGCATAGGGCGTGCCGCCGCGCGTCAGGTTCGGCACCACCACCAGGGTACAGGTCGCGACCATCTCGTCAGCGACAAAACCGACGGCGATATCGCTGCCTGGATATTGCTTCAACCGCTCCCAGTTCGCCACCGCCGTCTCGACCGGCGTCTCGCGATCCTCAGCGTCGAGATGGCGATAAAGCGCAAGCAGTCGCGGGATATCTTCGCGCCCGGCAAACCGGATATTCATGCCCAGCCCTTCATCAGCGGCCCTTCGGCACCGGCCGGGACGCCGCCGCATCCGCCTCGACAAGCGCCTGCAACAGGTCAGGCCGCAGCTGGGCCATGGCCCGTTCATAGCCACCGCGGTTCGCCGCCATAAATCGTCCATACAGCGCCCGGTCGGCCTCCGACATGGCAAGTGAGTCCGGATCGTCACGCAACATTGCCGCTATCGGTGCAGGATCCCCACTTTTGCGTAGGACTTCGATCCATGCCGCCTGGTACCGCTGCGGGAACGGCCCGGCTGCGATTGCAACCAGGCGTGTCACCTCGTCATGACTGAACGCCTTGAAGTCCTCACGCATGATCGTATCCGTGATCGCCTCCCGCTGCTTCGCAATATCGCGATCGACGGCGGCCTGGAAGGCCGCCTGCCACACAGGGGACTTCGATTTGGCGGCGGCGTCCGCGCGAAAATGATCTCCGATCAACGCGGCAAGCATATCGGTCAAACGCAGGCGGTCGGCCAGCTTGCGGAACTGCGGATAATCGCTCTCCGGCGCCGCCACAACGACGCCTGCCCAGGCCATGACCGGCGCCATCCCGGCGCCAGCGATCACAGCGGCCACGCACACCGCCTTGCCGAACATTGGAAATCCCATAACCTACCCCAGTTGCCAGCGCGTCGTGATCTTGCGGTGTGCGCCAGGTTTGATACCGCCCGGCACGGTCGCCGGATCGACGTGGCAGTGCGCCTGGTACAGCGCCACCGCCGCCGCGCCGAAACCATAGCCCGCCGGACTTTCGCTAAGGACGACGCACCGCACCAGCTGTCCGGTCGCGCTGACGTCGCAATAGATGGTCGCCTGGCCCTCGACCTTGTCCTTCACCGCCTGCGCCGGATAGGCCGCCTCGGTCTCGTCCCATCCGGGATAGGTCCACGTCCCTTCGGTCATCAGCGACGCGTCCTGCGCCGTCCCCGCCGGGTCGCGCGGCACCGGCGGCACAGGAATGACACCGGCCGGCACGGGCTGCGGATCGGCCTCCGCGGCGGCCTGGAAAGCCTCCTGGTAGACCGGCGTCAGCAGCGCCGACATCGCCGAGATGCCGGAATACATCTGATAGAGCAGACCGCCCAGCAACCGCTTGTCGGCGTCGGACATCGCCTTGATATCCGGATCGTCGTTGATCATAGCGTCGACGGCGGTCATATCGCCTCCGCTCATCATCGCTTCGACCTTTGCCGCCTGATAGCGCCGGAAGCCCGGATTGGCGCACAACACCTTCAGCCGCGCGATCTGGTCGTGATTGAAGGCCGGAAAGGCGTGCTGCATCACCGCGTCGGTCAGGTCGTCGCCGCGTGCCCGGATGCCCCGTTCGACCCTAGCCTTGAAGGCCGCCTGCCACTTCGGCGACGCGTCGCGCGTCGCCGCATTCGTCGCCACCTGGCTTTCGGTCAGGCCGACGATGATGTCGACGACGCGCAAAGGCTCGGCCAGCTGGCGGAAATCGGCGTAGTCGGTCGGCTGCGCGGCGGGAATTTCAGGCGCGGCGAACGACGCATGCGCCACGCCGGCCGCGGCGATGATGGCGGCGACGCATACCGCCTTGCTGAACGATACGATTTTCATATCCCCTCCCAAGCCCTTGAATTAGGCTACCGCCACCAGGCCTCGGGAGCAAGTATGAAAACCACAGGCAAAAAGCCCATGCCCGCGCATTACGCGGTGCCGAAATCCGACGGCGACCACGCCGTCCAGGCGTGGATCGATCTCCTGCCCGCCGGCTGGAAACAGGACCGCGCCCGCCTGGTCGACCGCGTCGTCACCGCAACCTTCCCCGAGGTGAAAAAAGCCATCAAATGGCACGTCGTCTTCTACGGCGCGCCCGGCGGCGGCTGGATCATGGCGATGGCGCCGTTCAAGGCGCACATCAAGCTCAACTTCTTCGACGGCGCGTCGCTCGATCCCCTGCCACCGGTCGAGATGGCGCAGAAACCCAACCGCGCCCTCGACACCCGCGAAAAGGACACGCTCGACGAAGATCGGCTGGCGGACTGGATTCGCCAGGCCAGCCTGCTGCCCGGATGGCTCAAGGCCTGATCCGGGCGACGCCTTCCCGCATGGCCTATTTCCGGTATGACGCCACCAGCGCCTTGAACACCGCCAGATTGGCGTCGCGCAAAGCCTTCGTCTTTCCGCTGACCACGAAGCTCAGATAGTAGCGGTTGCCCTCGTTGTCCGTCTCCTCGCCATAGGCGACGATGTCGAAACGCGCGTCGTCGCCGGCCGGCGGATCGAACTGGACGACCGGGAAGACCTGGCCGTCCGCCGTCGTGAGCGAAGCCAGGTCGGTCATCGCCATCGCCGGATGGTCCTTGAGGAAGGTCTTCTTGTCGTCGGCGATGAAGCCCGCCAGCGTATCGGCCTGGTCTTCGTCCGTGGCGGCCGAGGCGTAGATGTAGGCCGACGAATCCGTGGCGCCGTCCGGCACCATGAAGTTCATGTCCTCTTCCTGGCTGGTGTCCCTGTCCTGGTGCCAGCCCGGCGGCGGCGCCACCTTCGGCCAGGCATAGGTGCAGATCGAATTGCTGCCGCAGCCGAGGCTGGCCGTCTTTTCGATCTCGGCGTGCGCGCTCAATGCCGCCGGCGCGACGCAGAGCGCCGCGATCAAAGCCCACTGTTTCATCATGTCCCCCTGCCTGCAAGGCCGTCTCCCGACTTTGCCACACCGCCGGAAGATTGCAACCTTACCCTAGGCCCGGCCGTCGATGGCGCCCATCCGGTAGGTCAGGCCGACATAGACGACCTGGCCGGGGATGACGATGCGCGTGCGGTCGCGGAAGGTGTCCGTGCGGATCAGCTGGTCGATGCGCACGCTGTTGAGCACGTCGCTGGCCGTGGCCACCAGCTTCAGACGCGCCGAGACCTTGTGGCTGTAATTGAGGTTCAGCATCTGCGCGCCCGAAGTCACCCCCTGCGCCGACAGGGTCTTGCCGTTGACCAGCGCCTGAACCTGCACGGTGTCGGCGGGCCACGGCGTCCAGGTCAGCGTCGCCTTGGTGATATGGCCGGTCAGCGACCGCTCGATCATCGTGCCGTTAACAGGCGTCGTCTGGCTGAGGTTGAAGATATTGGTATTGAGCTGGTAGCTGACCTTGCCCCTGGGCTTCAGCGTCAACGACAGGTCCACGCCTTCGGAATGTCCCTGCCCCGCATTGGTATAGCTGGTCACCAGGATCGTGTCGCCGGGATGGCGGTAATAGTAGTAGTCGATCACCGTGTCGCGCAGCCGCCGGCCGTAGACCGAGCCCGCGAAGTTCACGCCCTTGGCCGAATAGTCGTAGCCCGCCTCGAAAGAGTCGGTCTGGCCGGGCTTCAGGTACGGATTGCCGATCTGCACGTCTTCGGCGTCGAGCACGAATTCCAGTGGATTGAGCTGGTCGGCGTCCGGCCGGTCGATGCGATGGCTGTAACCGAAATGCAGCTTTTGCGCGTCGGTCAGCGCGCGGCTGAGATAGAGGCTGGGCGCCCACTGCGTGTCCGAAACCACAATCGCCGGCGCCGCATGGCTTAGGCGCAGGCGCGTCTGCATCGTCTCGACGCGCAAGCCGCCCTCGACGATCCATTTGCCCAGGGGCTGCTGGTAGTCGGCATAGGCGGCCGACAGCCTCTGGTCGATCAGGAAGCGGTTGGTCAAGGCAGCGTCGATCGTTTCCGCGCCCGTCACGGCGTCGGTCGTCGTCGACAGGTTGGCGTTGCTGACGCGGCTGTATTCGATACTGGTCCCCGCCTTGAACTGCCGGTCCGTCCCCAGCGGCAGCACATAGTCGGCGTCGAGATCGTCGGTCAGCTCGCGGCCGCCGTGGGCGCGGCGGTACAGCAGGTCCGGCGACACCGGCACGGTGATGACGCGGTCGTAGCGGTAGTCGCGAAGATTTTCGTCCTCCTCGTGACGCAACTGCACCGTCAGCGTCTCGCCGTCGCGATTGCCCTTGTGCTTCCATGTGCCGTTAAGCGAGGCGACATTGAAATACTGGCGGCCGCGCGCGTGGTTGACATAGGCGCCGGTGACCGTCCCCATTGGATCGAGGAAGACATAGCCGTCGGAATCGTTGCGCGGCCGGTTGCGCACGGTGACATTGCCGGCCAGGCTCAGGCTGTCGTTGTCGTCCGCGGTATAGGTGATCCCGCCGTCCAGCGCCGTCATGTGGATGCGCACCTTGACGCGGCTGTCCTGCTCGAAATGCGACAGCAGGCCGCCCAACAACCCGTTGCTGCCGTCCGTTGTGATGCGGTCGACCGTGATATAGTTCGCCCTCTGGTCCTCGCGCTGGCTGATGCTGCCGGAGAAGGTCCACTTGCCGCGCGTCGCCTCGCCAGCCAGCGTGGCATTGTAACGCGCCGCCGGGCCGGCATTGACGCTGAGCGTGCCCGTGGCGGCGCGGCCCGTGGCCTTCCTGGTGATGATATTGATGACGGTGCCGGCGTCCGTGCGGAATTCCGCGCCGGGATTGGTGATGACCTCGATACGGGCGATGCTGTTGGCCGGCATGGACTGCAGCGCCGTGGCCAGGTTCGCGCCCTTCAGCGCCGCCGAAGGCTTGCCGTCGACCATGACCTGGACCGAACCCCCGCGCACGCTGACATTACCGTTCGCGTCGACCGACACCGACGGCAGGGTCGACAGCACGTCCGACACGCTGCCGGTCGCGGCACGCGGATTGTCCTTCATGTCGTAGACCGACCGGTCGATCCTGTGCACGACGCCGGACGACTGGCCCTGGACGACGACGGTCTGCGTATCGGAGGGCTTGGCCGTGTCTTCGGCCATCACCGGCAACGCCCAGGCGCTGACCGATACCATCAGACACCCCGTCCACACCTTGCGCCGCATACTCGCTACCGACATCGCCACACCACCATTACACATGAAACCAGTTCATGCCAAATTCGGCGCGGGCTGGCAATCATCTACTGATCCGGACAATGCCCCGCCTTGCGTTCGGCGCGGGCATGCGCCGCCATAGGCTTCAGTTGCGAAATCCGCCGGTCGTAGGCGGCCACCAGGCATTTATCGTCCGCCGAACACAGCTTGCGTTCCGCAAGCCACGACACCTGGTCGTCGCGGTTGGCGCCGCGCCCGCCCATCAGCGAGCACGCCTGGACGGTGCGGTAAAGCTGGGTCATCCGCCGGTCGAGACGGCTCAAAGCCTTGCTGTGGCAGACCTCGGCCTCGTCGTCGCCGCTCGCTTTACGGCAATCGAAGCCCGGCCCGGCCGACGCCGACAGCGGCAGGAGACATATAAAAGCGGCACAAACCCAAAGTCTCGGTATTTTCATCCTGCCCTCCGTCTTTGACAGATGGCAGTCTAGCGCGGTAACCGTGTTTCGTCACCCGGGAGACGACCGTGTTCGCGAAACTGTTCGCAAAGCTGTTCGGACGGAAAGATCCGCTCCCCTTGGCGGACGCGCCACCCGCTGCCCCCGTTATCGACGACCTCGACGCCCTGATCACCCGCGCCGCCGACACCCACGCGCGCGACGACCGCGAACGCGTCCTGGCCGCGTTGAAGGGCCGCAAGCTGTTCGTGAACCTCGGCCGCGACGCCGAAGGCCGCATGACCATGCGATCCGCCAGCCTAGACAGCGGCCTGAAACCCGTCATTCTTTACGCCGCCGAGGATCATCCCGACCTCGTCAAGCCGTTCGGCGGTATCGCCTGGGACGAAGCACTCGCCATGGTCGAGAAACTTCCCGACACGGCCGGCCTGCTGCTGCAAAGCCGCGGCACGGGCTGGATCGCCATCGACAAAAAGGGCGCGGCGACGATCCTGAAGCGCGGCTGACCAGCGAACATCGTTTTTACGAACGGCGTTACCAAATCAGCGGGCAAGTTTACGCACGTCCGCCCCATACTTCGAACGCATATCCACAGGACAAGGAGTCCAAGCATGCGTTCGCGTATCCTCCCCCTCGCCGCCATCGCCTTCGCGGCGGCCGCTTCGCTCGCCGCCTGCGCCGACATGGGCGATTCCACGACCACCACGACCACCACCACCACGGCCACCGGCGGCGTCGTCACCGGCCAGTCGACCACCACGACCTCGAGCTCGGTCGCGCCTGACGGCACCAGCACCGTTTCGTCCTCGACCTCGACCAGCACGTCGGGCAACTGATCCCATGTGCCGGGAGGCCAAATGCCGGGGCGCCAAATGCCGGGGCGCCAAATGCCGGGGCGCCAAATGCCGGGGCGATTGACGCCCGCCCCGGCTGCCCTTAAACGATTGTGTGCCGCCACACACAACCCAAGGGGCTTTCATGGTCGTCAAGTATATCCTGATAGGACTGCTCGCCACCGTTAGTGGAAGCGCTTCCGCCCGGACCGCTCCGGACCTCGGTCCCAACGTCCTGATCGTCGGCCCGAAGGACGATCCGGCCACGGTCCAGGCCGGGATCGACCGTATCTACAGCCGGCAGCAGCACTCGGAATTCGGCCCCGGCCGCTATGCCGTCCTGTTCCGTTCCGGCGTCTACCATCTCGACGTCCCTGTCGGCTATTACACACAGGTTTCGGGTCTCGGGCGCAGCCCCGACGACGTCCATATCGCCGGCAATGTCCACGCCGACGCGGCGCTGGATAACAACAACGCCACCACGACCTTCTGGCGCGGCATAGACGGTGTCCATGTCACGCCGCCGGACGGCACCATGCAGTGGGCGGTGTCGCAAGCGACCTGGCTGCGCCGCGTCCACGTCTCGGGCAACCTCGTTCTCCATCAAAAAGGCGGCTGGGCCAGCGGCGGCTGGCTGTCCGACGCCGTGATCGACGGCACGGTCAATTCCGGCTCGCAGCAGCAATGGCTGTCGCGCAATGTCGACTGGAAGGACTGGACCGGCGCGAACTGGAACATGGTCTTCGTCGGAACACCCCACGCCCCGGCGGGCGACTTCCCGCATCCGCCCTATACGCGCGTCGACGACACCCCGGTCGTCCGCGAGCGCCCCTATCTGTTCGAAAGCAAGGGCGCCTGGGGCGTCTTCGTTCCGGCTCCCGCCAAGGCGACATCGGGCGCGCGATGGCCGTCCGGCGGCAAGGGCCGGACCGTTCCGCTCGCCGCCTTCCATATCGCCAGGCCCGGGACCGATACGGCGCGCACCCTGAATGCCGCGCTCAAGGCCGGCAAGAACCTGCTGCTGACGCCCGGCACCTACGACCTGACCGAAGCGCTTCACGTCACCCGTGCCAATACGGTCGTGCTGGGCCTGGGCTTTGCCACCCTGCACCCGGTATCCGGATCCGCGGCGCTTCGCATCGACGACGTCGACGGCGTCAGCGTGGCGGGCCTGCTCCTCGACGCCGGCCCGGTGAAATCCGACGTCCTTGCCGAAATCGGCACGGCGGCAGGCCATCGCCGGCACGCCCAAAATCCGATCGCGTTCTACGATGTCTTCTTCCGCGATGGCGGCGCGGGCCCCGGCAAGGTCGCGACCAACATGATCGTCCGCAGCAACGACACCCTGATCGACCACACCTGGATCTGGCGCGCCGACCACGGCGCCAATGTCGGCTGGACCGACAATGTCAGCGACACGGGCCTTCTCGTCACCGGCAACGACGTCACCGTCTACGGCCTGTTCGTCGAGCACCACCAGAAGTACCAGGTCGACTGGGCCGGCGAGCGCGGACGCGTCTACTTCTACCAGTCGGAACTGCCCTACGACCCGCCCGAACAGGCGGCGTGGCAAAGCGCCCCGGGGATAAACGGCTGGGCTTCGTACAAGGTCGAAGACACCGTCCGCGACCATCAGGCGTGGGGCCTGGGCGTCTACAGCGTCTTCACCCATGCGAACGTCGTGCAGACGCGCGCCGTCGAAGCGCCGCTGACACCCGGCGTCCGCTTCCACCACGTGACGACCGTCTCCCTGGCCAACCGCGGCGAAATCACCCATCCCGTCAATGACGCCGGCGAAGCCACCGTCGCCGGTCCGCAACGCATCGACCGGACGCTGAGCGAATATCCGGCAGGAAAGTAGATCGCCGGCTGTGTAGGGACCTTATCGTTAAGCTCGCGCCGGAATGATTGATTCGCTCTCCAGTCCTAGACGTAATCGCTCGTCAATTCGATCTCGATCAATTTGCCGCCGCCGTCGAACGTCAGGTCAATGATCAGCCCGTCATAGTCCGGATCCTTAAGAGGTTCGGAATTATATATCGCGCCGTCGCCGCTCAAGCCGGTCTTGAAAAAGGCCACGCCAAGACGGCGCTCGAGCTTCCTGACGACATCCGGTTCGCGGTCGCGCGGGGAAATTCCGTAGGGCACCCAGTCCGATATCTTCCCGACTTCAATCCGTTTCTTGAGAACATGGCCGTCGAACACAGTATATTCGACCCCGTTCCGATCGAAAAACACGCAGTCGGCGAATCTCTCCTGGTTCGGATTGCCGCACGTATCGGAAACCGCCCAGCGCGGGAGAGTCGCGACATGGGTCCCGTAGGCCATCTTACCGAAGTCGAACCTGGCTTCGATAGCAAGAGCGGGCGAGGCCATCAGCATTACCGCACCCACGGCAACGGTTACAGATGTCAATCTCATGTCTCTGTCCTCCCTAATTCGGTATGTTGCAACTGTCGCAACTGCTTGGGTACAGTAGCGGATACGAGGGGCCAGAAAAGGGTCAGAGTCGTTTATCGGCGGCTATCCAGTCTCGGCTTTCTGTAACCTTTCGGTCTGCGCGAACGTAATCGTCCTGCACACGACGAGGCGAATATGAACGGCAAACTGCATTTCAGGCCGGCCGAGGCAGACGATTTCGACGCCGTACAGGACCTGTCGGCCCAACTGGCGCGCCATATCGAGGCGCCCGCGCCGGCCCTGACTCGGACGCAGTTCGCGGCGCGCTATATCGGCCCCGCCGCGCCGATGCGTCTTCTGCTGGCGGCCGACGGCGCCCGGGTCACGGGCCTGGTCGCCTGGACCGTCACCTACGAACTCTACAGCGGCGACGCACGCGCCTATATCAGCGACCTCGTCGTGGCGTCCGATGCGCGCGGTCGCGGCACAGGCCACGCGCTGATGGCCGAAGTCACGGCCATGGCCCGCGCCCAGGGCATCGCGAAGCTCGGCTGGGAGGTCTGGTACCGCAACACCAGCGCCATGGCGTTTTACGACGGCCTGGGCGCGACCCGAGACCGCGAGGCCCTGCCCTATGTCATCGAGATCCCGGCATGAACCCGCATATCGAACCCCGCCACGATCTCAGCGCCGCCGAGATCGACGCCATCGAGGACCGGCTTTACGCGCACAATTCCGGCGCCACCGGCCGCGACGACGCGCGCGGCATCGGTTTCGTCGTCCGCGATGACGCAGGCGCGCTGATCGCGGCCGCCGCCGGCTACACCTGGGCGGCCACGTCCGAGCTGAAGCAGTTGTGGGTAGACGAACACCATCGCGGCCAGGGACTCGGCCACGCCCTGCTCGACGCCTATGTCGCCGAGGCCGCGCGCCGGGGCGTCAAACGCATCTGGGTGCAAAGCCACGACTTCCAGGCCCCGGCCTTTTACGAGGCGGCAGGCTTTGTCCGCATGGCCGAATTCGAAGGCTGGCCAGACGGACACGTCAATGTCGTGCTGTGCAAGGTCCTGTCCGCGCAGGCCCTGTAACAACGCCGTGCAGGCGCTCTCCCGTTCGCGGCTCAGTGCCCCGCCGCCGGCTTCCAGGCCGCGATCTCGGCCTTCGCCTCGGCCAGTTGCTCCGGCGTCAGCGTGGCAGCCAGTTCATCGCGGGCGCCGGTCGCCTTTTCCCTGGCCTCGTCGTCGGCCTTCGGGTTGGCGGCGGCCAGGCTGATCCACTTGTACCCGGCGACATAGTCCAGCGCGACATCGTCGCCGTTCGCGTACTGGACACCGAGATTGTACTGCGCGGCTCCGTAACCGTTCTCCGCCGACTTGCGATACCATTCGATGGCCTTCGCCTTGTCCGTGGCGACGGCCTTGCCGAGGTCGTACATCAGGCCCAGGCTGAACTGGCACGCGGCGTTGCCCTTCTCCGCGGCCCTGGAGATCCAGTTGAACGCCGTGACGTCGTCTTGCCGCACGCCCCGGCCGGTCAGATAAAGCAGGCCGAGATTGCACTGGGAATCCGCCTTGTCGACGATCGCGCCGATCATGAACTGACCCGCCGCCGCCGCATCGTCCTGCTTGACGCCCTGCCCGTTCAGGTACAGCAGGCCGAGATTATAGGCCGCTTCAGGATCGCCCTGGCGCGCGCCGGCCGACCATAGCCGGAACGCCTCCTTGTAGTTGCCCGCCTTGAAGGCCGCGCTGCCCTGATTGAGCAGATGCGTGGTGTCGGATTTCGCGCCCGCCCCGCCCGGAACGGCCGCCAGCGCAACCAGGCCCGCGGCCAATATGGATCTGATCTGCATCCGCCCCTCCGCGTCCGGGACTCGTCCGCGACGCTTCGACCCTAGCGCAAGCCCGGCATGGCGGCAACAGACGGACCGGCGAGGATATCCCCGAAAGCGTGAAAGCCGGAATACCCCTGACCGCAGGCATCCCGCCCTATCGCACGGAATGCCGGACCCCACCGCACGCAAAGAATTCAACTGGCATCTCCCAAGCATACTTTTCGCAAGCCGGGCTTTTTTCACCGTACATCAAGATAAAAAGCTGTACGCAATAAGATATTGAATATCCATACACGACAATCAGGTTCAATAATTTTTTTAAAAAATTCTCTTTCAATCCAGAAAGTACTCGGCTACTTTTTTCTTCCACGTCAACCATTTAACAGATAAAACAATGGCAGGCGGGCAATTCAGAATTTTTCTCATACTATAAGTTTCGACAAAGCCGCAAGTTTTTTGAAAACGCATAAATCTGATTAAATCAGAGAATTTTCTCGGCGACTACAATCCGAAACCTATGCAGACGACTCGGCATATATACATTCTCATTTTGCATTTCCCATAGATTACAATCCTGACTTCCGAACGAAACACCTGAAATTACACCTGGTTATATTTCCGCGCGGGCGATCACACCCAAAAAAAACACGAACAATTATCCAAAACACACCCTGTTCAGAGCGATGATCAAGACATTTCACTCTACAAACGCGTCCGCGTTCGGCCTTGCCCGTCACGGACCGGTCAAGATGGTCCCTTATGGAAGCGGCGCCCCGTGGCTGCCGGGACGGCGGACGGACAGGCTGATCGCCATTGCCCTTCTGGCCGCCGCCGCACTGGGCTTCGCCGGTCTCGCGCCCGCCGACGCCGGCAACAGCGTCACCCGCGTCGCCTATGACACGGCCGGGGGCGCGATATGCATGGCCCGGCTCATGGGCCCGTGGATCGGCGGGCCATTGGACTCCGAAGCCTGCCTCCTCGCCGCGACCGGTAGCGCAGCGCCGAAGACCGGCGAGCCCGCGGGAACGACGGAGGATCCCGATGTCCGGGCCTATGGCAAAAGCGATCCGGTAAGTCGCGCCGCCCCGTCGGAACTGTGCCTGGAGATCGGCTGCATCGAGGAAACGATAGAGGCGTGCGCTTCCAATCGGGTGTGCAGGGGCGCCGTGGTCGGCGCCGCCACGGGCGCCACGGTTGAACTCGCGACGCAGGTCGCCGACGGCTCCGCCGGCGGAGCCTTTCTGCTGGCCCGGAAAGGTGATTTGAAAGGTGTCGGCAAAGGTCTTGAAAAAATGGCGATTTCGGCCGTGTCCGGCGCGGTTACCGGCGCCGCTTCGGGCGGATATACCGGGCCGGGCCCGCTGAAGATGGGCGCGACCATCGGCGCCGTCGCAGGGGGGATTTCCGGTGCCGAGAAGGCCAGGATCGACGGGACCGACCCCAAGGTCGGCGCCGCCGGGGGCATGTTCGGCGGCGCGCTCGGCGGCGGCGCGGGCAAGATTCTCGGCAACGCGCTGAAGGCGGCGGCGGGCCCCGCCGCCAATGCCGAGGTTCAGGTCGCCGCGCAGGCCGTAGGATCCACGGGTGGAAAAGGCGTCTCCAACAGCATTTCAAAAGCCAACAAGGCGCTGAATTGCGAACCCGGCGCGGCCGAAGCGGCCTGCCGATAAGAAGATGACTTATGAAGCGATTTTTCATCTACTTCATACTGTCGTTCTTCCTGCTTCTCGTTTCGGCATTTCTGACCGGACTCCTGAACGTCTACGCCGAAAAAGGCCACATAGACCTGAGCGAAGCCGTTGCTATTTTCGGGCGGTCGCTGGCGGCGTCCGCGGTCCTGTCCCTGGTATTATCGGCCTTCTTCCGCTGGTTCGGAGGCTCGGTGACAAAGAAATAGCCCGGCTTCGGCAACCTCTCTTCATAACGCCTTCTCGAAACGCAACGCCTTGAGCGCGAACGGACGCCCGCCGGCATCGACCTCGATCTCGGCCACGCCCGTATTACGCCAGCCCGACTT
>FTCT01000644.1_pt1 | contig 14820 bp, 14 predicted proteins | sample 1658881 | NCBI WGS metagenome assembly FTCT01 (sample SAMEA3914864, study PRJEB12502) | metagenome | biome: forest; material: soil | place: USA | collected 2012-03-12 | depth 0.3 m | reverse complement strand
GCGGGCAAACGCCATGGACGCAGCCATGGCGAGCTGCGAGGGTGAAGAATTCATGCGCCAGGACAAGGCTTTGAACGGAGTCTATAAGACCCTGACGGCGAAACTCGAGCCCGATCGGCTGGAAGCGCTGCGGCAGTCCGAACGGCTTTGGGTGCAGTTCCGCGACGCCGAATGCAAATGGCAAAGCTCGGCCGAAGCCGGTGGCACGGCTGGCCCCGTCAACGAGGAAGGCTGCTTGATGAGCATGACCGCCGACCGCGTCAAAGAATTGCAGGCCGAGCTCAAAGCCGAAACCTTCTGAAACAGGGGAATCAAATTATGCGCGCGACCTTAGTTTTTTTAGCACTGGCCGGCGGTCTTGGCGTAGCGGCGCCTGGCTTCGCGGCCGATCCCGCACCACTCCCCGCAGCGCTCGTGTCTGTTCGGGCCGCCGCCGAAGCCGGTAACGTTCAGGCCCAGACCCGGCTGGCAGGCGATTATGACAACGGTCGGGAGGGCGTGTCCGCCGATGCGGCGACGGCCTTCGGCTGGTATCTCAAAGCGGCCAACCAGGGTGATGTCACGGCCGAGACCCGCGTCGGCGGCGGCTATTTCCTGGGCGATGGCGTGGCCAAGGACCAGCCGGCCGCCATCCCCTGGCTGCAGAAGGCCGCTGACCAAGGATCGAAAGGTGCGCAGTTCATCCTGGGTCTAGCCTATGGACAAGGTCAGGGCGTCAAGCGCGATCCGGCGCAGGCCCTTGTCTGGTATACCAAGTCGGCCGAACAGGGCTGGGCTCCGGCACAATCTGCCCTCGGTTTCGCCTACGACAACGGCGTCGGAGTCCAGCGTGATCCTGCCACGGCCTTTACCTGGCTCAGCAAGGCGGCCGAACAAGGCGACAGCCGGGCCAGCCTGGCGATTGCGCTCAAGTACCAGAAGGGCGAAGGCGTCGCCAAGGACGACGGTAAGGCCGTCGAATGGCTGCGCAAGGCCGCGGACAAGGGCAATTCTTACGCTATCTATCTCTTGGCCAATGCGATGATGTCCGGCGAGATGGGGCTGAACGACCCGGCACAGGGCCGGAATATGATGGAAGCGCTCGCCCACAAGGGCATGCCATTTGCCGAGGGCGCGATGGCGATGCTCTACATGGACACTGGCCCGCAGCCGGATAAGGTTAAGGCTTATGCCTGGTGCCTGCGCGCGGCGGCAGACGGCGATGCGACGTCAAAAGTGATGATCGCGACTGGCGCCATGCCAGGGGACCTCACTAAGGAGCAGCAGCAGGAAGCCGTCGCCCTGGCGAAGACGCTGGTTCCAGGCCGACAGTAGGTTCTACCCCCGCGGTTGGACGTCCAACCGCTTGATCCAGCCCGACACCGTCTTGCCGCTGCCGACGAATTCGACGTTGAGCCAGCAGGGTTGGGAGCCAGCCGGGTTGGGAGCCAGCCGGGTTGGGACGCACGAACGCCAACGCCATCGCCTTGGACGACATAGCCCTTCGGTGCTGCGCGGCGTCCGGAGTATCATAGAAGTACGCCTTGTCACCCTTCACCACGGCGACCGAGGTCCAGGGATAGGCGGCTTCGAGCCCGAATTCCGCCGGCCGGCGTCTTGCAAAAACGCCGGACCTCCCGGCCCGGCGTAATCTGTGCAATCTGTGAAGCTCTCCGACCGGGATCAACCCCCGAAGTCGATATCCTTTCGCGCCGAAATAGCGGTAACGATAAACCCTGCCAGCACGTCCATCAGCGTCATCGACGTCAACAGGAAGAAGGTCGAGGTGGCGAACGGCCGGAACAGCAGGAATTCGACCAGGCAGACGATGAACAGGACCATCGACAGCGAATGGTTGATGATCGCCACCTTGTCCGACTGCGTCGATTTCAACAGCTCGAAGAACAGGCAGATCAGGGCGCCGAACAGGATGATGTCGCCGGTCGAGACAGCCCAGTGCGTGCCGGGCGACGGCATCGGCATGTTGAACAGCACCTGGGTCGTGGCGTTGTAGGCCGCGTTGGCGTCGGCGCCGCCGAACAGCGAGAACAGGGCCAGGACGTTGTAGACCAGCCAGGGCAGGACGAGGAGCGGAAAGGCTGTAACCAAGCTGACATTCCTTTTGTTGACGTTGCGCGTACCCGGATCGAACAATCCGATCGCGCTTTCAACACCCAGGGTCTTGCGAGGGTCTTGTGCCATTGATTAGTCCTCCCCTGCCAGCCCCGGATGCGGCGGACCGCATAAAAAACCTAGCCCGCCTCGCTTACCTTGCCGGGTTTGCGTAAACGGCTGTTTAACCACATTACACCGGGAAGGTCCGACAGCGCCACTGCCAAACGGCCGATATTGGTATATTTCGATTGACCTGTGGTCCGCAGGCGATCCCCGACGGGCTCAATCAGGGTCGTATAACCCTCGCGGTTGACCAGGGCCGGCAGGTAGCGGTGCAGCTGATCGAAGAAGGGCAGCCTCAGGAAAACGTCGCGGCGGATGGCCTTCAGCCCGCACGCCGTATCGTCGCAATTGTCATTCAACAGGCTTTTGCGGATGCCGTTGGCCCAGCGCGACGCCCACTTCTTCGACGCCGTGTCTTGGCGGTTCTGGCGCTGGCCGGCGACCAGTCCGACCTCGGGGCCGGCCGCGTTCAGGATGGCCGCCATGCGTGCGGCGTCCTCCGGCGGGTTCTGGCCGTCGCCGTCGACGGTGACGACGATGCCCGAGCGCGCGGCGAAAACGCCACTGCGGATCGCCGCGCTCTTGCCCGAATTCTTTTCATGGCGCAGCACGCGCAGTTGCGGGATGTCGGCCCGGGTCGCCGCCAGCCTGTCGTAGGATTGGTCGGTCGAGCGGTCGTCGACCATGATGATCTCGAAGCCGTCCTGGCCGAACACCTGGGTGAAGGCGTGCGCAACCTCCGCAGCGACTTGTACGGCGGCCCCTTCTTCATTATAGACGGGAACGACGACGGAGACAGTGAGGGGCATGTTCGGGACTCTGGCGAGGATCGGGCAATTCGGCCGCGATCCGCGTCATATCGTCTTTGCCCGCGCGCGTAAACAGCACTCCCTCGCCGGCGTGCAGTCTCGAGAACAGAATACCTATCAATGAGTCGTTTCTTTTCGAAGCAGGTGGTCCTCCCGCAGCGCCTGGTCCGTTTTGCCTCCGGCGGCATGCGTGGGCCCCTGCTGGCCGCGCTCTTGACCGTCATCGTCGCCCTGCCGCTTCTCTTCGTCATGCCGCCGCTCGACCGCGACGAATCGCGCTTCGCCCAGGCGACGTCGCAGATGCTGGAAACGCACGACTTCATCAACATCAACTACCAGGACACGCCGCGGCATAAAAAACCGGTCGGCATCCACTGGCTGCAGGCGGCCAGCGTCGCCCTGACCTCCAAGGTCGAGGCGCGCAACATCGCCGCCTACCGCCTGCCTTCGCTGCTGGGCGCGGCGCTCGCCGCATTCGCCTGCGCCTGGGGCGCGTCGCGTGCCTTCGGGACGCGCATCGGCACGCGCGCCGGGCTCCTGTTCGGCGTCACCTTCATGCTGTCGACCGAGGCCTTCTTCGCCAAGACCGACGCCGTACTGTGCGGCCTGATCACGCTGGCCATGGTCGCCCTGTCGCAGATCTACCTGCGCACGCGTGAGCTCGACCGGGCGGATCCCAATCCCAAGATCTTCAAGGAAAAGCTGATCCTGTGGCTCAGCATGGCGTTCGCCAACCTGATCAAGGGCCCCGTACCCCTGCTGGTCATGGGCCTGACCCTGGCGCCCCTGTGGGGCTTCGACCGCCGCATCAACTGGGCCAAGCGCCTGGGCTGGCTGTCCGGACTGATCCTGATCCTGCTCGTCTGCGGCCCGTGGGCGGTCGCCATCACCATCACCACCGACGGCAAGTTCTGGATGAGTTCGATCGGCGGCGATCTGGCGTCCAAGCTCGACAGCGGTTCCGAAGGCCACTTCATGTGGCCGGGCTATCATACGCTCCTGCTGGCCGCGACCATGTTCCCGGCCAGCTGGCTGTTCGGCGGTGCCTTGCAGGCGGCGATCCAGCGGCGCGCCGAGCCCGCCATCCGCTTCGCCGTCGCCTGGTTCCTGCCCAGCTTCATCTTCTTCGAACTGATGCCGACCAAGCTGCCGCACTATCCCTTGCCGGCCTTCGGCGCGCTGGCCTGGCTGTGCGCCGTGTCGCTCGACATGCCGCTGAAGCGCTGGGCGCAGATCATGAACTGGGTGTTCGGCCTGCTGGGAGGGATCATCTTCACCGCCATCGCCGTGGCGGGCTATTCGAAGTTCGGCACGGGCGCGTCACTGCCCCTGGCGGTGCTCACGGCGATCAGCGCGCTGGGCCTCGGCATCTTCGCCGGCTGGCTCCTGCTGCGCAATCACGGCCGCGCGGGCTTCGGCTTCCTGCTGGCGGCCGGCGCGCTCTGCCACCTCGGCGTCTTTACGCTGGCCGCCTCGCTGAAGCCGCTGTGGCTGTCGCGCCAGATGGAGCAGGCCCTGGTGACCGCGCACCTCGATCCGCGCCAGGGCGTGGCGCCCGGCCCGGTGGCGACGCTGGGCTATGCCGAACCGAGCTTCGTCTTCACCATGGGCACCAAGACCGAGCTGTGCAACGAAGACGCCGACGAGGCCGCCGACGCCCTGGCCGAGGGCCGTCCGGTCTTCGTCGAAAGCAAGATGGACGCGGCCTTCCAGACATCGGCGGAAGCCCATGGCCTGCAGCCGCACGCCGTGGCGCGCATCTCGGGCCACAACTACAATGGCAGCGACCAGACCCTGGTGCTGTACGACAATCCGCCGCCGGTGACGGCGCAGTAGTCACAAACTCCGGCTCTTAAGAACTTCTGAGACCTGTTCGGCCGTCCTCGCAAACGGGTCGGTCGAAGAAACATAATGCGACGTTTGGGTGTCCCTCAATCTTCCGCGTCGCGCAGGCGCGGGCGGACGGCGGCGCGCAGGACCGACATGCCGAGGATCAGCGGGCTCAGCGCCAGCACATACAGCTTGCGCCACACGCCCTTGGCGCGCTTGCGGAAGTAGTAGACCAGGCCGACGCCCTTGTTCCACTCGACGAAGATCGGCTCGACGCGCGACGTATGGCCCTCGTGCACGACCTCGGCCTTGGGGTGGAAGAGCACGCTTCCGCCCATCTGGCGCGCGCGCCAGCACAGGTCTACGTCCTCGACGTGCAGGAAGAAGCGCGTATCGAAGCCCTTGAGGCGCGCGAAGTCGTAACGTGACACGCAGAAACACGCGCCCGAAATCGTCGGTACGGGCAGCGGATGTTCGGGCAGGCTGTCGTCCTCATGGTGGATTTCGAAGCGGCGCAGGCCCGGGAAGACTCGGCCGAGCTGGAGCAGGCTGACCAGGGTCGTCACCGGCGTGACCTCGCCACGGCGGGCGCCGCGCTGTTCGGTCAGGTCGGGGTTGAGCACGCGCGCGCCGACCACACACGGAGAGGTCCCCCCGCGCGCCGCCGCGATCAGTTCGACCACGCAATCGGGCCGCATCATGGCGTCGGGATTGACGAAGATCAGCCAGGGCTGGTGCGCCAGATGCGCGCCCAGATTTGCCGCCTTGGCGAAGCCGATATTGCCGTGGCCCTGGACCAGCAGAACGTGATCGTAGCTTTCGTTCAGGTCGCGCAGCCACTTCGCGTCCCGGTCGTTCGAACCGTTATCGATGATGATGAACTGTTCGACACCGGGCGTATCCAGCACGCGGCGCACGCTGTCGTGCAGGATCTTGCCGGTGTGATAGACGATCATAATGACCGTCGCCCCGTCGGCCAGGCCATCGGCGGGCTTCATATCGAGGTGGTGCAGGAAGGCGTGGGCCTCGCGCGGCGCGAGTTTACGCTCTTTCAGCAGGTCGACGACGGGCGCCGGCAGGTTCTGATTCATGCGTGCGGCCCCCCTCAGGCCGTCTCCGTGACTGAGGTTTCCTCGTTACGCGCATACGCTTCCCCCTGTGGCGCCGCCCCTTTGAGGTCTGGCGCCAATGCTTCCTCGGCCAACCGGTCCGCGGCGTCGCGCACCGATAGGATAGTCTGGCCGTCGCTGCCGAGGAAGCGAAGGGCGACCTCGCCCGTCTCGGCTTCCTTGCGGCCGACGACCGCGATCACGGGAACCTTCTTGAGCGAATGTTCGCGGATCTTGTAGTTGATCTTTTCATTGCGCAGGTCGGCATCGACGCGCAGGCCGGCGGCGCGGAAGGTGCGCGCCACCTCTTCGGCATAGTCGTTGGCGTCCGAGGTGATCGGCGCGATGACGACCTGGACCGGCGCCAGCCACAGCGGGAACTTGCCGCCGTAGTTCTCGATCATGATGCCGATAAAGCGTTCGAACGAGCCCAGGATGGCGCGGTGGAGCATGACCGGGCGCTGACGCGAGCCGTCTTCTGCGACGTATTCGGCGTCGAGGCGTTCGGGCAGAACGTAGTCGAGCTGCAGCGTGCCGCAGGTCCATTCGCGGCCGATGGCGTCCTTGACGATGAAATCCAGCTTGGGCGCGTAGAAGGCGCCGTCGCCCTCGGCGATCACCGGCTCGACGCCCGCGGCGCGGGCGGCCTCGAGCAGCATGCCTTCGGCCTTGTCCCAGAATTCGTCGCTGCCGGCGCGCACCTCGGGGCGGGTCGCCAGGTTGATATAGGCCGTCTGCATGCCGAGGTCCGAATGGATCATACGGGTCAAACGTACGAACCTGGCGGTTTCCTCCACGATCTGGTCTTCGCGGCAGAAAATATGCGCGTCGTCCTGGGTGAAGGCGCGCACGCGCATCAGGCCGTGCAGCGAACCCGACGGCTCATAGCGGTGGCAGGCGCCGAATTCGGCCATGCGGATCGGCAATTCCTTGTACGAACGCAGGCCGACCTTGAAGATCTGGACGTGACCCGGGCAGTTCATCGGCTTCAGCGACAGGACCTCGCCTTCGACCGTCTCGCAGACGAACATGTTGGGGCGGTATTTGTCCCAGTGGCCCGACTTCTGCCAGAACGACATGTCGAGCACCTGCGGGGTCTTGACCTCGACATAGCCGGCGTCGCCGAGGCGGCGGCGCATATAGGCCTCGACCGTCTGCCACAGCACCCAGCCCTTGGGGTGCCAGAAGACCATACCGCGGCCCTCTTCCTGCATGTGGAACAGGTCCATCTGACGGCCCAGCTTGCGGTGGTCGCGCTTTTCGGCCTCTTCGACGCGGGTGACGTAGGCTTCGAGGTCGGCCTCGGTCGCCCAGGCGGTGCCGTAGATGCGCTGCAGCTGCGCATTGTTGTGGTCGCCGCGCCAGTAGGCGCCGGCCAGCTTGGTCAGCTTGAACGCGCGGCCGACGAACTTCGACGACGGCAGGTGCGGCCCGCGGCACAGGTCCTTCCACTGGTCGCCGTGGCGATAGACGGTGATGGTCTCGGTGCCGGGCAGGTCGCGGATGATTTCGGCCTTGTAGGTCTCGCCGATCGATTCGAAGTGGGCGATCGCCGCATCGCGGTCCCAGACCTCGCGCACGATCTTTTCGTCGCGGTCGACGATCTCGCGCATCTTGGCTTCGATCCTGGGCAGGTCGTCGCTGCTGAACGGTTCTTCGCGCGCGAAGTCGTAGTAGAAGCCGTCCTCGATCGCCGGACCGATGGTCACCTGCGTGCCGGGGAACAGCTCCTGAACCGCCTCGGCCAGGATGTGGGCGGTGTCGTGACGGATGACGTCGAGCACTTCCGGGGCGTCGCGCGTCAGGATCTCGATCCTGCCGCCGTGCTCCAGCGGGCGGTCGAAATCAAAGAGTTCGCCATCGAGCTTGATCAGAACGGCCTTCTTCGCCAATGACTTCGACAGACCCTCGGCAATCGCCCTGCCGGTCGTTCCCGCCTCATAGCTGCGTACTGCGCCATCGGGGAAGGTCACATCGATCATCGTCTACTCTCTCATTGGCGACATATAGCCCTTACCGCAGGCTTCATCGCTCAGGCCGTTTTTATAGCCCGGTCGTGCTACGGTTTTATGCACGCCCGGTTTCGAAATCCGGCCTCGGGGGAAGCCGCTCAGTTTTGTGCCCGGTCGCCCCTCACAGGGACCGGATCGAAGCCGGACCCGCCGCCAGGGCGGCACCGGCAGATGCGCCTTATGCCCATCCACGACCCCAACAACGGGCCGTGTTCGATGAGCGCTGACGCCATGTATTCCGAACAGGTCGGCCGGAACCGGCAGGCCTGCCCGATATAGGGCGAGAGGGTCAGCTTGTAGGCCTTAAGCGCCGCGCGGACGCTGCGTTCATAGAGCCCTGACATAAGCCGCCATCCTGTACGCGCCAGACACGTAAACTCACAACCTTTAACGTGTCTTAACGGTCTGACCACATGCCGACGGAATCGTCAAGCAAGCTTCGGCCTTTCGCATCAGCGATATAAAGGATCAATGTGGAGGTAAGCAAGGCGCGCAAAAGGTTACACGTTTGGCGCGATCTTATTTCGGCTTTCAATTGTGTCGATTGCATCACAGGTGGCCTCGAGCGCCAAAAGCGTCGAGGCGTGACGCGCCGGGTAGTCGCGAACGGCCGATAAAATCGTCAAATCGGAAAATCGTTCAGGAAATTCCGCGTCTTGGCCTTTCAGCATATTCCGCATGGCGTCGCGTGCCGCGCGGATATCGACGACCTTCGCGCCGATGACGTGCTGCGACAGGATGGCCGCCGCAGCCTGCCCCAGCGCGCACGCCTCGACGTCCATCGCGAAATCGCCGACCTCGCCATCTTTCAGGCTCAGATCGACGTGGATGGTCGACCCGCACAGCTTGGCGACGCGGTCGGCCGACCCCTGGGGCTGCGCCAGCCGGCCGAGATGCTGCAACTGCGTCGTACGGCGCAGGATTTCGCGGGAATAGAGGGCGTCGATCATCGCAAGCTTAAATGTGTACGGGAGACGGCCGGAGCAAGCCTTCTTTTGGGCCTACTTTTTCTTGGCGCCGAAGAATTTGGGAATCTTTACGCCCGCGGATCTCGGACCGAGCTGCGGCTTTTCGGGCGCCTTGATCTCACGCGGGGCGCGCCGCTTGTCGGGCGAATTGTTGTAATTCTCTTCCGCCCTGGCCTTCACCGTCTCGGCGAAAAGCTGGAAGCCCTTCCTCAGATGCTTGCCGTAGGCGCGGCCTTCGCGCTCCGACAGGAAGCCGTTGAACAGGGCGCCGACCGTGAAGGCCGAGCCCGTTTGCGACAGGGCCTCGAATTCGAAATAGCGCACCTGCTTGCCGGCGTAGAACGGCTTCGGGATAAAGACGTGGATATGCGAATAGGGCGACCAGTCCGACAGCACGCCGTCGATTTCCCACATGCCCAGCCCTTCATACTGTTCCTCGAGGTGGATCGGCGCGCCGAATTTCAACTGGCCGGAGGCGGCCTTGTGGATCGGGCTCCACTGCGTCCACGACTCGATATCGCAGACCAGATCGTAGACGTCGTCGACGGGGGCCGCGACCCCGATACGGTATTCGACCTTGTAGGACATCAGATTCCCCCTTCAGTTCCCAAATTCTTAAGCTTCCACGTCGCACCCGTCGGGCTGTCCATGACGTCGACGCCGAGAGCGTCGATCTCGGCGCGGATGCGGTCGGCCTCGGGCCAGTTCTTGGCCGCGCGCGCGGCGATGCGCTCGGCGATCAGGCCGTCGATCCTGGCGCTCAGATCGTCGCCGGCGGCGGCGGTGAACCAGGCGTCGGCGTCCTGTTGCAGCAGCCCCAGCAGGTTTGCCGCCGCCAGCAGGTTCGACTTGGCCATGGCGCGCGCCGCGTCCGACGCGGCCGTTTCGACGGCCTTGGCCAGCCCTGACAGCTCGGCCAGCGCCTTCGGCGTATTGAGGTCGTCGCACAGGGCCTCCATGATGGCCTCAGGCACCACGACGTCGTGCACAGCCACGTCCTTGACCTTGCGCAACGCGCCATAGAGCCCGTCGAGACGCGACCTGGTCTGGGCGATCAGCTCGCCCGTCCAGTCGAGCGGGCCGCGATAATGCGCCGACAAAAGCGCCAGGCGGATGACCTCGCCCGGCACCTCCTTGATCAGCTCGTGGACCAGTTTCACATTGCCCAGCGACTTCGACATCTTGTCACCGTCGAATGTCAGGAAGCCGTTGTGCATCCAGTAGCGTGCGTATTCCACCTCGGCGTGCGCATGCTGGGCGCAGACGCCCTGGGCGATCTCGTTTTCGTGGTGCGGGAAGATCAGGTCGTGGCCGCCGCCGTGGATGTCGATCGGCAGGCCGAGATTGGCCGCGATCATGGCCGAGCATTCGATATGCCAGCCGGGGCGGCCCGGCCCCCAGGGGCTGTCCCACACGGGCTCACCCGGCTTGGACGGCTTCCACAGCACGAAGTCCTGCGGGTTTTTCTTGTACGGCGCGACCTCGACGCGGGCGCCGGCGATCATGTCGTCGAGCGAGCGGTTCGACAGCCGGCCGTAGTCCTTGAAGCTCTCGACGTCGAACAGGACGTGGCCTTCGGCCGCATAGGCGTGGCCCCCGGCGACGATGTCGCCGATCTGCCTGACGATGGCGTCCATATTCTGCGTGACGCGCGGCTCCAGCGTGGGCCTGAGCGCGCCGAGCGTCGCCATGTCCGCGTTATAGATGTCGGCGAATTTGTTGGTGATGACGTCGATGTCGACGCCCTGCTCGATCGCCGCCTTGTTGATCTTGTCGTCGACGTCGGTGATGTTGCGGGCGTAGACGACGTGCGCCTCGCCGTAGAGCCGGCGCAGCAGCCGGAACAAGACGTCGAAGACGACGACCGGGCGCGCATTGCCGATATGGGCGTAGGAATAGACCGTCGGGCCGCAGACATACAGGGTGACCCGTGACGGGTTCTGGGGAACGAATTCGATCTTTTCGCGCTTCAGCGTGTCGTGAATATGCAGTTTCATCGGCAATTTTGGTTGTAAAGAGGGGGTCGGGTCCCATATAGACACCGTCCGGCCATTGCACCACGATAATGTTTGCGCTTGCGGGTCAATTCCATTGATCCGAGGTTGCGGCACGGTCGTAAAGTGTAAGTGTTCCGGAGGCGGTTTCGATCTGCCAGATATCGCCATGCGGCCTTCCGGGTTAAATTCGCAAACCTTTTGTGCTTTAATCTGAACTGCGCCTGCGCTCCGAAGAGTGTCTTCGGTGCGCGGCGACGATTGAGGGATGCCACGCGTCATTTCCGGGACCTTCGTCCCGGCGCCACTCGGCCCTCAAGGGGAATATTGTGTTGAATATGGATAGTCTCGATCCCATCGGCCAGGAAGGCGCCGCCAACCTGTTGAACAGCTCCAAGCCCAAGAGCATCACCACCTTCACCAACCGTCCCTCGAAAGAGGAGGCCATGGCCGCGGTCCGCACCCTGCTCGCCTGGACGGGCGACAATCCGGAACGCGAAGGCCTGCGCGACACGCCCAAGCGCGTCGTCGAAGCCTTCGAGGAATGGTTCCAGGGCTATACGGCCGATCCGAAGAAGGAGCTGTCACGCACCTTCGAGGACGTCCAGGGCTATGACGACATGGTGCTGCTGCGCGATATCGACGTCGAAAGCCACTGCGAGCACCACATGGCGCCCTTCCTCGGCAAGGCCTATGTCGCCTACATGCCGACGGCCAAGGTCGTCGGCATCTCGAAGATCGCCCGCGTCGTGGAAATCTACGCCAAGCGCCTGCAGACGCAGGAAACCATGACTAAGCAGATCGCCGACGCGCTCGAAGAATCGCTGGCGCCGCTCGGTGTCGCCGTCCTGATCGACGCAGAACACCAGTGCATGACGACGCGCGGCGTTCACCACAAGCACGTCTCGACGCTGACGACCCGTTTCACCGGCGTCTTCAAGACCGATCTCAGCCTGCAGGAACGATTCCTGCGCCTGTCACGCAGCTGAATTTGAGATAACGATCGTTCTAAAAAGCCTCCGTCCCTCTCGGGATGGAGGCTTTTTTCGCTTCGGGATATCTTAATCTCTATGCCTTATGGCTGGGATACGATCCGAACCGCGTTTTTGATGGGCTTTAGCCTTTACTTTTAACGAAGACTTGTCCTAAATCGCGGAGAGAGCTTCACGGCAGCGTGAAATGTGCGCAGTGGAGCCATGGCAAAATTTTAGCGTACCCCAGGGCTCCCGGCCCGCGGGCACGCCGATAAGGGAGTTGAACATATGGGCGCAAAGCTCGGTGGCGGCGGTGGCGGCAAGTACACTGTCCAACAGAACTCGGATATCAACGTCACGCCGTTCGTCGACGTCATGCTCGTGCTGCTCATCATCTTCATGGTGACCATCCCCAAGGCGACCGTGGCGATCAAGCTCGACCTGCCGCCGGCGAAGGCTCCGCCGTCGCAGATCAAGCCCAAGGACCCGGTCTTCATCTCGGTCATGGGCCCGGACGACATCTATGTCGGCCCGAAGAAGGTGACGCTCGACACGCTGCCCGGCGAAGTCGCCGCGGCGCTGAACTCGCCGAACCCCACCGACGAACGCGTCCTGGTCCGCGGCTACAAGGACATCGAATACGGCGACTTCGTGAAGGTGCTGAACACGCTGCAGCAAAACGGCTACCTCAAGGTCGGCCTGATCAACGAAGACATCGAGTAGTTTCGGCTACATCTGGAATTCAGAAACCCCGGCGGGCGACCGCCGGGGTTTTTCGTTATGCCGGCCGCCGCATCCGTCGCTGCGATCAAGGACCGGAAATCAACGGTTCGTGATTCGGAGAAATGATAGAGCGGTGAGATGCTACTCTGCGCACCGGCCGGCCCGGTGCCTCAGAGGGAGGAAACTATGGGTATCAAGCTTTCGGGGGGCGGAAGCTCCCCCTATGTCGTCGAACAGAATTCCGACATCAACGTCACGCCGTTCGTCGACGTCATGCTGGTTCTGCTGATCATCTTCATGGTCACCATTCCGGTGGCGACGAACGCGATCAAGCTGGACATGCCGCCGGCGCACGACGGCCCGGCATCGAAACCGCCCGTCTTCGTCTCGGTCATGGGGCCGGACGACGTCTATATCGGGGCGCAGAGGACGTCGCTCGACAGGCTGGGCAGCGATCTTCGCAACGCAATGCATTCGGCCGCACCGCAGTCCGAACGCGTGCTGATCCGCGCCGACAAGGACGTCGACTACGCCGCCTTCGTCAAGGTGCTGAACCGCCTCAAGAGCGACGGCTACACAAATATCGCCCTGATCAACGAAGACCTGAAATAGGGCGTTTGGGCGCGTGTCTGGCGGAAAAGCCTTACGTTTCGGAGACCTTTGCGTTAACACGCGCCCATGACCGAACCGGACGACGATATTACCGACGATCTTGATGACGGCCCAGAGACCCTGGCAGAGATCCTGACAGAGACTCTGACGATCGAGATTTCCGCCGACGAGGCCGGAGAGCGCCTCGACCGCGCGCTGGTGCCGCACCTGCCCGACCTGTCTCGGGCGCGCCTGCAGGCGCTGATAGCGGAGGGCCGCCTGAGCTTCGGCGGCGAGACCGTCGCCGACGGCAAGCACAAGGCCAGGGCCGGCACCTATGCCTTAAGCGTCCCCGCGCCCGTCGAGGCCACGCCGCAGCCGCAGGACATCCCCCTTGACGTGCTTTACGAAGACGCGCACCTGATCGTCGTCAACAAGCCCGCCGGCATGGCCGCCCATCCGGGTCCCGGGACGCCCGACGGCACCCTGGTCAATGCCCTGCTCTTCCATTGCGGCGACAGTCTGTCCGGCATTGGCGGCGTGGTCCGCCCCGGCATCGTCCACCGCCTCGACAAGGACACGTCGGGCGTGCTGGTTGCCGCCAAGACCGACGCCACCCATCGCGCCTTGTCCGAGCTGTTCTCGCGCCACGATATCGATCGCAAGTACCGCGCCGTCGTGCGCGGCGCGCCGCGTTATGTAAAGGGCACGGTCACTACGCGCATCGGCCGCTCACACCACGACCGCAAGAAGATGGCGGTGTTGCGCGGTGGGGGACGCGAGGCGATCACGCACTACAGGCTGGAAGAGGTCTACGGCGACACCAAGCCCCTGGCCGCCCTGCTGGCGTGCCGGCTGGAAACCGGCCGCACGCACCAGATCCGTGTCCACATGGCGCATCTCGGCTGTCCTTGCCTGGGCGACCCGGTCTACGGCTCGGGCGCGCCGCACCGCGACGTCCAGGCGATTCTCGATGAACTGGGCTTCGAGCGCCAGGCGCTGCATGCCGCCGTCCTGGGCTTCGTCCACCCCGTTACCGGCCAAAAGCTGCGCTTCAGGGCCGCGCTTCCCGCCGACATGGCCGCGCTGGTCGAGGCGTTGAAGACCATGTACGGTGCGCCCGAAGGTGACGATGACGGCGACTTCGAAGACGACGACTTTGAAGACGACAACCTCGAAGATGATGACCTCGAAGACGACAAAGACCTGAGATAGGCCGTCTTCGGACAGCGCGAAGGACGGACCATGAAAATTACCGCATGCCTTACGGGCGCTGTTTTTATGGCCCTCGCCCAGCCCGCAGTCGCTGCCCAGACCTGCCCGGCGACCTTCTCGGCCACCGAGGCCTGGACGGAGGTCCGGCAGGAGCTGTCGGAAAACTACGCCTACTGGGACCGCATCGACGCAAAGCGCGCCTTCGACGCCGCCGCACCGGCTCTGCTGGCCGCGCCGGACCGCCTGAAATTCGCGGACCGGCTGGACACCCTTCTGCTCCTGTTCCGCGACAGCCATGTCCACGTCTCGCCGACGTCCGAACCCGCGGCCGCCTGGGTGCCCTCGGCCGCCGATCTGTGGTTCGCGTCCGAGACCGGCCGGCTGGTCGTCCAGGACGTGAAGGGCGCAAGCCAGGCGCAGGCCCTGGGCATCCGTCCG
>FTCT01004719.1_pt1 | contig 14825 bp, 14 predicted proteins | sample 1658881 | NCBI WGS metagenome assembly FTCT01 (sample SAMEA3914864, study PRJEB12502) | metagenome | biome: forest; material: soil | place: USA | collected 2012-03-12 | depth 0.3 m | reverse complement strand
CGCCTGTCTCATTTCGCGGTTACCCGGGTTGTCGACAATGGAACGCGGGCTGTTACGAGCTTTTCGCGTTTCAAAGGGAGTTTGATCATGCCGCGCGAACGCCAGATTAACGAACACGACACGGACCGCGCGGACGCGCTCCAGGAAAAGATCGAGGACACTGAGGGCTCAGGCCCTTCCCTGATCAGGACACCGGAAGAGGCACGCAAGGAAAATCTGATCCGCAAGGTCCAAAGCGAAGGGTATTGAGACCGCCCACACGATTTACGCGCTTTTCGTACGCATTCACTCTCCAGTAAGATTTTGCGAACGCTCTTTTAACCAAAGCCACGCACTATCCCGGTCAACGGGCTGGGCGAACTGTATCCGCCATACGCCCCAAGACTCCTGAAGAGGGTGCGTCGTGGACGATCTTATTGCTGAATTTTTGACCGAAACGGCTGAAAGCCTCGAGGTCGTCGATAGCGAACTGGTACGGTTCGAAGCCAACCCCAACGATCGTAAGATGCTCGATAATATTTTCCGGCTGGTGCACACCATCAAGGGCACCTGCGGCTTCCTGGGCCTCGGCCGTCTCGAAGCCGTGGCGCATGCCGGCGAAACCCTGCTCGGCCGCTTCCGCGACGGCAAGCTCGACGTCACCCCCGTCGCCGTGACCCTGGTCCTGCACTCGATCGACCGCATCAAGGTGATCCTTGCCGGTCTCGAATCGACCGGCAACGAGCCCGACGGCAACGACCACGACCTGATCGCCCAGCTGGAAGCCATGGCCGAAGGCAATGAGGTCAACCTGTCGGCCGTGCAGGCCGTCGAAGTCCCGGTCCGCCCGATCGCCTCCGAGATCGAACGCGCCGAACTGAATATTCCGGCGCTGGGCAGTTCGGCTCCGGCCGCCGACGCCGACGCCAAGCCCGCGACCGGCCTGCAAACCGGCGACATCGACCCGGCTACCGGCCGCGCCCTGCGCCCCGGCGAAGTCTCCGAAGCCGACCTTGAAGCCGCTTTCCTGGCCGCCGACGGTCCGGACTGGATGGACGACACGGCACCCGAACCCGTCGCCGAAGCCTCGCCCGAGCCCGTAAAGGCCCCGGAAAGCCAGGCGGCATCCGCGCCGGCGCCGGCCGCAACCCCCGCCCCGGTCGCGCAAAAGCCCGCCGCCCCCGCACCCGAGCCGCTGGCCGGCCTCGGCGGCGAAGACGCCCAGGGCATCGCCACCACCCAGTCGATCCGCGTGTCGGTCGATGTGCTGGAAGGCCTGATGACGCTGGTCTCGGAAATGGTGCTGACGCGCAACCAGCTCCTGCAGATCTCGCGCAACCGTGAAGATTCCGCCTTCGCCACGCCGCTGCAACGCCTGTCGACCCTGACCGGCGAATTGCAGGACAGCGTCATGAAGACGCGCATGCAGCCCATCGGCGCCGCCTGGAAAAAGCTGCCGCGCCTGGTGCGCGACCTCAGCTACGAACTGGGCAAGAAGATCGACCTGATCATGGACGGCGAGGGCACCGAACTCGACCGCCAGGTTCTGGAACTTATCCGCGATCCGCTGACCCACATGGTGCGCAACTCGGCCGACCACGGCCTTGAGCCCACCGAGGAACGCGTGCAGCTGGGCAAGCCGGCCAACGGCACGATCAAGCTCTCGGCCTTCCACGAAGGCGGCTATATCGTCATTCGCATCGCCGACAACGGCCGCGGCCTCAACACCGGCCGCATCCGCGAAAAGATCATCGAAAAGGGCCTGGCGTCGCGCGGCGAAGTCGACGGCCTGACCGACCAGCAGGTCCACCGCTTCATCTTCGCGCCGGGCTTCTCTACCGCCGCCAAGGTCACCAACCTGTCGGGCCGCGGCGTCGGCATGGACGTCGTGCGCACCAATATCGAGCAGATCGGCGGCCAGATCGACCTGACCTCGCTGCCGGGCCAGGGCACGACCTTCACCATCAAGATCCCGCTGACCCTGGCCATCGTTTCGGCCCTGATCGTCGGCGCCGGCGGCCAGAAGTTCGCCGTGCCGCAAACCTCGGTCATGGAGCTGGTCCGCACGGGCAGCAATACCGAGCACAAGATCGAACGCATCAACGACTCGCTGGTCCTGCGCCTGCGCGACAAGCTGCTGCCGCTGGTCCAGCTCGGGCCCACGCTGCAACTCGAAGCCGCCGAATCCGAAGACCCGACCTTCGTCATGGTCATCCAGGTTGGCGAGCGCCGCTACGGCCTGGTCGTCAACGACGTCCTCGACACCGAGGAAATCGTCGTCAAGCCGCTGGCCACGATCTTACGCGACGTCAACGTCTTCTCGGGCGCCACCATCCTCGGTGACGGCTCGGTCGTGCTGATCCTCGACCCGAACGCCATGGCCGAACGCGCCGGCAACATGCTGGAAGAAAAGCAGTCCGAGGACAGCGAGGAAACCAGCACCGAAACCGAGAGCGAAAAGGTCGCCATGCTGCTCTTCCGCGCCGGCGCCGGTGCGCCGAAGGCGGTCGAACTGGAGCACATCACCCGACTGGAACACGTGCATTCTTCGCAGATCGAGATCATGGAAGGCCGCGCCGCGCTGCAATATCGCGGCAAACTGATGCCGATCCTGACGGTCAACGGCGACCTGTCGAGCCTGATCGCCTATCAGCAACAGGACGGCGAGCATATCCAGCCGCTGCTGGTCTTCACCGGCGAAGGTTACGCCATGGGACTTGCTGTCGACGAGATCATCGACGTCGTCGAGGACCGCCTGCAGATCGAACTGTCGTCGGACCGTCCGGGCATGCGCGGCACGGCCGTCGTGTCCGGCAAGGCGTGCGAAATCCTCGACGTCGACAACTACCATCTTCGTGGCCTGGCCGAACACCAGCGCCGCCCGCAAAACGCTGCTGAAAGGGCTGTGGCATGAGCCTGCGTGACTATGTAACCCTGCGTGTCGGCGGCCAGCTGTTCGGCGTCGACGCCGCGCGCGTCCACGACGTCTTCCATCCGCGCGGCCTGACCCCCGTGCCGCTGTCGCGCTCCGAAATCGCCGGCGTGCTGAACCTGCGCGGCCGCATCGTCACCGCCGTCTGCGCCCGCCGCCGCCTAGGCTTGCCGCCGCGCGCCGAAGGCGCGCCCGAGCCGCTCGCCATCGGTCTCGAAGTTCACGGCGATTCCTACGGCCTGGTCATCGACTCGGTCGACGAGGTGCTGAAGCTCGACGACGAAAAGTTCCACGCCCCTCCCGGCAACCTGCCGCCGCGCTGGGCGGAAATTATCGTCGGCGTTTATCAATTGGAAAAGGAACTTCTGATAGTCTTGGATCCGCACACGCTCCTGGATGCCGCGCATCTCAAGGCCGCGTAAGAATTCACAACAGGAGTACCAGGGATGAAAACCTGCCTCGTCGTCGACGACAGCCGCGTTATCCGCAAGGTCGCCCGCCGCATTCTGGAGAACTTGCAGTTCGAAGTCATCGAGGCCAATGACGGCCTTGAGGCGCTGAACGCCTGCAAGGACAAGATGCCGTCGGCCATCCTGCTCGACTGGAACATGCCGGTCATGGACGGGATCACCTTCCTGCGCCAGCTTCGCAAGGAAGAGGGCGGCAAGCAGCCCGTCGTCGTCTTCTGCACCACCGAGAACGACCTCGCTCACATCACCGAAGCCCTGACCGAAGGGGCGTCGGAGTACATCATGAAGCCGTTCGACGGCGAAATCCTGGAAGCCAAGTTCTCCGAAGTCGGACTGATCTAGCCTTCCGGCGTCCGTCGCCAAGTTGGTCGCGATGGCCATGTGAAAGCGCTGACACGTTTTCACGCATCGCTCCAGCCTCTTGTTTCGAGCCGCTGGCTCACAGTCACTGTCCGGGTCCATGTCTGTTAACCCTAATCCTGCCGTGTCGCTTCGCCCGTTGAAGATCATGATCGTCGACGACTCGGCGGTCGTGCGCGGGCTCATCTCGCGCTGGCTCGAGCAGGAACGCGACATGGTTCTGGCGGGCCTGGCCATCGACGGTCTCAAGGCCATCGAGAAGGTCCGGGAAATCCAGCCGGACGTCCTGATCCTCGACATCGAAATGCCGAACATGGGCGGGCTGGAAGCCCTGCCCAAGCTCCTGGCCGCCAAGCCGGGCCTCAAGGTTCTGATGGCATCGACCCTGACGACGCGCGGCGCCAATGTCACCATCCGCGCCCTGGAACTGGGCGCGGCCGACTATATTCCGAAACCGGATTCGACGCGTATCGGCGGCGCCGACGGCTTCCGCACCGAACTTCTCACCAAGATCCGCGCCCTGTGCGGCCGTACGCGTCAATGGCCGACGCCCGAGCTCAGGCCTTCCGAAACGAAGACGCCGGAGCGGCCCGCGCCGTCCGCGCCCACGGCCCACGGTCCGGCCCCTGCGCCCGCTTCGAGCTTCACGCCGTCGCACAAGCCCGTCCTGACACCACAGGCCCCGACCCTGCGCCCGCGCGGCACGGTGCCCAAGCGCATCGACTGCCTGGTGGTCGGCGCCTCGACCGGCGGTCCGCCGGCCCTGCGCGCCTTCCTGCTGGGCCTCGGCAACGACTGGAAGCTTCCCATTCTTATCGTCCAGCACATGCCGGCGACCTTCACCACCATCCTGGCCGAACACCTCGACAAGGCCCTGCCCATGAAGGTGCAGGAGGCAAAGGACGGCATGCTGATCGAATCGCGCAACGTCTATATCGCGCCCGGCGACTGGCACATGACGGTAAAGAACGATCCGATCTGCAAGCAGCTCAAACTCGACCAGGGCCCGCAGGTCAACTGGTGCCGCCCGGCGGTCGATCCCTTGTTCAAATCCGCGGCCGAGGTCTACGGCAACCATGCGCTGGCCGTCGTGCTGACGGGCATGGGCCACGACGGCCGCGACGGCGCCCAGGCGCTGGTCAATGTCAACGCCTCGGTCATGGTCCAGGACGAAGCCACGAGCGTCGTCTGGGGCATGCCGGGTGCCGTGGCCGAAGCCGGCCTTGCTGAAATCATCAAGCCGATCGAGGGCCTGTCGGCGGCATGCCGCGCCTTCGCCCGCGGCGAACGTCCGTAAAGAGAGATATAAAAATGACCACCGAAGACATCGAACACCTCTCGGCAATGCTCAAGACCCGCTCGGGTCTGATCCTGGGCTCGGACAAGACCTACCTTATCGAAAGCCGCCTGGCGCCGGTGGCGCGCCGAGAGGGCTTTTCCTCGGTGGCGGCGCTGCTCACGGCGCTGCGCACCAAGCGCGACGAAAAACTCATGGCCATGGTCACCGACGCCATGACGACCAACGAGACCTTCTTCTTCCGCGACAAGGTGCCGTTCGACCAGTTCAAATCGGATGTGCTGCCGGCGCTCGCCAAGACGCGCCTGAACGGCGAAATCAAGATCTGGTGCGCCGCGTGTTCGACCGGCCAGGAGCCGTACAGCCTGACCATGCTGATGGAAGAGAGCCGCGCCCAGTTCCCGCGCGTCAATCTCGACATCCTGGCGACCGATATCTCGGACCGCTGCCTTGAAAAGGCGCAGTCGGGCCTGTACACCCAGTTCGAGGTCCAGCGCGGTCTGCCGATCACCATGATGGTCAAGAACTTCGAAAAGGTCGACGAAATGTGGCGCATCTCGCCGAAGATACGCCAGTCGATCCGCTTCAAGAAGCTGAACCTGCTCGACGACCTGCGCGGCATGGGGCGCATGGACGTCATCTACTGCCGCAACGTGCTGATCTATTTCGACCTTGAAACCAAGAAGAAGGTGCTGGAGCAGATGGCCCAGCTGCTGCCGGACGACGGCTACCTGTTCCTCGGCGCGGCCGAGACCGTGCTCGGCATCACCGACGCCTTCAAGCCGATGCCGGGCATGCGCGGCCTGTACATCAAGAACCAGGCCGTCAAGACCGAGGCGCGCCGCACGGCCTGATGTCTTCGAGACGCAAGATTTCAAAGCCCCCGGAAACGGGGGCTTTTTCTTTTGGTGCGACAGAGGGGAACCGCGCGCTTTCTTTAAATCGTACAATTTCCTGAACCTTCGCGACGCCCGCGGGAATCCACGCTGCATCGGTCATTCATTCCGGCAGGGGCTCCATGGCAAAGACACATCTCATTTCCGCAGCCGTCGTCACGGCTTTCGTCGCAACGGCCCTGTCCCTGGCGGCGTGCGGAGGGGGATATGGCAGCAAGGGCGGCGGCGGGTACAGCTCCTCCAGCAGCGTCCCGGGTGCGGCCTATAAGTCGCGCGACCTGGCCGCGGATCAGGCCGCGCCCGGGGTCAATGTCGATGCCAACCTGCAAAACGCCTGGGGCATCGCCATCACGCCGACCGGCGTGGTCATGGTGACCGACAACGCCATCGACAAGGCCACCACCTACAACGACGTCGGCACCGTGCAGTCGGGCGGCCTTCCCGTCCCCGGGCTCCCGACGGGCGTCGTCTACAACAATACCACGGCCTTTTCCTGGACGGTCGCCGGCGTCAACGACCGCACCGTCTTCATCTTCGCCACCGATACCGGCAAGCTCAGCGTCCTGCCGTCGACCGTCGGCGTTCCCGCTGCGGTCCAGGTGTTCGACGGCAGCGCGGGCGGCGCCGACTACAAGGGCCTGACCGCGGTAACGGGGACCGTCAATGCCTTGTACGCCACCGACTTCCACAACCAGCGCATCGACGTCTTCGACGCCGCCTTCAACCGTGTTGCACTTCCCGGAAAGTTCACCGACGGCGCCATACCGGCCGACTTCGCCCCGTTCAACGTTCAGGCGCTGAACGGTCAGCTCTATGTCACCTATGCCCGCAAAGCGGCAGCGGCCAATACCGAGGTCGCCGGCGCGGGGCTCGGCTATGTCGACGTTTTCGATACCGGCGGCACATTGCTGAAGCGCCTCGTCAGCGGGGGCGCGCTGAACGCACCGTTCGGTCTCGCCCTGGCGCCCGCCAATTTCGGCCCGTTCAGCAATGCCCTGCTGGTCGGCAATGCCGGCGACGGCAAGATCAATGCCTATGACGTATCGACCGGCGCCATGCTCGGCACCGTCAGCAAGATCGACGGCGCGCCCGTCGTCATTCCAGGCCTGCACGGCATCGCTTTCAACACCAACATTCTGTTCTACGCCGCCGGCACCGGCGCGCACGGCGTCTACGGCCGCATCGATCTTTACTGACAGGAAAAACCGGCTCGCCGCCTTCCCCTCTCAAGGGCGAGCGCCCATATGGGCAATGCCGGAATCTGAAGCGTCGCCCGGCCAATTTAGCCGGGCGACGCTTCAGATCTTGGTTTGTCGCGCACCTTTATCCGAAAAGTGCATCACACTTTTCGGGATGCGCTTTGAGAGGGCAAATCCATGAAAACACGCGTACTCGGTAAAAGCGGGCTTGAAGTGTCGGCGCTCGGCCTGGGCTGCATGGGCATGAGCTGGGCCTACGGGCCGTCGGACCGCGACGAATGCCTGACACTCCTGCGCCAGGCGGTCGACCTGGGCGTCACCTTCTTCGACACGGCCGAGGTCTACGGTCCTTTCACCAACGAGGAATTACTGGGCGAGGCCTTCCAGGGCATCCGCGACAAGGTGGTCATCGCCACCAAGTTCGGGTTCCGGATCGGCGGCGGCATCGCCGGCTCGCTGTCCGGCGTCAATTCGCGCCCCGAACATATCCGCGAGGTCGTCGAGGCTTCGCTGAAGCGCCTGCGTACCGACCGCATCGACCTGCTCTATCAGCACCGCGTCGATCCTGCCGTGCCGATCGAGGACGTCGCCGGCACGGTTCGCGACCTGATCGGCGAAGGCAAGGTCCTGCATTTCGGCTTGTCCGAAGCCTCCGCCGCCACCATTCGACGCGCCCACGCCGTCCAGCCTGTGACCGCGCTGCAAAGCGAATATTCGCTATGGACGCGCGATCCCGAGACGGAAATCCTGCCGACGCTCGAAGCGCTGGGCATAGGGTTCGTGCCCTATTCTCCGCTCGGCCGCGGCTTCCTGACCGGCGCCTATAAGGAGGTGGAGTCGCTGCCGCCCGACGACTTCCGCCGCAAGACGCAGCCGCGTTTCAACGGCGAGGCGCGGGAGCAGAACCTGCGCGCCGTCGACGCGCTCGAAGGGGTGGCAAGGGCGCGCGGCGTTACGCCGGCACAACTGGCGCTGGCCTGGCTTTTGGCGCAGAAGCCGTGGCTCGTGCCCATTCCGGGAACGCGCAAGCTTGGCCGCCTGACGGAGAATCTTCGGGCCGCCGATATCCAGCTAAACGCCACTGATCTCAAATTGATCGAGGACACCATTGCCGCCACCGGCTTTGCCGGCGCGCGGTACGGAGAGGCATCGCTGGCAATGACGAACCTCTAGCCCCGCGAAGCCCCCTCCTCCCCATCGCATGACGAGGAAGAGGGGGTCTTTTCAGGCGGTGTTACCTTTTCTTGGTATGCTTGGTCGCCTTCGTTGCTTTCGACGCAATCGGGGTCGTCGCCGCGGCCCTGTCGGGTTCCGCGGTGACGCTGCTCCTGGCCGCGTCGAGCTTGGCCCAGTCCGCTTGCAGGCGCGGCAGGGTCGACTGCGCGAAACTCTTCACGGGCGCATCGGTGCCCGCATTGGCATAGCCGCTATAGGCGCCGGAGGCCGACTTCGTGATGTCGCCCTGGGTTGCCAGGTATTTCTGGTCGAAGTCCTTGCCGGTCGCCGATTTCAGGTCGGCCAGCTTCTGCTTGTAGTCGTCGTCCCAGTTCTGGTCGAAGTGCATATCGGTCGTCGCGTTTTGAACCGCGGCCACCATATCCTGGCGAACCTTCAGGCCATCCGTCAGGACGCCTTGCGCCGCCGCCTTCACGTCGGTATTGGCGCTGGTCTGCAGCGCGATCTGGGCAGCGGCGATGCCGAATTCGTTGGACAGATAAGCCTGGCGCATGAAGTCCTTGGCCGCCGGGCCGGACGCGGAGGCAGCCGGATCAACGGCTGCGGTTGCTGAAGCATCGCCCGTCGCCGGCGGGGTCTGCACCTGGTCGGGCGCCTTGGTCGAGTCGGGCGGGGTTGTCTGCGGCAGGGTCGGCACGGGCTGCTGGCTGGCCGGCAATGTGTTGGTAGCGCTCTGGGCCGAAGCGGCGAGAGGCAGGGTACCAAGAGCCGAGGCCGCCAGAACGGCAGCCAGAATTCCGGTGATCTTATGGGCCTTGCGGGTCGTCATAGGGCTTCCTTTCGTTTAGGGAGAACGACAGAAAAGAAATCCTACCGGCCGCAAACGGTACCAGTGTGACGCAAAAGGGCCTTTTCCATAAGGAAAAGACCCTCAAAACAGCGGCGATTTATAAGCGGGCCGTAATCGCCCTATTTGGCGTCGGCCATGGCCGGCTTGCCTTTGAAGAAGGCGCGCAGCGCCTGGGCCGCCTCGGCCTCGCCCTCGCAGCAGTCCTCGACGAGGAAACCGACCAATTCGGAAAAATGCGAAAAGTTGGCACGATAGATGATCGAGCGCCCGTCGCGATACGCCGTCAGCAGACCGGCGCCCGTCAGGATGCTGAGGTGGGTCGAGGCCGTATTGGCCGGAATGCCGACGCTTTCGGCGATCTTGCCCGCGGCGATGCCGCCCGGGCCGGCCTTGACGATGGTGCGGAACACATTCAGGCGGCCCGGATGTGCCAGGGCGAACAGATTTACCACCGCATCATCATTCGTCATCAATTCAACCTTATTGGAAATTTATACGATCCTATGGCCGGGGTTTTTATACCCGGGCCCCGGAAATGAAAAGCAAGCAGTCGCGCAGTGCAAAAAACTTTTTTGTTATTGCCGCGTCTGGTTTCCCGGCTTGATTTTTGCCTACTTTATGTGGACCTCAGCCCGTCATGCGCGGATGCGGCATGGCCAGCTGATCGAGGCGCAGGCAGATGTCCGGATCGCCGAAGGCTTCGGGCGTCAGGCGCGCCACGGCTTCGATCCGCGCTGTCAGCGTCGCCAGCATCCCCTCGTACGCCTGGGCGATCATCGCCTTGCCGTCGAAGCGTTCGCGCGGGTCGTCCAGGCACCAGTCGACAATGACGGCGCCTTGCCGGCACGGCGGCCAGCGTCCGCCCGGCGGCAGGCCTGGAGACAGGCGCACTATGGCGTCGAACGCAGGAATATACCGGCTGATCATCGCCTCGACAGGTTTGGTCGCCAGCCAGCCCGTATTGTAGTGCATGCGGTGCAGCAGCCCCAAAACGTAGGGGCTGATGACCGGCGCAGGGTCGAAGCCCGCTGAAAAGGCTTCGAACCGGCCGGCGCCCAGACGGTTGAGCAGGGCCTCGGCCAGGATCGACCGTGCCGAATTGCCGGTATCGACGAACAGGATATTGATGACCCGGGACTCGCTCATTCGGCCCAAGCGTAAGGGCAAAGGTTTTATTCCGGCATTTATGAAATGGGTTAACGCCGATTAGTCATTTTTCGCGCCGCCGTTAACACTAAAGCTTCACCGTCCGCTTAGGGATGGCCGGTAATATCGATCGCAACCAGTGCCTTTTCAGGGGTGTATCGCGTTGCGTAATGATAGCGCTCACAACCAAGCTTCCGGCAATATCTCCGGATTTACCGGCCGCACTCTGCGCCTGATGGCCAATGCGCGGTTCGAAATGGCGTTGCTGTGCCTGCTGCTGCTCACCGCCGGCGCCGTCATCTGGCAAAAGCCACTGCTCGAACGGACCATCCGCTATACGCCGGCCGGTGTCGCCTCCGCGACCAGTACCTTGTTCTCCGACAGCGACAATGCCGGCAAGAGCACCGTGTGGAGCACCGGCAATATGTCGTGGGCGTGCGAGTTGCGCACCGGCAACGCCTATCCCTATTGCGGCTACGAGCTGTTCACCGACGGCAACAAGGGCACCCACGGCCTGAACCTGAGCAATATGCGCTCGTTCGCCATGACCCTTGTGTACAAGGGTGCGGCAACGTCCTTCCGTGTCCACCTGAAGAATTTCGACCCGCGCTATTCGACCGTCGCCGACATAGAGTCGCCCAAATTCCTGCGCGTCGAGGCCGACACCACGCCCGGCAAGGTGCAGCACATCGAATTCGTCCCGACCGATTTCGGCGTCGCCGACTGGTGGCTGCGCAAGCGCAAGCTGGCGCCCGAATACGGCCGCCCGCAATTCGACAACATCACCTCGTTCAACGTCGAGACGGGTTCCGAAGCGCCGATGGGCCGCCACAGCTTCGATATCCGCGACGTCACGATCAAGACGGCGATCCTGTCGGACGCGCAGTATTATTCGCTGCTGCTCGGTATCTGGATCGTCATGATCGTCATCTATCTCGGCTACCGCGTCGGCAATCTGCGCCGCGCCCAGGCCGAGCGGCTGGCGCTCGAAGCCCTGGCCCTGCGCGAAGCCCAGGAGGCCGCGCGCCGCGACCACCTGACCGGCATCCTCAACCGCCGCGGCCTGATGGAACGCTTCAACGAGCTGGCCGGCCACCGCCGCGGCGCTTTCAACCTGGCGGTCATCCTGATCGACCTCGACCACTTCAAGGCGCTCAACGACACCCATGGTCACGACCAGGGCGACCGCGTCCTGACCTCGGTGGCCCAGGTCATCAACGGCAATGTGCGCTCGGGCGACCTGGCGGCGCGCTGGGGCGGTGAAGAATTCATCGTTGTCTGCGCCGATGTCGACCGGCGCGGTGCGCAGAAGATCGCCGAAAAGATCCGCGAACGCATCGAAGCCTTCGATTTCGGCATTCCGGGCGGCGTCACCGCCAGCCTGGGCGTCAACTGGTCGAACATGGCCGAACCCGACCTGACGCAACTGGTCGCCCAGGCCGATATCGCGCTCTATGGCGCCAAGGCGGAGGGCCGCAACCGCGTACGCCTGCGCGGCACGGCGGCGCCCAAGGCGGCCTAATTCGCCGGTGTCTTGAGCGCGTCCTGTTTCGTCTTTTCATACAGGCTGTCGAGCGTCCTGCCATCGCCGGGCGTTATATAGGCCTTCATGGGCGGGGTGTCGGCCGGGCACAATCCGGAGCGGCCAGTATCGGCCAGGGCAACCAGATTGTAGCCCCCGGCGGCGTTGTGCCGCAACTGCCACGGCCCCCTGTAACGTCCGTTGAACCACGTATGCTGGAGCGCCAGTACGGTGATGGCGCCCTTATGGGCGTCCCCCCTCACGACATGCGTCACGTCGAGATCGAGGAACCACGGCCACTGCATGATGATACAGTCTTCGCAGTTGCCGATCTTGATAGGCAACTGCCGGACGATGCGGGCGTCGACCACGGCGTCGTAACACGCCGGTACGTCCTCTGCCTGAGCCGCCGACGCCGCATTGGCCAGCAGCAAGGTCAATACAAAGGCTTTCATTCCGCCCCACCGATCAGTCCAGATGATAACGCATGGCAACATTGCACCGCTCGTAGCGGGCGCCGTAGCGCGCCATGATGTCGGCATCGTGCCGGAAGCCCAGCTTTTCGTAAAGGTGGATCGCCGCCTGGCAACGGGAATTGGTCAAGAGGTACAACGTCTCGACCTGCATGGCGCGGGCGCGTTCGATCACGGCGTCGAGCAGGAATTCCCCGGCCTTGAGTCCCCGCGCCTGCGACCGCACGCCCATCTTGGTCAGCTCGAACGCGCCGGGCCCTGTCTTCTGGAGCGCACAAGTGCCGACAACGCCCAAGCCTTCCGCCTCGACGAACAGGATGACGCCGCCGGGCTCGAGGATGCGCGTGTCGGGATTGCGCAGGACGTCGAGATCGGTGTCTTCCAGCCGGAACATGGTGCTGATCCATTCGGCATTGATGTCGTGGAAGTCCTGAGCCCGTTCGGGCGTATATTCGCGGATGGTCAGGGCTGGCCGCGCCGCCTCGCCCGCGCGGGCATAGAGCGAGCGCGCATCCAGCGCCGCTTCGAGTTCGGCGACCTGCCCCAGGAAGTCGCCGTCGATGGCTTCGAAGAGACTGTTCACTCCGGTCGCGATCCGCGGCATGGCCATGTGCTTCGCCCGTGCCATCGCCGCCTGTCCTTCGCCGGTAAGGGAAATCAGGCGCTGACGCTGGTCTCCGCCGCGTTCCGACTGGACGAGGCCCATTTCGACCAACTGGCCGATACCGCGCGTAATGCCGGGCTGGCTGGTGCCCACGACATCGACCAACTGTCCTATCGTCATGGGTTCGCGGTCGAGTGCCACCAGCAGCGGCATATGCGTCGGCTGGACCGGCAGTCCGGCTTCGCCGACGATGCGCGCCGCATCGGTCTGGAGACGTTCGGCCAGGCGCTTCAGGCGGCTGCCCAGGAAGACCGGTCCCATATCGCTGATGACGTCCATGTCGCCGACCTCACTAAACATAACGCGTTATATATCTCGATATATAAACGCACGCATATCGGATTTCCGCAAGGGGTCGGAGACACACGCGCTCGAAAAAAAAAGCCTGCACCGTCCAATAAAAAAGCCCGCCATGAGAGGATGGCGGGCTTCTTCGTATGATTTTGTCGCGTTTAGGCGGCGACGGTGCCCGACTGATCGTGCGGGTCGCGCAGGACGTAGCCGCGGCCCCAGACCGTTTCGATGTAATGGTTGCCATCGGCGGCCACGGCCAGCTTCTTGCGAAGCTTGCAGATGAACACGTCGATGATCTTCAGTTCCGGCTCGTCCATGCCGCCATAGAGGTGGTTGAGGAACATTTCCTTGGTGAGCGTCGTGCCCTTGCGCAGGGACAACAGCTCAAGCATCTCGTATTCCTTGCCCGTCAGGTGGACGCGGTTGCCGCAGACTTCGACGGTCTTGGCGTCGAGGTTGACGACGATGTCACCGGTCTTGATGATCGACTGGGCGTGGCCCTTGGAGCGACGGACGACCGCGTGGATGCGGGCGATCAGCTCGTCCTTGTGGAAGGGCTTGGTCATGTAGTCGTCGGCGCCGCCGCCGAGCGTCTTGACCTTGGTTTCGATTTCCGCCGTACCCGACAGGATCATCACCGGGGTGTTGACCTTGCCGACGCGCAGCTGGCGCAGGACTTCGAGGCCCGACATGTCCGGCAACGAGAGATCGAGCAGGATCAGATCGTAGTCGTAGATCTTGCCCAGATCCACGCCTTCTTCGCCCAGGTCGGTCGTGTAGACGTTAAAACCTTCCGACTTGAGCATCAGCTCGATGCTTTGCGCCGTGGCGCTGTCGTCTTCGATAAGTAGTACGCGCATATAAGCCCCTCCCGGCTTCGTGGGTAACAGGATAAGCAGGAGGCGAGATACCTCCGTCCGTTCCCCGTCATGCTAAACAGGAAATCACTTAAGATTCGTTAAGCTTAACACCTGAGTGTCCGGCGTAAGGTGATTTGCGAATCGGGGGCAAGAGTCTCGAGTCAACGAATTTGCTTACTCACAGGATTTTTACGGCCATTTTTTGACAATGAGTCTTTTGAATCACACAGTTGTGTGAGCGACCCGGCGCAAAAATTCTGTCGCCGCCTCGCCTGAAAAGCGAAAATGACGGCCCGATCAAACCGTCAATGTGCTGCTTTTTAGCGAAAATTTCCGCCATGGTTTGGCCTCAGGACTTACCAAAAAATTGTAAGCAGCCTCTTCTTAAGCCTGCCGGTTAAGATCTGCCGTCAGGATTTGGGCTCGGCGACCAGCACAACGGGCAGCCCCCAGTCGTGGTCGAGCGGCCAGCGTAACACGGCGATGGTCGCGTCGTGCGGCTGGGCCTCGACCGAAGCATGGACTTCGCGACGGAAGGCGCCGACGCGCTCCATGCGGCAGGCGATAGGCCCGCCGTCGAGATTGAGCGCCGTGCGGATGTCGAGCGGCGAGGCTTTCAGGAAAGCCGCCAGGCGCGAGAGCGAGAAAAAGCCGGCCTTCGTTGACCCGACAATAATATGTCCGCCTGCGTCTTCGGCGACAAAGGT
>FTCT01005053.1_pt1 | contig 14886 bp, 14 predicted proteins | sample 1658881 | NCBI WGS metagenome assembly FTCT01 (sample SAMEA3914864, study PRJEB12502) | metagenome | biome: forest; material: soil | place: USA | collected 2012-03-12 | depth 0.3 m | reverse complement strand
TTGAGGTCCTCGCCCAGCGGCACCTCTTCCGGCATCCAGTGGACCTGCTGCTGCTTCTTCCAGAAGTCGTAGGCCCACGGATAGCGGAACGGCTTGTAGCCGCCCGAAGGGGTCATCAGGCCAGGCAGGATGAGCGACGACGGAGCGGACATGACGGAGCCTCGGGGCAGAATCGAACGGACGCGCTAGGATGATCCAAAGGTAGCAGCGGAAATCGGCGACGCCACTAGATATGGTGTGACCGACGGTCGCAATTCACAAGATAGAGACGCGCCTGTGGACAATCCATTCACGATTTATGGCGCCCTCGGTTCGGGCAGCGTGCCCGTCGAGGCGGCCATGACCCTCATCGGCCTGCCCTACCAGGTGGTCGAGGCCCCCACCTGGGAAGGCGCGGCCCAGCAGGCCAAGGTCGCCGGCGTCAACCCGCTGAAGCAGATCCCGGCCCTCATAACGCCCGACGGCGAGACGATCACCGAGAGCGCAGCCATCCTGATCTGGCTGGCCGACCGCCACCCCGCCGCCCGCCTGGGCCCCACGCTCGACGACCCGCGCCGCGCGCAGTTCCTGCGCTGGATGACCTTCATCCCGGCCTCGATCTATTCGCTCTTCTGGGTGCGCGACGAACCCGGCCGCCTGGCGGGCGAGGACCCGCAGGCCCAGGCCCGCGTCAAGGCCGCCACCGCCGATCGCATCGTCGACTGCTGGGCGATGATGGAAAGCCAGCTCTCGCCGGGACGCTACTTGCTGGGCGACGAACTGACGGTGCTGGACCTCTACGTCACGGTGATCAGCCGCTGGGGGCCGCGACGGGTGCGCTTCTACGAGGCCGCGCCGAGGATGGCGGAGGTGGTGCGGCGCGTGGATGCGGATCCGCGGCTGGCGGGGTTCTGGGCCGAGCGGTTCCCGTTCTTTGACGGGTGGGAGCGGCTGGGGCAGCAGGCGGGGTGAAGGGCTGAGATGGGCGGGAAGACGACGTGAAAGCCGGTGTACGAAAGCGGCTTATTCCTCGGCGAGAATTTCAATGCCGTTTTCGGCCGCGTACTGTTCGACTTCCGGCACGAGCTTCGCACTCAGGGCTCCCACGAGAGCCGCGTGATCAGCGTTTTCGATGATGTGCGCGTGAGCCATCGACGCGGTGAGCATCGCCGGTATCGTCCACAACACTATCCGCCGACGATCAAGCGCGGCCATCGCCTCGATCTCCTTCACAGCCTCGTCGTCACCGCTGAACGGGCTGTGCCTGCCAACCGAGACGCCGCTTATGTGAACGGCAACGCCCGACAGCACGCGGTGATAAGAGTAGAGGTCCGGAACTTTCGCCTGTTCCGCTAGTCTCTCAAGGTCGAGCCGCACACCCTTCGTCGCCAGCCAATCCTGATAGTCCCTGGCCACGACCTCGGCGAACCCATACTTCGCCTTCCGCATCATGTTGATTTGGCCGTGCATCGTGCTCGAGGCGTCTTCGGCGAGCTCTTTGATGAAATCGTCGCGCCGAAGGTCGAGGTTGGCGAGACAGATAGCCGTCTCGATCAGGCTTCGCAGGATGATTTCGGCCTCAAGGGTTAGGCCCGACTTCCACAGCAACTGGACGCCCCGGAAGTTAGTCCACGCCCGCGTATATAGCGTCATGGACAACACCATTGGGTGGTGAGGCTCTATTTCGATCTCTGTTGTAGCTCGGCCGAGGCTGTTACCGATGTCGGTCAGCTCCTTCAGCGCGTCCACGAACTTTGCGTAGCTGGCGTCGTCTACCACGGTCATTCCCGATCATTGTGGGCGGCAAGGTTGACACACGCCCTTGTGGCGGGGAACGCACCGGGGCCGACAGAGGGCCAGAACGCTGACGTTTCGAGGGCCAGTTTAGGGTGGCTAGACGACTTTAAGCCGAACGAGCGCTTATCACCTCGTAAGCTGTGACAGCCGACGCCGTTACAGCTTGCCAGAGCGGGTCCGTCGCATACTCGTCATCCCCTCCATGAGGCAGCTTCTCAATAAGCTGACCTAGAGCGCGTTTTATGGCCTGGATGAGCGCCGCCTCGGCCTTGTCGAGCAGGCTGAAGCCAATCTGGCTTTCGTCGAAATCATGATCGTCGAAGAAGAAATGAATGACCTGATCTACCCCTGAGATCAGCCCCCGCTTCACCTCAGCGCGCCAGATAATTCGGGGGTCCGGAGTCGCGAGTTCCTCAAGATAGGCTAACAGCTCCGCTCTTAGCCACGGAGAGTGCAGATCAGCCAAGCCGGGGGGAAAATCGCGTTCCATGCGTGCGAGGCTATGGCTAGGAATGCTCCTTCACAATGTCCGGTAAGGGTCGAAAGCCGACCACCGGTCAGCGCTCTCCTTAAATCTCTTGGAGGCTGCAGCGTGCAGGGCTGAGCAGGTCGGTCAAGGACCGCCTTCGGCGGCCGCGACGCGGCGATGCGGAGCGTCGTCCTTGAGGGGCCTGATCAGCCCTGCAATCGTCGCGCCGTGAGATTTAGGGAGGGCGCCCTTCCGAGGGAGGGGTTTCAACAACGGCGCCAAACCCCGTCATCCCGCGCTTCATGCGCGGGACCCATTTGTCCGCCGCAGGTGCAGCGCAAACCCAAGCTCTCCCGTGGAAGCTGAACCATCGTCATCCCGCGCATGAAGCGCGGGATGACGATGGGGTTGGAGCCCGGCGCCCGCACCGACCGCCCTGGCAGCGGATCCTGCCTCCAACCCCTCACCCGACCGCCTTCGGCGGCCCCCCTCTCCCGCAAGGAGAGAGGGGAACCCCTTTACCCAGCCACGCTTCCCCGCTATTCACCCCGCCGATGTCCTTCGCGCCGACCATCATTATTACCCCGAAAACGACCCGCCGCGGCGGGGCGTCGTCGGGTGTGTGCGCGAACTAGCGAGCATCCGAAGTCAGCCCCGCCGATGCGCGGGGCAGCTCTCACACCACGAGACCTCTAAGCTCCCGCGCCTCCGCCCACTTAAGGAGACGCCTACCCATGAGCTTCAAGTTTTCCCGGTCCAATCCTCCCCGCGTCGGCGTCGTCGGCGCCACCGGCCTCGTCGGCGGCATGATGCGCGAGCTGCTGGCCGAGCGGGACTTCCCGCTAGCGTCCTTGCGCCTGTTCGCCTCGGCCCGCTCGGCCGGGACCAAGGTCGACTTCAAGGGCGCCCCGGTGGTGGTCGAGGACGCCGGCACGGCCGACTTCGCCGGGCTGGACATCGTGTTCTTCTCGGCCGGCGGCGGCACGTCGCTGGAGCTGGCCCCGCGCGCGGCGGCGGCCGGGGCCGTGGTGATCGACAACTCCTCGGCCTGGCGCGGCGATCCTGACGTGCCGCTGGTGGTGGCCGAGGTCAATCCGCACGCGCTGAACCACATCCCCAAGGGCATCGTCGCCAACCCCAACTGCACCACCATGGCCGCCATGCCGGTGCTGAAGCCCCTGCACGAGAAGGCGGGCCTGAAGCGCCTGACCGTCAGCACCTACCAGGCCGCCTCGGGCGCGGGCGTGGCGGGCATCGACGTGCTGGCCGACCAGCTGAACGCGGGCCTGGACGGCGACCTGCCGGGCCTGGCGCGCTCTGCCGACGCCGCCCCGCTGCCCGCGCCGGTGAAGTGGGCCGTGCCTCTGGCCTATAACGTGGTCCCGCTGAACTATCGCGTGGTCGAGGACGGCTACACCGAGGAAGAGATCAAGCTGCGCGACGAAAGCCGCAAGATCCTCGAGATCCCCGGCCTGCCGGTCAGCGGCACCTGCGTGCGCGTGCCGGTCTTCACCGGCCACTCGCTGTCGATCAACGCCGAGTTCGAGCGGCCGATCTCGGCCGCCGAGGCCACGGCGCTGCTGGCCGGCGCGCCGGGCGTGGTGCTGGAAGAGGTCCCCAACCCGCTGGCCGCGACAGGGCAGGATCCGGTGTTCGTCGGCCGCATCCGGCCTGACCCGACCGTGGAGCATGGCCTGGCGCTGTTCGTGGTCGGCGACAATCTGCGTAAAGGCGCGGCGCTGAACGCGGTGCAGATCGCCGAGGTGATGCTGGGGGACTGAGGTCGCTGAGCGCCCCCTCCGTCACGGCGCGTATTCGCGCCGCGCCACCTCCCCCGCTTCGCAAGGGAGGAGAAGTAAGGTGTCTCCTCCCCCGTAAAACGGGGGAGGTGGCCCGGAGGGCCGGAGGGGGCGCTCTACCACGCCACCCGCCCCATCGGCCATTCCACATCGACCTCCGCCGCCAGGAAGTCGATGAACGCCCGCACCCGGGCTGGCAGCGGGCCGGCGTGGCCGACATAGACCGCGCTCAGGGTCTCGACCTCGCGGGAATTGAACTCTTCAAGAACCGGGACCAGCCGACCCGCCGCGATGTCGTTCGCGATGTGGAACATCGACAGCCGCGTGATCCCCTGCCCCGCCATGGCCAACCGCGCGGCGCTCTCGCCGTCGCCGACCAGGGCGCGGCCGTGGGCGGGATAGCAGATCCGCTCGCCGTCGATCAGAAACGGCCACTCGTCGCAATGACGGGCGAAGTTGAAGACCACCAGGTCGTGGCCGGCCAGTTCGTCGGGATGCTTCGGCGTCCCGCGCCGGGCCAGATAGTCCGGCGAAGCGACCAGGGCCATGCGGCTGTCGCCCAGCTTTTTCGCCACCAGCTGCGAGGGCCGCAGCGGCCCGACGCGGATTGCCAGCTCCGCACGCTCATCCAATAAGTCGATGACCTGGTCGGTTAGGGTGACGTCGACCTGCACCTCGGGGTGCAGGGCGGTGAACCTGGGGACCAGCGGCAACAGATGGTGCAGGCCGAACGGCACGTTGGAATTGATCCGCAGCCGTCCCTTGGGCACGGCGGTCGCGCTGACCGCGCGCTCGGCCTCGTCCAGGTCGGCCAGCACCCGCAAGCTGCGCTCGTGGAAGGTCAGGCCCTCGGCGGTCAGCTGCAGCTTGCGGGTCGAGCGGTTGATCAGCCTCGAGCCCAGCCGGGCCTCCAGCCGCGCCACCAGCTTGCTGACCGCCGACGGGGTCATGGACAGCGCCTTGGCCGCGGCCGTGAAGCCGCCCTCTTCGACGACCCGGGCGAAGACCTCCATCTCCCCCGAGCGATTGATCTCCTGCCGGGCCATCGTTTCCTTCGGATCACAAGTGAAGTTCCGACAGGCAATCTAATTCATCGAACGCCAGGACGCCATCTTGGGGCCTGGACCAACCCCGGGAGCCGGCGGCCATGCCTATCGCCCTCTATGCCCTGACCGTCGGCGCCTTCGGCATCGGCGTCACCGAATTCGTCATCATGGGCCTGCTGCTGCAGGTCTCCGCCGACCTTCATGTCTCGATCCCCGCCGCCGGGCTGCTGATGAGCGGCTATGCGCTGGGCGTCTTCGTCGGCGCGCCGATCCTGACCCTGCTGACCCGCCGCCTGCCGCGCAAGACGACCCTGCTGGTGCTGATGGCGATCTTCACGGTCGGCAACGCCCTGGCGGCGATCGCGCCGACCTATCCGATCCTGATGGCCGCCCGGCTGGTCACGGCCCTGGCGCACGGGACGTTCTTCGGCGTCGGCTCGCTGGTCGCCGTCAGCCTGGTCGCGCCCGAGCGCAAGGCCTCGGCGATCTCGATCATGTTCACCGGCCTGACCATCGCCACCTTGCTGGGCGTGCCGTTCGGCGCCTGGCTGGGCCTGGCGTTCGGCTGGCGGATGGCCTTCTGGGCCGTGGCCGCCGTCGGCGCCCTGGCCTTCGTGGTCCTGGCGGCCCTGGTGCCCAGCGCCCAGGACGAGGTCGAGCCCGCGCCGCTGCGCGAGGAGTTCGCCGTGCTGGCCCGCCCGCAGGTGCAGCTGGGCCTGGCCATGACGGTGCTGGGCTTCGGCGGCGTGTTCGCGGTCTTCACCTACATCCAGCCGATCTTGACCGAGCTGGCCGGGTTCTCGAAGGAAGCGGTGTCGCCGATCCTGCTGGTCTTCGGCGCGGGCCTGGTGGCGGGCAACCTGGCCGGCGGCCGCTGGGCCGACAAGGGGCTGAACGCGGCCCTGGTCGGGACCCTGGTCGCCCTGACCGTGGTCATGGGCGCCTCGGCCTTCGCCTTCCATAGCCAGGCCGGCGCGGTGATCGCCGCCTTCCTGCTGGGCGCGGCCGCCTTCGCCACCGTCGCGCCGCTGCAGATGCGGGTGCTGAGCCACGCCGGCGGCGCGGGCCAGGGCCTGGCGTCAAGCCTGAACATCGCCGCCTTCAACCTGGGCAACGCCTTCGGCGCCTGGCTGGGCGGGGCGGTGATCGCCCACGGCCCGGGCCTCTCGGCCGTGCCCCTGATCGCCGCCGCCGTGCCGCTGTCGGCGCTGGTCCTGGCCGGCTTCTCGCTCTCGCTGGAACGCCGCGCGCGCCCGGCCATCGCCTGAGACCTGGAGTAAAGCTTATGGAATACCGCACGCTGGGCCGCTCTGGCCTGAAGGTCCCCGCCCTCTCGTTCGGCGCCGGCACGTTCGGAGGCCAGGGTCCGCTGTTCAGCGCCTGGGGCGACACCGACGTCGCCGGCGCCCGCCGCATCGTCGACATCTGCCTGGAGGCCGGCCTGACGCTGTTCGACACCGCCGACGTCTATTCGAACGGCGCGTCGGAGGAGATCCTGGGCGCGGCGCTGGAAGGCCGTCGAGACCAGGCGCTGATCTCGACCAAGCTGGGCCTGAACGGCGGCGCCTCGCGCCATCGCCTGATCCCCGGCGTCGAAGCCGCCCTGAAGCGTCTGAAGACCGACCGCATCGACCTTTTGCAACTGCACGCCTTCGACGGGACGACGCCGGTCGAGGAGACGCTGTCGGCGCTGGACGACCTCGTCCGGGCCGGCAAGGTCCTGTACGTCGGCGCCTCCAACTTCGCCGGCTGGGAACTGATGAAGTCCCTCGCCGCCGCTGATCGTCATGGGCTGCCGCGCTACGTCGCCCACCAGGCCTACTACTCGCTGGTCGGCCGTGACTACGAGTGGGAGCTGATGCCGCTGGGCGCCGACCAGGGCGTCGGGGCCATGGTCTGGAGCCCGCTGGGCTGGGGCCGCCTGACCGGCAAGATCCGCCGCGGCCAGCCGCTGCCGCAGACCAGCCGCCTGCACGACACCGCCGACGCCGGCCCGCCGGTCGACGACGAGCGCCTCTACCGCGTGGTCGACGCCCTGGACGCGATCGCCGCCGAGACGGGCAAGACCATCCCGCAGGTGGCGATCAACTGGCTGCTGCGCCGGCCCACGGTGTCCAGCGTCATCATCGGCGCGCGGACCGAGGAGCAGCTGCGCCAGAACCTCGGCGCGATCGGCTGGGAACTGACGGCCGAGCAGGTGGCCCGCCTGGACGCCGCCAGCGCCGTGACCCCGGCCTATCCCTACTATCCGTACTGGCGCGAGGGCGGCTTCAGGCAGGTGAACCCGCCGCGGGTCTAGCTTTCGTCCAGCGCCTTCTTGAGGAAAGCCGTGAGCTCGGCGTCGCTGGCGGCGTCGGGCTCTTGCGCCAGCACGCCCTGGCGACCGCGCGGAATGTGCGCGGCCGGGTCGCCGTTGGCGTGGAAGATGTAGTGCTCGAAAAAGGCCCGCCAGGCGTTGCGGCGTGGCGCCGGCAGGCGGCGGACATTGCGCAGGGCGTGGACGAAGGCGTCGAACGGCGAGCCGGCCGGCTGCTCGGCGGGCTTCCACCAGTAGTTCACCAGCATGTTCAGCGGCCCGAACGCCTGGACGTGATGCCACCACAGGGCCGGGATGTAGATCGCGTCGCCCGGCTCCAGTTCGGCCGTCTGGGCCTGCTCCAGGGCGTCGGCGAACTTTGGGAAGCGTTCGAGGTCGGGGTCGTCCAGCGACACCAGGCTGATCGGTCGCCCGGCCGGAGTGAAGTCCAGCGGGCCGACATAGAGGTTGCCCACCTGGTCGGGCGGAAACAGCGTGAAGCGCCGCCGTCCGCCGACCACCACGGCGATGTTGTCGGACATGTCGTGGTGGGTCTGGACGATCGAGGCGTTGCCGATCCACAGGCGCGGGGCGATGTCCTCGTCCAGCAGGTCCAGGGCGTTGGCGCGCTCGAAGCCCGGCAGCACCGGCGCGACCGGGGTCGAGCCCACATAGATGGCCGGCGGCTCGGGGTGGCCGACGAAGCGCAGTAGCTCGTCCAGCGCCGCGCCCAGCGGGGCGGGGCGGCGATCGAAGTTCATGCCCCGGCCGGTCTCGTCATAGAAGAAGCGGCCGCCGATCTCGGGCGCGCCCAGAAAGGCCTCGACGACCGCGCCGCGGTCGAAGCGCTTGAGATAGTCGGCCAGGGCGTAGGGCGAGACGCGGGCGGCCTGCACCGCCGGCCAGTCGCGGGCCACGCCGCGCAGCACGGCCGGTTGATAGAGGGGCATGAGGTCGCGGGCAAAGCGCGCGGCGTCGATCTCGAGGATTTCGGGCGAGCGACGATCAGCGGGCATGAGCGACTTTGCAGAGGGTGAGCGCCGCGACGCTAGGGCGCGAAATCCACGCTTGCGTTACGGAATGTTGCGAGCCCGAAACGAAGCGCGGGCGGGCTCGCCAAACCGGCGTTTGCTGCTAAGCCTCACCTTATGCTGACCGATCCGTTCTTCTACGCCGTGGCCATTCCGGCCGTGATCCTGCTGGGCATGGCCAAGGGCGGGTTCGCCGGGATCGGGGTGGTGGCTGTGCCGCTGATGGCCCTGGCGATCTCGCCGGTGCTGGCCGCCTCGATCACCCTGCCGATCCTGCTGGTCCAGGACGTGGTCAGCGTCTGGTCGTTCCGGAAGAGCTGGGACAAGGGCCTGCTGATCCTGATGCTGCCGGCGGCGGCGGTCGGCATCTTCCTGGGCTGGGCCCTGGCGGCCTTCGTCAAGGAGGCGGCGGTCGAGCTGGCCGTGGGTCTGATCTCGATGCTGTTCGCCTTGCAGCGCCTGTGGGCCGAACGCGCCGTGAAGGGCGCCGAGCAGATCGAAGCCTCCCCGGCCCGTCCCTGGCTGGGGGCCCTGTGCGGCGCGGCGGCCGGCTTCACCAGCCAGATCGCCCACGCCGGCGGCCCGCCGTTCCAGATCTATGTCCTGCCGCGCCGCCTGCCGCGCGACGCCTTCATCGGCACCAGCGCGATCTTCTTCGCCGCCGTGAACTGGATGAAGGTGCCGGCCTATGTCGCGCTGGGTGCCTTCACGCCGCAGGTGCTGGCCACCGCCGGCGTGCTGCTGCCCCTGGCCATCGCCTCCACCTGGGCCGGGGTCTGGGTGGTGCGCCGCGTGCCGGCCGAGGGCTTCTACCGGGTGATCTACGTGCTGCTGATCCTGGTGGGCGGCAAGCTGGTGTTCGACGGAGGCCGCGGCCTTTTGACCTGACAATCGTTTTTGCGGCCGGCGTGTCCCGATGGCCCTTTGCTGGCCACGATGATCGACGCTTATATGTCACGGAACGAACTTACCGTTCGGGCGTACAGCATTCGCATTGGGCGGGCCATGACTGCGACCACCACCAAGACTGAGATCGCGACGATCGAAGCGCCGTCGCACTACCCCACGGCGGGCGCCAAGTGCGCCGACCTGGTCGTGCATCTGGCCGGCCTGGCCTGCGCCCTGCTGGGCGGCGGCATCCTGCTGGGCCTGGCCTTCGGGCTCGGCAACCTCAGCCAAGTGGTGTCGGTCAGCATCTACACCGTCGGCCTGATCCTGATGCTGTCGCTGTCGACGGCCTACAACTTCGCCAAGGCCCGCTGGCGCCCGCTGCTGCGCCGCTTCGACCACGCCGGCATCTTCGTGATGATCGCCGCCTCATACACGCCCTTCACCACCCAGAACCTGCACGGCTGGTGGGCCATCGGCATGACCACGGCGGTGTGGACCGTCGCCGCCGTCGGCGTGGCGGCCAAGCTGTTCCTGCCCGGCCTGGACAAGCGCTTCTGGGTCGGCCTCTACCTCGCCCTCGGCTGGCTGGTCCTGGTGGCCATCAAGCCGATGATCGACGGCCTGTCGTGGGTGGCCCTGCTGCTGCTGGCCATCGGCGGTCTCGTCTATTCCACCGGCACCATCTTCTACCTCATGCGTCGCCTGAAGTTCCGCCGCGCCATCTGGCACGGCCACGTGATCGGCGGGGCCGGCCTGCACTATGCGGCCGTGCTGGTGGGCGTGGTGCTGGCCGGCGCGCGATAAGGACAAAGCCTTGGATAAAGACCCTGCCGGCAAGATCAGCCTCCAGGGCTTTTTCCGCGACTGGAAGTCCACCGATCCGCTGCGCGGCAAGCGCCTGCCCACCCCGCCCAGCGATCGCCACGTCGAGGCCATCGGCTTCCCCGGCGTGCGCCTGACCGTCGACCAGGCCGACGACGCCTTGCGCGCCACCGCCGACCGCCTGGCGCCGATGCGCTCGCTGATCGGGCGCGACGAGTTCAACATTCTTGCGTTGTCGGGCGGCGCCTCGGGCGGGGCCTATGGCGCCGGCGTACTGGCCGGCCTGACCCAGGTCGGGCGCCGACCCGACTTCGCCATCGTCACCGGAGTCAGCACCGGCGCCCTGATCGCGCCCCTGGCCTTCCTGGGTCCCACCTGGGACGAGCGCCTGACCGAGGCCTATGTCGGCGGCCACGCGGCTGAGCTGCTCAGCTTCCGCCGCCTAGGACCCGCGCTGGGCCCCAGCATCTTCAAGGGCGAGTCTCTTGACGCCCTGGTCGAGGCCTTCGTCGACCAGGAGATGGTCGAGGCCGTCGCCGCCGAGCACCACAAGGGCAGACGCCTGCTGATCGCCACCACCAATCTCGACAGCCAGCGCGCCGTTGTCTGGGACATGGGCGAAATCGCCACGCGCGGCGGTGAAGAGGCGCTGAAGCTGTTCCGCACCCTGCTGGTCGCCTCGTCCTCGGTGCCGGGGATCTTTCCGCCCAAGCTGATCGACGTCGAGGTCGACGGCCAGCACCTGCAGGAGATGCATGTCGACGGCGGGGTGGCCGCGCCGCTCTTCTTGATGCCCGACGCCTTGCTGCACTGGCGCAACCTGGGCTCCCGCTTCCGCCGCGGCCGGGTGCATGTGATCGTCAACACGGTGCTGGATCCGTCGACCCAGTCGACCCCGCCGGGCGTGGCCTCGATCATGAGCCGCAGCTTCGACACCATGCTGCGGTTCTCGTACCGCCAGGCGCTGAGCCTGGCCGCCGGGTTCTGCTCGCGTCACAACCTGCCGCTCAGCGTGGCCTCGATCCCCAACGCCTTCGAGGGCACCAATCTGCTGAAGTTCGAGACCGACCTGATGCGCCGCATCTATGACGCCGGTCACCAGCAGGCGCTGGAGGGCACGGCCTGGACCAGCGCCGTCGAAGAACAGAGCCTGTGGCGCGGCCTCTTCAAGAAGCAGGTCCCGCCGATCCACAGCGGCACCGGCGTCATCGTCCGCGACGAGCCCGGCCCGGTCGGCATCGAGGCGCCGCTGGAGCCTTAGGGCTAAGGGGAAGCGGCCTTCAATCGAACCCACAACCCTTGCCTTCCTGGGCCTTGTGCCCAGGACCCATAGTTCCGATGCAACGAAGGCAGAGCTGAGTTCACGGTCTTCCAGCCGCGCAAAGCCAAAATGCCCGCACTAGCCTCAGGCATGGGTCCTGGGCACAAGGCCCAGGAAGGCAGTGGATTGACAGCATTGCCCCAGAGAACGTCGATCCGCCCTTAGGCCGCCAGCCCCAGGGCGTAGCGGCGGCAGTGCTCGAGGTAGGCCGCCTCGTGCGCGGCCATCAGCTCCACGACGCTGGACCACAGCCAGGACGGCGCATCCAGCTGGCCGTTGCGGTTGCGGGCCAGTTCGTCCAGCCAGGCGCGGCGCGTGGCCTCGTCCATCTGGCGGCCGTGGGCGTCGCCGACCACCCGGGCCAGCGACTGGGCCGAGGCCATCGCCTCGTCGGGCGAGAGGCCCGTCAGCTCGATCTTCATGTCCTGCGGCATCAGCTCGCGCACGAACACCGACTTGCCCAGCAGGCGGCAGGCGGCCATCCGCTGGCCGAGATTGGGCGACAGGGCCTTGGCGCCGGCCACGATGCGCTCGGCGTTGTCGCGTGGCGTCACCTGGTCCGGATCGCGGGGCGCGGCCGCCTTGACCGCTTCCTTGAGGTCCAGGAAGCAGATGTCGGGCTCGCCGCCATCGCTGTCGACGGCCAGCAGCACCGCATAGCGCAGGCGGCCCAGCGAGCTGCAGCCCTTCATCCAGTAGGCCGCGTCCAGCAGGCGCAGGTCCGCGCCGCGATCGCGCGACTTCAGGCTGGTGACCAGGTCGCGGATCGGCTCGCTGAGGCACAACTCCTCCAGGGCCTGGCGTTCGCTGCGCTTGACCGGCCAGAAGCGCTTGCCGATCGGAATCTTGGGCTCCACGCCCTGCAGGCGCTCGACCGCCAGATGCCGCCAGGTCCGCTTGCCCGCGCGGCGCAGCACCGCGCCGATCATCGGCGGGTGGCGCGACTTGGCTTCGAAGTCCTCGGCCAGCGCGGCCTCGTAACCCTCGACCAGACCCTCGATCATGCGGGCGGTGATGACGCCGGGCAGGTCCGAGCTGCGCGCCGCCGAGGCCAGCGACAGGCCCAGGCGGATCAGGTCGTGAGCGGGATTGCCGATCACCGTCTGGTCCAGATCGCGGATCTGGATATCGACCCGCCCCCGCGCATCAGCCAGGGGACCCAGGTTCCCCAGATGGCAGTCGCCGCAGATCCAGATGGGCGGGCCGCTGGGCAGCTTGCCGCCGGACGCCTCCAGCCACTCGTAGAACTTGGTCGTGCTGCCGCGCACATAGGCGTGGGCCGAGCGGGCCATCTTGAGGTTTCGGGTGCGCGTCAGGATCGGTCCGCGCTCGGACGGACGTGGGGCGTCGCGCCCCTTGCTCGAACCGCTGGCCATCGCTGTCTTCGAACCTTCGCCGTTACGCCCGGATACGACAACGGCGCGCTAGCCTGGCCGTTCCGTTCGATCGTCTCGCGAAGTCGGGGTCGGCCCTCAGGCCTTCTTCACGTACCGCGCGCGCAGCTTGGCCACGTTCGGCGGGTCGGCGCGGAAGTCCGAGGCCAGGCCCAGGCGAGCGTTGCACGAGGGGCAGCGGACCGAGTCCTCGTCGGCCAGCTCGGCCGGCGGGTCGAAGCGCGTGCCACACGGCTTGCACTTCCAGTCGCCGACGACCGGAGCCGGCGGCGGCGGGGGTGGGGCGGCAGCCTGGGGCGAGAACACGGTGGTGCGGGCCGACGGCTTGACCATGCGCTCGAGCGGCGGCGGACCGCCGGGGGCGGCCACGGGGCTCTTCAGGCTCAGGGTCTTGCGGCGCGGGGGCTCGCTCTCGCTCATGATCTCGCTGGCGCTTGAGGATAGACCCGGGCTTGCTGCATGAAAGCGGCCCGAAACACAAGCCTTATAGGCCCGTGCGAGGCCTACCAGTGCGGCTTCAGGCTGAACGACAGGGCCACCACGTCGTCCTTCTGGGTCGCCAGGCCCATGATGCCGTCCTTGGCCCGGATCTCGCGGTGGATATAGCCCAGCGAGGCCTGCATCGGCCCGCGGCGCCAGGCCACGCCGGCCTGGCTGTCGCCGATCAGGCGGCTGGTGGTGTCCTGGGTCAGGCCCGCGCGGCTCCAGCCGCCGTCCTGACCGCGCAGCATGTTGAAGCCCACGGCCCGGCCGCTGGCGGCGGCGAAGATGTACCAGCGCCCGCGATTGCCGAAGGTCTGGTCGCCGTCGTGCACGCCCAGGGCGTCCTGCACCTGGCCCTTCATGTTCTTGCCCAGGCGCACCGTGGCGCCGGCCTCGGCCGAGCCGCCGCTGCCGCCGAAGCCCACGCCGGCGTGCGGCGTGACGTCGAGGGCGAACTTGCCGGTCCCGAACTTGACCGCCGCGGGCCAGCCCCGCGTGAGCGTGACGTCGACGTCGCGGGCCTCGTAGGCCTCGCTGTCGGGGCGCACCAAGGTCAGCGGCGCATAGGCGGCGGTGCGGGCGACGCCGGCCACCGAGACGCGCACGGAGTCGATGGGACCGCCGGGCTGCGCCTGATAGCTGACGGCGTTCGAGCGCCAGGTCACCGGACCCTGGCCTTCGTAATAGCGGTCGGCGTCCAGGATGCGGGCGTCGCCGGTCGCCGCGCCGGCGGGCGAGAGCGCGAAGCCTCCCTCCAGCTCGGACTCGGGCGTGGCGACGTCATAGGCCGAGAAGCCGGCCGCGCCGGACGACAGGGCCAGCGACGTGTTCGCCTCGGGCTTCACCTGGAAGGAAATCTTGGTGAGGGACTTGTCGGACGCTCCGGCGTCCTTATCTGCGCTGCTGGCGATCTTGCCGGTCTTCGTGGCCGCGCAAGCCGCGGTCGCATGCGCGCTGCCCACGGCCACCAGCATGGCCATGATGCAGAAGACGCTACGCTCCCCAGCGATACGCATCGCGGATTCCCCAATCCCAACAAGCCCAGCCTACGCGGTTCGTCCCGTCTGTCCATCGCGACGAATGCGCACATGGTGAACCGCGATCAATGATTTGGGTTCCGGCGGCGGGCGCGATCTTGTCCAAAACGCGGCCAAAACGCGAAACGGCGGCGCGATCGCTCGCGCCGCCGTCGTCATGTTCGTCAGGCCGCCCGGATTATGGGCAGCGCTCCCGCGGGCCTTACTGGCAGGCGAGGCATTCCTCGTAGTCGGTCTTGGCCGGAGAGTCGAAGCCGCTCGTCTCGGCCTTCTCGCCGGCGCCGGCATAGGCCGCGCGCTGCACCGACTTGGAGCGCAGGTAGTAGAGGCTCTTCACGCCGCGTTCCCAGGCCTGCCAGTGCAGCATGTGCAGGTCCCACTTATCCACGTCGCCCGGCAGGAAGATGTTCACCGACTGGCTCTGGCAGATTTCCGGCGTGCGGTCGGCGGCCAGCTCGACCACCCAGCGCTGGTCCAGTTCGAAGGCGGTCTTGTAGACGTCCTTGTCGTCCTGGCTGAGG
>FTCT01004189.1_pt1 | contig 14935 bp, 14 predicted proteins | sample 1658881 | NCBI WGS metagenome assembly FTCT01 (sample SAMEA3914864, study PRJEB12502) | metagenome | biome: forest; material: soil | place: USA | collected 2012-03-12 | depth 0.3 m | reverse complement strand
GCGGCGCAGGCAGAAGTCGACGGCCATGTCCTGATCCTTGTGGACGCAGACCGACATGGCTTGCGCGGGCGAGAAATAGTCCTGAACGGCCTGGATCAGAGCCTTGCCGAGGCCGAAGCCGCGGTAGTCCTGAAGGACATAGAGCTTGGTGATCCACACGCGCGATCCTTCCAGGTGCGCCGAGGCAAAACCGACGTCGCGATGGCCGACGTGCACGACCCAGTAGGTGTGGCCTTTCTGGATCATATCGGCCTCGAGCGTATCGAGGTCGAACAGGGCGGCAAGCATTTCGTCGATGTGGTCGGGGGCTATCATATGCCGATAGCATTTGGGCCAGATTTGAAGGGCCAGATCGCGGACGATCTCGAGTTCGGCCAGGCTGATCGCTCGGGTACGGGGCGCATAGGGCATTTTTTATCTCCCATTATCTACACGGGCAGTACGGGCAGGTCAGGATGTCGCCTTGGGGACGTCTCAACTCCAGGATTCGAAGAGGCGGGCATTCTTGCAGCCGCCTGTCGCGTTAACCGTTCGTTAGCGACGATTTAACGAGACCTTAATTTTGTACCACAGAAAAATTGCGCCTGACAGGCGAGATTAGCCCAGTAACAGGATTGTTTACTGGGGAGCTATTCGCGTGACGAAAGAATCGATGAGTTCTTTATTGGGCTTTGGATGGCGCGAATTAAGTAAAGTAAAAATTTTAATGACGTTAGCGCTCACATTATAAGCGGGGCGTAAAAATATATGCGTCCGCGAAAGAACAGGCGACTATATATCGCGCTGCATCATGTAATCGGTGAAATCGTATGGCCCCATCGTGACGGGCACTTCGGCGGCGATAGAAAAGCCCGAGCGCTTATAATAGTCTATAGCCGGGATATTGTCGCGGTTGACGTACAGCACCAGCTGCGAGGCGCCGGCGCCGAAGTGATCGAGCGCGGCCTGCGTCAGGTCCTTGCCGATGCCGTAGCCACGATGGTCGTCGCGCACGTATAGCTTCTTGAGCCACAGCCGCTCTTCATCGCGGTAGGCCGAGGCGTAGCCGACGTCGAGGTCGCCGAAGCGCGCCACCCAGAAGACGTGGCCTTCGCCGACCATTTCCTTTTCGAGCGCGTCGGTGGCGTAGAGCACCGCCAGCATGGCGTCGACGCGGTCGGGGCCGATGATGTTGCGGTAACAGCCGGGCCAGATGGCCAGCGCCAGTTCGCGGACGATTTCGAGTTCGTCCACATCGATCTTGCGAATAACGGCCCTTCGCCCGTTGCTCTGGAAAGCCATGTGCTGCCCCGTAGTATCGTTTTCTTTATAGATACTATTGGCGACAAACGTTCTTTTTTCAAATCCTATTTCGCGGTCTTCAGCCCGACGACGCGGCCGGGCATGCCCGCGGCGTCGAGATAGGTTTCGCCGTCGGCGCTCTGCGTTTCCAGCACGGTGGTGAAGCCGTTGGCCGCCGGCTCCGCACGCACGACGGCCGAGGTCGAGGCCGTCGCTTCTGGGCCGCCCGGCATGGCTTCGTGCAACACGCGGCCGACCAGGGCGCCCTTGGGCGCCAGTTGGAAGCCAAGGATATGAGCCAGGGTCGGGGTGATGTCGGCGTTCGACACCGGCGAGGCGTCGGCGAAGCCTGCCTTGAAGTCGGGGCCGATGGCCGCCATGAAGTTGCGCGTATTGGCGCGGGTCAGGGCGCCGTGGCTGCCCTGGCCCTGCTGCAGGCTGCCGTCGACGGCCAGCACCGAGCACACTTCAGGGTTCTTCCATTTTTTAACGCACGACGGCAGGGCATAGTCGGCGAAGGAGATGTAAATCGCGGGCTTCGGTGTCTTGCCCGTGCCGCTGAGCCGCGCGTCCTTGAGCGTCAGCGCGCCCTTGATGGCCCCTAAGGATTCATCGGCGAATAGGGCGCCCGTATAGTCTTCCTTCGACAGTGCCGCGACGATCTTCGGCGCCAGGTCCCTGGCCTTCGACGGGTTGAGATAGAGGATGTCCGAACCGCCGCCGACGACAATGATGATGTCGGGGTTTTTCGGATCGGCGCCGATCAGCGACACGCCGCCCGGGTGGAAGCGCTTGTCGAGCGGCTGGCCGTAGACGTCGTTGAGCGGCAGCTTGAGCGCATGCGCCAGGTCGAGCGCGACGAAGCCCTGAGGCAGGAAACCCTTCACCGTGTCGTCGGGGAAGGGCAGCGTCGCCGCATACGAGGTCTTCGACTGGCGGGTGATCGTCGAGAAGCCGTGGTCGGCGGTCACGAAGATATCGGTATTGTCATAGAGGCCCTGTGCCTTCAAGGCATCGATCAGGGCCTGCAGGTTGTCGGACGCATTATGCACGGCGGCCAGCGAGGTCGGGCCGTTGATGCCGGGCGAAAGCGCGTTCAGGCTGTCGCCGTTATTGTGCTGCGTGCCGTCGGGGTCGCGCGACCAGTAGACCAGGGCGAAGGGCTGTCCGGATTTGGCGAAGCGCGGCAGTACGACCTTGGTCGCCACGTCGACGAACCATTGCTGCTGATAGCTGTTGGGCACCATGACGCCGGGCATGTTGTAGGCGCCGGGCGAGCCGTTGAGGCCGCGGTCCGGCGCGCGCGTGTCGACGCCGGCGGCCTTCATGGCGTCGATCACATCGGCGGGCAGAGGCACGCCGTCCGAGTGCTTGGAGGTCGAGGTCACGTCGTCGAAGATCAGCGTGCTCTTGCCGTCGGCGGCGCCGATGTCCTGGATCAGGACCGGGCCTTCCTTGCCGATCGCCGCGGTCTGATAGCCATGGTCGCGCGCCATTTTCAGCAGGCTGTCTTCATTGAGATAGTTGCCGCCCAGGCGCGCATTGACTTCGTTGAGGACGATGTCGTCCTCCATGTCGCCGACCGTGGCGCCGCTCGACTTCAGCGCCTCGGGGCCCCAGTACATGTTGTTGGCGTATTCGCCGGTATCGCCGGGCGCGTGGCCGGTGGCGATGACCGAGGCGTTGACCGTCGTCACGGTCGGATAGACCGAGTGCGAATTGCGGAAGTCCACGCCCTTCTGCTGGATGTCGTACAGCGTCGGCGCCGTGTCCTTGTTGACGATGCCGTAGCGCAGGCCGTCCGCCACGAAGACGACGACGTTGCGTGGTTTCGGCGTTTCGGCCTGCGTTGAGGCGGCGAGGAGACTGGTGGCCAAAAGGGCGGCTTTGAAGGCTGAACGGAGCATCGGGGACCTGGCGCAAAAAAAAGGGGGAGGTTTCAACCCGGACTATCAGGCCTGTGTGACGCTTGTGTTACGGCTCACCCGCGGAAATTGGGCCTCATGTTTGCAGTTTGTCAACCAAGCCCCAGGCGGGGCGTATCGTCTTGATACGCTTTTCGCATTTCGGGGGTGGTGGGAATGTCATGTTTGAATTCGGGCGTGAACTGCGGCGCATCTTCGGCAACTCCGGGCGGATCGACACCGATCCCAGCCTGTACGAATTGCTGAACTTGAAACTGCTGATCGCGCAGGGGCGTCATCTCGACGTCGAAGCCGGCCGGGTCTCCACCAAGAACCGCTTTACGCCCTATATCGAGTCGGCGCAGATCTGGCGCGAATACGCCCGCCGCACGGGTGATCCGGTGGCGCTGCGCCGCGCCGCCAACGCCGCCGAAAACGCTGGCAAGGAGGCCAAGACGACCGACGAGGCCGTGCTGGCGGCGCTGGAACAGGCCGAAACCTGCATACTGGGCGTCGAGCTGTTCGAGACCTGGGACCTTTTGCAATCGGCCGAAAACCTTCTGTCGGGCGGCCGCGCCGCCCTGGGCAACGATGAAATGCTGAAAGCCCGGCTGCAGCAGACCGAGGCGCGTTTGCTGGCGCGGCTGGCCACCAAGGCCGGCGTCGAGGACCTGGAGCCGGCGCTTGCCGCCATGGCGCGCATCGATCGCGCCATCGAGCGCGCCGATACCCGCGTGCGCGCGACCGGCCAGGCGCGCGACCGTATCGAAGCGGCCCTGGCGCGCTTCGAACGCGCCGACCTCTTGATGCTGGTCGGGCTCGACCGCGGCGACTCCTCGCTGATGCGTGCCGTCGTCACCGATTTCGAGGCGTTGGCGCAGCGCATCGATCCCGACTACGAACCCGTTACCCACGCACGCGTCACCCTGCGCCTCGCCCTGGCCCATGTGTGGGCGGGCCAGATCGACGGCGACGCCAATGCCGTCAGCGAAGGCGTTTCGCTCCTGTCGAGCGAGGACGGCGGGCCCGATTACGAACATTCGCCGCTCGACTGGGTGGCGCACAAGCACGCCCTGGCGCTGGGCTTGCAGGCCCTGGCCGAACTGACGCAGAACGACGAGGTCTACGACCAGGCCCTGGCCGTGTACGATCTGACGCTGAAACGGCCCTTGCAGAAGCACCTGGCCGTGCGCGCGCAACTGGTGAACAACCGCGCCGCCTGCATTGCGCGCTATGCCGAACAAAAGGGCGATCTCAAGGCGCTCGACAAGGCCGAAGCGGCCTTCAAGGCGGAGCTGCGCACCATCAAGGCGTCCGAGGATCCGGTCGGCTGGGCGATCCTGCAAAGCAATCTCGGGCGTCTCTACGTGGCGCGCGGGGACATCACGGGTTTCATGATCGAACGCGCCGAAGCCGCCTATGCGCTTGAAGCGGCGCACGAAATCTTCGGCGAGCACGGTATGAAGGCCCTGGCCGTAGCCGCCCGCGAGACGCTCGACCGCGTGCGGGCCGGCGAGGAGTAGGCGTCTACCGCTTTGCCGGAACGGCGTTTTGCTGTACACCTTTCGTTAACCAACAGGGGTGGGTTATGGCAAAAGACAAATCGCAATCGATGTTCGCGTTGCTGAGCGGCAACATGCAGGCCTATGTCATCAGCTGGGTGACGAGCTTCTTTGCCTCTCTGGTCAACGCCGTGTGGACGACCTACGTCTTCCATTTCGACTTCGTGTCGTCGATCGACGGCGCCCTGGCCAGCCAGATCGGCATCGTGCTGCTGAATGAACTCTATCTGGTTTATGCAATCTTCCATGGGCGACGGAAGCTGTTCAGCGCCGCGGGCCCCGTCTTCCTGCTCCTGATCGCGCTCAACGCCGCGGTGATCTGTCTTTTGATCTACGCGCCGATGATGGCGTTCAAGGCGTTCGGTTACGTTACGCACGCCGAAATCAGCGGCCATTCGCCGATCTACGACCAGATCAGCGGCCTTTCCGACCAGGTCCTGGCCTTCGTCATGAACCGGCCGCATTGGGCCCTGCCGCAGATCCATTCGCAGTACGGGTCGCTGATGGTCACCTGGCAGGGCATCGTGGGCGTGGTGATCGGGCTGTTCTATCTGACCGCTTTTTTCCGGCGAAAAAAGGCCTGATATCACAAGGCCTTGAAGGTTTTTATGCTGATGTTTCCTTCGGGAAAGCGCGCCACGATATCAAGTTCTCCGCCCAAGGCACGGATGTGTTCTCTAAGCGTTGAGATATACATGTCGGTCCGGCTTTCCAACTTGGCAATGCTGGGCTGCTGAACCTTCAGCTTTTCGGCGAGCGTCTTTTGCGACAAACCGCGCGCCTGGCGCAATTCGCTTAAGGCCATTTCATGGAGGGTGTCTTTCACGCGGGCGTTCACCCGGGCCTGAGCATCCTCGGGCATTCGGGCTTTCAGGTCTGCAAACTTCTTAGTCATCGATCAGGCCCTCCTTTTTAAGAGCGGCAATGTGGTCGTCGTACAGGTTGTCGGCGATTGGAACATGGGTCTCGTACCAGCGATTATCGCCGGTCTTGTTGCCTCCGATCAGCAGCAAGGCATTGCGTCTCGGATCGAAAGCGTACAGGACGCGGTAGGGTTGACCCTCATGCTGAACGCGCAACTCCCGCATATGGCTATGGCGCGATCCATTTATTCCGCTGGAATGTGGAAAGTTGAGATTGGGTCCGAAGATTTCCAGCAATCCGACAGAATGCGCGACGGATTCCTGTTCTTCGACCGAAAGACTTCCCCACCAGTCACCGAATTCGTCCGTATATTCGACATCCCATGCCATTGCCGGAATAATTCCATATATGGAATATTCCGTCAATGGAATTGTGATCCTTCGATTAAGCCGCGTGGCCGCCGACGCGCCGCATCCGCCAGAAGCGGATGGTGCGAAGGGCCGTGTCGCGCGGCAGGTCGTTGTAGAGCTGGCCGTATTCGGCGGCCTTGCCCATGGCGTTCTGCTGGTCGGACAGCATGATCATGGCGTAGGTCAGGAACAGCGCCTTATCGAGCCCGGCCGCCTTGCAGGCGATGGCCAGGGCGTCGATTTCCTTCTTCTCGCACAGGTGCTTGGCGGTCAGGAAGTCGATTTCCGCCATCTGCGACAGGGCGCACAGGAAGTAGGTCGGGTTCGGATCGCGCATATATTTGGCGAGCAGTTGCGGCGTCAGCTTGTTGTTCTGGCGCAGCAGGCCGACATCCTTCGAAATCTGCTCGTAGTCGTCGGGGAAGCTTCCGTAAGCCACGGCGACCTTGTCGCGGCTTTTCGAGATCGCCTGTTCGACCACGGTGGGGTCCAGCTTGGCGTTTTCGGCGATGATGCGTTCGCGCAGGCGCGATTCGACGACGAAATACATGTCGTTCATCAGGTCGGCCGGCAAGTCCTTGCGGTTGACGACGACCTCGTGCAGCGCCGGATTGGCCTGGGCGCGCTGGACGACCTCTTCGTTGCTGGCGCGCGACAGACGCGCTCCGTCGTTCGACAGCAGGGTATGTAGGGTGTCGTCGTCGCCGCGGCGCACGATGACGCCCGACACGCTTTCGGGCACGTCGTCACGTCGCGAAACGGCGCGCAGGTGTTCCTGGCCCTTGGTCTCGACGACGTGCATCAGGTCGCTTTCGGTCAGCGCCTTGGACCGCGTCAGTATGGGCTCGGCGACCTCGATCTCGTCGCTAGCCAGGCGGCGCAGCAGGCCAAGAGGCGCGACGCGCGCCGACGCGATCGTATTGGCGATCTCGGCGCGCACGATCGATTCCATGTCGGACGACAGCTGGCTCATCACCGAATCGTAGAGCGCCATTTCGGCCTCCGCGATCTCCTCGGGATGCGTCATGAAGATACTCGTCACCTCGCGCAGCAGTTCGCGGCGTTTCTCGCTCGACGGCTCCTTGGCCAGTTCGATCAAGCTGATGAGGGAGGAACTCATTGGGTCACCTTTCGGGTGTCCGCCTTGTGGGCGTCCGCCGTTTTGGCGGGAGTAGAGTCGTCGGTTTCGGACGTGTCGTCCCCAGTTTTTTCCTCTGATGAGGACTTGTCGTCTTTGGACTTGTCGTCCTTGGCTTCCTCGACCTTGTCGAGGTCGGCCGTATCGAGGATGGCGCCGGTGGCATTGTGATCGACAGTGATCGGGTCCGGCGTCAGGCCGTAGGCGCGGTGCAGGCTGTAGAGGCGCGGCGCGTCCGAGGCGTTCTTGTACTGCTCGCCCGGGATGAAGACGTGATCGGTTTCTTCGGTCGCCATCTGCGGGGTCGGGGCGGGCACGGTGGCCTTCGCGGCTTCGGCCTTCTTGTCGGTCTTGCCGGCGGGTTTGGCCGGAGCCGCTGTGGCCGGCGGCGTGGCGTCGGCCTCCTGTTTGGCGGCTGCCGCACGGGCCGAGGCGATACGCGCGGCGTACTTGCTGTTCGCGGGGACCTGATAGCCGGCGGATGCCGTTTGCGTTGGCGCGGCCTGAGATGCGGCCGGGGGTGCGGGCTTGAGAACGGGCGTCACCGGCTGAGCGGGCACGGGCTTCGCGGTCGCGACGGCGGGCGCCTGTGGAACGGCCCTTGACGGCGCGGCTTGTGGCTTACCGGGAGGCCTGGGATCGGGTTTCAGTGCCGCTTCGGGTACGGTGACCGGCCGGGGCTGCGGGACGGGGATCGGCGCGGTGACCTGCGGGACCGGATGCTGCGGCACGGGCAGGGGGTCGATATTGGCCAGGTCCCGGCGTGGCGGCTCGGCCGGACGCGCCGGCGCCTGACGAGGGGCCTGATAGGGGGGCTGAACGGGGGCGACGGCGACGGGATGCGGCTGTGCCTCTGGTCGCGGCGATGGCTGCGTCCGCCCCTTGCCCGACCAGTTGAGCGTCCGGGCGAAGGGATCGCCGACCTGGCCGTAGGGCGATGGCGGTACGGCATAGTCCTGTCCGCCGCTCGACACGGTCGGTGCCGCCACGGTTTGCGGCTCGCTCTTGTGCTGCCAGGTCAGGTGGCCGGTATCGGCAAGCGCCATGCCGGGCAGACCGAGTGACGCAAGCGTCACGCAGAGGCTACGGCGAAGGCGAAAGGGCATTATGACACCGGCGGAAAGGGACGATTCCCGCTCAAGCTAAGGCAATCGGTTTAATAACCGCCTAATAGTCCGTTTTATCGCGCGACCTTCCCTCAGCCGGCAAGGCTTTCGCGCTTTTCCTCGAGCTCCAGCCACTCCATCTCGCCGGCTTCGAGCTCGGCGCGCAGGGCATCGAGCTTTTTCATCGTGGCGTCGAAGCGCTTGGGATCGCGGCTGTACAGCGTTGCGTCCTCCAGCACGGTTTCCAGTTGCCTGATCTCGGCCGACCATTTCGGCATCAGGCCGTTGAGGTCTTCGAGCCGCTTCTGGTCCTTGTAGCTCAGCTTTTTCGGCGCCGACTTGACCGGTGGCTGGGCGGGCTTCGCGTCGGCCTTGATCTTCTGCGCTTCTTTTTGCGAAATCTCGGCGAAGAAGTCGGGGTTCTGGCGGATAAAGTCCTGCCAGCCGCCGGGCGTTTCCGCCGCGCGGCCGCTGCCGTTGAGCGCCAGCGTCGAGGTGGCGAGCCTGTCGATGAAGTCGCGATCGTGCGACACCAGGATCAGGGTGCCATCGTAATCGGCCAGCATGTCCTCAAGCAGGTCGAGGGTATCGATGTCGAGGTCGTTGGTCGGTTCGTCGAGCACCAGCATGTTGGTGGCACGGGCCAAAGCGCGCGCCAGTTGCAGGCGGTTGCGCTCGCCGCCCGACAGGGTCTTTACCGGCTGGCGCAACTGTTTTTCGCGGAACAGGAAGTCCTTGGCGTAGGCGGCGACGTGGCGTGGCTGGCCGCGCACCATGATCGAGTCGGAACCCGAATTGGCCAGCACGTCCCACAGGGTCTCGTCACCCTTCAAGGCGTCGCGGCCCTGGTCGAGATAGGCGACGTCGAGATTGGTGCCCAGCTTGATTTCGCCGGCGTCGGCCGGAATCTGTCCGATCAAAAGCTTTACCAGGGTCGACTTGCCGGCGCCGTTCGGACCGACGATGGCCAGCCGGTCGCCGCGCATGATGCGCGTCGAAAAATTCCTGAGCAGGACCTTGTCGCCGAATGCCTTGTCGACGCCGCGCAACTGGGCGACCAGGCGGCCAGAAACATTACCGCTGTCGATCGCCATTTCCATCGGCCTGTCCATGGCGCGCATGCGTTCGGCGTGGTCGGTGCGCATGGCGCGCAGCCGCGCGGCCCGGCCTTCGTTGCGCGTACGCTGTGCCGTGATCGAGCGATAGAAGGTATAGGTTTCGCGCTCGATCGCCTTTTCCAGGCGGCGCAGGGATTCGGCCGTCTCGGCCTCGACCTTGGCGGCCCACTCGTCGAAGCCGGCATAGCTGGTATCGAGGCGCAGGATACGGCGGTCGTAGAGCCAGAAGCAGCGCTGGGTGACGCGTTCCAGGAAGGTACGGTCGTGCGATACGATCAAGGCGCCGCCGCGAAAAGCCCGCAGACGGTCTTCGAGGGTTTCGATGGCGAAGATGTCGAGGTGGTTGGTCGGTTCGTCGAGGAAGATCAGGTCGGGATCTTCGGCGAACGCCTTGGCCAGGGCGGCGCGGCGTTTTTCACCGCCTGACAGCGACGTCGTGCCGGTCGACGGATCGACGCCGAAGGCCCAAAGCTCGGCCTCTGCCATATGGCTTTCCGCTCCGCCCGAGGTCGCCCAGTCGAGGAGCGTCTCGCCCGTGGGCTCGGGTTCCTGAAGCACGAAGGCGAAGCGCAGGCCTTGCGTCACGAAGCGCTCGCCCGAATCCGGCTCGATCAGGCCGGACATCATGCGCATCAGGGTCGATTTCCCCGTACCGTTGCGGCCGACGAGGCAGGCGCGGACGCGCGGTTCCAGCGCGATATCGACGCCGTCGAACAGCGGGGTCAGGCCGTCCATCAGCTTGACGTCTTTAAGGGCGAGGAGGGGGGCGCGGGCGTTCATGCGGCGGATGTAGAGCGCAATCCGAAAAGTGTGAAGCGGTTTTCGGAAAAATTGCGCGACAAAGCAAAAAACCTGCAAGGCGGAAATTCAAAGGAATTCTCATGGCGCCTTTATCTGTTGCGGCGTTACATGGCGTTACAGGAGGCGGCCATGACGGACGACAGCAAATCGGAAGACTGCGAAGTCAAGGTGGCGAGCCATGCCGAACGGCTGGCCGATGACGACGACAATGATTCCTTTCCCCCCGAAGGCACCGATGACAAGACGGTGCAGCACGACGACACGGGCACAGTGCCGTTCAGCGACGACGAAGCGCTGAAGGCGACGCGGGCTGTTCTCGATCACGACGTTCCGCACCGCCGGGGATAGTGCATTTTGCCTCGAGGCGGCCTATATGGGCCGCATGAAGAGTGCGCCTTTCTGGGAAACCAAAACGCTTGGGCAGATGGATGCCCAGGAATGGGAGTCGTTGTGCGACGGCTGCGGCCTGTGTTGCCTGGTGCGGTTCGAGGACGAGGAGACGCTTGAAGTCATTCCGACGCGCGTCCATTGCAAGCTGTTCGACAGCGAACTGTGCCGCTGTTCCGACTATGCCAACCGCAAGAAATACGTGCCGGACTGCATCAAGCTGACGCCGCACAATATCGAGGCTCTGGAGTGGATGCCGCCGTCCTGCGCCTATCGCCGGCTGCACGAGGGCAAGCCCTTGCCGCGCTGGCATCCGCTGATCACCGGCGATCCGGAGTCGGTGCACAAGGCGGGGGTGTCGATCCGCGGCCAGACGATCTCCGAACTGGCGCTGCCGGATGTCGAGGACGCGCTCGACTTTGCGGCGTGGGATCTGAACGAAGACCGCAGTGACTGGGAACCGTTCGAGGACGAGTAGGTTTTTGCCACGGATAGCACGGATGGCGCGTCGCGCCTGACACGGATTTCATCGCAAACGGCGTGGTCCGGATTATGGCCTAAAGGAGTGCGCTTCGCGCTATTTGATAAATAGTGCGAAGCGCAAACGACCTGCGTCATGCAATGACAGCATGCCGATCGCAAAGACATCCGTGTCGCCGCGTCAGCGGCGTATTCGTGTCATCCGAGGCCAAACCTTCTTTTATCTTACGCCAAAGCGCGCGCGGCTTTATCCAGCGCGGTGAAATCCTCGTCCGACAGCACGATGTCCGCCGCCGCGACATTGTCTTCGAGGTGCTTGACCTTCGACGTGCCGGGGATCGGCAGCATGACCTTGGAACGTTTCAACACCCAGGCTAACGCGATCTGGCTGGGCTGGGCGTTGTGCTTATGCGCGATCTGGTCGAGGATCGAACCGGGCTTCGCCAGGTCGCCTGCGGCCAGGGGATACCACGGAATAAAGCCGATGCCCTGCTGTTCGCAGTAATCGAGCACCGCCTCGGAACCGCGGTCGACCAGGTTATAACGGTTCTGAACCGTATGAACCGGAAAGACTTTCTGCGCGGCCTTGATCTCTTCGACCGAAACTTCCGAAAGGCCGGCGTAGCGGATCACGCGAGAGTCCAACAATTGTTTTACGGCGGCGAACTGTTCGTCGCGCGGCACCTTCGGATCGATGCGATGGAGCTGCCACAGGTCGATCTGTTCGATGCCAAGCTTGCCGAGGCTGCGCTTTGCCTCACGGAGCAGGGCGTCGGGATTGCCGTTCATCGTCCAGATGTTCGGGCCGCTGCGTTCCAGTCCGGCCTTGGTGGCGATCACCAATCCGTCATAGGGATGGAGCGCCTCGCGGATCAGTTCTTCAGATACGTCGGGACCGTACGAATTGGCGGTATCGATAAAGTTGACGCCCAGCTCCGGCAGGCGTTTCAGCACGCGGATGGCTTCGTCGCGATCGGCCGGCGGGCCCCATATGCCCGAGCCGGTGACGCGCATGGCGCCAAAGCCCAGGCGGTTGATGGTGATATCGCCGAGGGCGAAGGTTCCGGAAGCGGCGGCTGTGCTCATGGGGAGGCTCCTTGTTCAGGTCCTCACCAGATGGGCCGTGCCCACCGCCGTTTCAACCTTAACCGCGCTCTTTCGTGCGCTGGAACTGCACGTCGGGGAAGCGTTCGGCGACGTAGTTGATTTCCCAGGCCGATTTCCCGAGGAAGACGGGCGCTTCGTCGAGGTCGGCGCCCATGGCCGAACGATACTTGCCGGCGAAGTCCTCGATCTTGGCGGCGTCACCGATCAGCCAGCGCGCTTCGGAAAACGGCGACGGTTCGAAGATGACGTCGAGGCCGTATTCGTTCGACAGGCGGTCGGCCATGACCTCGAACTGCAGCTGGCCGACGGCGCCGACGATAAAGTCGGCCCCGATCGACGGGCGGAACAGCTGGGTCACGCCTTCCTCGGCCAGGCTTTCCAGCGCCTTCTTGAGGTGCTTGGCCTTGAGTGGGTCCTTGACGCGGACGCGTTGCAGGATTTCCGGCGCGAAGTTGGGCAGGCCCTGGAAGCGGATCGTGCCCGATTCCGACAGGCTGTCGCCCACGCGCAGGACGCCGTGGTTGGGGATGCCGATGACGTCGCCGCCATAGGCCTCTTCCGCCAGTTCGCGGTCGGACGCGAAGAACATGATCGGGGCGTTGACCGACAACTGCTTGCCGGTGTTCTGCACCTTCAGCTTCATGCCGCGCTCGAACTTGCCCGAGCACAGTTTCAGCATGGCGATGCGGTCGCGGTGGTTGGGGTCCATGTTCGCCTGGATCTTGAAGACGAAGCCGGTGACTTCCTTTTCCGCTGGCGTAACGGCCGTCTCGGCGCCGGCCTTTTCGGCGCGCACGGCCTTGGGCGCCGGGGCAAAGGCGCCGAGCGCTTGCAGGAGCTGATTGACGCCGTAGTGACGCAGCGCCGAGCCGAACATGACGGGTGTCATGTGGCCTTCGAGGAAGCTCTCGGTTTCAAAAGGCTTGAACCCGCCCTCGATCAGTTCGGCCGTGTCCCTGAGCTCCGCCAGTTCGGCCTCGTCGAGATAACCCTTCGCAACAGTCTCGGCCAGGGGGACCGGGGCTTCGTGGCCCTGGTCGTATTCGGCGCCGGAGTCGCGGCGCGTGAAGGGATAGAAGAGACCGGTCCTGATCTCGACCATGCCCTTGAAACGATTGCCGGACCCCGCCGGCCAGTAGAGCGGCGACGGATCGAGTTGCAGCTTCGACGCGACCTCGTCGAGGAGCGCCAGCGGGTCCTCGGCCTCGCGGTCCATCTTGTTGATGAAGGTCAGGATGGGGATGTCGCGCAGGCGGCACACTTCGAACAGTTTCAGCGTCTGCGGCTCGATCCCCTTGGCGGCGTCGAGCACCATGACGGCGGCGTCGGCGGCGGTCAGCGTGCGGTAGGTGTCTTCCGAGAAGTCTTCGTGGCCCGGCGTGTCGAGCAGGTTGAACAGAAGATCTTCGTATTCGAAGGTCATGACCGACGACGACACCGAAATGCCGCGTTCGCGTTCGATCTTCATCCAGTCCGAGCGCGTGCGGCGGTTTTCGCCGCGGGCGCGCACCTGTCCGGCGGCGCGGATCGACCCGCCGGCCAGCAGCAGGTGCTCGGTCAGCGTCGTCTTCCCGGCGTCGGGGTGGGAGATGATGGCGAAGGTCCGGCGGCGCGCGGCCTCGGTGGCGGGGGTATTGGACATGGGGCAGGCGATATAGGCTGAGGTCTAAAAAGTAAAGCGGAACAGCCTACTTCGCCGCGACCAAAACCACGCCCACAAGTACCGCTGCGTAGTGCGTGAAGGCGCCGGCCAGGACGTGGCCGTGCCATATGGCGCGGCGGAATTTCAGCCGCTTCATCATATAGAAGACGGTGCCGACCGAATAGACGATGCCGCCGGCCGCCAGCAGGATCATGGCGGCAGGGTGGACGCCGTGCAGCATCGGTTTGATGGCGATGACGATCAGCCAGCCGAGCGTCAGATACAGCGGCACCCAGAACCATTTGCCGAGGCTGGGCAACAGCAGCTTGGCGATGATGCCGATCCCGGCCAGGCTCCACACGGCGATGCTCATGCCGTAGGCCCAGCCGCCGGTGAGGGCCTGCGTCGTGAAGGGCGTATAGGAGGCAGCGATCATCAGGAAGATACCGGCGTGGTCGAGGCGGCGCAGAAAGGGCTGCCAGCGCGGACGCGCGAAATTGTACGCCATCGAGAAGGACAGCATGGCGACGAAGCCGAGCGCATAGACGATGACAGAGGCGATGCGGCCAGCCAGGCCGTAATGCACGGCCAGGCCCAGCGCGACGCCCCCGCCGAACAGAGCCAGCGCCAGGCCGACAATGTGCACGACCAGGTCGGCATAACGTTCGGCCAGGGTCGGATAGTGCTTTTTCAGGTCGTCCAGGGTCATGGCAGGTCTGGGGCAACGTAACGGGCGGGAGGGGCGTATTGCGTCTTATACGCCGGCCCGCGTGCCACGGCCAATCACTTAACGTGAACGTAAAGTAACGAAGCGCCGTGCAGACATGGAAAAGCCGCCCGGCAGGGGGATGACCGGGCGGCTTTGAACGCAGCTTAATCGGGCGGATTAAGCCGCGAAGGCAAGATGAAGCGCTTCGGCGACCGCCTTGTAGGTGATCTTGCCGGCGGCGACGTTGAGGCCGGCGCGCAGGTGCGGATCGGCGGCCAGGGCGGCCGAGACGCCCATGGTGGCCATCTTCACGACGTAGGGCAGGGTGGCGTTGTTGAGCGCCAGGGTCGAGGTGCGCGCCACGGCGCCCGGCATATTGGCGACACAGTAATGGACGATGCCGTCGACGAGATAGATCGGGTCCTG
>FTCT01002162.1_pt1 | contig 15006 bp, 12 predicted proteins | sample 1658881 | NCBI WGS metagenome assembly FTCT01 (sample SAMEA3914864, study PRJEB12502) | metagenome | biome: forest; material: soil | place: USA | collected 2012-03-12 | depth 0.3 m | reverse complement strand
GGGCCGCTATGGACGTCGTTCGCGCTCTACCGCTTCGAGTCGAATGCGCGGTCGGCAACCGTGCTGGGCCTGATCGGCGCCGGCGGCATCGGCCAGCTCCTGTTCGACAATCTCAACGGCTACGATTACGCCAGCGTGTCGGCCATAGCGTCGATCATCGTGGTGGCGGTCACCCTGATCGATATCCTGTCGCAACAGATCCGCAAGCGTCTTCTCTGATCAAGACGGCGGCGTTCGAAAGAACGCCCAAACGCTTTCCCTGATAAAAACGGCGGCGTTCGAAAGACGCCCAAATGTCTTCCCTGAAAAAAACGGCGGCGTTTGAAAGAACGCCCAAATGTCTTCCCTGAAAAAAAACGGCGGCGTTCGAAAGAACGCCGCCGCGAGACCGCTGAAATTACGCGCACCTAGACTTAAATTAGAAATTGTAGCTGCCGAGCGTCGTCTCGGTATAGTCGCTGCGGTTCATCGCCACCGCGCTCGTCTGCGCCGTCATGTCCAGCGCGATCAGGCGGCCACTTCCGGCCTTGACCGAACCGGTCACCGTCTGCACGCCTTCGTCGGCGACATAGTCGTAGCGGAAGTCGGCGGCCAGGACGCCGTCGGCAGCGTCGCATTCGTAGATTCGCATGACCTTGTGGCCCTGGCGGCCCGAAATCCGCTCACTGACGGCCTTGGTCGCAACCTTGGCCAGCGCGACCTCCTGGGACTTGGTGCAGTCGGCCAGGGCTTGCGAGGCGATGAGGGTACCCGCCAGGACGGCGGCGACACAAACAAACTTCATCGACATGACATGATCCTTTTTCCACAAACGATGACAGCGCTGTCATCATGCGTTGGATAATGTCACATATTTTCGGCCATGCAAGCTGAAATTTGTGCGACGCAGCGCAAATTCGCCAAAATATGCTGCGTTGCAATAATTTGTGAATTCAGGCCTGGGGCGTGCGCTTGGGGCGGCGACGCGTCAGGTGGCGCAACCGGTTCCACAGCTTGGTCTTGGCCGGTTCCGGATAGGGCTGCAGGTTGCGGATGAATTCCTCGGCACAGGCGCGCCACGAGAACTTCTCGGCGTAGGCGCGCACGGCGCCGCGGTCGAGCTTCAGGGCTTCCTGGATGGCGTGGCCCAAATTGTCGTCGATGACGCCGGCGTTCGATCCGGGGATCAGGTCGATCGGGCCGTGGGCCGGGAAGGCGGCGACCGGCGTGCCGGTGGCCATGGCCTCGATGATGACCAGACCGAACGTGTCGGTCAGCGACGGAAAGACGAAGACGTCGGAATCGGCGTAGGAACGCGCCAGCTCGGTGCCGAAGCGCGGGCCGGTGAAGATCGCCTTGGGGTACCTGGCCTTGAGCTCCTCGACCTGCGGGCCGCCGCCGACGATGACCTTGGTGCCGGGCAGATCGACTTTCAGGAAGGCTTCGATATTTTTCTCGACGGCGACGCGGCCGACATAGGTCATGACCGGGCGTTCGACGTCGCCGAATATGGGCTCAAGTCCCGGGCGGAACAGCTCGGTATCGACGCCGCGCGTCCACGGCGAAATGTTCTTGAAGCCTCGCGATTCCAGGTCGTGCTGCAGGGTCGGCGTCGCGACCATGACGCGGCCCGACGGCTGGTGGAACCAGCGCATGATGGCGTAGCCGACGCTCAAGGGTATCGGCAGGCGCGCGGCGACATATTCCGGGAACTTGGTATGATAGCTGGTGGTGAAGGGCAGCTTCCATTCCTGGCAGACGCGGCGCGCGGCAAAGCCCACCGGGCCCTCGGTCGCGATATGGATGGCGTCCGGCTCGTAGTCCTGGATGATTTCGCGCACTTCCTCGTAACAGCCCAGGGCCAGCTTGACCTCGGGATAGTCGGGCCAGGAAATGGTCTTGAATTGATTGTAATCGACGATGCGGAACTCGTGGCCGAGCTTTTCGCACTCGTCGATCGTCCGCTTCAGGGTCGTCACCACCCCGTTGACCTGGGGTTCCCACGCGTCGGTGGCCAGCAAGATACGCAAAGTCCGGGTGTCCTGGTTAAGATCGGAAGACAACCCTCTCATTGCCCATTTCATAAAGACTTGGCAAGGGCGCGCTACGATGGCTCGACGATCTCGCCGCAAACGGGATACGCCCGGGCGGCACGCCTATTTTGCGTTGCACAAATCGACGGTTATGTCGAAAATGTACCGTGACACGGCGCATTGTGGCTTGCCTAAAGTGGCAAAGGCCTTTATTTTCAAGGAAGGGGAGCCGCCGAGCCGAGCCACCGGTGTATACGGCGGAACGAAAGAGTCGCGATGAACGATCGATCTAAACCACCGCAGGTGCGGGATAATTCGCCGGTTCCGGCTGGCGCCGCCAAGGATACGCCCAAGTCGCGGCGGACCCGTGTGCAGATTCTCGAAACCGCCATGCGCCTGTTCGCCGAACTGGGCTACGATCGCGCCGGCAATGCCGCCATCGCCGAGGCCTGCGGCCTGACACGCGGTGCCATGCTCTATCACTTCCCGACGCGCGAAGACCTGGTCGAAGCGGCCGCCTGGCATATCCACGCGGCGCGTGAGGTCGCCTTCGAGGCCGAGGCGCGCAAGCTGAAGCCCGGGCAGGACGCGCTCGACGGCGCCATCGACGCCTATTGGCGCCTGCTCAACTCCGTGCCGTTCTCGGCCTTCCTGGCGCTGGAACGTGCCGCGCGCCAGGACGCCGACGTCGCGCGCGCCATTCGCCCGGCCCAGGAAGCTTTCGACAAGGCCGCCATGGGCCGCGCCACGCCGGGCTTCATCATGGCCGGCAACGACGCCCGTTTCCAGGCCAGCCGCGACCTGGCGCGCTTCGCGCTCGACGGCATGCACCGCGCCGCCCTGACCTACGAAACGGACGCCCGCGTCGAAAACGTGCTGAGCGTCATCAAGCGCGCCATCCATATGCTGAACCGCAAGGGCGACGTTACCGACCTCTGGTCGGACTAAACGTCCGCCGCCGGCCTTAAGTCCTTCACGAATTTCGTGTATTGCCAGCCGGGCCGGGCACCGGCACAATAATCCAAGGCCGTCGTCAGACACGCTGTAAGCGGTAATATTGCACACCTCGCATGACCGACATCTGGTTCTATCACCTCGAACGCACAGCCCTTGAGCAGGCGCTGCCGGACCTGTTGGAAAAGGTCGCGTCGCGCGGCTGGCGCGCCTATGTGCACGGCCTCGAGGACGATGCGATCACGGCGCTCGACACCCATCTGTGGAGCTACAACGCACAGTCCTTTCTGGCGCATGGCCGCGAGGACGCGGAATTCGCGGCCCGCCAGCCGATTCTTCTGGGCACCTCGGGCGAAATGAAAAATGCGCCGCAGGTCTATCTGTCGGTGGCGCCGGTCGAAATCCCGCTGCTCGATGATCTGGAACGCGCCCTGATCGTATTCGAAGGTAGCGACGCCGAACACCTCGGCTGGGCGCGGGCCCAATGGAAGCGCATGAAGGGCGAGGGCCGCGACCTCGCCTACTGGAAACAGAACGACGAAGGACGTTGGGAGAAGATACAGTGAAGCTGTCGCGCAGGAATTTACTGGGATTGGCCGCAGTGACGGGGCTGCTGGCGGGATTGCTGGCAGGCTGCGGATCCGCGCCGGATGACCGGTCTGAGCGTGGCCTGCCCTCGGCGCCCCAGCCCTACGTCCCGCCGCCACGGCCGACACCTCCGCCCCAGGCTCAGACGCGCCCGGCGCCTCCGCCGGCCTATAAGCCCGTATCCAGCGACACCTGCGGCGCGGTCGCGCTGCAGTACCTGGTCGGCAAGCCGCGGACCGAGATTCCCGTGCCGCTCCAGCCGTCGCAACGCCGGGTCGTGTGCTCGACCTGCGTGACGACGCAGGAGTTCCGCGCCGATCGTCAGACCATTGTTTTCGACAGCGATACGGGGCTGATAACCTCGGTCAAGTGTGGATAAAGAACGCACCTATTAGGTGATTGCCCAAAAGGACTGTGGTATGCATGTCTGGGGTTTCTGAAAGGTCGGCACCAAAACCGCTTGTGGCGGACCTGGGGCCGCGGTGCTACCTTGAGTTTAATACCCGATTCGGGTGTGAGCAGGGGGCGCTCTGATGAAGCTGACGGTTTGGGGGACGGAAAAGAGGCGTTCGATGCGTAAATCAGGCCGTCCGGCCCGAATCCTTCTGATCGACGACAATCGCGGCGATGCGATCCTGGCCCAGCGTGCGTTCCAGGAGCTCCAGCCGCCGCCCGACGTCACCCTGGCTTCGACCGGCGAGATGGCGATGGCCATTCTCAAACACGAGGGCGAATACGCCGAGGCCGCCGTGCCTGACGTGGTGCTGCTCGATCTCGGCCTGCCGCGCATGAGTGGGCTCGACGTGCTGACCGCCATCAAGACCGACGAAGCCCTGCGCCATATCCCCGTCATCGTCATGTCGGCCTACGGTGCCGGACAGAACGTACTGAAAGCTTATCAGACGCACGCCAATGCCTATCTGGTGAAGCCATCGGATCTTAACCAGTACCGCGATACAATCGCGACCGTGGAGAAATTCTTTCTCGGCACGGCCGCACTGCCGGCTATGACGCATGACTGAGCCACGGAGACAAAACATGCAGGCCTTTCAGCAGGTCATGGCGCCCACCGTCGCCACCCCGGAAGAAGAGTTCCGTGATTTCGCCTATATCGTGTCGCACGACCTGTCGGGTCCGGTGCGCACCATCGTCGGGTTTTCGCAGCTTCTCGCCGAAAAACTGGATCAGCTGCCCAGCGACGAGGACCGTCTGCATCTCGAACTGATCCTGGAAAGCGGCCAGAAACTCAACGAGATGATCCAGGGGCTGCTGGTCTTTTCGCGCCTCAACACCGTGCCGCGCGCGCCCGAACTGATCGACCTCGAAATCACGCTGGCCCGCGTGCACATGGAGCTGCAGGCGCTGATCGACGCCACGCGCGCCCAGCTGACCTATCCGCGCATGCCGGAAATCCTGGCCGACAACAACCGCATGTTCTCGCTCTTCTATTTCCTGATCGAGAACGCCATCAAGTTCCGCCGCAAGGACGTGCCGCCCGACATACGCATCTTTGTCGCCGAACGCCCCGAAGAATGGGAATTCTGCGTCAGCGACAACGGCATCGGCATCGATCCGATGTTCTATGACGACGTCTTTCGCCCCCTGCGCAAGCTGCACACCGACGACGCCTATCCCGGCGTCGGCATGGGGCTGACCCTGTCGCGCAAGATCGTGCTGCAGCACGGCGGGACGATCCGCCTCGAAGCCTCGCCTTCGGGCGGCACGGCGGTGATCTTCACCCTGTCCAAGGCCGGACCGGTCAAGAGCTGATAGCCCGAATAAAAAAACCCCTGCCGGGTTGCGGCAGGGGTGCGAGGCAGGGACAGGTCATACAGGCGATATGCGCAGCGGGGAGAGGCCTGCGGCTGTCCTCCCGAAGTTTTTTAGAACTTCCCTCTGATCCCGACCAGCAATGTACGGCCGTTATACAGGGCGTTGTCGACACGGGACTTGCCGCTGCCGGCGGCGCCCGTCGGGTTTTCGAAGAACTCGTAGGTCTTGGCGTTGCCCAGGTTGAGGTCGTCGATGCGCAGCTCAAGGGCCTTGTTGATCTTGTAGCTCATATTGGCGTCGAAGATTCCGCGGCCGGCCGCCCAGCGTTGCAGGTCCGAGCCGTTATTGCCGGTCTCCAGGATCGACTTGTCGCGGTAATTGTACGAACCGCGGACGGCAAACGGACCCTTTTCGTAGTACAGGGTGGTGCTGAGCGCCCATTCCGGCACGGTCGAGACGTGGTAGGCCTTGCCGGCGTTCGACGTCCAGGTGTTGCCGGTGTCGGTGACGTGCGTGTAGCTGGTCAGGAAGCCCAGGCCGTCCCAGGGCGAAGGCAGGCTGGTGAACTGCTGCTGGTAGCCGATTTCGATGCCGTGGAACTTTTGCAGGCCGGCATTGAAGAAGGTGGTCAGCTGGATCGGCAGGTTGGGATCGACCTTGTGCGTCACGGGATCCTGGAAGGTCGGACCCAGCGCTTCGTCGGGCAGGCCCAGCGAGCTGAAGGGCACGGTCTGGGTCACGCCCTGGGTGGCGTCCTTGAGCCGCTTCCAGAACAGGCTGACGCTTAGAACCGAGCCCTTGCCGAAATACCACTCGATGCCGGTGTCGGTCTGGTTGGCGCGTTGCGGCAGCAGATTGGGATTGCCCGACGTCGCCACCGGATTGAAGATGTTCGGGATGACCGTATTGGCGGCGATGATGCTGAGCGGCGCGCGCGTGATCGTACTGCCGAACGAGCCGCGCCAGACGAGGTCGGGTGTGAGGTCGTAGGCGACGCTCAGGGACGGCAGGTAGTTCTGATAGTGGCCGTTGCGGTGGTTGGGCACGAACTGCGTCACCGGCTGGCCGCCGCTGGTGACGATATTGCCGTTGGCGTCCTTCAACGGCACCTTGGTATAGTTGTTGATGACGGTTTCGGTGACGGCCGAGCGGATGCCGATATTGGCGCGCAGCGTGCGGCCCCAGACCTTGCCCTCGAAGTCCGACTGGATGAAGACGCTCTTGACGTTTTCTTCCGTGTCGAAGCTGTTGGAGAAGTCGAGCGGCGCCGCCAGGTTCAGCTTGTACGGGTTGAGGTTGGTGTACATGAAGTCGCGGCTGAAGGCCATCCAGGTTTTGGGGAACTTGGGGTTCTCGCCCGACGTGAAGTCGCTGAACGGCATCGTCACCATCTGCTGGTTGATGGTGTTGCCGGGGTAGAGGGTGTTGAGCGCCGTGGTGGCCAAGGCGGTGCCGTTCTGCTTCAGGACCTGCTTTTCGACGCCCTGGTAGCTGGCCCCGACCTTGAGGTGCCCGGTGAAGTCGAACGGCATGTGGTAGTCGTAATCGACGACGACGCGCGCATTCTTCGTGCGGTCGTATTCGATGGCGAAGGCGTATTGCACCGACGGCGCGACATAGATGTTCTTGTCCAGCACGTTGGCGGTCGTCGAGATTTCCGGGAAGAACGGGTCGCCCGACGAATCGATCGTCGAGGTCACGCCCCAGATGTTTTCGACGAGACGGTTGTTGGTATACAGCGCCTTGCTCTTCGAGCCGCCGATCTGACCGGAGACCTTCAGGTCCGGCGTAAATTCGTATTTTGCGTTCAGGTGCACGTCGGAGAAGTTGGTATCGGCGTCGTAGAAGAAGCTTTCGCCGAAATAGTCCGTATTGCCGAACGTGCCCTGCAGGTTGTTGTTGGCGTCGATAAAGACGTTGATGGGCACCAGGCCCGTGTGGCCGGGAGAGCCCGCCGCGGCCGCGCGGCCGGCGACGGTCGTCACCGAGCTGCGGATCGGCAGGCCGAAGGTATATTCGTCGCGCCGGTCGGACAGGTGGGCGTACAGGACGTCGAGACTGACATCGAGCTTGTCGTTCGGCTTATATTGCAGCGAGCCTGTGATGCCGTCGCGGCTGCGCGTATTCTGCGACGCATAGGCGCGGAAGAAGCGCGAAATATAGGCGTTCTGCACCTGCGCCAGGGTCAGGTTGCCGAGATTGGCGCGCGGATCCTGCATGTCCAGGACGACCTGGAACGGACCGGTGGTGGCGCCCGGCGTCGCCGTGCCCGTCGTGCCGCCCTTGCCCGGCGTATTGTAGCTGCCGGTCGACTGGAAGCCCTGGTTGCGGTTGAGGTTGTCCGAATGGGCATAGGTCAACAGGAAGCCGAACGGGCCCCAGGTGTCGGAAAACAGGAAGGAATAGCGCGGATTATACTTCTTGGCCTGGTCGTTATAGGTCTCTTCCGCCGCGAAGCGGATGACACGGCCGGGCTTGTCGAACGGGCGCGGCGTGCGCAGGTCGACGACACCGGCCAGCCCGCCTTCCTCCAGTTCGGCCAGAGGGGTCTTGTAGACGTCGACGCGGCCGAACATTTCCGAGGCAAAGACGTCGAAATTGAAGCTGCGGTCCGACGCCCCGATATTGCCGCCGGCGCCCGACGTGGTGTGGATCAGTTCGCCGTTGAGTGTCGTCACCGTGTACTGGGAGCCCAGGCCACGCAGGCTGATGCGGTTGCCTTCGCCCGAGCCGCCGTCGCGTTGCAGGTAGACGCCGGGGACGCGCTGCAGCGATTCCGCCAGGTTCTGTTCGGGGAATTTGCCAAGGTCCTCGGCCACGATCGAGTCGCGCACACCGATCGCTTCGCGCTTCAGGTCCAGCGCCTTGCGCAGGCTGGAGCGGAAGCCGGTCACGACCACGGTCTGGCTGTCGGCGGCTTGAGGTTGTTGGTTTTGCGTTGCTGGATCTGGCGTCGCCTGAGTCTGTGCAATGGCAGAAGACGCGAACAGTAATCCAAGCATGCCTGCGGACAGGCATGTCGAAGCATGCAGATACGATTTCATGATTACTCCCATTTATTTGTTTATACCGGTGCCTACTTGGCATCGGAGTGCGGTTATTTGACCGTCTTAAATTGGCCTTACCTCCGCCGCCGCGACAGTGTCAAGCCAATTGTGTCCACTGACCTGACCATTTGTGACATCGATAACAAGTGTGGCGGAATGGAAACAGCGTTCTCCGGACCTTTGAGGCGCTCCAAACATGGAAGCGTTACCATCTTTTAATTATAAGGGTTTGAAGTTTTTGCATTTTGCTGAAAAGAGAAGCCCTGGCATAGGACGCGTTTGGTCGAAAAGATGAAGGGCGTCCCATTCCGAGCGCAACGAAAGCGATAAAATTGGTATTACAGCCAACACCGGGACAAAATGTAATACTTAAAGAATACACAGACAAATAAAATGGCCTGACCAAACGGCCAGGCCATCATAGGGTCATGGGCAAAAGGATCGCTTACCCGGCCTGCGCCGGCTCGCTTTCCGGTTTGACCGGCGTGTCGAGCTTGTCGGCCAGCAGGAGCGCCATCAGTGCCTGGACGGCGCCGGAGCCCGCCATGTCCGCGCCGGGCGCACCGGCTCCGCCGCCGATGGCGATTTTCGGCACGATATCGACGCCCGACTTTTCCAGCGCCTCGGCGAAGCGTTCGGCGATCTGGCGCGCCAGCTGGTACTTGGCGCCACCCGAGGCTTCGGCCTGTTTGGCGATGGCTTCGGCCTGGGCCAGGCCGACCTTGGTCACCCGTTCGGCGTCGGCCTTGGCCAGCGCGACGATCCGGGCGGCCTCGCCTTCACCCAGCAACTGGGTACGGTCGGCTTCGGCCTTAGCCAGGGTTCGCGTCTGGTTGGCCTCCTGCTGCGAGCGGGCGAGGCTTGCGCGGCCTGCGTTTTCCTGGACCTGGATCGACAGGGCCGATTCCGTGATCGCCGTCTGTTGCTTGGCCTGGGCCTCGGCTTCCCGCAGACTGCGTTCTTTTTGCGCCGCGATGACCTGGCGTTCGTAGGTGCCGACCTTCTCGTCGGCCAGCTGGCGCTGGCGCAACTGGTTGAGGATCTGTTCGATCTGGTCGTTGCCGGCGGCGGCGCGCGGCGTGCCGATCAGAACTTCCTGCAGTTCCAGGCTGTAGCCCGCGAACTTGTCCTTCATCTCGACGGCGCTGATGCGCTGGATCTCGCTGCGGTCTTGCAGCAGCTCGATCAGGGTGCGCGTCTGGGCGACGTTCTTGAAATAGGCCGAGACCATGGGGTCCAGCGTCTGTTCGACCAGCTTCTTGATGTCGCCGAAGCGTTGCACGACCAGCGGCGCCTTGCGGTAGTCGATATGGACGACGACCGACAGGGGCAGGATGGGTTCGAAGGCGTCCTTGGTGATCAGCGACACTTCCGACAGGTTTTCGTCGAACTTGTGCGGGCCGATGGTCGACTGGTCCCACTTCAGGATGAAGTTGGTGGTCGGCACCATCAGGATCTTGCCGGCATACGGATTGAAGGCGTACTTGCCGGGCAGCAGGGGTTCGGACCAGACGCCGCGCGTGCCGCGGGCGACCAGTTCGCCGTGGCGATAGTCGTCGCCCGACGTGTCCTTGCCCAGTTCGCCGGTATAGGAGACGACGACGCCGACATGGCCGACCTCGATGACGGTTTTGGCGACCTTTTCGACCGTGGCGAACAGGCGGTTGATATAGTAGCTGCCTTCGACCAGGACCTGGAGCTGACGGCCGCGGCGGCCACCGGCGGAAAGAAAGGCTTCCGGGTTCTGGAAGTTGTTATGGAAGGTGGCGGCATTGGCCGGATCGCCGCCCACGGTGGGGGCGATGATCTGGTCGGCCGGCAGGGACGGGCCGTCGTGCACGGTGACGACGCCGATCGAGTCTTCGCCGTCCTTGATGATGACCGCGTCGAAGCCCGAACGCGCCTGGATGATCTTGCTCATCTCCTCGAACAGGTCGCTGTCGGCGGCATCGAGGCGGACGCCGTAGATGCGGTCGGCGGTGAGGATGACGAACTGCGCCAGGTTGATGGCGTAGGTGCCTTCGCGCAGGATCTTGCGTTGCGGACCCTTTTGGCCGCCGGCTTGGAGGAAGGCACGGGCGTCCTGGAAGTCGGTGCCGTCCGTGTTGTGCGCCAGGGTTTGCGTGGCCTCAAGCGGGGCGCCGTCGCGCGCGAAGACGTAGCCGATCTGCCCCTGCGGGATGGTGACCAGCGGCTGGACGTGCAGGCGGTATTGAAAGGGTACGAACAGGTGGTAGCCGCCGCGCAGCGTCCCGGGCTGGAAGCCGGCTTCGCCCTTCAGCGCGATCAGGCCGCCCTGGATCGAGCCCTTGGCGGACCACAGTTTTTCGACGACGGCGACGTGGTTGTTGCCGACATAGCGGATCATGCCGGACGTTACGACCAGCACGACAATGAGCAGCGCGCTGACTGCCAGCGCGGCCCAGGGTAAATAATCAAAGCTCATAAAAAGCCCCCGTGTGCGCATCGGGGCGGCCCCCGCCGCTGGTTTCGCGATGCGCGTGTTCGCAGGGACTTAGGCGGTCAGGCCCATGCCGGGCCGCAGTCCCTGACGCCTTAAATATGGTGTGGCCGAAATGTGGCCGCCATAATAATCAAGCGGATGTGATCGCGGTTGACCTTCGGGCGCCGCGGCGGGATTGTCCCGGCGGAGGTGATTCCCATGACGCCAGCCTACAACATTATTGCCGACCGCTTCCGCGACTGCGTGCGGACAAGCGCCAGGATCGAACGTTTGTATGATGGCTGCCGATGGGCGGAAGGTCCGGCCTATTTTCCGGCGCATCGGTCGCTGGTGTGGAGCGATATCCCGAACGACCGCATGTTGCGCTGGGACGAGGCGAGCGGCCAGGTGTCGGTGTTCCGGTCGCCATCGAACTATTCGAACGGCAATACGGTCGATCGCCAGGGGCGTCTCGTGACGTGCGAGCACGGTGGCCGGCGGGTGACGCGGACCGAGATCGACGGGTCGGTGACGGTGATCACCGATCGCTATGACGGAAAGCGCTACAACAGTCCGAACGACGTGGTGGTGAAATCGGACGGGACGATCTGGTTCACCGATCCGACCTATGGGATCGACACGGATTACGAGGGGCACAAGGCTGAGGCCGAACAGGACGGCAGCCACGTCTATCGCGTCGGTGTCGATGGTGTCGTAGTTCGGGTGCTCGATGATTTCGTGAAGCCGAATGGGCTGGCGTTCTCGCCGGATGAAAAGCGTTTGTATGTCGTGGACAGCGGCCGGACCCATTTTGCCAAGGGGCCGCGGCATATCCGGGTATTCGATGTCGGACCTGACGGGGCGTTGACCGGCGGCGAGATCTTTGCCGACAAGGGCAATTATGACGGACTGCGGTTGGATGAAGAGGGGCGGATCTGGACCAGCGCGACCGAGGCGGTGCACTGTTATGAACCGGATGGAACGCTGATCGGGGAGATACTGATCGGTGAGCCGGTGTCGAACGTCTGTTTCGGGGGCCCTAAACGGAACCGGTTGTTCATCACGGCGACGACCGGTGTGTACGCGGTGATGCTGGCGGTGAACGGCGCGAAGACGTTCTAGCTCCGAGGGTATCGGGGTGTGGGGTCCGTGACCCCACAAACCTTATCTTTTTCAGTAAAAAAGGCCTGCCTCCTTAAGGCAGGCCTTTTTTACTGAATAGGGAAGACTTGGGGCCGCAGGCCCCAAACCCCATAACCATCCGAGCTAAACGCCCGCCTCCGCTTTCGCGGCTTCATACACTTCCGCCGCGTCCATCCACTCCCCCTCAAGCGCCACCAGCTTCTCCTCAAGCCGCGCCTTGTCCTTGCCAAGCGAAACCGCCTCGGCCGCACGCTTCACATAGATGTCCGGATCAGCCAGCTTGTGGTCGATCAGCTTGATCTGGTTGCCCAGGGTCTCGATCTGCTTTTCCAGGTCATCGGCCTTCTTCTTCAGGGGCGCAATCGCCGCCCGCGCCGCCGCGGCCGCCTTGCGCGCCCCCTTCGAATTCACGCCTTGCGGCTTGGCCGCGGCCAAGCCTTGCGCCTCCTCGCGCGTCGCCGTCTTGGCGCGCTCGATCACCAGCTTCGCGTAATCGTCCATACTGCCGGAATAGGTTTTCACCGTGCCGTCATTGACCAGCCACAGCTTGTCCGCCACCAGCTCGATCAGCGACCGGTCGTGGGTGATGATCAACACCGCCCCTTCATAGTCGTTGAGCGCGTCCAGAAGCGCGCGCCGGCTGTCGATATCGAGGTGGTTGGTCGGTTCGTCGAGGATCAGCAGGTGCGGCCGGTCCATCGCCACCATGTTGAGCAACAGACGCGCGCGCTCGCCGCCCGACAGATCCTTGACCTTGGTCTCGACCTTCTCGACCGTCATGCCGAAACTGCCCAACCGTGCCCGGCGCCTGGATTCCGTCTCTTCGGGACGGGCCCGCCGGATCATCTCCAGCGGCGTATCTTCCGGATCCATGGCCTCGATCTGATGCTGGTGGAACCACGCCACCGTCATGCGCCGGTCGCGCCACTGCGTTCCGTGGCTCTCGGTCAGGGCGCCGGCCAGCAGCTTGGCGAAGGTCGACTTACCGGCGCCGTTGACCCCCAGCACGCCGATACGGTCTTCCGGATCGAGACGCACATTCATATGGCGCAGGATCACCGTGTCGCCGTAGCCGACAGAGGCGTCTTCAAGCCGCAGGATCGGCGGTGACAGCTTTTTTTCCGGCGACGGCAACATGAAGGGCGCCACGCGATCCTCGATCGTCGCGGCGATCGGCGGCAGCTTTTCCAGCCGCTTCATGCGCGACTGGGCCTGCGCCGCCTTCGACGCCTTGGCGCGGAAGCGATCGACAAAGGCCTGCAAGTGCTCGCGCTCGGCCTCCTGCTTGACGCGGTTGGCCGCGTTCAAACGCGCCTTTTCCGCCCGCATGCGCTCGAAATTGTCGTAGTTGCCGGTATAGTAGTCGAGCTTCTGCCCGGTGACGTGGACGATGGCGTCGACCGCCTCGTTCAACAGGTCGCGGTCGTGGCTGATCATCAAAGCCGCATTGGGATAGCGCTGCAGTCTCGCCTCCAGCCACAGGGCGCCTTCGAGATCGAGATAGTTGGTCGGTTCGTCGAGCAGTAACAGGTCGGGCTCGGCCAACAACGCCCCGGCCAGGGCCGCGCGCATGCGCCACCCGCCCGAGAAATCCGAAATCGGCCGCGTCAGGTCGGCGTTGGAAAAACCAAGGCCCGACAGGATTTCCGCGGCCTTGGACGGCGCACGGTCGGCGCCGATGGCGTAGAGGTCGTGATGGATCTCGGCCTGGTGGATCGGGTCGGCTGTCTCCAAGGCCTTCAAGAGATTGGCCCGGCGGGTATCGAGCGCCAGCACGGCGTCGATCAGATGCACGGCCGAGGCGGCGATTTCCTGGTCGACGCTGGCGATACGCCAGGACTTGGGCGTGGTGATCTCGCCACCCCCGGCCTGGTACTGGCCGAGGATCAGCTTGAACAGGGTCGACTTGCCGACGCCGTTCAGGCCGACCAATCCGGCCTTCGTTCCGGGGGGCAGGCTGAGTGTGGCGCCATCGAAGAAACGCCGGCCGTAGGCGTCGAAAACAAGATTGGTGATCTGCAACATGAAGGAAATGCGAAGGAAATAAGGGTTGGCGAACGCGGTGGCTGTCGCTATAAGCCGCGCAAACCTAAACACCAACCAAAATCGGAACCTCCTCCATGTCCCGCACCTTCTCGATCATCAAGCCGGACGCCACGCGCCGCAACCTGACCGGCCAGATCAACGCCGTCATCGAAGGCGCCGGCCTGCGCATCGTCGCGCAACGCCGCATCCGCATGTCGCGCGAACAAGCCGAAGCCTTCTACGGCGTCCACAAGGAACGCCCCTTCTTCGGCGAGCTGGTCGCGCAAATGACGTCCGAACCCGTCGTCGTCCAGGTCCTGGAAGCTGACAACGCCGTTCCGGCCTACCGCGAAATCATGGGCGCCACCAATCCGGAAAACGCCGCTGAAGGCACGATCCGCAAGCTGTTCGCGCTCAATGTCGGCGAAAACTCGGTCCACGGTTCGGACTCCGATGAAAACGCCGCCATCGAAATCGCCCAGTTCTTCAGCGACGACCAGATCGTCGGCTGATCCTCGGGGATTACGGAATCGAAAAACCCCGAAGGTCCGCCTTCGGGGTTTTTTATTATATATGTGAAGATGAAGGCGTTTGCGGCTTCGTGCGACTTCCCCCCTTCCGTCTGGATCGGCTTGACGCCGACCCAGCCACCTTCCCCTTAAAAGGGGAAGGAAGGGAGCTTAGCCGTTTAGTTCCTTCCCCGTTTACGGGGAAGGTGGCACGAGCGGAGCGAGTGACGGAAGGAGGAAGCCGCGCGGCGTAGCAACCTTCAATGTTTCCACTATATCTATGTCGTTCTAACCGCAAAGACCCTCATGCGCTCCCTGCTCCGTTCCAAGATCCACAATGCCTACGTCACCGAAGCCAACCTCGCCTATATCGGCTCGATCACCATCGACGAGACGCTGATGGAGGCCGTCGGCCTGTGGGAGGGCGAACGCGTGCTGGTGGTATCCAATACCTCAGGGCATCGCCTCGAAACCTACGTCATCAAGGGCGAACGCGATTCGGGAATCATCGC
>FTCT01004814.1_pt1 | contig 15176 bp, 16 predicted proteins | sample 1658881 | NCBI WGS metagenome assembly FTCT01 (sample SAMEA3914864, study PRJEB12502) | metagenome | biome: forest; material: soil | place: USA | collected 2012-03-12 | depth 0.3 m | reverse complement strand
GTCCATCTCCTGACGCTGGGACGACCTGAGCGCGTTTCGCGTCAGGCTTGAGCCATGTTCGCCGCGCTCTGGATTTGCTGGCAGCGCGCGATCAGGTCGTCAAAGCTCTCGGCTCCGTCCTCCAGAAGCCCGTCCTCGAGCATGCGGGCGTAGTCGGCGGCCAGAAGATCCAACGCCGATCCATCGGGCGCGAGCTGGAGATGGCCCGACACCGCGGCGTGATAGTCGATCGGCGCGCCGGCGCCGTCCTTTTCGGCGAAGAACATCGATTTGTGCGCGGCCACGGCCTTGGCCAGGGCGCGGTCGGCGATAGCCTTGGCCGCGTAGCCGGCGTCATCCAGACGCACGACATCGTGCCAGTGGCGCGCGAAACGATCGGCGCCCCGAAACCGGCCCTGGGCGCAGAACACATGGATGGCGGTGGCCTTTTCCCAGAAGGTTCGTTCGGCCAGCATGACCTGCGGCGTGGCGGCCGGAAACACCAAGTCCGGCAGGGAAGCGGCCGCGTCACAGGCGACCGGGACGACCTGCCAGGGCTCGCCGGTGGCGCGGGCGCCGAACTCGAGCATCACGGAGGGCGAGACGTAGCCCGTGCCGGCAGCCAGGGCGTCGTAGTCGATGAAGACCTTCTCGGCCTCGACGCGGACGTGCGCCTGGAGCCGGTTCGCGGCGAGGGCCGCTTCGACCAGCGGCGCGACCTGGGTTTTGACCCATTCGGCCAGGCGCGCCTTGATGGTCTTGGACCATTTCTGTTCCTGGCTGCGATTGGGCGGCAGGGCGTCGTCGGCGTCGGCCACCAGGTCGCCGGCGATCGCGCGGATATCGTAAGTCAGATCGACATCCTCCGAGAAGCGGCCGATCACTCCGTAGGCCTTCGACAGCGAAGTACCGCCCTTGAACACAAGGTCGCTTCCGAACGGCGAGGTGAAGAGCACGTCCAGCACCCACACCACCCAGACGTCCTTTTCCAGGAGATGGACCGGCCGGCCAGTGGCGGCGCTGGCCACGGCCAAGGCCTCGCGGCGGTCCTCCGCCGAAAGCGCGAGGAAGGCGTCAGCCATTCACGGCCAGCCCGCTGACTTGCTGCGCCAGCCAGGTCGGAAGGCGCGGACGGGCGCGGACGATCTCCGCGAGCGCCTCGGTGGATAGACGAGCGCTGAGCGTCTTCAAGGCCGCTGGCGCATGGGCTTCGCCAAGCCAGGCCAGGGCGCGGATGGCCTCGCCCGACGGCCGACCGGCCAGGGTAAGCTGCCATTTGGGGGCATGGCGCAGTTCGACTGACCTGGTGCCGAGCTTCAGCCGGCGGCTCGGGCCTGAGGTGAGATAGACCTCGCGAACCGGCACCTGGGTCGTAAGGCCCAGGGCGTTGGCCGCGGCTGCGCCATGCGAGGCGATCACCTCGTCGGTGGACGCGGCCAAGGCTTTGACCACGTGCTCGACCGAGGGCGGGCGCTTGCCGAACCGGCTTTCGACGGGGCGAACATAGAGCCCGCGTCCAGCGCGGATCAGCTGGCCGCGACGAACAAGGCGCGACAGGGACTGATCGACCGCAGCGCGCGAACCCATGTGAAGCAGCGCCTTGGCGGACACGGTCGCGCCCTCGGATAGGCTCGCCACATGGTCCAGGATCGCTTGGGTCAACCTCTGCATCGTCATCTCCAACTGTCAGAAACATAGCAAAGTTTCTGACAGTTTCAAGCCGCCCTCCCGTGCGCCGGGCGGAACGGCGCCTCGCGCGTGTCTGCGCGGGCCTAACCGCCGTAAGCGATTCCGGGACGCCGCCTGAGTCTCGCCAGGTCCCGCGCCACACGTCGTGGCCGGGCGATCGGGACCCGGCGCATGACGCCCACCAAGCTCCTTATCGGCCAGATCCTGGCGGTCTTCGCGATCATGATGTTCGGCGTCTGGACCGCGACCCAATGGGCCGCGGCGATGCTGGGCTATCAGGCGCAGCTCGGCGCGCCGTGGGCGACGCCCTTTGGCCAGCCGCTCTATCGCCCCTGGCAGCTCTTCGACTGGTGGTTTCACTACGAGGCCTACGCCCCGGCTGTCTTCAACAAGGCCGGCCTACTGGCCGGGGCTAGCGGCTTTCTCGGCTGCGCCTGCGCGATCGCCGGTTCGTTGTGGCGCGCGCGCCAGGCCGGGCAGGTCACCACCTACGGGTCTTCGCGCTGGGCCAACGGTCGTGAAGTGACGGCCGCCGGCCTGTTGCGATCGGACGGCGTGTTCCTGGGCCGATTGGCTGGCCGCTATCTGCGCCATGCCGGACCGGAGCACGTCATGGCGTTTGCTCCGACCCGTTCCGGCAAGGGCGTGGGGCTCGTCGTCCCGACCCTGCTGTCATGGACCGGAAGCTGCGTCGTCCACGACATCAAGGGTGAGAACTGGACCCTGACCGCCGGCTGGCGCTCGACCTTCTCGCACTGCCTGTTGTTCAATCCGACCGACGCGCGCTCGGCGCGCTACAATCCGCTGCTGGAAGTGCGCAAGGGCCCGGACGAGGTCCGCGATGTCCAGAATATCGCCGACGTCCTGGTCGATCCGGAAGGCGCGCTCGAGCGCCGGTCGCACTGGGAGAAGACCAGCCACAGCCTGCTGGTCGGGGCCATCCTTCACGTGCTTTACGCCGAGGAGGAAAAGACCCTCGCGCGGGTCGCCACCTTCCTTTCCGATCCCCAGCGGTCCTTCGCCCACACCTTGCGGCGGATGATGGCCACCAACCACCTGGGCACGCCCACGGCGCCTCAGGTCCACCCCGTGGTGGCTAGCGCCGCCCGCGAGGTGCTCAACAAATCGGAAAACGAGCGCAGCGGCGTCCTCTCCACGGCGATGTCGTTCCTCGGGCTCTATCGCGACCCGACCGTGGCGGCGACCACAGCCGCCTGCGACTGGCGCATCGCCGACCTCGTCGACGCCAAGGTCCCGGTCACCCTCTACCTGGTCATTCCGCCGTCCGACATCAGCCGCACCAAGCCGCTGGTCCGCTTGGTGCTGAACCAGATCGGCCGGCGTCTGACCGAGCGGTTGGAGGGCGACCCGGACAAGAGCCGCAAGCACCAACTCCTGATGATGCTAGACGAGTTTCCGGCCCTAGGGCGCCTCGATTTCTTCGAGACCGCGCTCGCCTTCATGGCTGGCTATGGCATCCGCGCCTACCTGATCGCGCAAAGCCTCAACCAAATCTCCAAGGCTTACGGCGAGAACAACGCCATCCTGGACAATTGCCACGTCCGGATCGCGTTCTCGTCCAACGATGAGCGCACCGCCAAGCGGATCAGCGACGCGCTCGGCACGGCCACCGAGCTGCGCGCCCAGCGCAACTACGCCGGCCATCGGCTGTCGCCCTGGCTCAGCCACGTCATGGTCAGCCGCCAGGAAACCGCTCGGCCGCTGCTGACCCCCGGCGAGGTCATGCAACTGCCGTCTGACGACGCCCTGGTTCTGGTCTCGGGCCTGGCGCCGATCCGCGCCAAAAAGCTGCGCTACTACGAGGACGGCAACTTCACCCGTCGGGTCGTCGCGCCGCCGATTCTGCCCGACGGCCCCTATCCCGATTGCCCGCCCTCGCGAGGCGATGACTGGTGCGGCCAGGTCCGCGGCCTGCACGCTGGTCTCGCCCAAGCCGCCGACGACGAGGTCGGCGAGGCCGAAACAGGCGGTCTTCAGCAGCAGCGCCACCCGGGCCTGTTCGACGAGGCGGTCGCCCGGCCCGCCGACGACGCGCCCGAAGCGGGGCTCGGTCTTGGCGAAGACGACGGCGACGTCGCCGCCGACCGCCAGGCGATGGACCGCCTGCGCGCCAACGTCGTGGTCCGCGCCCACGCCATGAACGAGGGGGACGGTCGCGCCGACGACGACCTCCTGCCGCAGTTCTGAGGCGCGGCCATGAAGTCGCGCCATCAGATCTATCTCGACGACGCCCTGGGGGCCGAACTCGACCGGCTGGGCGCCAAGCCGGGAACCTCGAAGTCGGCCATCGTCGAGGGGGCCCTGCGCGCCTTCATCGGCCGGCGCGCCGCTTCCGATCTGGACGACCTGCTGCGCGTCCGCCTCGACCGGATCAGCCGCGGCGTCGGCCGGCTGGAGCGTGATCAGAGGATCCTGCTCGAAAGCCTGGCCCTCTTCATCCGCTACGAGCTGACGGTCACCGCGCCGTTGCCCGAGGCCGACAAGCCCGCCCAGGCCCTCGGCCGCGAGCGCTTCCAGCGCTTCGTTGATCAGGTCGGCCGCCAGCTGGCCACCGGCCGGGCCACGTTCGGCGAGCCTGACGAGGTCGCGCCATGAGCCTGGCCCGGACGGAAACCGCCGACCGGCGACGGGCCATGCTGCGCACGGCCATGGGCCATGCGATCGCCGAGGCCTTGGCCGACCCCAGCGTCGTCGAGGTGATGGTCAATCCCGACGGGCGCCTGCGTCTCGACCGCCTGGGCGTTGGCCGGGTGGACACCGGCGTCAGCCTGGAGGCGGCCGAGGTCGAGCGGATCATCCGCCTGGTCGCCAGCCACGTCCGCGCCGAGGTCCACGCCGACGCGCCGATCATCAGCGGTGACCTGCCGCCGCGCGGCGACGCCGTGGTCGGCGAACGCTTCGAGGGGGTCCTGCCGCCGGTGGCGCCGGGTCCCTGCTTCTCGATCCGCAAACCGGCCGGCCGGGTCTACACCTTGGCCGACTACGTCGCCGACGGGGTGTTGGCGCCCATCCAGGCCGACGCCCTGCGCCAGGCGGTCGGCGACCGGCTCAACATCCTGATCGCTGGCGCGACCTCCGCGGGCAAGACCACCCTGGCCAACGCCCTGCTCGCCGAGGTGGCCAGCCGCGACGAGCGGGTCATCCTGCTACAGGACACCCCCGAGCTGCAGTGCGCCGCGCCCGACACCGTGGCCCTGCGCACCCGGCCGGGCCTGGTGGCCATGACCGATCTCGTGCGGTCGACCCTGCGTCTTCGGCCCGATCGCATCATCGTCGGCGAGGTGCGGGGCGGGGAGGCGCTGGACCTCCTGAAGGCCTGGAACACCGGCCATCCCGGCGGCCTCTCCACCATCCACGCCAATTCGGCGCGGTCGGCGCTCTATCGGCTCGAGCAACTGGTGCAGGAGGCTGTCCTGGCCGTGCCGCGCCGGCTGATCGCCGAGGCCGTCGACCTCGTCGTCTTCATCCGCGGCCGGGGCACCGGCCGACGGGTCGAGACCGTCGCCCGGGTCAACGGTCTCGATAGCGCCGGGGACTATGTCCTCGCCGATCTCGACCCGCCACAGCTGAAAATATTCAGACAGGGAGAACCCTGATGACGTCCGTCGTCCAGACGCGCGCGCGCCCCAACCTGCGCTCGCTTCACCGCACTGCGCTCACCGCGATCCTGGTCCTGTTGTTGTCGGCCCAAGCCCAGGCCGCCGGCTCCGGCATGCCCTGGGAAGAACCGCTCCAGCAGGTCCTGGAGTCGGTCGAAGGACCCGTCGCCAAGATCGTGGCGGTGCTGATCATCATCACCACCGGCCTGGCCTTGGCGTTCGGCGAGACCTCCGGCGGCTTTCGCAAGCTGATCCAGATCGTCTTCGGCCTGTCGATCGCCTTCGCCGCCTCCAGCTTCTTCCTGAGCTTCTTCTCGTTCGGCGGCGGAGCGCTGATCGCATGAGCGCCTCAGCTACCCCCGCTGGCGGCGCCGAGGGCTTCGAGGTCCCGCTGCACCGGTCCCTGACCGTGCCGATCCTGCTCGGCGGCGCGCCGCGGGCCCTGGCCATCCTCAACGGCACCCTGGCCGCGGCTCTCGGTCTTGGCTTGCAACAGTGGCTCGTCGGTCTGGCTGTCTGGATGATCGGCCATAGCTTGGCGGTCTTCGCCGCCAAGCGCGACCCCGAGTTCGCCGCCGTCCTGACCCGTCACCTGCGCCAGCGGGGGTGGCTGGCATGCTGAACCTGCGCGAATACCGCAACACCGCCGACCGTCTGGCCGATCACATCCCCTGGGCCGCGTTGGTCGCGCCAGGGGTCGTCCTCAACAAGGACGGCGGCTTCCAGCGGACCATCCGCTTCCGCGGACCGGACCTGGAGAGCGCCACCGAGGCCGAACTGGTCTCGGTCTGCGCGCGGGCCAACAACGCCCTGCGCCGGCTCGGCTCGGGCTGGGCGCTGTTCTTCGACGCCGAGCGCGCGCCGGCCGATGGCTATCCGGACGCGAGTTTTCCCGACGCGGCGTCCTGGCTGGTGGACGAGGAGCGCCGGGCGGCCTTCGACGGCCGCCGCGGCGAGCACTTCGAAAGCCTGACCCATCTGACCTTCTTCTACATGCCGCCGGCCGATCAGGTCAGCCGTGCCGAACGGGCGCTGATCACGCGGGACGGGCCGGTCCAGGGGCGCGATTGGCGCCAGGAACTGGGCGCCTTCGTCGCGCAGACCGACCGCATCGTCGACCTTTTCGCCGGCTTCATGCCGGAGGCGCGTCCTCTCGACGACGTCGAGACCCTGACCTTCCTGCACGCGACGGTCTCGACCCGCCGCCATCGGGTCGGCCTGCCCGAGATCCCGATGTACCTCGATGCGATCCTGGTCGACACGCCGTTCAGCGGCGGCATCGAGCCGATGCTGGGCGACCAGCATCTGCGCACCCTGACGATCCTTGGCTTTCCAAACCTCACCCGCCCCGGGATCCTCGACGCCCTCAACCATCAGGCCTTCGCCTACCGCTGGACCACCCGGTTCATCGCGCTCGACAAGGCCGACGCCGCCAAGGTCCTGATCCGGATCCGCCGCCAGTGGTTCAACAAGCGAAAGTCCGTCGTCCAGATCCTCCGCGAGGCGCTGTCCAACGAACCGGTTCCGCTGACCGACAGCGACGCCGACAACAAGCTGGCCGACGCCGACCAGGCTCTCCAGGCGCTCGGCGGAGACCATGTCGGCTTCGGGTACCTGACCACGACCATCACCGTGGCCGACGCCGACCCGGCCGCGGCCGAGGAAAAGGCCCGGTTGGTCGAGCGCATCGTCAACGGCCTTGGCTTCACCTGCATCCGCGAGCAGGTCAACGCCGTCGAGGCCTGGCTGGGAGCGCTTCCCGGTCAGGTCTACGCCAACGTCCGTCAGCCTCTGGTCCATACCCTGAACCTGGCGCATCTGATCCCGCTGAGCGCCGTTTGGGCCGGGCAGGATGGCAACGCCCATCTGGCCGGTCCGCCCACCTTCCTGGCCGAGACCAGCGGGGCGACGCCCTTTCGCTATTCCACCCATGTGGGCGATGTCGGACACCAGCTCGTCGTGGGACCGACCGGGGCGGGCAAGTCGGTCTTCCTGGCGCTGCTGGCCCTGCAATTTAGGCGCTATCGCGCCGCGCAGGTCTACGTTTTCGACAAGCGCTTTTCGGCGCGCGCGGCGGTGCTGGCCATGGGCGGTCAGCACTTCGGCCTGGCCGCCGACAGCGGGCTAGCCTTCCAGCCGCTCCGCGACATCGATGGCGCGGCCGAACGGGCCTGGGCCAGCGAGTGGCTAGCCGACCTCCTCGTCAACGAGAAGGTCACCGTCACCCCGGAGATCAAGGAGGCGTTGTGGTCGGCGCTCGGGAGCCTGGCCACCGCGCCACGAGCCGAGCGGACGATGACGGGCCTGTCGATGCTGCTCCAATCGAACCGGTTGAAGTCGGCGCTGGCGCCCTACACGCTGGATGGGCCGTTTGGGCGGTTGCTCGACGCGGCCGAGGACGGCCTGGCGATCGGTGACATCGTCTGCTTCGAGACCGAGGCCCTGTCGGCGAATCCGACCGTGGTCGGTCCGGTTCTGACCTATCTGTTCCATCGGCTTGAGGCCCGGTTCGACGGCCGCCCGACGCTGCTGATCCTCGACGAGGCCTGGAAGTTCCTCGACAACCCGCTCTTCGCCGCGCGCATCCGCGAATGGCTGAAGGAACTGCGCAAGCGAAACGTCGGCGTGGTCTTCGCCACCCAGTCGCTCGCCGACATCGAGGGCAGCTCTATCGCCCCCGCTCTGATCGACGGCTGCGCGCAACGGATCTTCCTGGCCAATGATCGCGCCGCCGAACCGCTGTCGCGCCGGACCTATGCGGGGTTCGGCCTCAACGAGCGCCAGATCGAGCTGATCGCCCGCGCCGCGCCCAAGCGCGACTACTACCTGCAATCCCGCCTGGGCAACCGCCAGTTCGAACTGGGGCTTGGTCCCATCGCCCTGGCCCTATGCGGCGCCTCGGACCCGTCGGTGCAAACCCTGATCGACGAGGTGTTGCATCGATCCGGCGAGGCTGGCTTCGCGGCCGCCTTCCTCGCCGCGCGCGGCCTCGACTGGGCCGCGCCCCTGGCCGCGGCCTTCGACCCCCACAACCCCATCGAGGAGTTCACGCCATGATCATGCGTCTGGTTCCCGTCGCGCTGACCGCCGTCGCGGTCGCGCTCGCCCCATTGCCGGGCCTGACCCCGCCCGCCTCGGCGCAGTTCGCCGTCTTCGACGCCGCCAACCACGCCCAGAGCATCCTGACCGCCGCCCGCGCGCTGCAGGCGGTCAACAACCAGATCACCTCGCTCCAGAACGAGGAGGCCATGCTGCAGAACATGGCGCGGAACCTGAAGGCCCTCGACTACACGGCGCTGGCGCCGATCAAGGAGGCCCTGCAACAGATCGACACCCTGATGGGGCAGGCCCAAGGCATGGCCTTCACCCTGGCCTCGACCGAGGCGGCGCTGCGCGACGCCTACCCGTCGGCCCTGGACCCCAACGCCGCCACCAGCCAGATCCTCGACCGGGCGCGCAACCAGGCCCGGACGGCCCTGGACGGATACCGTCAAGCCCTGAAGGTCCAGGCCAAGGTGGTCGAGAACGTCCAGGCCGACGCGGCCCTGATCGACCAACTCGTGCAGCGCAGCCAGGGGGCGGGGGGCGGCCTGGAAGCCCAGCAGGCGGCCAACCAGTTGCAGGCTCTGGCGATCAAGCAGGATCAGCAGATCCAGACCCTGATGGCGGCGCAGTATCGCGCCGAGGCCCTGGAGACCGCGCGACAGGCCCAGGCCTTGGAGGCTGGCAAACTCGCCGCCCGCAAGTTCGTCGGCGGGGCGCAGGCCTACACGCCGCGTCCCTGATCCCTTTCACCGCCGCATCGGGAGGGAACGACATGGATCCCGCGCCGGACCTCAACATCATCGACCGCTTCCTGGCGGCGTTCAGCACCTACATCGACAGCGGCTTTGGGCTCCTGGCCCCCGACGTCGGGTTCCTGACCACGACCCTCATCGCCCTCGACGTCACTTTGGCCGGTCTCTGGTGGGCGCTCGACGGCGACGACAACGTCCTGGGGCGCCTGATCAAGAAGGTGCTCTATGTCGGCGCCTTCGCGTTCATCCTGAACAACTTCCGGATGCTCAGCGAGGCGATCTTCCGGTCCTTCGCGGGCCTTGGCCTGACCGCCGGGGGTGGAGGCCTCAGCGCCGAGGATCTTCTTCGGCCTGGCCGGCTGGCCAGCGTCGGGTTCACCGCCGCCCATCCCTTGATCGACAAGGCCAGCCAGTTGGTGGGCTGGCCGGAGATCGTGGTCAACGCCTTGACCGTGGCTCTGCTGGCGCTCGCCTGGGTGCTGGTGGTGCTGGCCTTCTTCATCATGGCCATCCAGCTCTTCGTGACGGTGCTGGAGTTCAAACTGACCAGCCTGGCCGGCTTCGTCCTGGTGCCATTCGCCTTCTGGAACAAGTCGAGCTTCCTGGCCGAGCGGGTGCTTGGCAACGTCATTTCCAGCGGCGTGAAGGTGATGGTGCTGGCGGTGATCGTTGGCATCGGGGCTGGGTTCTTCGACGAATTCGTCGCCACCCTGGGTCCCGATCCCGACCTCGGCGACGCCATGACGCTGGTGCTCGGAGCCCTGACCCTGGCGGGCCTGTCGATCTTCGGGCCCGGCGTCGCCTCGGGCCTGGTGTCGGGCGCGCCGCAACTGGGCGCGGGCGCCGCCGTCGGGACCGCCGCCGGCGCGGCCATACTGGTGGGGGGCGGCGCGATGCTCGGGGCCCGAGCCCTGGGCGCGGTCAGCGCCGGCGGCCTGGCGGCCGTTCGCGCGGGGACGTCGATGGGCGCGGCGGCGAGCTCGGCCTACCAGCTTGGCCAGGCCACGTCCGGCGCCACGGGCCCGGCCGGCGTCGCCTCGGGGTTCGGCGGCGTGGCCCGCGCCGCCAGCGGCGCCGTGGCGCAACGCGTCCGCGGCATGGCCGACCGGGTGTCCTCCAGTCTTGGCGACGCCGCGCAACGCGGCCGGACCGGGGCTTGGCGGGCGACCGGCGGTGAAAGTCCCGTCGCTGGCTCGCCGCCCCCTCCGCCGTCTCCTCCCCCCGCGCCGACGCGCGACACGGGCGGCGCGCCGGCGTGGGCGCGGCGGCTACAGACCGAGCAGTCGGCGCGGATGCACCGCCATGCCGCCATCCAAACCCTCAAGGAAGGTGACCGTCCCGGCGGCGGCGCCAATCCCGACCTCAGCAGAGAGGATTGAACCATGCCGTTCAAACGCGCCCCACAGCGCTACGGTCGGACGCCACCCGCCGAAACGCCCTATCAGAAGGCCGGGCAGATCTGGGACGAGCGCGATGGCTCGGCCCGCGCCCAAGCCTACAACTGGCGCCTGGCCTTCTTCGGCGTCCTGTTGCTGGCCGGCGGACTTGCCGCCGGCAATGTCTGGCAGGCGGGGCAAAGCCGCATCACCCCCTATGTCGTGGAGGTCGACCGCCTGGGCGAGGTGAGGGCCGTGGGACCGGCCGAGCAGGACTACCAGCCGTCCGATGTCGACATCGCCGCCCAGTTGCGCCGGTTCATCGTCGACGTCCGGTCCCTGTCCACCGACCCGGTCATCGTCAAGGAACGCTGGTTCGAGGCCTATGACCTCGCGTCGAAGAAGGGCAAGGCCTTCCTCAACAGCTACAGCCGCGCCGAGAACCCGATCGCCGGGATCGGCGAGCGCAGCGTGTCGGTCCAAGTGACCAGCGTCGTCCGCGCCTCGCCCACATCGTTCCAGATCGAATGGGACGAGCGAACCTTCGAGCGCGGCGTGCTGGTCAAGACCGAGCGCTGGACGGCGATGGTCACCCTGACCCGTCAGAAGCCCAGGACCAAGGCCGACCTCGCCCGCAACCCCCTCGGCCTCTACGTCGAGGCCATCGACTGGCAGCAGAAGGCCGAGACGCGGCAGGCGCCGGCCGCACCGACCCTGCCGCCGAGCCTTCCCGTTCCGCCGATGTCGGCGGCCCCTCCACCAGCAGAGGTTCAACCATGATCGCCAAGATCCCCGTCGTTCTGGCCGGGGCCGCGCTCCTTTGCGGTTGCGCGGCCAGCAAGGTTCCGCCGCCGGCCATCGCCTATGACGCCGCCGACTTCGCGCCCGCGGTGCGCGCCGCCGAGCCGCCCAAGCCCGTGGAGATCGTCGAGGTCCCCAAGCCCTTGCCGCTGCCTGGCCAGCTCCTGCCGCCGCCGACCACGCGTTCCGAGACCGGTCCGCCACGGGCGCGCGTCGAGGCGGCCAACCGCGCCGCGACGCGAGAACCGAGCCTTTCGGGCTATGTGAACGCGGTCCAGGTCTATCCCTGGACGGACGGCGCGCTCTACAGGCTCTATGCCGCGCCCGAACGGGTCACCGACGTCATGCTCGAGGCCGCGGAGCAATTGGTCGCCGTCTCGTCGGGCGACACCGCCCGGTGGGTGATCGGCGACACGACCAGCGGCGCGGGGGAGGGCCGTCGCGTCCACATCCTGGTGAAGCCCTTCGCCCCGGGCCTCGTCACGAACATGGTGATCACGACCGACCGCCGCGCCTACCATCTAGCGCTGGAGAGCAACGAGACGACGGCCATGGCCGCGATTTCCTGGACCTACCCGCAGGACCGCTTGCTCGCCTTGAAGCGGCAGAACGTTGAGGCGGCGCTAGCCGAGCCCGTCGCGACGCAGGTGCCTGTCGAGGCGCTGCGCTTTCGCTACGCCATCAGCGGCGACAAGCCGCCATGGCGACCGGTCCGCGCCTGGGACGACGGCAACAAGGTCTATATCGAGTTCCCCGGTCGCCTCGACCAGGGCGAGGCGCCGCCGCTGTTCGTGGTCGGCCCGCTGGGCGATCACCAACTGGTCAACTACCGTGTGCGGGGCAACCGCTACATCGTCGACCGGCTGTTCGCCGCGGCCGAGCTGAGAATGGGCGAGGCCCCGCAGCAGGTCGTGCGGATCAGCCGGACCGATGGCCTCGCCCAGGAGGATGGGCGATGAGCGCCGCGCCGCCCAATCCGCCGCCCATCGAGCCGGTGGCCAAGATCAGCGCCGAAGCCCTGGCCTTGCGATCGCGCCCTCGGCCGATCGTCCGGTTTCGCCGCGGCTTGCTGATCGGCGTCGTGGCGGTCGGCGCCATCGGGCTTTCGGGGTTGGCCTGGTTTGCGCTGTCACCGCCAACCCGGCGCGACGCCAAGGCTGAACCGCCGCCTGCCGCCCAGGACAATCAGAAGCCCGACGACGCGGTTGCCGGCCTGCCAAGCGACTACGCCGCCGCGGGGCCGCCGAAGCTTGGGCCGCCGCTCCCCGGAGACCTCGGCCGCGCGATCGTCGATCAACAAGCTCACGACGCCATGGTCGCGGGCGCCGCGCCGAGCGCGGGCCGCGGCCGCAGTCCCGCCGAGCAAGCCGCCGCCGCCGAAGTCGAGCGGCGGGCGGCCGATCGTCGCCAAGCCCGGGAGGCGGGGGTCCTAGTTCAGGTCGGCGGCCGAACGGGCAGCGCAACGCCGGCCGGCCTGGACTTGGCGGCCCTCGCGGCGATGACACCGCCGGCGCCGGCGGCTCAGGCTGGCGCTGCGGCAGGCGATCGCAAATCGACCTTTTTGGAAACGACGCAGCGGGGCGAGGTCTACAATGCCCACACACTGGAGATCCCACGTTCGCCTTTCCAGGTCATGGCGGGAAGCGTGATCGCCGCCAGCCTGCTGACGGGTCTCAATTCGGACCTGCCCGGGTTGGTGACAGCTCAGGTCACCGAGAACGTGTATGACACCGTGACGGGCCAGCATTTGCTCATCCCACAGGGCTCGCGCCTAATCGGCGCCTACGACAGTGTGGTCGCGTTCGGGCAAAGTCGCGCGCTGCTGGTCTGGCAGCGGGTCATCCTTCCCGACGGCGCGTCCATCCAGCTCGACAACCTGCCGGGGACCGACGCCGCCGGCTATGCGGGGCTGGAGGACAAGGTCGACTTCCACACCTGGCGACTGCTGCAGGGCGTGGCGCTTTCGACCCTGCTCGGCGTCTCGACCGAACTCAGCCTGGGCGACAATGAGAGTGATCTCGTTCGCGCCATTCGCCAGTCGACGCAGCAGACGGCGGCCCAGGCGGGGCAGCAGATCATCAGCAAGCAACTCGACGTGCAGCCCACGATCCGCGTTCGGCCGGGCTGGCCGCTGCGCGTGGTCGTTCACAAGGACCTCGTCCTTCGCCCCTGGCGCCAGCCCTGAAAGGAGATGTCATGCCCGCCCTCAAACTCGGCAAGCTGCCCAATCGGACCCGCGCAAAGCTCACCCTGGATCTGGGACCCGAGCTGGATGACGCTCTGAAACTCTATGCCAGCCTGCACTCCGACCAGCACGGCGAGGCGGTCACGGCGGCCGACCTCGCGCCTTACATCCTCGCGGATTTCCTCGAAGGGGATCGCGAGTTCCAAAAGGCGCTCCGCGCCGCCACGACGCGGGGAAATCGATGATGTCGACGATCGGGCATTTCCGTCAAAGCAAGTCGGGAGGCTGGGAGGGGGAGCTGCGGACCTTGACCATGAACGCGCGTCTTCGCCTGGTCCCCAATGATGATCGGGCCAGTCCCAATGCACCGATCTACCGCGTCATGGTCGGCTGGTCGCATGTAGGCGACGCCTGGGAGATGGCCACCAAGAGCGATCCGCCCAGAACCTTCTATCGTTTGCACCTCGACGATCCCCGGTTCGATGCGCCGCTTTCACTCGCGCTCTTCATCGATGAGGCCGGCGATAACGCACAACTAGCCTGGTCGCGCCCCAAAAAGGAGAAGAGCCCGCCACCAAAGGCGCGGGAAGAGTCCGCTGGTGGTGCGCCGGAGCGCTACCAACTCGGAGAGGAGCGCGAACCGAGGGAGAGCCCTTAAGGGGCAAACGATCCCAAGCCTGCTTGCTTCCAGTAGCAAATCGAATAGCGTCGCCGTTTGATGATCACCGGTCTGCGCTCTGCACTCCTTTGCTCCAAGGTCGAGCACCGCCCCGATGGCTCTTCGGCCTATATCGGCATTCTTGGCGCTGACATCTATGCGGGCAGTCGACCCGGCTTCATCGAATGCTGGCTCACGGTCCAGTTGGATCTCGATCAAACAGCGACGTCGGGCGCCCTGGCCGTCGTGTGCGAGGGACTTGAGCAGGCCTTTCCATTCGAGACGCCTGATGGCTATTCCGACGCGGCTTTTGCCCTGCCGCTGATCATTCCCGTCCTTAGAGAGGGCGACCTTCAGCTCTCAATTCGTGATCTTGGAGCGCCCGGCGCTGAGCGCTCGGTGACCTGGCGATTGAACTTTGCGCCGGGGGCCGAACAGATGGAGTCTCGGGGCGCTGGCGAACGCATTGTTCTCGTGGCCCAAGAGGCCGCTAGAACGGTCGCCGCGCAAATTGCTGGGCTTGGCTCAACACGTCACTAGACGATGCCGCCGCCGCCCGGCCGTGAGCTGGCAAGTCCGCTCAGGCCGACGCGAGCACGAATAGCACACGATCAACTGGATTTTCTGCGTTCACCCTCATAGGAGCGTGCTCAGAAGGGGAGTGCGCCGTTGATCCACACAACAAAGGCAGAAGCGGTAGTTGCTGCGCGGCGGCTGCTGCGCGGTTTCGCTGGGGCGCCCGATCCCCGGCGGCACGCGCAACAACTCTTCGGCGTCCTCGTCCATGCCGACGGGTGGAGTGCGCAGCAACAAGTCCTGATCAAGGAGTTTGGAGTCTGGCTTCAAGCGCGTCCGAACCTGGGCGAGATCAAAGGGCGATGCGAAGCGACGCTCGGCAAACTGACCTAGGATACCAACGCACGCCGTGACCTTGCTTGTCGGTCCACAAGGATGGATCGGGCAAAGGCGTCCCACATTCTCATCGCCGCCCGCTTTTCCGGCATGTAGTTCCAACGGTCGTAGGCCTTGGAGCTGACGTCTTGCAGGGTATGGTTCTGGAGCCGGTCGCGG
>FTCT01002597.1_pt1 | contig 15200 bp, 11 predicted proteins | sample 1658881 | NCBI WGS metagenome assembly FTCT01 (sample SAMEA3914864, study PRJEB12502) | metagenome | biome: forest; material: soil | place: USA | collected 2012-03-12 | depth 0.3 m | reverse complement strand
TTTCGCCGAGGCGGCGGACTTCATCGCCTTCGCGGATTTCGCGGTCTTCGCCGAAGATAACGACGCCGACATTGTCCTTTTCCAGGTTCAGCGCCATGCCCTTGACGCCCGCCTTGGGGAAGGACACCATTTCGCCGGCCTGGACCTTGTCGAGGCCGTATACGCGGGCGATGCCGTCACCGACCGACAGGACCGAACCGACGTCCGAAACGTCAGCTTCTTCGCCGAAACCGGCAATCTGGGCTTTGAGGATGGCCGAGATTTCGGCCGCACGAATATCCATGGTTCTTACGCTCTCTTAAGGGCGAATTTGAGGGAATCGAGTTTGGTTTTCAGGGACGCGTCGAACAGGCGCGAACCGACGCGGACTTTCAGTCCGCCCAGGATCGCCGGATCGACCGAGGTGCTGATCTCGGCGGATTGGCCAAGAGTCTTGGCCAGGGTCTTCTTCAGGTCGTCAAGCTGAGGCGCCGACAGCGGCACGGCGCTGACGACCTCGGCATTCACTACGCCCTTAAAGGCGTCGTAACGGGCGTTGAAGGCGGTGATGACCGGAAACAGTTCGCCGAGGCGGCGATTGGCGGCCAAAACGCCCAGAAGCTTTTGCGTCATCGGGTTCAGCTTCAGCGACTGGGTCACCGCCAGCAGTCCCTTGAGCTTGATTTCCGACGAATAGACAACCGACGAGACGAAAGTGCGCAGTTCCGCGCTTTGCAGCAGAAGCGCCTTGAGCTGGCCAATGTCGCCATGAACGACGTCGAGGATTTTTTCGTCCTGCGCCAGTTCAAAAGCGGCGCGGGCATAACGCTCACCGGCTTCCGTTTGTCGAAATTGATCGTTCATATCCAACCGAACAGTTATGATTTTTTATGGCACGAAGCGACGGGCGCAGCCTGAGCGCGCCTTCCATGCCTCGAAAGCGCGGGCTCATTAGCATAGGCTCCCCCGCGCCGCAACCGATGCCCGGTGTTTTGCGGCATTTTATGTCCTTCATGCCGCAAGCCTTGTCTTTCAAGGTGAATCCGTTGCATACAAACGCCAGATTCAGAAAAATTCCTCCTCTCGAGTCCTGGCCGCAATGCAATCCCTGACCGCGCTTGTCCTCGATCCGTCGACCTATGCCGCCCTGCTCACCCTGGTGATCATGGAAATCGTGCTGGGCATCGACAATCTGGTCTTTGTCTCCATCCTGACCAACAAGCTGCCTGAGCATTTAAGGGCCAGGGCGCGCTTCATCGGCATGTTCGGCGCCTTGGGTTTGCGCGTCGCCTTGCTCGGCAGCCTCTACATCATCGTCAATCTGAAAAGCGCCGTCTTCACCGCCTTCGGCCACGGCTTTTCCTGGCGCGACCTCATCCTCATCGCCGGCGGTCTGTTCCTGGTTTACAAGGCGACGACGGAGATCATCGAATCGACCGACGGCAAGCACGACAGCGACGAAAAGCCGCAGGCCAAAAAAAAGAAAGTGCCGTCCTTGGGCATGGCCGTAGTGCAGATCCTGCTCCTCGACCTCGTCTTCTCGGTCGACAGCATCCTGACCGCCGTCGGCATGACCGACCACCTGCCGATCATGATCGCTGCGGTGCTGATCGCGGTCGGCCTGATGTTTGCGGCCTCGGGCCCGATCGCCCGCTTCATCCACACCCATGCCTCGGTCGTCATGCTGGCGCTGGGCTTTCTGCTGATGATCGGCGTCGTGCTGATCATGGAAGGCTTCGGCAAGGAGGTGGATAAAGGCTATATCTACGCCGCCATGGCCTTTGCCGGCTTCATCGAGGCGCTGCAATTGCTGCGCCGGAAGAAGGCGTAAGCCGTTCCTTAAGCCTGATCGGCTAAATTGAGCCTCCCCCAGCAGAAGGCTCAGGGTTATGGACTATATCAGCGATCCCGGCGTGCGGACGAATTCCGGCGCGCCGCTGCTCACCCCGTGGACACCGCGCGGCATGTCGAATGACGCCTTCAAGGCGCAGTCGGCCCAGGACGCGCACAAGGCGGCCGTAGACACAGCCGTTTCCAAGGCCGAGCAGACCCCGACCCTTTCCGCCGGCGACAGCGACAAGAGCTTCATTACCGGCCAGATCCAGGGCCTGATGAAGCGGCTGCAAATCCTGCAAAAGCTATTTTCCGGCAACCCAAAGGGCATGGCCCAGGCGCTGACGCAGATTTTCAAGGAACTGCGCGGCCTGCTGAAGCAATACAAGGACGCGACCGGCAGCGAATTTTCCGGCGCCGACGTCGCGGCGGCTTCGGTGACGACGGCACCGGCCAATGACAATGCGGATGCTGCGCCGACGACTGCCTCAACAACAGACGCTTCGACGACCGATACGACGCAAGCGGCAGACCCGGCAACGACGGCGACAGCTCCTGCTTCGACGGACGACACGGCCGATGCCATGCCCAGCGCCTCAACGCCGGCCGTGGCGGCGGCCTCCTATGCCGAGGTCGATCAGGCCTTGCGCGAAGCCATCGGCACAGACGGTCTAAAGTTTCTCGACACCTTGCGCGGCCTGATAAGCGCCATCGACCAGAAGATGATGACCCCGGCCCGTATCCAGCACGCCGCGCACAAATCCGACAAGGACGAGGATCAGGCCTTCAAGGACATGGATGAGCAGCTCAAAGCGCTCAACAAGGACATGTCGGACATGAAGGACGGCATATCCCAGGACGCGCCAACCTTGGGCACCCAGGTGTCGGTCACCGCTTAAAGGAAGCTATAGGGATCGACATCCACAATCAGCCGCACCGCATTGGGGCGCTTGATGGCGCTGAGCCAGTGCGTCAGAAACGCCTGGACGTCGCGATTGCGATCGGCGCGCACCAAAAACCGCTTGCGCCACTGGCCACGCACCAGCATCAGTGGCGCGTCAGCCGGACCATAGACGTCGATGCCGTCGGCATTGGGGATGAATAGCGTCAATTCACGGGCAAAGCGATTGAGCAGGGCCTGATCCTTGGCCGACAGGATGACCGCCGCCAACCGGCCGAACGGCGGAAAACCCGCCACCTCGCGCGCCATGCTTTCATAGGCATAAAAGGCTTCGCGATCTTGCCGCGCCAGGGCCTGCATCACCGGATGTTCCGGCGTGTAGGTTTGAAGCACCGCCCGGCCCGGCTTGACCTTGCGGCCTGCCCGCCCCGTTGCCTGGGCGAGAAGCTGGAAGGTCCGTTCCGCCGCCCTCAGATCGCCGCCCTTCAAGCCTAGATCGGCGTCGACAATGCCGACCAGGGTCAGGTTGGGAAAATTATGCCCCTTGGCCGCGGCTTGGGTGGCGATGACGATATCGATCTCGTGGTCCTCGATGCGCTTGATCAGCGCCGCCGAGGACTGGGCATCCGGCGTGGTGTCCGACGAGAACACCTCGGCGCGCACCTCGGGAAAGCGCGACTGGACCTCTTCCAGAATACGCTCGACGCCCGGCCCGATCGAGGTCAGGCCATCTTTCGCCCCGCAGTGGGGACAGGCGGCCGGCTTCTTCATCGAAAAGCCGGTGAGATGGCAGACCAGGCGCCCTGAGGATCGATGCTCGACCAGCCAGCTGTCGGTATTGGGCGCGCTCATCTTCTCGCCGCACGCCTTGCACAGCACCAAAGGCGCATAGCCCCGCCGATTGAGGAACAACAATACCTGCTCGCCGCGTTTCAACGTGTCGAGAATGGCGCCGACCATGGGATCGCTGAGCCACAGCCCCTTGTCGGGCGGGCTCTCCTTCATGTCGATCAGAGCGATTTCCGGCAATTGCGCCGTGCCGTGGCGCTGCTCCAGCCGCACCCAGGCATAGCGGCCTTTTTGGGCCTGGGTCAGGCTTTCCAGCGACGGCGTCGCCGAGGCCAGCACGACCAGCGCCCCATCCAGTCGGGCGCGGAAGACGGCGAGGTCGCGGGCATGATAGCGCACGCCGTCTTCCTGCTTGTAGGAGCCGTCATGCTCTTCATCGACGACGACCATCGCAAGCTTCGGGAACGGCAGGAACAGGGCCGAGCGCGCACCGACGACCAGGCGCACCTTGCCGGCCGCCACACCCTCCCAGATACGCCGGCGCGAGCTGTTGGTAATATTGGCGTGCCATTGCGCGACCTCGACGCCGAAGCGCGCCTCCAGTCGCGACAGGACGGCTTGGGTCAGGGCAATTTCGGGCAGCAGGATCAGCACCTGCCCGGTTGGGTCATCGCGCAGCACATCAGCGACGGCTTCAAGATAGACCTCGGTCTTGCCGGAGCCAGTGACACCGTCGAGCAGGACCGGCGCGAAGCCGCCGCGCGCGCGTTCGGCATTCAAAAGCTGATGCGCCGCGGACTGCTGCGGATTGAGCACGGACGGCGCGTGGTCGGGATCGGGTTGCGGGAAGTGCGTCTCGACCGCCAGCTCGACCTTTTGCAGCACGCCGTCGCGTTCCAGCGCCGTGACCACGCCCGTCGAGACGCCGGCGGCCAGGGCCAGCTCGCTCAGCCCCATCGGCACGACCGCCATCTCCAGCACACGCTCACGCGCCTTTGTGTTACGCGAGGGCTCGGCACCGGTGACGACATAGCCGGTCTTGGCTTGTGGCCGCGGCGATTTCAGCGCCCGCAAACAGCCGTTCAGAAACATACCTGGCGCGGTCAGGGTCCAGTTGGCGGCCCACAGCCAGAAATTCAGCGACGCCTCGGGCACCGGCGGATCGTCGAGCCGCGCCAGTACCGGCTTCAACTTCATCTCGCCATCGTCGACGTCGAAACCGATGACCACGCCGCGGATTTTGGAATGGCCGAGCGGCACCATGACGTGGTCGCCGGCCGCCAGATGCATCGTTTCCGGCACCAGATAGTCGAGCGCTTCGGGCATGGGCGCCAGCACCGCCACCTTGGCGGTGCGGACGGCGGGCGTGGCGTCGAGGACACAAGATGAATCGCCCGGTACGGGCGTAGGGGTGAACGCCAGACTCATTTTTCACCGCATAGCAGAATCGCCACGTCTTGGCGATGCCGCCCCTTCACAGATGGGTTGTCTCGGCCTAATGTGGCCCTCTTGGGCTAGCGAAAAGAGTAGAATGAGTTCCGACAGCGGCACCCCGATTATCGAGCTGGACGACTGGCAGGTCTTGCGCCGCCAGTTGACGAAGCACGCCGATCTGCTGGCGCGGGACAAGACCCTGCTCGATGCGCTGGGTCTGCAACCCAAGGCGCGCCACCTGGTCGATTTCGGCCCGGCGGCCCTGTCGAAGCTCGAAGCCCGCGCCCTCAAGGACTTCGACGTCCGCCGCCAGCTCGAAATGACCGCCAAGGCCAATTTCGACGCGCAGAACCAGACCCACGGCCTGGTGCTGTCGCTGATGGAGGCGCGTAACCACGCCGACTTGGCGCGGCGGCTGAACGAGGAAGCCAAGAAGCGCTTCGGTCTGATCGCCGCCACCATCGCTTTGGAAGACACCGCGCCCGTGCCGCTGGGCTGGCAGACCCTGGATGACGGCGGCGTCGACTACATCGTCGGCGAAACCGGCCTGTCGCTGCTCGGCCCCGAGGCCGTCTGCCGCGTCCTGTTCGACGACGACGTCCGCCGCATCAAAAGCGCGGCCGCCCTGCGTATCGCCCTTTGGCGTGAAGGCCGTCCCGGCCTGGTGGCTTTCGGCTCGCACGATTACGACGGCTTCTCGCCGGAAATGGGTGCCGAGCTGGTGGCCTTTGTTGCCCGCGTCGTCGAACGCGTCGCCGAGCGTTGGCCCGTACTGGGCTAGGCGCCCGCTGGAAACCGGCCAGATTAAGGCATTCTTACGGTTTCCTGATTTATTCCTTGGCCTAACAAGGGCGAAAAGCCTTCCCATATACTCATATAACAAACCGCGCCCGGCGCATGTCTTGGGGTCTCCCTCTCCTGATTGCCTCGGAAGTCACAACGGAGAAAGCCCTCTCACCTCTCCAAATCCCGCAGGAGGGGGAGGGAGGCCACCCTTGATGAACGCCGCGCCGGTATCAGGTCCCGAATGCGTCTCGATGATGCCGTCATTGCCTGGCTCGATTGGCTGAGCGGCCAGAAGCGCTGCTCGCCGCGTACCATCGAAGCCTATAGCCATGCTTTACGGGGCTATACCGGTTATCTTGGCACGACCGTTCCCGAATTGATCCTTGAAGACGTCGTTGCGGTGACCTCGACCGATCTGCGTGGCTGGATGGCGCATCTGCGCGCCAAGGACCCGCCCCTGTCGGCGCGATCGCTAGCCCAGCATTTGTCAGCGATCAAATCGTTTCACACCTGGCTCGACCTGCATCACGACCTGGCCAACAGCCACGTCGCCCTGATGCGCGGGCCGCGCCTTAAAGCCACCCTGCCGCGGCCCCTCAATGAGGACCAGGCGGCTGGCCTGATCACCGAAACGCTGATGAATGTCGATCGCGACGACTGGGAAAACGCCCGCGACGAAGCCGTCTATCTGCTGCTCTACGGTTTGGGTCTGCGTATTTCCGAGGCCCTGTCCCTGCGCGTGAGCGATACGCCGCTGGGCGACACCCTGCGCATCACCGGCAAGGGTAACAAGATGCGTGCCCTGCCCGTGCTCGACGCTGTGCGCGAGGCCGTCGAAGACTACAAACGCCAGCAACCTTTTACACTGGCGCCCGAGGACAAGCTGTTTCGCGCCAAGCGCGGTGGCGAGCTGTCGCCGCGTCACGTGCAGGCGTCGATGCAGCATATGCGCTCACGGCTTGGCCTGTCCGATCGCGCCACGCCGCATGCGCTGCGTCACTCCTTCGCCACGCATCTGCTGGGCTCCGGCGCCGATCTGCGCTCGATCCAGGAATTGCTGGGCCATGCCAGCCTGTCGACGACGCAGAAATACACCCAGGTCGATACCGAGCGTTTGCTCAGCGCCTACGCAGCGGCGCATCCGAAAGGGTAAGGCGCCTGCCGCCGCAGGGCGATATGTCAGGGCGCTGCTTTTAGTGCCGCGACATCGGTCTTGAACTGATCGTCGGTGCCGCAAGCGGCAGCACCTACGGGGTATTTGAGATGAGCGGCCTTATTGGCCAGATCGCCATCGACACGCGCCTGCATATCCTGGCGCGGCAGGGTCTGCAGTAAACGGATGGCCAGCGGCAAGGTCGACCAGGCGCGGTAATCGATTCCGGCTTCGCGGCGCACGGCGACCACGCATTGCGCCGCCGCCAAAACGATATTGGTGTCGATGGCCTTTTCCATTTGCAGGGAGTCGGTCATCTTGGCGTCACCGTTGAGCTGAACGTTCAGATCCGGGCGGCGCGGCACGAAGGTTTCACGGGCGTCGAGCGCATAGATCGCATTCTCCAGCCAATAGTCGGCGGAATGAACCTGCAGATAGTGCTCAACGAAAGCCGCCTCATCCGGCGTTTCTTGAGTCACGGTGATCCAATTAGTCCGCCCGGCATCAGTGCCCGGATGCGCCTTGAGATAGGCTCCGATCACGGGCTCGATGCGCAATTCAAGCGCCTTCAGCTTGGCCGCATCGTCCGCGTCATTTGCGGAAACAGCATTGGCGCGGCCCGCCAACATGGCGAGACCAAGACGCAAAGCATCCTTGGGAGCCTTTTTTAGCGCCTGATCGCTTAAGCCCGGCATCGGCGCCGTCAGCGACGCCGCGATATAGGGTGCGGCATCTACCTGATTGCGTGACACATCGTCAGCCGCGCATATACCAGGCATCAAAATCACGGCGGCCGCAGCCACTACTCCAAAACGACGCATAACACCCCCCACTACAGCCCCACAGGTACAGGTCTATACTTCTAGCATCGGCGCCTTGATTAACAAGGGTCAGACGGCTGGCGTATGCTCAAAAAAGAAGACCTTCCGTCGGGTTATCCGAGGAAGGTCTTCTTCATATCCTATCAAACACCCTAAAAGCACATCAAGGGCTTCGGGGCGAGGCCGCTAAGCCTGCATCGTCCAGCCTTCAACGCCCATGGCCGCCTGGCGCACGGCTTCCGAACGCGTCGGGTGCGGATGGCAGATGCGCGCCAGATCTTCGGAAGCGCCCGAGAACGCCATCAGAACGCACGCCTCAGCGACCATTTCGCCGACCTGCGGGCCCATCATGTGCACGCCCAGAACCTTGTCGGTCTTGGCGTCGGCAATGAACTTCACGAAGCCTTCGGTCTCGTGGTTGATCTTGGCGCGGCTATTGGCCATGAACGGGAACTTGCCCGTCTTATAGGCCACGCCCGACGCCTTGACCTGGTCCTCGGTCTGACCGACCCAGGCGACTTCCGGTGAGGTATAGACCACCGACGGCACCAGGTTGTAATCGACGTGACCGGCCTTGCCGGCGATCAGCTCGATACAGGCGACCGCGTCTTCTTCGGCCTTGTGCGCCAGCATCGGCCCAAGGATAACGTCGCCGATGGCCCACACGCCCGGCGCCGAGGTCTTGAAGTGGCTGGTCGGGATAAAACCGCGCGGATCGGTGGCAACGCCGACGTTTTCCAGACCCAGACCTTGGGTAAACGGACGGCGGCCGATGCAGGTCAGCACGACGTCGGCGGTCAGCTTTTCAGCCGCGCCGCCGGCCGACGGCTCGAGCGTCAGTTCGACGCCCTTGGCGCCCGCCTTGGCCGCGGTCACCTTGGTGCCGAGCTTGAAGGTCATGCCCTGCTTTTCCAGCGCGCGGCGGAAGGCGGTCGCCAGTTCGGTATCCATCCCAGGGGTGATGCGATCGAGGAATTCGACCACGGTCACCTGAGCGCCCAGGCGGCGCCACACCGAACCCAGTTCCAGGCCGATAATGCCGGCGCCGACGACGACCAGCGACTTCGGCACGGCCGACAGCGACAGGGCGCCGGTGGAATCGACGATCTGCTTCTGATCGACCGGCACGCCCGGCAGCGGGGTCGGCTCCGAACCCGTAGCAATGACGATGTTTTTGGCGCTCAGCGTCTGAACCGCGCCGTCGGCGCCGGTCACCGTCACCTTGCCGGCCGCGGCGATCTTGCCGAAGCCGACGAAATAGGTGACCTTGTTCTTCTTCATCAGGAATTCGACGCCCTTGGTCAGCGTGTTGACGCTGTCCTGCTTGGCCTTCATCATCTGGATGAGGTTAAGCTTCGGCGCCGCGATCTCGATGCCGATATTGGGGAATTCGTGGGTCGCCGTCTCGAACAGTTCCGAGGCGTGCAGCAGGGCCTTCGACGGCATGCAGCCGACATTGAGGCAGGTGCCGCCCAGCACGCCGCGCGATTCGACGATCGCCGTCTTCAGGCCCAGTTGCCCGGCACGCACGGCGGCGTTGTAGCCGCCCGGGCCGCCGCCGATGATCACTACGTCGAAGTTCAGGTCGTCAGCCATGTTGAATGCCTTTTCCCGCAAGGTAAATTCGCTCAGCAGCAGGTAAGAGCCCGCACCCTTTGGGTCAAGTCAAATCGGGCTCGAAATCGATTATTTGCCCGTTGCTGTGTCCGGAACGGTGATCGCCGCGCCGGGCTCTTCTTTGAGCGCGCCAAGCTTGCCCAGGTGCTGCGCGGCGAAGGCGAAAACGCCGCCGTAGAAGGCCTGACCGCCGCAGGCGTCGACACCCATTGTGTGGGCCTCGTGACCCAGCTTGACCGCCCGCTGTTTCAGGTCGCTCAGTTGCGCCGCCGTCAGCTTGGGCGTCGCGGCCGGATCGAGGTTGACGATCTTGCTCATGCGCGCGTCGGCGCGAGCATCGATGACGCAGGACTGCGCCGCTGAGACCGGACCGGGATCGAGGATCGGCTGGCCGCTCAAACTATAGCCCTTCGGTGCCTGACCGACCATAGTGTCGGCGGTTTCGGTCGTCACCTGGCCGGTATCGGGGTCGGACACCGCCACCGTCGGCGACGGGGTGCGGATACTCAGCGCCCGCGCCATCAGGATCCAGAAATCCGGCTGGTCGAGCAGCGGCGCCTCATCGCCGGCGATCTGGATATCGTCGTGGCCCTGAACGTAGAGCGCCAACAGGTCCTTGAACACTTCCTGGACGTTAGCGCGCTCGACCGGCGTCATGGTCTTGGTCGCCGCTTCGCGGCCCAACTCCAACCCCAGACCGTAATCGAGCATGTAGTCGACCTTGAGCTCGGCCGCCCGTGACAGGATTTCGGGCATCGGCGTGGTCATGGCGATGGTCACATTGGCCTGAGCCTTGACCGTGTCGGTCGGCTTGTACTGGCCATAATTGCGAACCTCCGGCTTGGCCGGAGCCTTGGCGTCTGCCGCCATCGCGCCGGTGGCCAGCATCCAGCCGGCCACGACGCACGCGCCTGTTCTGAGCAACATTCCGCTCCCCTGTTTTATGGTTTTGCAGGACTGTAACCCGGCTTTTTTGTTAGCGCTACCACTATTCTTAACGGCGGCCGGCACGTAAAAGCCCGGCGGATGGCCGCCGGGCTTGCAAAATATAGGGATGGGTTTGGCTTATTGGGCCGATCCGTCCGCTAGCGGCGCCGGCTTGAGGTTGGGGTCTTCCTTCAATGCGCCGAGCTTGCCGAGATTGCCCGAGGCAATGTCCGCCGCCTTGAAGAAGAAGTCGCGCGACCCGCAAGCGAGCACGCCTTCCTGATAAGCCGTGCGATAGTCGGCAACGACCCGGGTCATGGCGCTGGCAAACTGTGCCGGCGTCAGCTTGGTCTCCGAAATGTCGAGCACCTGGGTCTTCTTCAGCTTGGCGAAGCTCTGCGCCGACTGGGCGCAGGCCCACGATGCATTGACCACCTGACGGTTGAGCACCAGGTCGTGACCGAGGTTGAATTCCTGAGTCTGCTGATCGTCGGGGATGTAGGTCATCAGGGTCGAAGACGCCATACCCGGAGGCGTGTTACCGGCGCCTGAGGCATCGATGACGCTCATATCGACGCGATCCTTGGGCCGGCCGATGTGTTCGGCCAGCGTGATCCAGAAGTCAGGCACATCAAGCATCGAGTCTTCGTCGAACTTGACGCCGGAGAACTTGTCACCCGAGTTCAGGTACATGTCGAGCATACCGCGATAGCCGCGCTTCAGCTTTTCCTTGTCGTCCTTGTCGAGCGCACCGGAGGCCGATGGCCGGCCCAGTTCCAGGGCGAGGCCGTATTCGAGCATGGCCTGCGGATTGGTGACCTGAGCGGACTTGAGCAGGTCGAGCATCGGCGCGTTCATGGCCACTTTGAGGTAGTCCTGTCCCTTCAGGGCGTCGGCGACTTCGAACGACGACTGGACTTCCAGTTCCTTGTGCGCCGTCGCGGCGTGGGCGGCTGTAGCCAACAGAAGCGTGGCGAACGCAGTTGTCCCGATAAATTTGAGCATTTAAGCGCTCCCCTCTGAATTCTGTTTTTTGATAGCGTAATTCAGACAGCGCTTACCGTCACGCAAAAAAGCATACAAAAAGCCCGGCAGCGTGAACTGCCGGGCCTTTGTTCTCTTTTGGACACGCTGGTTTAGACGTCGAGCACGAAGCGCTGCGGGTCTTCCAGGCCTTCCTTGACGCGGACGAGGAAGGTCACGGCTTCCTTGCCGTCGACGATGCGGTGGTCGTAGCTGAGCGCCAGATACATCATCGGGCGGATCACCACCTGGCCGTTGACGGCCATCGGGCGTTCCTTGATCGAGTGCATGCCCAGGATACCGACCTGCGGCATGTTGAGGATCGGCGTCGACATCAACGACCCGTAGATGCCGCCATTGGTGATGGTGAAGGTGCCGCCTTGCAGCTGATCCAGCGACAGCGTGCCGTCGCGGGCCTGCTTGCCAAGGCCGGCAATGCCTTTTTCGATCTGGGCCAGCGACATCTGGTCGACATCGCGCAGGACCGGAACGACCAGGCCCTTGTCGGTACCCACCGCGACGCCGAGGTCGTAGTGGTTCTTGTAGATGATGTCGGTACCTTCGATTTCGGCATTGACCGCCGGAATGTCCTTCAGCGCGGCAACCACGGCCTTGCAGAAGAAGCTCATGAAGCCGAGCTTGACGCCGTGACGCTTTTCGAAGGCGTCCTTGTAGGCGTTGCGCAGGGTCATGATCGCCGTCATGTCGACTTCGTTGAAGGTCGTCAGCTGGGCGGCGGTGTTCTGCGATTCCTTGAGGCGGCGGGCGATCGTCTGACGCAGGCGCGTCATCTTCACGCGGTCCTCACGAGCACTGACCGGACGCGGCGCCACCGGAGACGTCGCCGGAACCGAGGGTGTTGCGGCCGGGGTCGGCGCGGGCGTCGACAGGGCGGCCAGGGCGTCACCCTTGGTGATGCGGCCGTCCTTGCCGGTGCCGTCGACCTTGTTCGGGTCGAGACCGGTTTCGGAGACGATGCGCTGCACCGACGGCGACAGCGGCTTGTCGCCCGAGGCGGGCGCCGGTGCCGGGGCCGGCGCTGCTGCGGCAGGAGCCGGAGCGGAGGCGGCAACCGCACCGCTGGTCGAGATGCGGGCAATGGTCTGGCCCGGGGTCACGGTCGAGCCGTTTGGCGACAGGATTTCGGCCAGGACGCCATCGGAGGGTGCCGCGACTTCGACGGCGACCTTATCGGTTTCGATGTCGACCAGGACCTCATCCTTCTTGACGGCGTCGCCGACCTTCTTGCTCCAGGTGCCGATCGTGCCTTCAGAGACGCTTTCGCCCATGACCGGGGTCTTGACGTCGATCATACCGGCCGGCGCCGCGGCAAATTGCGGCGTTTGAGCAACCGGGGCCGGATTGGCCGCCGCTGCGGGCGCCGCATTGGCCGGAGCCGCGGCCTTGGCACCACCGCCGGCGCCGCCGACTGTGCCCATCACCACGCCCGGCGTGACGGTTTCGCCTTCACCGACCAGGATGGTCAGGGTGCCATCGGCCGGTGAGGCCACTTCGAGCGAGACCTTGTCGGTTTCGAGTTCGACGAGGATTTCGTCCTTCTTGACCGTTTCGCCGGACTTCTTGGTCCACTTGGCGATGGTCGCTTCGGTCACGGATTCGCCCAGGACGGGAACGAGGATGTCAGCCATGTTCAGGCTCCAATATCTTTATCAATAGGGAGAACGCGCGACTTTAAGCGAACGCTTCGGTCAAAAACGCTTCGAGTTCCTTGAGGTGACGGCTCATCTGGCCGGCGGCGGTTGAGGCGGAGGCCGGGCGGCCGACATAGCGGGCACGGGTCGCCTTGATCTTCAGCTTGTCCAGCGTCAGTTCCAGCCAAGGTTCGACGAAGGTCCAGCCGCCCATATTGCGCGGCTCTTCCTGGCACCACACCAGTTCGGCATTCTTGAAGCGGCCAAGCTCGGTCATCAGCGACTTCATCGGCCACGGATAGAACTGCTCAAGGCGCATGATGTAGACGTCCTTGATCTGCTTCTTTTCGCGGTCTTCGAGCAGGTCGTAATAGACCTTGCCCGAACACAGAATGACGCGGCGAATCTTGTCGTCGGCGACCAGCTTGACGCCGGCGACGTCGGGCCTGCGTTCGGCATCGTCGTGCAGCACGCGGTGGAACGACGAGCCTTCCGAGATTTCAGCCAGCGACGATACCGCCTTCTTGTGACGCAGCAGAGACTTCGGCGTCATCAGGATCAGCGGCTTGCGGAACGGCCGGTGGATCTGACGGCGCAGGATGTGGAAGTAGTTCGACGGCGTCGAGCAGTTGGCGACCTGCATATTGTCTTCGGCGCACATTTGCAGGAAGCGTTCGAGGCGGGCGGAGGAGTGCTCCGGGCCCTGACCTTCGTAGCCGTGCGGCAGCAGCATGACGAGACCCGACATACGCAGCCACTTGCGCTCACCCGACGAGATGAACTGGTCGATGATGACCTGGGCGCCGTTGACGAAGTCGCCGAACTGGCCTTCCCAAAGGGTGAGCGTATTCGGATCGGCCAGCGAGTAGCCGTATTCGAAGCCGAGCACCGCTTCTTCGGACAGGGCCGAGTCGATACCCTCGTACATCGCCTGGCCTTCGCGCAGGTGATTGAACGGGAAGTAGCGCTCTTCGGTCGTCTGGTCGACGAAGGCCGAGTGACGTTGCGAGAAGGTGCCGCGGATCGAGTCCTGGCCCGACAGGCGAACCGGGAAGCCTTCGTCAAGCAGCGAACAGAAGGCGAGCGATTCCGCCGTGGCCCAGTCGAGGCCTTCGCCGGTTTCGATCATCTGCTGACGGCCCTCGATGACCCGCTTCAGCGTCTTGTGGATGTCGATATCGTTCGGGATGGTGGTGATCTTGCGGCCGATTTCGGTCAGCTTGGCGCGCGCCACCGAGGTCGAGCCGCGACGCTCGTCCTCTTCGGGCAGGCCGAGACCCGACCACTTGCCGTCGAGCCAGTCGGCCTTGGTTGCCTTATAGGTCTTACCGGCGTCGAATTCGGCGTCAAGGTAAGTGTCGAAATCCTTCAGCCAGCCATCGAACTCGGCCTGGGTCGTCACGCCTTCGGCGATCAGCCGTTGCGCGTAGAGGTCGCGCGTCGACGGATGGTCCTTGATCTTGGCGTACATGATCGGTTGGGTGAACGTGGGATCGTCGCCTTCGTTGTGACCGAAGCGGCGATAGCAGAACATGTCGACGACGACGTCCTTGGCGAACTTCTGGCGGAACTCGGTCGCCATCTTGGCCGAGAACACCACGGCTTCCGGATCGTCACCGTTACAGTGCAGGATCGGCGCCGCAGCCATCAGGGCCACGTCCGACGGATAGGGCGACGAGCGTGAGAAGCGCGGCGCCGTCGTAAACCCGATCTGGTTATTGATGATGAAGTGGATGGTACCGCCGGTGCGATAGCCCTTCAGTCCCATCAGTGCCAGGCACTCCATGCCGACGCCCTGACCCGCGAAGGCCGCATCGCCGTGGATCAGCAGGCCGACCGCCATGCCGCGGTCTGGATTGGCGTCGATCTTGTTCTTGAGGTGAGCGGCCTGCTTGGCGCGCGTCTTGCCGAGCACGACCGGGTTGACGATTTCCAGGTGCGACGGGTTGGCGGTCAGCGACAGGTGGACCTTGTTGTCGTCGAACTCACGATCCGACGAGGCGCCCATGTGGTACTTCACGTCGCCCGAGCCCTCGACGTCCGAGGGAACCGACGAGCCGCCTTGGAACTCGTGGAAGATCACGTGGTAGGGCTTGCCCATCACGGCGGCGAGCACGTTCAGGCGACCGCGGTGCGGCATGCCCAGGACGATGTCCTTCACGCCCAGCGCGCCGCCGCGCTTGATGATCTGTTCCAAAGCCGGGATCATGGCCTCGCCGCCATCCAGGCCGAAGCGCTTGGCGCCCGGATAGCGCTTGGCCAGAAAGCGCTCGAACGCTTCCGCC